>Ga0307433_1000071_pt1 | contig 83108 bp, 63 predicted proteins | sample SalMarWE160210MG_FD_202166 | JGI IMG/M metagenome (GOLD analysis project Ga0307433, IMG submission 202166) | Salt marsh sediment microbial communities from the Plum Island Ecosystem LTER, Massachusetts, United States - WE1603-210 | ecosystem: Environmental > Aquatic > Marine > Intertidal zone >...
TCAAAAATAACCCTAAATAATCAATCAAATATAAACAAAATCCCCCGAATACGAAACTCCTTATTAAAAATACATTCTATCTTAAGAGAGATTTTCGCTTTTTGTGTGAAGTTGCGGAATCGCTGGGCCATACCCCACATTCTTGTATAATAATCTTCTAAGGGAATATAATAAAATGCTAAACAAAATATGTTGAAATAATAAGAAGATGGAAAAAGGAGGGGATCAATGACAAAAGCAAAAAAAATGGCTGGCAAAAAGCCGACTTTCAAGGAACGCTTCCTGCAAAAATAGCTGCTTCCATTGAATCTATATTTAATCCGAAGAACGTTTTGAAGTAAAGCCTGACAGTATATACCGGGGCCTTATTTAGCCTCTTCCTCAGACTAACTCAGGAGGAATCTTTTTTGGCCTGAGGTTTTATATCAGGAAAAGACTCATTGAGGGACTTGTAAACCCAATCCGCAATTTTCTTTTCAAATTCGAAAATTTCTTGTTTTCCGGGTTTGTTATTTTCCCAATTTTTTAGTTGTTCATTCGTTTCGAAAAATACCTGATTTTCAATCTTAAAAAGCCGATCAAGAACTCCATTTCCTCTATAATTTAATAGCCGGCTGATATTTAAATACTGGTTCATATGTCCTCTTTTATCCGGATAAAGATAGGAAGCAATGGCCCTGGAAAAATCATTCATGGGGACAGTCTCCGGGTCGCTAAGCTCTGAAGGGACAGCTGCTGCATTCGCCCATAAAGGCACAGCAACAGTACAGATAGGCTGACCAAGGAGAACCCACATAGTCGAAAGATAGGCATCCTTCGGGCTTGAAACACCATGAAATAGGGCTACAGAAGCAGAAGAGTTGCGGTTTATGGTGTCATTTGTGTTGATATATACAGGCAAAGAAGGATCATAAATATTTTGTTTGGAAAGTGGATATGAATTGAGCTTCTGGTTAACCAGGTCTCTTGCCACTTGCTGAAGAATAAATTTAATCGTGATACGGCCTTCCACTGCTGCATTTTGAAACAATCTTGACGCTCTTTCAAAGCGGATATACCCTCCTCCTCCATTTCTAATGGGTGAAGTGAATGCATAATTTGTTCGGATAATGTAACCTTGAGGAGCCACTCGCGGGTCATTAGCATCGAATTTCACGAAGGAAGCATTGCTTGTTTCGAAGAAACAGGCATTGCCCTTAGCATCAATGACTCCAAAATTAGCTGCAACCTCGCGATTGTTATTTGTACTAATGAGCAGTTTTTCAAAATCCGAAACATCGGCACATTCTTCAAGAGCTCGCTTCATAAAGCTTCCGTTATGGACCATGCCATCCTTAACAATAACTAGATCGTTAGAAGCTGAATTCATAATGGCAAAGCCCTGAGTATTTATGCCTGCCCATGCACTCTCTTGCTTTTTACTAATGGCATTAACTAAAGCTATGAAACTGTATTTCTTCCCATGAAAGTAGACGATTTTATTATCCAGAACAGAAGTATCCCTGTTTTTCCACATCAAGGGCCTTCCGTCTCTTGTTGCTTTTCCAGAAATCACAGCTACAGTACAGGGAAAAAGCGACAACTGTACAGAAAGAGAGATAAACATAAATAAGGAAATAGCAAGAGCATACTGTCTTTTCATATCATACCTCCATAGATGCAGGGCCTGAACCGCTAGGCCTTATGTTTTACCAGATGTGTAATCCCTTCAAGAAACATATCAATATGTTTAAATGTTATATAGATATGAGTAGATACTCTTACACCATAAGTACCCTTTTCCTTATTCCCGATTGTTCTGATTACAATATTGTATTTCTCCCTTACATAATTGACCATTTTCCTGGGTTCAATCCCTTCAATGGAAAAAGCTGTTAGGCCCCCGCTGAGATAAGGGTCTTGTGAGGTATGCAGTTTGACACCTGGAATCTTCTTCAATTCTCTTTTTAAATAACCAGCCAGTGCTTTAATTCTTCTTTCGATTCTGCTTTTCCCAATAGAATTCTGAAAATCCACAGCTTCGCCAAGTGCTATTGTCAAAGCGTCCGCTCTCTGGCCGAGTGTCTCGTATTTTCTTGCATTTTCATATCTATCCCAACCTCCAGAGGCAATTGTTGGCCACAGTTTGTCCTGAACATCTTTCTTAACATAAAGCAGGCCTACTCCTGTCGGAGCCCCCCCCCATTTGTAAGGACTCGTCGCAAAAAAATCTATTCCCAGTCCCTTCATGTTCAGATCAAGCATTCCGAAACCGTGAGCACTATCTGCAACAACAAGTACTCCTTTATCATGAGCCATCTTGGATAACTCCTTGAGAGGAGCAATAAGTCCAGAAATATATATTGTATGACTTATACTGATGATTTTTGTTCTTGGGGTTATAGCCTTTTGAAATGCACCAATAAACTCATCCACACTTTTCGGAGGGAGGCCGATAGGAACTTCTTTAATTTTAATCCCGTATCTTTTCTCTTTTAGTTTCCAGGGATGCGTTCCTCCAGGATGTTCCATAGTGGAAAGAAGCACTTCATCACCTTCATTTAAATCAAGTCCATTGGCCACAAAATTCATCCCTTCAGTCGTGTTTCTTGTGATAACAATTTCATCTACAGAAGCATTGATGAATCTTGCAAGCTTTGCCCGAACCTCTTCCTTTTTCCTTGGGATAAAATTATATGTATCAAAAGGATTTGTTGCCTGCACTTTGAATGTCTTCATCAAGGTATTGAAAACAGGCTTCGGCATTGGACCAACTGTCCCATTGTTCATCATGATGACCCCATCCTTGAATAAAAAGTGCCTTCTTAGCGCATCCCAGTACACACCGTCAGGAGCTTCATCCTTGATGTATTTCTGGTTTAAGGATGTTATGCTCTGATAGATAGAGGCATTCAGTCTATTCAGAGAAGCGATAGTTAGAGTAGATCCCGCCACTAAATATTTAACAAAATCCCTTCTTGATAGTTCTGTTAAGACGTTTTTTGAAATTTTGCTATTATTATTCATTAAAATTTCCTCCTTTCTCCATATTTTATTCACAATAATTTTCATCTGTCAAACCAACATGAATTATTCATAACTTGAATTCAGTATATATTTCATCTCCCAGCTTTCATCAATACGATATGCCCTTTTCCCACTCCAATATCCCGGGCTATAACCTCACATTTCGTTTTTAGAAGGAAAAAAATCGGCCTTGCTTCCCCAGAAAGGCCTTCATAATTTCCCTGGCCTTTGCTAATGACAAAATCAGCTGACCTGTACACTTTCATAAACTTACTGGAACACAATTTTAAAATCGTTCCAGGAGCATCGCAGCCAGAAGAAATGATTTCAGCCACATTGTCAATCCCAGCCTCAAGAGCATCTTTTCGCACAGCATCGTTGATCACGGGTTTTTCACGGACAACATAGATAACAGGTTTTTGAATCTCCTCAATAAGAATCCTGTCAAAAACCGTTTCTCCTGCATTATCTGCAATATAAAGAACATTTTTTGCCCCTGCCAAAGCTTCACAAAATTCCTTATAATGAAGGATACCAAAATCCTGCGATAAAATTGTCTTTATATCATTTCTTAAGTCAAAATCAGCATTGGCGCCAAAGTCAATGATATTTCCGGCAATTGCAACTTTAACCGCAGCCATCAATCGATCTTGGGAATCATCTACCATTTTTTTCAATTCGGGGTATAAAGAAAGCGCTTGTCTTGTGCATTCTTCTTTTATTTTTTGATATGGGTCAGCCACCCCTGTAATTTCAGATATAATCCTGTAAACTTCCCGCCCAATCTCAGGAGGAGTTGCCTCAAAACAAATCCCTGGAAGAAACTCAGCAACTGCATCCAAAACTTGCCTGATCTTCTTTTCATCAGAAGTTATAATACGCGAGGTTTTAATTGCCTGGCTAAAAAAACAGGGGTAGCAGTCAAGATAAGTTTTCATTCTTTTCCTGCTTCCAGTCCATCTTCAATAATTTTTACATGGCTGGAAAATGCGATTTCCGGCAGCTCTTTTGAAGAAAAAAAATCTACGCTCTGGGAATCTGAACCAGCAGATGGTCTTCCGCTGGCTTCAACATGATATCCAACTATTATCACATTCTTATACATTAAGGATTTCTGGGAATAAACTCCTATCAATTTTAAAAGCTTCCCTTTCATTCCAGTTTCTTCTTCAAGTTCTCTTAGGCAAGCCTGTTCCGTAGTTTCATCGATTTCAACGAAACCGGACGGCAGTGCCCATTTTCCCTTCTCAGGCACTACTCCCCTTTTTACAAGAAGTATTTCCCCTTTTTTATTCCTCACAAATGCTGCAGCACAAGGCAGCGGATTCTCATAATTCACCCAGCCGCATGTTGGACAGAAAAACCTTTCCCTTCCTTCTTCTTTCCTAACTCTTAATTTAGAGCCACAATTAATACAATATCTCACCACTTTTTTCTCCAATCTTTTCCTCCTTTGTGAGCAATTTGTTAATTAGTATGAATATCAGCATGAGGAAGAAGAATCATAATTTATAAAATTGCATCCGATGAAATCAGTGTTTGAGTCTCGCGAGATTTTCCAGAGCGACTTTGTTATTTTTGTTCAGGGCCAGAGCTTTCTCATAGGCTTCAACGGCACGCACTTTATCCTTTTTTAGCTTATAGATATTTCCCAGACGGACATAAAACCAGTCTTTTTTGTAATGTGCAGGATCCAATTTTCCAGCTTTTTTGTATTCTGAGAGAGCATCATCAAAATTTTTCTCTCTCATAAAAATATCTGCTAAGAAAATATGATTTTCTGCATTGCTTGGCACCAGATCAATCGCTTGTTTTAGTATTCGAATTCCTGATTTAAACCGTCTGTTTTGAACATAGAGCTGTGCAAGTTTAATCATAAAGATCATTTTTTTAGGTTCCAGATCCAAAGCCTTTTCATACTCAAATATTGCATATCTGATTTTTCCCCTATTCCTGTATTCCTTTGCCAGCGATGCATGAACATACCAATCTTTTGGCAAGAAATGGATAGCTGCCTCTAAAATGGGAAGAATATCACGGGGGTGATTTTCATCCAAACGAAGATAATAAAGATAAAGTCCTGTAGTTTGATATGTTCCTCCGAATATTTTAATACACTTGCCATTTTCAATATACGGGCGAAAAGCCCGATCCGGATTAAACTGATAAGTCGAGGTACTTAGAAGCCAAGTGTCCGTTTTTTTTCTCAACAAATTCTCAATGTCATCTCGTTTTAAAGTTGAAAAAAAAACTTTATTGGACTGGAATCCATAATAATTTAATGAATTTATATGCCATCTAGGTGAAATGAACAAGACTTCATCTTCCTCCACCTGCTCATTAAAAAAATGTGCTAATTCTCTAATTGGTTGTTTAGGTTGGTTATACATTGCTTGAATGGAACTAATATGCACAAAAATAATTGAAAGAACCAAGCTGGTATAAACAATCTTTTGCACCAGATTTGACAGCTTTAATCTTAGTGTTGCGAGTCGAATTAAATAGACCAATCCAAAAGATATTCCAATGAGATAGGGTGGATTTGAAAATAGAATGTATCTGACTGCAAAGAATGATTCCGCTCTCATTAAAAAAAGGTAGACCATCGGAAGCGGCAGAAAAACCCATAATCCAAGCAATATTCCCTCAGTTCTTTTCTTGCTTATCCAACATGCTGCCAATCCCCAAACAAATACAATTCCAAATATGTAGGGAAGACCTGAAATATGGGAACCGCTAAAAATACGCCATGTAAGGTTAAAAGCTGTTGAAAAACTCTGATGCAAACCAGCACCCTTGGTACGTGCGAGTAAAGAAGGAATCTTTGGTAAATATAAGATAAATATACCTATAATGCTTAAGACAAACCAAAACCACGGTTTGAAGTCTATCTTAAACGCTTTATTTTCCTTTTTCAGCAAAATCCGCTGTCTTAGGGTGGTTATAATCAAGAATAAAGCTTGAATACCCATGTAAAATAATGCGAAATAATGAGTATAGGCACTCATTATTGTCACAATTAAATAGGCGACCCAAAATATCATTTTATTACTTTGGATTGTCTTAATGAAAAAGTAGAAAGACAACAAAACAAATAATTGACACATACTGTACATGCGAGCTTCTTGAGCATAACTTATCTGAAGTGAAGAAAGGGTGAAAAAAAATGCGGCAAATAATGCTAAAACATCATCGAACAATATTTGAGCAACCAGAAAGCAGGCAATTATTGAAAGAACAAAAAAAATGACAGATGGAAGCCGCACAAAAAACTCGTTTGAACCGAGATTGAGAAAAACATGAAGAACTATGTAATAAAGAGGAGGGGCCATGTGCGTGTATTTTAAAGACTCATGGATTTGATGATAGTTTTTGGATGCGATCTGGACGGTCGTAATTTCGTCTTCCCATAGGCTTTTTGCCCCCAATCTGTGCAGAGATAAACCTGATCCGACCAGGACGATCGATAGAAGAAGCATCCAGATTATTAATTTATTTCGAGGATTAGCTGAAGGATCTTTCTTCCTATGGGACATTACCCACTCCTTTTTTTGCAGGTTTCTCCGCAGCTATGATCAGAGATCCGGCGATTTCTTTTATCAGAGGGAGGGATTCCAACTGTGTGGCCGCCGGCTCGATTACGGGCAGAAGAAAGCGTGGCATGGCAGGATGCAGAAAATCAAATGGCTCAACCCGAACATTGATAAATCCCTGGTGCTGTATCTTCTTCCGGATTCTCCATCTGACAAAAGCGGTTTCATCAGGAGAATCACCAGCCCATTTTTTTAAAAAAGAAATGTTTTTCTGCAGGGCGATTTGCGGATTTATCATGTTTGGTTCCGTGAATAAAAATTTTCCCCCGGGTTTTAACAAGTGAAAAATATTCTTCAATGCCGGTTCAATATCCAAATGATGAAGAATGGAACTACCAACAACATAATCAAACCAGGAATCTTTAAAATCAGACTGATGGGCATTTTTCACTTTAAAAACAACATTGGGTGAATTAACCCTCTTTCGCGCCTCATTCAGAAGCTCCCGGGAAACATCAATGGCGAATATCTTGTTGCCCGTACGGGCGAAACATTCTGTAAAAATTCCTGTCCCGCATCCAATCTCAAGGACATTCTTTTGGCGCCCTCTCAGAAATGAGGTGAAAAAGCGGCACCTTCTCTCCCGTCTGATCCGGCCGGCTGGAGAGGACCAGTTCCAGATACATTCTCCTTTCTCCAGAATGACTCGGCCGTGTTCAATTTCTCTTTTAAGCCTTTTGACTGACATTATCATAAAAAAGTATTGGATTTTTTGGATGCATAAAAATCGGTATAATAATACTTTTCTGCCATCTTTTCAGGGTGAAGCGGATCGGTTTTTGTATTAAAAAAGTGGACAGAAAATCCCAATTCTTTTAGGAGGCGTATATATTCCCCTGGTTCCACTCCGGCCTTCTTAAGAGCGAATGGCCAGAATTCCCCAATAAGAGTCAATTCCCTTGAACGCTGAATAGTCTTTTTCATGCCAAGAAGGGCGTAATAATCGTAGCCCTGCACATCAATTTTAATGAAACCGATGATCTCTTCCTTATCCAGATCATCGTCGACAGCAACACAGGGAACATGCTGGACGGTCCTTTTCTCTCCCGAATCATAGGTTTGATGATCGATGTTCATATTCTTTGAGACATACAAATTTATCATTTCCGTTTTCTCGCCACAGGCATTCGGTTGAACGGTGATATTGTTCCTTTTTCTGGTGATTTTTTTAAGGATGGAAATATTCCGCTCTTCCGGCTCATAAGCAATCACTTTTCCTGAGGGGCCAACCAGCCTGGAAAGCAGGATAGAATAAAAGCCAATATTGGCTCCGATATCAAGGACGGTCATCCCCTTTTTCACGGTTTTTCGGATCAACCGAATTTTTTCCCGATCACTGAAACGTTTATAACAGAAATAGAAAGCTTTATAGATACAAAAAACCCTCTTATAGAAAAAATTCATCCATGTAAAGAGTTGGCACCACATCGTTTATATGAATTTGATACGGCGGGCGGCAATCAGCAGCATTTTGAACAGCAGGACACCATGCTTCCACCGTTTGATGTTGGTTGTTCCGTAAACCCGTTCCTGGTATCGGATGGGAAGATCGATGATCTTGAGTCCCAGTTTAGCCGCCCCGAAAATGAGGTCGAAATCGCCAAAGGGATCGAACTCGCCGAAATAGGCACGGTTGGCGGCAATGTGGTCATAGTCTTTCTTTCGAAGAACCTTTGTCCCACAGAGAGTGTCTTTAATGGACTGACCAAGCAGCCAGGAAAAGGCGATGCTGAAAAACTTGTTCCCCAGAATGTTGAAAAACCGCATGGCTTTATCTTCCATAGGATAGACAAATCGGACACCATTGATGAATTCACCCTTCCCGCTCACGAGCGCTTCATAGAAGAGGGGGAGATCCTCCGGCGGAACCGTGATATCGGCATCCAAGATCATCAGGATATCTCCTGTGGCTATCTCAAAGCCAGCCCTGACAGCATCCGCCTTGCCGATACCTCCCTGACGGATGAGTTTGCTCGGTCTGTCTGGATTGCGGGAAATTTCCTTCTCTATGACTTCATAGGTATCATCTTTGGAATGTCCTTCGACAAAAATGAGTTCGGTGAACTTTCCCATGTCCGGAACACGCTTGAAGATATTGGATATGTTACCGGCCTCGTTCCAGGCGGGTACGACAACTGAGACTACGGGCTTATCTTTTTGAGCGACGTAGACTGTGATCGGTTTGGCCAAGAAAAAATTCGTAAGGGCAAAATATTTGAAGGGCCAAAGCTTGACGAGAAAACGATTGAAAAAGGCATTCAAAAGCGGAATGGGAAGAGGGAAAAGGATTTCCTCCCACTTCCTGACAACCTCGAAGTCGCAGAGCCTTAACATATTGGTAATATCCTCTGTGCTGAACCAGTTCTGAGTCAGTGTGGGGCGGCTTAATCGAAGCCAACGGGCTACAGAAAGTGGTTTTTCCCAGAGTCTGCTATGGGAATTGATGATGATTCTTGTCATTGGTGTTGTCAGCTGTTTGATTTTTTGAAAAACCTTTTGAACATCCCAGAGGTCATTGAGTAAATCAGAAAAAATAATAAAATCAAATGTTTCATTGGTGTCCAGAGCATGGCAGTCCGATTGAATAAACTTTAAGGAGGGATGCTTTTCCTTGGCATTTCGTATCATTTCACCCGACAGATCCACTCCGATTCCTAATGATGGCTCAAGATGGGCTAAAAGATCCCCTTCACTACAGCCGATTTCACACACCCTTTGTCCGGGCGGAACCAAGAATTGATAGATCTTCGTCAACCGTTTGTGATAAGAACTTCCCCACTTAACTCTGTGCTTCTTGCGCGCGATGGCATCCCAATGGGCCATCCGCTGAGCGGTATATTTGGATTTGGAATCATTGACTTTCGGCATGATAATTTTCTCTTTATTTTGTTCAATTTTCACCCATGACCTACTACATTTACAATACTATAACGAACAAACATATCCAGTCAATCAGGAATCCGCTGGAAATAGACAATCCAATAGAAAATTCCTGAATAAAGATTATAACATTTATCAAACAAAACAGGGATGCACAATTTATGTTTTATCTTGCTTTTATTATGTTTTATCTTGCTTTTACTTCAAATTAAAATCTGCTATAATGTTGCCTCTTTAAATTATATTTTTCAATATAATAGCAATAAGAGGTAATTAATGTTAATAAGCCAAATTCTCGCTATTCTAGTCTTCACAATAATGTTTATTGCAATTATAATCGGCAAGGTTCACCGCTATATTCCGGCTCTAATCGGAGCTTTCATCACTTTATTTGTCGTTCTTTTCATAACATTACATAGTTCAGAAGCAGTTTTCAATGTCTTAAATCTTAATCAGTTATTCCATTTTAACTTCTGGGTTCCGGGCCAGGAGCATATCGAATCCCACGGTATCAACTGGCAGACAATTATCTTCATAGGCGGAATGATGACTATGGTCGAAGGGCTTGGCGAAGTTGGATTCTTCCGCTGGTTATGCCTCTATGTCGCCAAAAAAGTTAACTACAAAGTTGTTCCTGTACTAATTACATTTATGCTGCTCTCAGGATTCCTGTCCATGTTTATCGACAGTATAACTGTTTTGCTATTCTTAACTTTAGTCACAATTGAACTGGCCCGTTTACTTAAATTTGATCCTGTTCCAATAATAATCGCAGAAATCTTTGCTGCCAACTGCGGTGGAAGCGCTACAATGTGTGGGGATCCACCCAATATTATAATCGGGACCGCTCTCGGTTATACGTTTTCCGATTTTGCCAAAAACACAGGCCCAATAGCCTGGATTGGGATGCTTTTGACTCTAGGCTTTTTCTATGTGGCCTTCCGTAAGAGCCTTAAGTCTTCCCAGGACGAGACAACTCTTACTCATTACCCTTCGCCTAGAGATGCAATAAAGAGCCCCGGTCTTTTCAAGTTAAATTCACTAATCTTTATTATCGTTGTAATTCTGCTAGTTACACATGCCCAGACCGGTCTATCTGTGGCTCTGATAGGTGTCATTGCAGCATCCCTTACACTACTTGCCTCATCCAGAATGGCTCTACACATAATTAAAAGGGTGGATTGGCGCACACTGCTCTTCTTTATTGGACTATTCGTATGCGTTGGGGGACTAGAAGAGACAGGAGTTTTAAAAATTATTGCCAAGTTTATAGGCGACGTATCAGGAGGAAATATTCTTATTGTGATACCTATAATTCTATGGGTATCAGCCTTTTCTTCGGCTATTGTAGATAATATTCCATTTGCTGCTACAATGGTTCCTGTAATCTCTAATCTCTCTCATACAGCGGGCCTGGATCTGCATACTTTGGCCTGGACATTAGCTCTTGGCACAGACATAGGAGGCAATGCCACTCCTATTGGAGCCTCTGCTAATGTGGTCGGCACAGCCATTGCTGAACGTGAAGGTTACCCGATTAGCTGGGGAAAATTCCTTAAGTATGCTCTTCCTGCAATGATCATGGTTGTTGCCGTGTGCTGGTTGTATCTTGTTATTAGATATGCTTAATAAAAAATACCTAAGGTCATCAAATGTTTTCGTGTTATTGTCCTATTTGGGGGTGTAAAAATGTATAAGAAAATTCTTGTTCCGCTTGACGGCTCTAAGATTGCCAGACAGGTTTTCCCTTGTGTACTAGAGATGTTAAATGCCTTTGGCTCTGAAGCCATTTTGGTTGGAGTCTGTGACTCCGAAGAAAGTGAAGAAGGGCAAGTATGCAAAATCTATATACATAATGAATCCGAACAGTTAAAAAATATTATGAAAACCTCGACAGCCGGGTTTAAGACAGTAATTTTAGGAGGCAAGCCTGCTGAAGAAATCATCAAATATGCTGAAAAAAGCAATGTTGATATAATTATAATCTCGTCTCACGGCCGTTCCGGAATAAAACCCTGGTCAGTGGGAAGCACTGCTCGTAAAGTACTCCACAGAGTACGTGCTCCTTTAATAATGGTAAGAGCCAAAGAGAAGCCGGAAGAATCAGATGAGACAAGATTATTCAGCCGGATTCTTGTACCGCTGGATGGCTCGGAAAGGAGTGCTGGAATAGTCCCATATATGGCAGCATTAGCAAAGAAGCTAAAAGTTGAGATTATTCTGTTTCATGTAGTGGAACTGGGCAAACATGTCCATACTATTGGCGGACTGGAGTATGTCCGCTTTAACGACCAGGATATAGACAAAGAAAAAGAAGAAGCTCAAAGTTATTTAGATGGAATAGCCTCTAACATATCGGGAACGAAATCAACAGTAAAGTGTGAGATAAGGGTTGGAGACAGCGCTGAAGAAATAATCAAACTTGCCGCTGAAAAAGACTGCAGCTTAATTGCTATGTCAAGCCATGGGTACTCCGGAATAGAAGGATGGGCTTACGGCAGTGTTACCAGCAAGATTTTACATGCGGTTAACAAGTCGATTATGTTTGTCCCCTCACTGAATAAGTAATCTGGAAAATTCACTCGTCATTCTGCAATAGGTCCTGATAGGGAACGCATTAAGACAACCAGTATTTCCTTTAGTGTTTTATAATAACCCTTTTTGTCTCTAATTCCTTTTTAAATTCATCTGGAGGATTCTTAGAGAAATAAATTCTTCTTATCGAACCAATCCTTATTTTCTCTCCTGTATCAAGCTCAAAAACTTTCAAATTTCTGCTGAAATCAATTATTATCCCGGAGATTATCTCTCCATTTTTCAGAAAAAAGTAATGTTTGGCAGTTACAATTTTATCTCTTTCCTCAGGAAAGTCCCAGTTTGTATTAATAAAATTAATCATCCATATTTTAGCTAGGTTTATCTCCTTAGTATCTCCTGAAGTATCTTGAAGTTCTATTACATGCCGGGTTCTTGAAACATCAATGACTTTAGCTATTACCTTTTCCCCATTTTTTAGAAAAGTGATAGAATATCCCTCCTGTAGCACGTCCGCAAAAACCAGGCTCCCTGTCAGAATAAAAATCCCAATTAACAAAAGAACCATCTTTTTTTTCATTTTGCTTCTCCTTTTTTATATTTCTTTAATATTAATTATTAACCTGAATTATTCAGGTTAGTTATCTATCCTGATAATATTCGGTTATTTCCAGCTCGATTTTCCCAATTATTTCCGATATTGCCCGGGCCATTTCACTGAACAGATTTTCGCCTAGGGCAGTCCGGCCAAATTTTATATGCGTGGCATCAGTATAATACTCACCGCTTTTTTTATCCACAGCCAGCCATTTAGCATCAAGGTTTATCCAGCGCCCTACATAAACCTCGGACCACATATGATAAGAAAAAATACCTTGAGCATACATGATGCCAACAGCAGCCCTTGCAGGAATTCCTACTGCCCTACAGAGAGCAACAGTAAGAACTGTATGCTCCGAACAATCTCCTTTCATGTTTTTCAATATTTCCTTCGCCGTGGCAAACCCAACATCATAATTGGGTGTCATTTTGCTGTTTACCCAAGCAGCAATCTTTTTCGCAGCGCTCCAAGAATTTTTTTCCTCTCTTACTATAATTTTCGCTCTCTGCTTTATATCGATATTATCTGACTGGCAGAACGATGTCGGTTTCAGAAATTCTTGAAAATCTCCATCACGGACAGGAAAGGAAAGAGCTTGTTCCTCCCTGAATATCTGAGAAGAAGTCTGAACAAGAGCATAATCATCTCTGAGTTTTAATATTCTCTGACTCTGGTCATCAAATGGGAATTCCTTAATCTTTTCAAGAGAAATCCCACTAAGTTTAAACGTCATCTTTCGAACATCCCGTGGTTTATCCAATATAATATTGGATTTTATGATTGTAGAAAAGGTAATATCAAAGTTTTCATCAGACGTTTTCAGGGCATTTTCCCGTGTCATCCGGATGGAAGTTGTAGTAATAAAACCTGTCTTGCTTTCGGATTTCCAGCACTTTCCATTATCGTCAATCCATCCATTCATAGTGATTGGAATGACAGAAGTCGTGTCCTCTTTTACATGCCATAAATTCATTTTTCTCCCTAAGACAAGAATATCCTCCCTGTCGATAATTTCGAATGAACAATCTACCAAAGATTGTAAAAGCGGATCTAAAATCTTGAATGAATATTTTACTCCTTGTTTTAAGCCTTGTTCTTCAATAATATTTCCAACAGGCACCTCAAAATAAAATTTTTCTGAGCAAGGCACTTCTTTTATTAACTCGCCTCCTGATTTAAAAACAATTTTACCAGGAAGCACCTCAATTTTTATTGAGGTCTCACTGTCCGACATCTTTGTTCTGATAATACCCTCTAAAGAATTTCCACTCTCATCAGATAAAACCTCAATAGTGCTTTTTACTTCAATCGGTCTTCCACCTAATCTCGAGATTCTCATGTTTGATTCACTGGTATTTTTACTGAACTTCTTTCCATTTCGTTGGAAGGAAAACTCCTGGTTGTGAACATATCCAACTTTTATTCCCTTCATATAGACTCCCATCCAGGATTCATCGGTTAATTCTTCTCTTTTTATTGTTGATTCTCTAACCTTCCATGAATGAGTTATTGCTATAAGATTATTTCCAGAAAAAATAATAAGCAGAAAATAAATGAAAAATGAAGGCAGCAATTTTTTTATGGCCTTTTCTCCCATTAGTTTTTACAAATTCGCTATATCAATTTTATATTCCCTGATTTTTTTATCAAGTGTAGGACGAGTTATTTTCAGAATCTGACTGGCACGGCTTTTATTGCCCTTTACGCATTTTAATACATAACATATATAGTTATTCTCAATCTCTTTCAAAGGTACAAGTTCTTTAGGAAATAATCTTTTTCCCGGTGTATAAAGCGGCAGGTTATCTTCAAGAACAACATCTCCCTTAGCCAATATAACTGCACGAATCAAGGCATTTTCTAGTTCTCTGACGTTCCCCCTCCATGGGAGGCTTTTCAGGACTTTCATAACATGAGGAGGAACTTTTCTCACATTCTTGCGGAGTTCACGATTTATTTTTTCCAGTAAATAAGCTACTAATTCTGGGATGTCTTCTGTCTTCTCCCTGAGGGGAGGAAGAATTATTTCAACTACTTTCAGGCGGTAATACAGGTCTTCCCGGAATTTTCCTTTTCCAACTAACTCATTCAAATCCTGGTTTGTAGCTGCAATTATTCTTGCTTCGGTCCGTAGGACTTTTTCCCCACCGACCTTCATGAAATCCCTCGTCTCGATAACCCTTAATAACTTCGATTGAAGGTTTGCTGAAACATCTCCTACTTCGTCGAGAAATAAAGTTCCTCTCCTGGCTATTTCAAATTTTCCTCTCGTTTCACAAACCGCATCAGTAAAAGCACCCTTAACATGGCCAAAGAGTTCGCTTTCCAATAAAGTATCTGAAATGGCAGAACAATTAATAACAATAAATGGTTCACTGCTATAAGGGCTGTTGTAGTGAATTGCCTTAGCAACTAATTCCTTCCCGGTCCCGCTTTCGCCCTGTATAAGAACATTCGTTCTTGTACTTGCTACAGATCCAATTAATTTAAAAACCTCCCTCATTTGAGCAGAATGGCCGATTATATTGTCGATTGTGTATTCTTTCTGTTTTTCTTCCAAAAGGTAACTAAGTTTATCCTCGAGATTTCTGACTTTTATAGCCTTTTTAATTGTTAGATCCAGTTCAACATTATCAAGAGGTTTTACTAAATACTCAAAAGCTCCATATTTGATTGCTTCCACTGTTGTCTTCATGTCATCAAAAGCGGTCATTATGATAACACAGGCATCCTTGTTTTTATCTTTGATCTGCATTAATACCTCAATCCCATTCATGTCCGGAAGTCGAATATCTAACATGACAAAATCTGGAAGGTTCTGCTTATATTTTCGAAGCCCTTCCTCTCCGTTTTCAGCTAAAAAAACTTCAAAACCTTCTTTAGAAAAATTAGACAATAAAGTTTTCCTTATTAATAAATCGTCATCTATTATTAAAATTGATTTCATCTTTCACCTTCACAGGGAATAAGAATTTCGAAAGAAGACCCCCTACCTTCTTTTTTCACATTTCTTAAAGAACCATTATGCTGCTCGATGATTTTTCTGGCATTAGCTAAACCCAAACCAATTCCAGAAACCTTTGTTGTATAAAAAGGCTCAAAAATATTTTCAAAATCTTTATCTAGAATCCCGATGCCGTCATCAGATATTTTAATTCTCACTTTCTCTCCCAATTCTGCCTTTAAATAAGAAAGAGAAATTCTGATTCGCCCCCCTTCATCAACTGCTTCATATGCATTATGGAGAATGTTTAAAATAACCTGCCTCAACTTATCGCCATCCACATTTACTTGAGGAACTCCTTTCTGAAAATCCTTTTCCAGAAGCACTTTTTTCAATTCTAGAGAATCGATCATCATTTTAACAGACTCATTAATGATTTGCTCCATAGAAAATCGATTGATGTTTAACTTAGATACACGTGTGAAATTGAGCATTTCCTTTATGAAATTTTCTATTTGTTTTATTCCTTCCTGGGATATTGTCAAATAGTCCTTCTCTATATTATCCAGATGTTCACTCCCAAACATCTTTTGGATGTTTAATTTTACAGAAGTCAAAGGATTTCTTATTTCATGAGCAATACCTGCAGAGATGCGGCCGATCGAGGCCAATTTTTCTGCCTGAACTAGCTTCCTGTTGGCTTCTTGCATTCTTTTTCTAGCCAGAAGCAGTTGATTGCTCATCTTGTTAAAACTCTGAGCCAAATCTCCTATTTCGTCCTGTGAATTAATATCAATCTCTTGAGAAAAATCGCCCTTTGATATTTTAACAGTACCATCCACTAATTCCTTGAGGGGAAATATGATTCTTCTTGCTAATAAGGCTGCCCCTACAATACCTAATAAAACACCGGCACAACCAATTAAGATCAACATCACACGAGTTTTGTGCACTTCCGCCAGCATTTCTTGCAGGGAAAGACCTATCTTGATTGATCCCCATCTTTTATCTGAATCACCAGCAAAAATCGGGGTTTCTATTTCAAGAATCCTTAAAATTTGCCCAGACTCTTTATTTTTTAACGTCTTTCGTTCAGAAAAGTAAGATTTTCTCTCGACTACTTCGGGAAGATTGCTGTGACTATATATTTCTTCATAATCCATTATGAAATCATTGGATGTAAAAGGTCTATTATTCCGGTCATAAAAAATAACATAAATAAGCTTTTCGTCTATCTGTTTTTCAATGCTTTCTTTCACCCCTTCATTATCCCAGAAGAGGAAAGGGTCCAGATTCAATTGAGCAATATTTTTCGCAGTCAATATACCCTTGTTCTTCTGCTCTTCAAAAATAGAGTTTACTTCTCTTTTCTCTATCACAAAGATAATTGATCCTACAAGCACCACGAGCAAAATTACTACATAAATCATAAACCTTGTCCGTAAGGACATAGATAATTGCATTTTCCTTCCTTTATTTATCCAGCCATATCTTTCTTGTATCCAAATAGTACATGCCTAAAGGAGGAACTTCAACCCCTCTAACATAAGGCTGCATTGCTACCTTGTTCTGATGAGAAAAAAGAGGAATTGCCGGGACATCAGAAAATAAAATATTTTCTATCTGATGGAAAAGTTTTATTCTGTTTGTCCAGCTCTTTTCAGTTTCCGTCTTATGTAAAAAATTATCTAAAGAAGGATTGCTATAATTAAATACATTAAAAATGGATTTCGAGAAAAATAAAGGTTTAATAATATCCTCAGGATCAGGAATATCCATTACTTTCAAAATTAAAATCATATAAGGCCTTTCAAATTCCTTGACTTTTTCAAGTGATTTATAAAAATGTAATTTTAATTTTACCCCTAAAGCTTCAAGCTGCTCTCTTAATTCTCTGAAAACTTTAACTTTAAAAGCCGTCCTTGGCGAATCAAGAAGTAATGTGACATCTGGAAATTTTTCTTCATTTAAAAAGCCCGCATCATAAAGTAACTGCTTTGCCTTATCTAAATTATAGCTGTCCTTATCTTCTTTTGGAAAAAAGCCCTGCAATCTTGATGGGATATAACTGTTTGTTAACTGACGCAAGTATCTTACTTCATAGAAGGCTTGAGCGATTTTTTCCTTGTTTATTCCATAAGATATAGCTCTTCGCACTACTGGATCGTCAAAGGGAAAAATATTACAGCTCATTCCCAAAAACATCTGATTAAGAGGGCCGTCCTGAAATATCTGGAAATTCGATTTCAATAATTTTTCTGAAACAACAGGAACTGACTCTATTTGTCGATTCAAAAAATGATTAACCGTAAAGTGCGGGCTGAATTCAACTGCTCCCAAATAAGGTCTCCCATCGTAATAATTATCGTTTCGCTTAAGCCGGACGCCAATAATATCCAACCTTGTATTCCTCAGCCAATAGTCAAACTTAAAGGGCCCTGTACCCGACGGCTTCATGAAAAATTTTCGTCCTTGTTCAATTACTAACTCCCTGGGAAGAATTTTACAAAAATGCAGGCTCATCAGATAAAGAGCTGATACAAAAGGTTTTGTCCAGTGAATCTCAAAAGTATATTTATCTAATGCTTTAAATCCTTCCACTACTTTTGCTTTCCCATCACGAAATTCCCTGGCTCCGATTACTCTTGAAACAAAATACTGGTAATAAGGGGAATCAGTGTTTTTATTAAGAAGCCGCTCCAGGGAAAATTTTACATCTTCTGAAGACAATTCGCTTCCATTGTGGAATTTAACATTTTTTCTTAAATGGAAAGTATATTTTTTACCATCATGAGAGATTTCCCAGTATTCAGCCAATGATGGAACAATATTCAAGTTTTTATCAAGCTTGACTAAAGCATTAAAAATCTGCTCCGAAACAAAAATAAATGAGTCAGGACTTGCAGGATCAAGCTGCATTATAAAATTATCTGAAAACGATTTTATCCTGAAAACTCCTCCGTAACGTGGTCCATTTTCACTTCGGTTGTTTCCGACAGCCAATAAAGGAAATGCAAACAGCAAGGTAAATATCAGGACGACGGCTTTAAATAGGTTTGACTTTCTCTGCATATTTATTCTATTTTAGCTCTTTCTTCAGTTAATTTCTGAGACAGCATTTTTCCATCCACCTAAAATATTCAAGCAATTTTTATGCCAACTCACATATGCTAAAAATAAGAGCAAATTTCACAAGGAGTCTATGATTTTAGATAAACAAATGTATATTTTCTTTACACTTAAACCGATATTGTATGCTTATATAAATTTTAGATAGAAACCAGACTTGAGTAATACTAATCGATGTTAAATGGAATCGTAGGGCTTGAGTTTGATTCTTATTTATTATTCTGCATTTCCTCCGATACTTCAAGAACTCTCCCAAAAACCCTCATGAGGTTTTCACCCCAGATCTTTCGAATATCCTCTTCCGAGTAACCACGCCTGAGAAGTTCTTCTGTTATGTTCGGCATTTCACTGACATCATCACATCCTTCAACTCCACCACCACCATCAAAGTCTGTTCCTATACCAACATGGTTAACTCCAATTAATTTCACTACATAGTCTATGTGGTCTACAAGATCTTTGAGTGTTACCTTTTCCTCTGGATACTTCTCGAAGATTTCGCTGTACTCCTGTCTTACTTTCTGCCGAATTTCCTCATCTTTAATGTCCCTCCAAGCCCCATACTTTTTAGTAAGTGCGTCAACAGCTTTTTCTCTCTCCGAGTTTGGCTCTGATTTTTTTACGAAACTGGAAACAAAACAAATTTGAATGACTCCATTGTTAACGACCAAAGCCTTCAGCATTTCATCGGAAAGATTTCTAGGGTGGTCACAAAGGGCACGCACGCTGGAGTGAGAAGCAATCACAGGTGCCTTTGTAATTTCAAGAACATCAAAAAAGGATTTATCGGAAACATGAGAAATATCTACTATGATTCCCAAACGGTTGCATTCAGCAACAACCTCTCTTCCAAAATCGCTGAGACCGTTATCTTCAGGATTACTCCGGTCAGTAGAGGAATCACATATATCATTATCAGAGCTATGGGAGAGTGTTATATATCGTACGCCTCTCTTATAAAATTTTTCTACCAGCAAGATGTCTTTCCCGACAGGATATCCGTTTTCCATACCTATAAAAGCTGCACGCTTCCCTTCCTTTTCCAAACGATAGGCATCATCTGGGGAATCTGCAAAGCCAACAATGTCCGGATAATCCTCACACATTTTATGAATAGCATCTATTAATAAATCAGCCCTCTCTTTTGCTTTAGTGCGTCCTTCCTGAGTCAGCGCTCCCTGGCCAACAAAAGCAGCAAAGAACTCTGCATCCAGCCCTCCTTCCACCATCCGTGGAAGATCGATTTTTCCGCTTCGCCTCTGGCCTGGTTCATGGCGCTGGCCTACATCCCATTCACTGCCGACCATCCGCATGGGGGTATCACAGTGAGTGTCAACTGTAAGAACTCTATCATGGATCTCTTTTGCTTTAACAGTCAAGCCTTCCTGGTTCTGCTGACCTGTGCACGAAACCATCAGCAAAGAAAAGATAAATAAAATAAAGGTAAATACACATAATTTCCTTTCTTCCATAATTGCTCCTTTCTTAAAATATATAGGCTCAACGTTTCTCAGAGCCTTTTCTGGCGTTTTCACCTTTTTGTGCATACTCCAAGGACTTGTCATTATCTCCAAGACGGTTATAGAGATCAGCAAGCAGGAAATATCCAAGAGGGAGTTCCTTTTTTTCAGGCTTTAATTCTATTCCTTTCTTAATAAGGGAGATGGCTTCTCTAAACTTTTCTCCTCGGTTTAGATATATTCTTGCCAGATAGAAATAACTTAAGGGAAAATTGGGATTTATTTCAATAGTATTATCCAGCCACTTGATTTCCTCTTCTTCCCGCCTCAGAATCCGAAATATACGCGAAAGATTAAAACTTGCTTTAAAATTATGAGGAATGTTATCAAGTTCCTTTTTGTACTCTTCTATCACCCGTTCGAAATTTCCCCTTTCTTCAAAAAGCAGGGCAAGATTATAGTGAAGATTTCTTATCTTAGGATTAAGCTCTTCAGCTTTTTCAAGATACTTTTCCCCTTTATCCAGGTTCCCCTGAACAATATAAACGCCTCCAAGCGCACTATAAGCAGATGGAGATGAAGGGTTAAGCCTCAAGCATTCCTTGTAATACTTTACAGCCTCTTCATATTCTTTTTGGGAATTATTTATATTCCCCAGAATAAAGTTAATCTGTGAATCCGGAGGAATGGATTTTATAATACTTAAGACGAATCTCTCCGCCTCATCAGTATTCCCCATCATCATATATGAATTAGCAATATTTATGACTGTAAAAGCATCATTTGGTTTTCTTTCAAGAACTTTAAAAAAACATTCTAGAGATTCCTCAAATTTGTGATTCTTATAATACAAATTCCCAAGTGAAAAGTAAGCATCGATAACATCAGGATCTTCCTCGATAATTCCATTCATCATCTTAACGGCACGTTCAAATTCTCCTTCAAGCCCTAACTCCCTCGCTTTAGAAAGTCGGTTGAAAATCACAATTTTCTCTTTTGGATCGCCTAACTTCCTGCCCTCCAATGAAGAAGAATCAGTAAAGGTTCCGATATAACCGAGTGCTGTAAGCTTCTGCCGTGTTTCCTCATCGATACTCCGGTAATCAACCTGGAAAGCATCTCGGCTCCACTCTTCAATGAATCCATCAATTACTGCCTTAAGCCTCCTTGCTTCTTTTGCTTGAATGTTAACAATGTTGTTTTCTTCATCCGGATCATTTATCAAATCATAGAGTTCAAGTTCTGGGGCAACAATCAATTTGAATTTTTCATCCTGTATACTTATAAGCTCGCTCCAGCCATAGTGGAAGCGAGGATAGTATGTCTCCGAATAAGCAAAGTTATTCTCCAGGCCCTTTTTCTTAAAAAACAGAGGCAGAAGATTTTCCCCCTGTATCTGCTCAGGCAGTGAAATATCGTTCATCTTGAGGATAGTCGGCATTATATCCGCAAGTGTAACAACGTTGGTGCGGGTTATTCCGTGCAGCTTTTTAAAGGGTGTAACAAAAATAAGTGGGACATGGACACCTTCCTGGTAAATAAAAAATCCATGTGCGCTTTCTTTATGTTCGCCAAGGCTTTCTCCATGGTCAGAAGCAAAGACAATCACAGTATTTTCAATTAGATTATTCTCTTCAAGATAGCTCCATAACCTTCCAAGCTGTGAATCTGTATAGGCGATTTCTCCTAAATATGGATTGTGTGGGTACTTCTCCTTATACGGAGAAGGGGGTTCATATGGCGTATGGGGATCGTATAGATGAACCCAGGTGAAAAATTTATCTTCCCTGCAGCCTTCGAGCCAGCCAAGCACCTCATCTACGACTTCATCACCCCTGCGCTGTACATTCCCGAGAGAAATCGTTTTGTATTTGCTCAAGTCAAAGTTGTCAAAATAAGTATCAAATCCCTGATTCAACCCCCATTTGGAATCTACCACATAGGCAGCAACAAAAGCCCCTGTTTGATAATTTTTTTGCTTAAAGAGCTCGGCAAGAGTTAAAAGCTCCTGAGGAACCAGAAAACCCCCATTGTCTCTTACACCATGAAAAACCGGATAAGTCCCGGTCATAATAGTTGTATGAGAAGGAAGAGTGAGCGGTGTCTGCGATATGCATCTATCAAATTTTACTCCTCTTGAAGCAAACATATCCATAACTGGAGTTTCTATCCTGGGAAACCCGTAACATCCGATTTTATCGGCCCGCAGAGTATCAACAGTAATAAGGATAAAATTAAGGTCTCTCTTCCCCTTTAATCCCGCAAATCCCTCTTTCCGAAATCTTAGCAAATAGAGGACTGCAGACAAAATTACCAAAGCTGCAAGACAAAAAACAATAATCCGCTTTCTTTTCATGCTCTTTTGATTATTTTATCATAATAAACGGTAATTCTAAAAGAAAACAAAAAAAGGGTGGCAGAAAATTCCGCCACCCTTTTGTAGACTAAACCGATGAGTATCAGAACGAGAAGCGAATTCCGATTCGTGCCTGTCTGGGTCTTACTATTCCGTACAGATCATGCCCATCTGTAGAAGGATATTCTCCAGGTATCCAATCGTATCCAATACGCGTTGCCCAGGAAGTGATTGTATCCGCATTGAAAACATTGAAAACATCAAGCATAAGGCCTAATCGGTATTTCTCAGCAAATGTGAAGGTTTTCTCCAGTCTCAAGTCAAGAATCTTTTGAATATCATAATGATTTGAACCGCGCTTTTCTGTAAGAAATGTAACCCTTCCCTGGTTAAGCCTTTGTGTCCTGAACCTCTGAGCCCAGCTATTTCCTGTGATTGCATGGAAATGGGCATTGAACTGAATTCCTAGAGGAAAGACGTAGGTTCCCTGTATTTTCAGCATGTGAGTGGGGTCAGCAGTGGAATTGCCGTCCGCATTTATCCAGAAGTTGGGGCTGTCGGTCGAGCCGCCCCAGCCAATGTCATCTCCAAATCCGTTATTCATGTTTCCTGTTGCCTGAGAATAGACATAAGAGGCAAGAAGCTGCCAGTTATTGGAAAATCTCTTGTTGAAAAGCAGCTCTATCCCCATGTATTTACGGTACGGGTCAACATTTATCCATGGGTCTCCTTTCTCTATGTTCTTCATCACATATGCATGTTCACCTGGGTTATCTCGTTCATAGATAGTGAAAGTCTTATTGATTTCCTCTACAAAAACATCGATAGGTGTATATTCAGCAACCGTATCAATTCGTCCTATAATGTTTTTCCAGTTACGGTATATGAAAGTAGCAGAAAAAGAGGTGTCTTTGAAAAGTTCTCGTTCGATGCCAACCGTGATCTGATCCATATATGGATGCTTAATATTATCATCAAGAGAGTAAAGAGCTTCGTGTACAGTTCTATCGAATTCAGCCCACTTGTTATCCCATAGATCCCAGTAATAGCTTACAAAGTCACTATAGGCAGAAGCCGGGTTTAAACGGTCGTGATAACTCGACAGCATGGCTTCTGTGAACTGTCCGTAATGAGCCTTGAATATTGTGGTCTTATCTCCGAGAATATCAAAAGTAAAACCGAGTCGTGGTGCCGCACGGAAAGGAGAGTAAAGAACGCCTGAAACATCTTTAACTGTACCCCATCCTTTTGTTAAACGCATACCAAGATTGATATTCAGGCGGTCAGAGACTTTCCAGGAATCCTGGACAAATCCTTCGAGCCGTTTATATTGCGTATTCGTGTCATAACCTTCATACTGATAGGCAAGATAATTTCCTGTGTACCCATAGCCCGTATAATCTACATAATACATGTTGTTCTGCCCTGTATAAGCAAACCTGTTCCGTACCTTACCGTACTCAAATTCCGCCCCGAATTTGAAGTCATGATCACCACCAAGAAAATCTTCCGCATAATGGGTCAGGCTGGTATTTGCCTGAATTCTGTCACGGTCCGCATAGAAATAATAACCAGCGCTGTCATAGAGCATATTATCATTTATATCATAGTGAGCATTTATATCCGGGTCAACTTCTGGATCAAGATAATAGTATCCGTGAAAGAACGCCGTCTTAAAATCAAAAAAAGTCTTCTCGTTGATAATGTGAGTCAAGGCAAAGTTTCCAACGAGATCCGGTGACTTTTGATCAACGCACGCCACCTTATCTGTTGTCGCAGAAGCCCCACGGTTAATACCATTATAAATATCCACTTCAAAAAAAGAGTTAATGTTGGTTGAAGGAGTCAATTGAGCCGTTATTTTCAAAAAACCTCTCGGCTGTTTATATTCTCTTGGTTCAGGAAATCCAGTATGGTAATTTTTCGAATTGTAGTACTGACCACCAAGAAAAAACCAAACCTTATCTCTTAGAATGGGGCCTCCAATGTTTGCAGCAAAATCGGTTATTGCCTGTGCTGGGGGTGTCAGATCCGGAAAATCGTCAATATAAGCACTATTATTGTTAGCCTGCCAGAACTTCCCGTCTTCCGCTTTTCCCTGAAATATGGTGTGAAAGAAACCTGAAAATTCATTTCCGCCTGACTTTGTTACCTGGTTAAAAACAACACCCGTAAAGTTACCATACTCTGCAGGCAAACCGAGTGCCATAACCTTAACTTCCTCAACAATGTTTGGATCATTGAAAACCCATGCAGAACCAGCCTCAGGGTCAGAAACATCTACTCCATCAATCTGATAAGCAACTCCTGTTGATTCTGAAGCTCCATACGCCACATCATTTGTTATTCCAGGAGCAAGATTGATAATGTCCATTGCAAAATTACTGAAAGGCATATTTCTTAACAGGTCCTCACTGAGTGTTACTGAAGCGGTTTCTGTGGATTTCACATCTACTGTTGGAGATTCAGCAATGACTGTTATTTCTTCTTCAACGATGCTTGGCTTTATTGTCACATCTACTGTTAATTTCACAGTTGTAGTGACACGGATATTCTCCTGAATGACTGTTCCAAACCCCTGCAGTTCCGCTTTTACGGCATAGAGACCTGGAGGAAGAGCTGGAAATCGATAATTTCCTTTATCATCGGTAATCGCGCTTCGCGTACCTATAAGATTAGGGCTTGTTAAAGTTACTGCAACACCAGGAAGAGGATCACCTTGATCATCCATTATAGTTCCGACAACAGCACCTGTTTCCTTTGACTGAGAAAGAGCAAGAGGGACAAGCATTAGAAAGAGGACAAATACACTAATAAAAGTTTTTAATCTCATTTAACCTCCTATTTTTTTTAAATTAAATTCCATTTCCTTTTAAATTTTTTATTCTGTTCCTTATTTTCACCTCCTTACCATCCTTCTGTATTAAATAATATAATAATAATACAGAATTTTAACAAAAAAATATACATATATTAAGAAATATATGCAATATACATGCCAAAATAATTGACACCATAATTCTTTTTTTATCAACAAGATAGTTATTTTCTTTCATGGTTTTTTATTCATTTTTTTGGATTATCCAATAAATTGAATAAAAAGGGGCAAATTTCAGGAACTCATAAAAAACGGAAGCAATTGCAACTTCTCTGCACATTTGTTATTTTAATTTATAGAAATTAATAAAGCAAATTTTATAAATATGAAAAAGATAAACCTCATTCTATTAATGCTAATTATTTTTTATTTACTCCTATCAGCAGGAGAAAAACTTTCGCCAAAGCACAAAGATTGGCTTGAACTCGTTTCTCCAATCATCACAAAAACAGAAAAAGATGTTTTCTTGAAACTTAACACAGACCAAGAAAGAGATAAATTCATCAGCCTTTTCTGGAACAGGCGCGACCCCATGCCAGATACACATGAAAACGAATTTTATCAGGAATACATGAAGCGTATCCGTTTCTCTGATATCAATTTTGGACATGAAAGTTTTAAAAAAGGAAGCCAGACAGAAAGAGGCTATTTTTATCTTCTCCTAGGCCCCCCATTAGAAAGACAAATATATGCGACTCAAGCTGAACTCTTGCCTCTTGAACTCTGGCATTATAAAGGAGACATAAAATACGGCCTCCCTCCATTTTTCTATCTGGTTTTTTACCAACCTCAGGGATTAGGCGAGTACCGCCTGTATTCACCGGACGTAGAAGGTCCTGAGAAACTCGCAGCTCCAACAACAGGCCATGGGCTCAACCGAAATCAAGCATATCAAGCTATAAAGAAAATATCTGGGGAACTAGCCAGTGCTTCATTGTCTTATATCCCAGGAGAGGCAACTCTTGGGGTTACTTCTCTTTCCTCCGGAACAGTTTTATCCGGAATCTATTCTCTTGCGGAAAAAAAATTTTCTGATGCTTATGCACGTCATTTTCTTGACTACAAGGACTATGTAGAAATCGATTACACCCATGATTTCGTTGATAATAATGCCAGAACAGCGATTTTTAAAAATGCAGGACAATTTTTTATTCACTGGACGCTAGAACCAAGCAAGGTAAATTTTTCTTCCTATCAAGGGAAAAATTATGCTAATTTCCAGATTATCATAAGGATCGAAGACAGCACGGGAAAACTTGTCCAGGAAAGAGAAGAAGAAATTCCTATTAATATTACACCTGAAGAATACAGAAAACATGAACGCCAGATTTTTGCTTTTCAGGATATACTGCCTATCATCACTGGAAAATTCAAGCTTCTTTTCTTACTCAAAAATAAGACAGGAAAAGAATTTACATCTTTCCAGACAGATATTTTAATCCCTGACGAAAAAAGAAGTGCCTTTATAAGCAGCCTTCTTCTTTACCAGAAACGCATGGAACTACAAGAAAACCAGGAAACAAAACTAAAAGCATTCGCATTCGATGGAAACCAGTATTTGATAAATGCCCAGAACAATTTCATACCAAAAAAAGATATTGGCCTTTATTTTCAGTTACATAATCTAAAACAAAAACAGGGGAAATCATTATTGATCAAGATCATCGAGCTCAATACTGAGACCACTGTCCACAGCATCAAAAAACCCTTGAGCGAAGTCATGAGTCCGGACAGGCAGGGAATCGATATCAATCCTATCTCTCTTCCATCTTTCAGTGCAGGATATTACAGGGTAGAAGTATTCATTCTTGATTCTGACGGGAGAGAAATTCTCAAAGGAAAAGAACATTTTATTCTACTTGCTAAACCATATTCTGTCCTCCCATGGGCTTATGCCAAGATTCATAAACGATTTCCCAATCCTGAAGACCTTTATTCATTAGCCTATCAGTATTTCATGACAGAAAAATATGAACAATCCAGGGACACTCTCGAGAAAGCTCAAAATATAAAGGATAAACCAGAGGCCAGACTTTTACTTGCACGAACACTTTTTGCCCTACAGCAGTACGATAAATCTCTCAAGATTGCCACTACACTGTACAAGGCAACCCAGAACAGAGAAGCTGCAAAAATCACTGCTGCAAATTATTCAGCTCTCGAGAATTGGTCCCAATCACTAGTCTATCTTGAAAAACTTCTGAAAGATGCAACAGAAGTAAGTATATTAAACCTCGCAGCCGAATGTTATCTAAACCTGGACCAACCAAAAAAAGCACTTCAGCTTCTCCAGAAATCTTTGAAACTTAATCCAAATCAGCCAAAAATCAAGGAGTTGGAAGAAAAGACAAAAAACATAGTCAGGAGGGAATTATGATAAAAAAGGGCTTAATTTTAGCATTTATGACAACTGTTTTCAGTTTAAGTTCATTTGCTCAGGTCCATGGAAAAATTGAAGGAATTGTCAGAGACAGTAAGAAAAACCCTCTGGAAAAAGTCACAGTCGTCATTATCTCTACAAAAACATCAGCAAAAAGATTTAACACTTCAACAAATAAACAGGGTAAATTCGCTCAAATCGGAATCTGGCCGGGATATTATCAAGTTAATTTCAAGAAAAAAGGTTACATCCCTGCATCTTATGAAGTGAAAGTATACATCGCAGAATCGACGAAATTAGATGTCAAAATGTTGAAAGCCGAGAAGGCTATAGAAAAAGCCCTTTCTGATGCTGATAGCTTATTTCTCAGAGGGTATATGCTGTACGAACAACAAAAATATGAGGAAGCAGTAAAATCTTATGAAGAAGCAGTAAAACTCAACTCATCAAATTGGGGTTATCACTTTAACCTGGGACTAGCTTATAAAAAAATGAAAGAAAACGAGGAAGCCATGTCTGCCTTCAGAAAGGCTGTAGAATTAAATCCAGAAAGTTACAGCAGCAATAAAGAACTGGGCGAGGCGCTTGGCAGAGCCAAAAAATTTGAAGAGGCAGAAAAATATTATATGAAAGCAGTCGAACTCAATCAGGATGATCATGATACTTATTATAATTTAGGACTTGTTTTAATCGCACTGGGTGAAAGTGAAAAAGCCCTGGAAGCTTTTCTTAGGGCCACAGACCTTAAAAAAGATTATGCAGAAGCATATTATGAGATTGGTACAATTTATATCAGGCAAAATAACATTGATGAGGCTGTTAAAAATCTGGAAAAATTCCTGGAGCTTGCTCCTGAGCATGAAAAAGCTGACACAGCCAGACAAATGCTTGATTATTTGAAGAAATAGAATAACATTAGTCATTTTTTGAGGATATAAAAATCAAAAGTAAATATTTTTAACCGCTGCTTGAACAAACAGAAATAAGATGATAAAAAGACTTCTCTAACCTGGATTATTCACGAGTCGAGGTTGCTGCAGATGCGAGGCACAGGGTATGCAGCTGTGGTTCTCCACCGCAAATGCTCTGTAACGAAGCAGATGCAGTAAGATCGGCTCGCCTGAAAGGTAAAGAATGCCGATATAGAGGAAAAGAATTGCATGGGAAAAGAGTTGAATGTTATGCTGAAGGAAATATCAACGTAACTGGCAGATATAATGGAAAATAAATATCGGTGTCGGCATAATTTATGAATAATTCAGGCTAATTAAAGAACTAAAGAAAAAAGTCATGAATCATCTTAATTCTCAAGAAAAAAAGAAGGTTTCTCCAAAAACAAGAACAATCATATTCGCTCTTGAAATAATTCTGATAATAGTACTGCTTGTGCTTTGGTTTAGCTCGAGCTCTTTTCAAAAAAGTAAAAGTCTGATAGTGCTTTTTTTATATAGTTTTCCCTCCCAGTTTTTGATTTCAATAGTACCACACGAACCTGTTTTGCTTTATTTCGGCAAGTTCTACCCACCGATAACCGCTGCTCTGGTTGCTGTCGCAGGAACCATAATTACTGAAGCACTCAATTATTCTGTATTCAAATTCGTCACAGATTTTAAGCTCTTTAATAAAAGCCTTCAAAAAAAGACAGTCAGCAGAATTGTAGACCTATTCAATAAAGCTCCTTTTACTGCCATTTGGATTGCAGGTTTAACACCTATTCCTTTCTACCCAATCCGATTCCTGGTTGTCCTTGCTCATTACTCCTTGATAAAATACCTTCTTGCTGTTTTTCTATCCAGGCTGCCTCGTTTTTTTATCCTCGCATTAATCGGCTATGCTATTAAAATTCCAGACTATTTGTTGATTGTACTTTTTGTTGTCCTGATCATCTTGATTTATATTCCTGTGTTACGAAATCTTATAAAAAAGAGGAAAAATAAAAACAGAGGGGATATGGATTAAACTGCCTTTTCCAAACCATACCCACCTTTTTTTTCAAGCATTTTCAACCATATTGCAAAAATCAACCCAAGAACACCCAATATTGCAAACACTATCATTGCAGGGTTATAACTTCCCATCTTATCCCTGATTAAGCCAGCTACGAGCGGAAAGGCAAACAGCCCCACATTTTGAACCATGGCAATAACTCCATAAGCAACCCCAAGCTGCTTTTCTTTGACTATAAGCGGAAGTGCTGGCCATAATGCTGCCGGGACCAGCGAAAAGGACAGCCCCAAAACAACCATCGGTATCCATGGGTTAATATTCGTATATGCCATAGAAATATGACATGGTATCATAGCTATGGAGCCAATAATCATGAGTGTTGCCCGCTTTCCTATACGGTCAACTACTGCTCCAAAAATCCATGTAACAAACATCGAAATAAGAATAAGTGTCCCTGCCAATCTACCGGCAGCAATGTTACTCAAAACGTAACGTTCTGTAAAAAAATCTGTTGCGCATGCTTGAAATGGAAAAATTGCAGAATAATAAGTAACACAGAGCAAACTGATCACCCAGAAGGATAAAGGCAGCCTGAGCGCATCTCGCAACTTGAAATCTCCTCCAGTTTCTTCAACAAAAGAGACATAGTTTTTCTTTTCCCCATAACGGTCTAAAAAGCCATAAACAACTGTCACCAGCAGCCCCACAAGATTTATCCCCGCTACAAACCAAAGTGCATTACTTAAAGTGAAATTTTCAGCCATCCACGGCAGTCCGAAAAATGCGATATAAGTTCCGGCACGGCATAGAAAGAGATTTATGCCAAAAGCCAATGCTAATCCTTTATCCTTAAACCATTTTGCCATTACCTTATTCATGACAACATAATAACACTCTGCACCGATTCCAAATAAGAACCTTCCAGACAACATAATAGTGAAATTTCGACTCGCTGTTAGCACAACACCGACTGAAAAAAGAGCGGCAAACACAATCGCTGCCTTCCTAACACCAAGTTTATCGGCAAGAACACCACCTAAAACCACAAAAAGGATAACCGGTATAGAATAAATGCTATAGAGCCAGTAGACTTGAGTCGAAGATAAATTTAACTCAGCCTTTAAAAGAGGCGTTAAAGGCCCTATGCAGTCATAAGCAAAATAGCTGGCCATTGCAGCTAGACTAATCATTAAAAGCGCTAAATAGCCAAACACATAAGCCTTGACCAAAGACACTTTTTTAATACCCACCGGTCCTCCTTCTTAATTTATTTTTTTTCCTCAATACATGAGGAAAAAATCAGATTCATAAGAATTAGTAATTAATAAGAAGCATAATATAAATCAAGAAACTTTACTGAAAAACATACAAAGAAAATCTGTCTATAAATAAATTTCAGACCGAAACAACCAGTTGTAAAGCATGTACAGCAGAGGAATGGAAAGTACGACCTGCAAGCTTCATTACATTTGAAATAGAGTTGTACTCTTCTTTTCCCTGAAAAGGTGGCGCATTTGTCTCAATCTTGTCGTAAATATTCGCGAGAGCAATAATACTGCTCCCGATTGGAACTTCCTCCAGATTCTTATCAAGTATATCTGCCTCTTCAATATAGAAACAGAAAAAGTTAGTAAGAAGGGGTTCTACTTCCTTTAAAAGAGCAACCGTCGCTTTTAGCATTACCTTTTCTCTATCATTAAGGGGTGATTCTGCGATTTTCGGGCCTGTTTCCAAAAATTCTGTCACTTCCTCAAAAAGATGAATATTTGAGAGTAAATTTCCAGCCTCAGCAAGAAGGGCAGCTGATTTTATATTTTCTACTTCTCTTCTATCCAGCCCTACGGTAGCAGCAATTTTTCCAGCCAAGAGAGATACCCTTAAAGAATATGGCTTCATTTCATCGGCACACTCAAGATATTTAAAAAGGATCTCAGTCACTCCAATATAAGCTCTCCTCAAGTTAGCAATCTTGCTTTCCCTCTGCTCAGAAGCTCCTCCAATGACCGCTGCTATTAAAATCAAGAAGCCTCCCCAACTAATAAGATTGATTATTTCATCTAATGATAAAATCTCATTGTTTCCAGTAATCAGTTGCACAAAGAGAAGATAAAGAATAACCAAGAGAATACAAAAAAAACTTATCAATACTGCTCTTTTTCTGCCGAGAAAATACCCGGAAAGTATAACAGGGAGGAAAAAGAAGTTGAGAAAAGAAAATTTATAATGGACAAGAAAAGCAATGGCGATTGCGCCCAAAAAAACGAGAGTAATTAGAGAACCCTCAAAATGATCCATCACAAAGTTCTTGATTTTCATCATTCTTTTTCCTCTTCTAAAATCCATTCCCCCCTCTTTTTTGTCAAACTATAAATAATAAATATTGGTTCAAACATTAAATTCATAATATTCGATAAATTTATATCACCCAAAAAGAGTTTAGTCAACATTACCCCTTGAAGCTGATGGGTTTAATATTTACCGGTACTTCCAAAGCCTCTCTCGCCGCGGTAAGTCTCATCAAGCTTCTCTGTCTCGACGACTTCCACCTCAGCAACCGGTTGGATCAGGAGTTGAGCAATTTTCATTCCTTTCTCAACCGTAAAAGATTTCTCTCCTAGATTCATCATTACAACTTTAACCTCACCTCTATAACCTGAATCAATCACTCCTGCCAGCTTATGAACACCTTTTAACGAAACTCCACTCTTATCCCAGATCAGTCCCACATATCCTTCAGGAATAGCAATTTTGATCCCTGTAGAAATAGCCACAGCTGAATATTTCCTTAAAACGGTATCCATCGAGGAGAATAGATCCAATCCTGCATCTCCCTTGTGTCCATAAAAAGGAAGCTTTGAATCTTTGTTAATTCTTTTGACTTTAAGTTTCATTCTTCAGACTCCCTCGATTTTAACCTCTGAAAAAAATGGTTCTGCAATTCCTGCAAACTCTTTAATCTCTTTCTCTCCATAGGGTTTTCTATGTTGAAATTCATTATCTATAGTATTCTTCGGCTGGAACTGCTGAATCTGATAGATTCCCGGACATGTTAGCATCTTGCTAATTCTTTCTATATCCCCTTTGGAAATCATGCCAGGAACAACAGTTGTACGGAAAATAAAGTCCAGGCCTGAGCTCTTAATAATGTCAATACTCTTTTGGATATCTTCTTTATTTACACTTGACCTAGTTACTTCTCTGTACTTTTCTAAAGGAGCTTTAACATCCATAGCTATATAATCAACAAGTTTATTCCTGATTAAATCTTTAAGCCTTAAAGGAAAAGAACCATTTGTGTCGACTTTCACTAAAAAATGCCTCTCCTTAATTAGATGAAGAAAATCCTCTAAACCATCATGAATCAGGGGTTCCCCACCGGTAATACATATCCCATCAAGCCAGTTTTTTCTTGAATCAATATAACTAAGAAAATAATCCATCGGGATAGTTGGGAGCGTTTCCGGCCTTAAAACAAGGTCTGCATTATGACAAAAAGGGCATCTGAAATTGCAACCTCCCAGAAACACAGTAGAAGAAATAAAACCTGGAAAGTCTTTAGGGGCAAATTTTTCTAATCCTTTGATTTCAACCACTTCTCCAGCTCCTCCCGATTATTCAGCACTGCTACAACTTCTTCTCCATCCTGAAGTACTAATGTGGGAATAATAATCACTCCTTTAATATCTCGCTTAATCACTTTAATAAATTCTCTGATTTTCAACTTGCTCTCTTTCAATATCAGGTTATATTCCTCACCATCAATATCCGTTTCCTTCAAGCACTGTTTGAGCCTGTCACATTCAGCACAATTTGGATAGGAAAAAAGCATATATTTTATTGTCATAAAATGTTAATTTACAACTTCGTAAGGTGCTCGTTCTTTGAATTCCTGCTGCTTCCCATCGTTCCATGTGGAGACTGGCCTCAAATAACCCACTATCCTCGAATAAACCTCAGTTTTTTTGCCGCAGTCAGGACATTCATAAACTTCTCCCCTGATATATCCGTGGTTTGGACAAACGCTAAAAGTAGGAGTGATGCTGAAATATGGCACTTCTGTTTCAGATATTTTCTTAACTAGCTTCTTACATGTTTCTTTGTCAATAGATTCAGGAAGGAAACCATGAAATATAGTCCCCCCCGTATACATGGGCTGGATATGTTTTTGATGTTCCAGGGCATCAAAAATATCACGTGTAGCATCAACATTGAGCTGAGTGGAATTTGTGAGATATGGATACTTGTCTGTTCCCGATGTTATAATCCGATTGTATTTCTGCTTGTCCAGCCTTGCCAACCGGTATGAAGTCGATTCTGCCGGGGTTGCTTCCAGATTATAAAGATTCCCTGTCTCTTCTTGAAATTGCCTGATTGTCTCTTTCATAAATTTCAGGACTTTAACTGTGAATTCCTTCCCTTCCGGAGTAGCGATTCCCCTGCCAAGAAAATTCATACAGGTTTCATGCATTCCCAGCAGTCCAATCGTAGAAAAATGATTGTCGAAATGGCCGAGGTATTCCAGCGTGTAAGGCATAAGCCCCTTGTTCATCATATTGTTAACAACTTTTCGCTTGGTTTCGAGAGCTTCCTTTGCTAAAACCATTACATCTTTCAACAGAGAAAAAAACTCTATTTCGTTTCCAGCTTCGTATCCAATTCTATTCAGGTTTACAGTTACAACCCCAATAGAACCCGTAGAATCTCCAGGGCCCCACATGCTCCCAGGTCTTCTAATAAGCTCCCTCTGGTCAAGATTTAATCGGCAGCACATTGCACGTATATCGCCAGGGTCAAGATTTGTCCCGATGTAATTTTGAAAATATGGGATTCCATACTTAGCGGTTACATTAAAAAGCAAATCGGCATTTGAAGAATCCCAATCAAAATCTCTAGTCAGATTATAAGTAGGAATCGGAAATGTAAAGACCCGTCCTTTCTGATCTCCTTCGATCATCAGTTCCAGGAAAGCTTTGTTGATCATATCCATTTCACCCTGGCATTCTCCATATGTAAAACTCCTCTCTTCTCCACCAACAATAACACGTCTTTCCTTCATGTCCTTCGGAACAGTCCAATCAAAAGTCAGGTTGGAGAAAGGTGTCTGCCATCCCCATCGAGAAGGAACATTAAGCCCGAAAATGAGCTTCTGAATATCCTGCTTTACATTTTCATAGTCAAGGTTATCTGTTCTTATAAAAGGGGCCAAAAAAGTATCCACGCTGGAAAACGCCTGAGCTCCGGCAAATTCTCCCTGCATTGTCCCGATGAAATTCACCATGTGAAGAGTTGCTGTTTCTAGATGCTTAGCTGGAAAAGAATGAACCTGGTTGGGAACATGTCCGAATCCCTTCTTGAGCAGGTTCTCAAGAGACCATCCTGCACAGTAACCCACAATAGGATATGAGAGGTCATGTATATGAAGGGCCCCCTCGTCATGAGCTTTCTTAATATTCTCTGAATAAAGCTGATTAAGGGCAAAATTCGCTAAAACTTCCCCCGCTACCCTGGCATTCAATCCCGAAAAACTCGTTACACCCTCATTGGAGTTTTCTTTTACTTTCCAATCTCTATCATTTATATAGTCTTTTATCAACCTTTCCAGGTTAATACCAATTTTCCTGGCTTCCCGAATATCTTTATGCCTCTCCCTGTAAAGAATGTATGACTTTGCAATATCATGATATCCCTGTTTCATGAGAACCATCTCTACAATATCCTGAATCTGTTCCACTGAAGGAATGGTATAACCTGCAAATTTATCTTCCAACATGAAAGTCGCGATATCTGATATATTCTTGGCTATCTGTTTGTCTGATAAGCCTTTAGCTTGCATTGCATTGTAAATAGCATTCGTAATCTTGTCCTGGACAAAATCCGTGACTACACCATCTCTTTTCTTGATTCTAGAAACAGTCCTATTCATTTAAGACCTCCTTTTTCAATTAAAAGCGCCTTATTCAAACAATAAAAGTAACATTCTATCCATAAGGACTTTCTCTTTAGCTTTTCTCGAAAGAGAATACAAATACCGCGAAATCACCACATCTTGTATATTAAAAAGATTCCTAACACTAAATGTTGTGTTTGTGCTATTAAATCTATATCCAATTTTTCAGCTTGTCAAGCTCTTTTTTCATTTTCTTTTATTTTATTTAATTTCTCCAAATTATAAGCTGAATTATTCATGAAAACTGCCGCTAAATTTGAGGGGATGTTTGCACTCAACTAAGATTCCTAACACAATTGGACAAAAATCGAATATGAAATCTTTTAATAATCTAGGTATTATAAAAAAAGAATTCCGGCACAGCAGATTGTTTATCAATCAGACATAGAAATACCATATTTTTCGAGTTCTGCCTCAAGGTTAGTTTCCGGGTCAAAAAGAATGGCATTCAATCCAATATTCAATGCAGCCTCGACATTTTCTTCTCTGTCATCAATAAAGATACACTCCCATACCTCAGCTTTTGCCTTTTCTATAGCTTGCCAGTATATCTGTAGATGAGGTTTAACATAACCGGCCTCATACGATAGAATATATTCATCGAAAATTAGGAGTTCGGGAAATTTTTTTCTAATAAATCCAAACCGCATAACGTCTGTATTTGAAAGTAAAACAAGCCTGCATTTCGACTTAAGCTTTTTTAAGATCTTAAATACAGGCATATTATGAGAAAAAACATCATTATAGATAGAGAAAAATGTATTATGATCTATTTCGGCTTTAAGACTCTTAATAGATTCTTGGAAAAAATTCTCAGGAGTTATCTTTCCAGTGTCAAAAGAGTGAACAAGCTCGTGGTTTGCCAAAGCTATTTCTGCAATCTGGTCCGCAGAAAACGGACTGTATTTTGCTATCTTACAAAAAAAAATACTATTATCGAAAAATACAAGGACCCCCCCTAAATCGGATATTATGCTCTTTATCATAGAAACATTTTCATTCTGAAAAACCCCTTATCTTAGTTTGGAAAATTATGCCTTAAATTAAGGCTTTGGTCTAAAACAACCCAGCAAACAAAACATCTGCATGGAACATCTCACGTGTTCTGCGCCTGACTTTCCAATCTACAGTCTCTTTTATATCGAGATAGAACCAGAATTCATTAAAAAGTCTTAACTTATTTACATAATAAATCCCGAAATCACTGAAATTATCAATAATAATCTTGCCAACTTCTTTTCCTTTATCATCACGAACTACAATTCTATTAGTCTCTTCGCTTTTATCCAGTTTTCCATATACTTTACATTTAGCATTATCTTCCCACGTATTCTTCTTATCATAGGCAAGATTTTCTAAGGGGACAAAATCACCCCTTTCTTTTAAGCCTATGTAATCTTCGAGAACTACTTCCTCACTTCTTGTAAAAACATTCATCCATTCTCCATTCTCATCCTTAACATCAATCTTTTCAGCAACTAAAATAGAAGGCCTTTCAGGAAAAAATGTTCCCTCCCCCTTGACCTCTTTTCCTATCAGAGTACTTATGTCGCCTAATTCCAAATTCCCCTGAACAATTATATCAAATCCTCGAGCTTCAGGGATAAAAACAAATTTGCTAAAAGCAACTTTTACAGTTCCTTCGAACTCAATGATTTCTTCTTTTTCAGGGGTAATGTTTTCTTGTTCCGATATTTCTTCCGCCTTTTTACAAGCCACTATTCCTACAAAGACCAATAAAAAAGCTAAACAAGTCAACCCCACGATACGAAACATTTTACCTAATTTTTCTTTTCCATCTGTTGAAACCAATCTTCTATTAGCCATAACTCACACCTCCAATTTTTTAATCGTTCAATATCACCACAAGATGCCGCAGAAGCTTTTCCTCTCTACAAAAGAAACACTTCTTTCTTTTCTTCTTTAAATTAGGATATTTTATACCATTGAAGCTAATAAAAGTAAAGAAGAAAATTAATTATTGTCGAGTAAAATTTAACTAGGCTTTCTTTAATATAACAGAGAAGTAGTTTTTTACTTTATTCTTATTTTTTTGCTTGATGAAGAACTAGAAGAAACTCTTCTTGAAGAACGGCTAACTTTTGATTTAAAAGAACTTGAAGTCCGCTTGGGAACAGAATAACTTCTTGACGAGGAAACTCTTTTCCCTACCGAACTTGAGGAAGTCATACTTCTTGAATAATTTTTAGAGGGAGCCGTATAAAATCTCTTTTTTGCAGAGCTCTTAAAGGATGAACCAACACTGGAAGAATATCTGGACCTTATTACGCTACTCGATGTACTAACCCTTGGTGATTTTGAATACAGACGAGTCTTGTTTTGGCTCGTACTGGTTCTGTAGCGAGAAGAAAAATTTGAGTTTCGGGAAGAATAACTCTTAATAGATGATGACTTGGCCCCTGTTCTGGATGTTTTCTGTGAGTTTAATCCACTGTTTTTTTTCAACGTCTCCCTGTTCAATTGTGGATTAGATGGGTAAATTCTGCTTTTATAATTATTTATCGGGGTTCTTGATGAATAGGCATTGGAAGATCTGGAGGCAAGACCAGTTCCGCTATTCTTTGAGAAAGAAGAGCTTCTCTGTTTAACTGGGACAGAAGAAATTGAACGTGAAAATGAAGTTCGCTGCGAAGGATAATTTTTTATCTTAGACCGGGAACTGTATTTTTGAGACGAATCCGATTTAACACTCCCAGAAAGATGTGTTTTCACAGGCTGAGAATACCTGTCCTTTTCAGAGTATAACCTTGAATTAGACATACTTGATGTTATGGGTCTTTTAATCAAAGAAGTCTTGACTCGAGAAGGGCTCGCACGAGAAGGCAAACCAGAGCTTTTTGCTGAAGAGTATGTTTTCCCAACATTACGTATTTTTGATCTTGAAAAAACCTCTACCGCAGCGGAATCATGCATTCTTACTTTATTCTTTGCAAGGCTACTATCTGGCTGTAAAGATGACAAAGATATTTTTCCAAGCCGTGCAACCTGGCTCTTAGTTAATGCAACTTTAGTTATTTGTCGTGCCTGAAGTTGATTCTTGTGAACCACTGTTAGGGCTCGGGAATTGACAGGATAATGACCGCCATAATACCTGCTATAAAAATGATTATTTACGATAACTCCCGGATAACCATAATAGCTTAAAGGGCACCACCCAAAATAATTATACCCCCTGTGCCAATGTACCCATGCTGGGCCCCAAGATCTTGTCGGAATCCAGTACCATCCAAGTCCCAACCTCCAGTGCCATCTCCCATAATGATATACACACCATCCCCAAGGCTCATAGGGAACCCATGTCCATCCTATAATGGGATACCAGGTCCATCTTCCATTATAATAAGGCCTCCATGAATCATAATACACATTTGGAATCCAGACATGTCCATAAGGGCGCTCATAAACCCATCGTCCGTTATAGGCCAATTCAGACTCATATTCATAAAGTTCAGAAGGAAGATAACTTCTTCCTACACTTCGATTACACAACTCATCACGAGACCTGTTCCACTCTGCAAAACTCTCTGCGCTGTTTTCATAAAACCGATTCTCACCAGAAGAAAAATATCCATTTTGAGCTACCAACATCTCTTCAGTATTCACCAATAAAGAGCCCTTTTCCCCAGCAGTTTCCGCTGCTCCTTCCAGCACATGAAACTCTGTTTCTTTGTTATCTCTTACAATAAAATTATAAAGCCCTTTATCCAATATATAGAAGGAAGCATCCGGTGTATGTATTTCAAAATCCTTTTCTCTCTCTAAATAATTTACTCTCAAATATGCACTTCCAGAAAGCAGATTGAGTTTAATCAGGTCATTCTCTCTCCTCGGAAGATTGATAAAATCAACCTGAGTATAGCTGTCAATACGCAAGTAATTTTTCCTTCCAAAATGAACCTCTGCACGTCCATCTCTTGTCCCCAGTTTTTCACCTTCAACAAGCGCTAAATTTACAGTGCCTTCCTCACATCCCAGATCTTCTGTTCTCTGGATAAATACATCTCCCTTCACATAACTTAACCTAGCATAACTATAACCGTAATATTCAGGGGCCTCATATGAAAAAGTCAAAGAAACAAAAAAAGCCAAACATGAGATAAAAACCATTAGCTTTTTCATTTTCGCCTCCAAACAACGACAAAAGCAAAAAATATGCCAATTAGATTCCTCCTGTTTATGAAAAAATAAAAGATCCTGACTGTACTTATTTAAGGACAATTGACCAGATAATGATAAGACCCAAAGAGAAAATATAGACCAATTTAACTCATTCTCAATAGAAGTCTCATAACTGCTTTATTCTATCTCATTCATATAATAATATTTAAATATATTATCGGCATTCTTTATGAATAATCCAGGAGAACGTGGATTGTTCACAAGCCAAGCTTGCCGCAGATGCAAGGCACAGCACATGAAGTTGTGGTCCTTCACCACGAATGGGCTGTAACGAAGCGATATTGAAAGATTTAGCCTTTATGAGTCGATTTTAGAGGGAACCCGACGCGAAGTCGGGCCTGATGGATGGGTGAGCACTGTAGAATCAAAGGGGCGATGCTAATAATGGCTCAAGGACATTACAGCGCTGTTTAAGATAAACACGCGGAGTTCCAGCAAAGCCGAGAAGATAGGGGAGGAAATGGCATTAAAAATCTTACTGAATCTGCAGAAACCTCGGCTTATGAATAATTCAGGTTAGATTCCAGATTTTTAGAATAGAAAAAGCAATTACTGAAAACTAAAATTTGGTTGTTGATAGGAAGAAGCAGTCTTTTCAGTAAGGTTGCTTTTTCCCCTGCAATAAAAATACTATTTCTTCTTCAGTATGGGCATACCTGTTCTTTCTGTCTCGATGACTTTATAGGCATCAGGGACACTGTCCAATGACCCTTCTCTGATATCTCGAGCAAAAAAGTAAATTCTCTGCTGTCTCCCACCCTTTAGGTTAACATCCTTGTAATGAAGATAATACTTAACACCTTTTGAATTAATAAACTCAAATGCCATTTATTCTACCTCCCTATTAATTTTTATTTACAAACAGATACTGCAAACATAATAACAATCATACTTCTCTTTATGCAAGCCTTCTTTCCATAAATAATGAATTTCTATTGAGAACTCTTGCCAAACATATCGGGTCTTGTCCATTTTTATAAAAAAACAGGGGGATGTCAAGAATAAATTTGGAAAAATGTCAAGGTAAAGTAAAGCTCATCACAAAAATGGATGTTTGAATAGAAAATAAAAAGAAGAGAAAAAGATGAATTTGGCACTCTTTATCTAGTTGCGCATTATTTTAATGTAATGTGTCCCGAATATTCTTTATAAAATTTAAATATATTTATTTTTTTATCTTGACTTTTATTTTTTTCCTGTCATAATAATAGTGGTTCTTTTAGGCGGGCTGGAGAGAGCCCCCACCTTTTTTGGTTCCCATCATCAACCCCCCTTTTGCTGACAACAGCCCGCTCTTTATTTAGAATCATTCCTCAAGCTTCATCATCCCTTGACTTGGTAAATATGTTCTCATATCATTTACCTGAATTATTCATGAAAACCGTCAATCAAATATATTTAAGGTAGGAACATGTTTAGACATAGAATGAACAAAAAATTTGGCGAAATCTACAGAGAGGCAAAAAAACCTGAAAACCAAATTCCTTTGGACCTTAAAAGGGATCTCTTTGTGCTTTTCTCAGACCACCACAAAGGTGACGGAAGTCCTGCCGACGACTTTAAAAAAAATGCTATTCTCTATGACTTTGCATTATCATATTACAAAAAAAATGGGTATAAGCTCATTGTTCTAGGAGATAACGAAGAACTTTGGGAAAATCATTATGACAGTATCTTGGTAAACTATAAAGCATTAATCGAGAAAGAAATCGAAATGGCATTAGACAGTCCTGACAACAAGAAAATAAGACTGTGGGGAAACCATGATAAAGAAATTTCTCTTCGAAAATTCAGACACTCTAAACATACACAATATAAAAAAGTCCTTAAGAATGTTGAGTACAGAGAAGGTCTCTGCCTAGGAGAAAACATATTTCTCATACACGGTCATCAAGGAAGATTCTTCGACGATATAGCATGGAAAATAAGCAGGTGGGCTGTCCAGTTTATATGGAAAACGATCCAAAAAATCTTTAACATAGGAATCGACGGCCCTGCAGAAAATTTTAAGATTCGTGACAATCTAGAAATGGAATATTATAAATGGGCCAAGAAAAACCATACAATTCTGATATGCGGCCATACTCATAGAGCTGTTTTTGCATCCTCGACTCATATTGACTCTTTACATAGCGAAATCCAGCAGTTAAAGGGATTGCTGGATCATATATCTTCTGACAAAAAGGAAAATATTGAAAAAGAAATAATTTCCAGACAGAGGCAAATAGAGAAAATTCTTATGCCCAGATCAGGAAAAACTCCCAAACCATTCGAAGAAAAATCAATTCGGCCAGTCCCATGTTATTTCAACGACGGCTGCTGCGGTTATACAAACGGAATAACCTGCATTGAAATAGAAAAAGGAATCATCCGACTCATCAAATGGCAGCGTCAAGAAAAAAGAAGAATAATCTTCGGTGAACGCAATTTGCAGCTTCTTATTGAATATATCAAGAAAGGCCTGCCTCTTGATGAACCTTTAAAGCCTGCATAATCGAATTATATATTTTAGCTAACCTGTGGAAGGAGGGCGGGAGAGGAAGTATTCCTCCCCTCCCTTTTCAAAACCTTGACGCTGCCTTGGATGAACAATTTCATCACGTCAAAATTTCCTCAAAATTAGTAAAATTCTGACATAATACTAATATAAGGTCAATCACCCCTAAAGAGGATTCAAGGGGTGAATTTTAAAAGACTCTATCCCAGCGCTGATCTTCAAAACAGTTCTTCCTGGACTGACGAGAATAAGCGCATCTTCAAGTTTTTTAAAGCAAATTTGAAATAAAAACTATTTTCCTTATAATAGAGAAAGAATCTTATGGTAACAGCACTAACAATCGAGAATCTCCACAAATCATTCAAAACTGGTTTTATACCCAAAAAAGTTAAAATTCTCAGGGGAATATCTCTAGACGTCAAAGAGGGTGAAATCTTTGGCTATCTTGGGCCAAACGGTGCAGGAAAAACAACAACCATTAAGTGCATCCTCGGTCTCATCTTTCCGGAAGAAGGTGAAATTAAAATTTTTGGCCAGCCCAATCTCTCGCTTCAAGCCAAGGAACAAATAGGATTTCTTCCTGAAAACCCATATTTTTACGATCATCTTACAGCATCAGAATTCCTGCATTTTTACGGCCAACTATCCACTTTCGAGAAACAAGAAAAAGAAGAAAAAGTTAACAGCTTGCTCCATCTTGTAGGATTGGAGCAGTCAGCAAACCTGCAGCTTCGCAAATTTTCCCGAGGAATGCTTCAGAGAATAGGCATGGCCCAGACACTTCTTAATGATCCTTCGCTTGTCCTTCTAGATGAACCTCTCGGAGGCCTTGATCCCATTGGAAGAAAAGAAATAAGAGATATAATTGTCAGTCTCAAGGAAAAAGGAAAAACTGTTTTTCTTTCTTCCCACATACTTCAGGATATTGAAATGATTTGTGATCGGGTAGCTATCATCGTTGACGGTCAAATTATCAACCAGGGAAAGCTTCAAGACTTGATTTCAGAAAAAGTCCTGTTCACTGAAGTTGTTGTCTCTGGAATAGAAAAAAAATATCTTGAAGGTATAGGGGAAGGCTTATCAACCCAAGGAGGACAAACCTTTCTCAAAATTTTCGACGATGAAAAACTTGAAAAGGTCCTCCAGTATGTCCAATCCAAACAAGGAAAAATACATACGCTTATTCCCAGGACAGAAACTCTGGAAGACCTTTTTGTTGGAATTGTGAAACAAAAATGAAAATACGTGCTATTGCTTTAAACACATTTAAAGAGGCTATTAGAGACAGAATACTCTATCTTCTTCTCTTTTTTGCTGCTGTAAGCCTTTTGTTTTCACGTTTTCTTGCTCTTCTTACTGTTGGAGACAGAGTTAAAATAATCAGAGATGTCGGGCTTAGTTCTATTTCGATTTTCGGCGTCTTGATGGCCATCCTGATAGGAACAGGACTTGTCTACAAGGAAATCGACAAAAAAACTATTTATACGCTTCTTTCTAAACCTATCCATAGATACCAATTCCTATTGGGGAAATTCTTGGGCTTAATCATAACTCTTTTCATCATGCTTTTCTTTATGAGTTTCATATTCATTGTTCTGGTATTTTTTCACACCTTTAAGATTGAATTGAACTTGCTTACTCCTATCTTTTTCGTCTTTCTGGAACTCTGCCTCATCACAGCTGTTGCTATTCTCTTCTCTTGTTTCTCAACTCCCATATTAAGCTCTATTTTTTCTCTTGCTTTTTACCTTATTGGCCATCTTTCCTGGGGATTGGAAGGTCTTATTCAAAAAATGAAGCCCGGTGCAGGAAAGATTCTGGCTCAAATTCTTTATACTTTTCTTCCTGACCTGGAGAATTTCAATTTCAAGACTGAAATTGTTCAACACCTGCCAATTCCTTCCAAAATTTTTATCATCTCCACCCTGTATGGATTCTTCTATACTCTTTTTATCCTTGCCCTGGCTATGCTTATTTTCAGAAGACGAAACTTTATCTAGACATAATGAAAAAGACACCTCTCGCAATTATTCTTATTTTAAGCTGTCTTATTTTCTTAGGACTTAAGCTCAAAGCGGACAAGATTACTCGTACTAAAGTCCCGGGTTCCTCCATTATCTACATTCCTTCTGGAAAATATTTAAGGTTCGCCACATTTGGATTTCCTTCCTTCACGGCTGACATGATCTATATCTGGGCCATCCAGTACTACAGCAATTATTCTATCGAGGACAGATTTGATTATCTGGACCACATTTTTTCAATCATCTCTGAGTTAGATCCCCACTATCTTGACCCTTATGAAATCGGGTCCTTAATAGCCGCCCATGAAGCCAGAGATGTTAATACTGCCTGTAAAATTCTTGATAGAGGCCTGGAGAAAAACCCAAAGGAGTGGATTTTCCCATTTGAAGCAGGGCATATCGCTCAGATGGTAGAAAAGGACTTTGCCCTGGCTCAAAAATATTATAAGAGAACGATGGAGATCGAAGGAGCACCTGCATTAGTCAGAAGACTGTATGCCAATGCAGCCTTCAAGATTATGGACTATAAAACATCCTTGGAAAACTGGCTGGAAATTTACCAGGAAGCAGAAGATGAACGGATAAAAAAAATCGCATCTAACCAAATTTATCAAATAAAGACAACCATAGATATCAAGACAATCGAAGAAGCAATCGGAAAATTCAAGGAAAGATTCGGCCGCAATCCCACTGAACTAGGCCAGCTCATGAAGGATGGCTTGCTAGGTTCTCTCCCAAAAGATCTCGATGGAAAGGAATATATCTATGACTCTCAGACAGGCGGGGTAAAAACTCCGACAATATGGTGGAAAAGATAATCATAATCATACTATTTGGCCTTGTATGGGGAAGCTTTTTAAATGTAGTCATATATAGAGTTCCCCTTGGAATAAGTATTGTTCATCCTCCTTCTTCCTGTCCTCACTGCAAAAAGAGAATAAAATTTTATGATAATATTCCTGTCTTTTCCTACTTGTTCCTCGGTGGAAAATGCCGTTACTGTAAGGCAAAAATCCCCATATCCTACTTTCTTGTTGAAGTTCTGACACCATTGAGTTTTCTCGTTCTCTACAATCAATACACTCTTAGTATCCATTTCTTCTCATCATGTATCTTCACAAGCGCATTGATTACTCTGGGTTTCATTGATTTCTACCATCAGATTCTGCCCGATGAAATAACACTCTCAGGATTGGCTTTAGCTCTCGTTTATTCGCTTTTCCGCAAAGATTTTACCCTGACTCAATCCCTTGTTGGTGCCGTAGTTGGAGCGGGATTTCTTCTTCTCATATATGGAGCTTATTTTCTGTTTCGAAAAAAAGAAGGGCTAGGCATGGGCGATGTGACAATGATGCTTATGATCGGTGCTTTCCTTGGCTGGAAGCAGACTCTTTTTACTCTTATTCTCGCTTCTTTTACCGGTGCTCTCGTTGGGCTCTGCTTTATTTTCTTTAAGAAGAAAGATCTTCAGTATTCCCTTCCATTCGGGACATTTTTAGCACCAGCTGCTTTTGTTGCATTGATTTGGGGTGAAAGAATCATCAACGCCTATCTTAGCATGTATAAAAATTTGTAAGAATCAGGAATTTAGATCCAAAGGTTATTGCTTAAACCATACTAATAACATTCAGGGCTTAAGGATTTACTTTACAATTCTAAAGATTTCTCGCCACGATTTAACTTTCAGAAGCGCTCCTGCTGGCTGTTCCAATTTCTGAATTGTCGAGTCATATTCCTGAATATAAACCTCCCGTTTCCTTACACCTCCTGCCCTTTCCGATTCACCAAGTGTAACTGCTGCTCTTGTTTTAATTTCAAGGTTTAAGCTTTCTACCGTGCCGGTAGATGTCTGAAATGCAGACCCGCCGACAACTGTAGAACCAGCCGACCAGACAAACCTAGCATAAAGTTTTCCGATTCCTTCCAAGCTTGTACAGGGATTAACTGTTTCTATGTTCCCTGACAACGTGCTGAAGTATACGATGTAATTTGCCACTTTCGGGTCAGCCCATACTTTACCCATTATTTCCTGCCCAGTTTCCTCTACTGTGTGAATTAAATCTCCTCTGTCCTTTTCTCCAGGTAATCCGAGTATTCCTGAATCTCCAAGATACCACTCTACTTCTGGAGTATCTCCATCTATAAGTGCAATAAAAGAATAAGGCCCCTCATCCGGAGCCTTATCATCTCCCCCAGTTCCGAAATAAATGCGTGGAAATGTTCCTGTCGAACCAGGGTCAATCCATATTGCGGATTTTGTGATAATCGGGTAATTCATCGAATCCGTATAGATTGTCTCAGCATCCCATGAGTTGTTATTTTGGAACTCGATACTGGTATCCACTTTCCACATCCTCCCATCGAGGTCTCCAAAATAAACCGCATCTGTATACCCATCCCTTTCTATATCAATTATTGATGGAGAGCCGGGAATGGCATTAGGAATATTAGGAAAGCTAGCTGAAGTGTCAACATCAACTGCTTCAAAATTCCAAAAAATATCTCCATCTTCCAGATTTACAGCGTAAAAATTATTTCCTATCTCTTCACTAAGGCTGTTATCATACCCGGATCCCATAAAAGCCACCCAGGAATCATTTCCTCCCTTACTGACTTTTCCTATTTCCGGTACTGACCAGGTCTCTCCCATTGTCTCATGTGTAACTTCCCACATAGGCTGAGGATCTTCAATATTTGTAATATCCAGAGCAAAATAATAGTTGCCGCTCGCATTCGGGCCAATCGAACTTCCTTTCCCTGGCCCCTGACCGCAGATGATAACTGTCCTCCATTCTCCGCCAATCTGTACGTCTGCAGCCACCGGACTTCCATCTACATAAACATCTCTCACAAAATATCTTTCACCGGTATTGGGTTCAACCCCCCACATGTTTCTCAATTTTGGAAGCAGGTTGTTAGGGATAAATGCCCACAGTTCTTCACCCGTAGAAACATCAAAGCAGTGTAACATTCCGTCATTTGTACCCACAAGAAGTACCTTAGGTCTATCCTTCCAGTCTTCGACAAAATTTTCATACCCGGATCCCATACTCGCAGGATCTCCATTAGGACACTCAACAATGATAGGATTAGAATGGTTGATATCTCCCAGTTTCCAGTAGCGGTCTTCACCTCTTACGAAGTTAATAAGGCCCGCATTCGTGTTTTGAAAATCATTTAATATAGGTCCTAAGATGTCAATATTGCTTGTAGAGAATTCGATTCTCTGCAAGCCAGAACCGCCGGAGCCGGGAACAGCAGTATAAATTGTTCTGTCTCCTGCAGCCCGGATATTCAATAATTCTCCAGCATCCCACCTGATTTCAACTCCCTCAGCCACAAGCTCCCTTCCTGAGGATTCGGATAAATCAGGACGAGTAATTGTTCTTAGGTTAGAATAAGCATCACTTACCGGAGATGTGTTGCTGACATCATATGCTCTTAGATGTCCCTGCCACCCTGGAAAATAAAACGTTCCTCCGATGATAAGTTTCTTAGGTTGACCACTTTCATCTATGACTCTTGCAGCAACAGAGGTTCGGGAGTATTCACGCCTCTCGACATACGTGATCGAAAATGCTATTCTGCTAATGACCGGAGTTTCAAATGATGCTCCTTCATAGTCCTCCATTTCGTCCTCTTCAGCATACAAGATTGCTTTCCACAAGAGCTGTGAGCCAAAATGCGTAAATTCGTGCCAGGGTAAATCGTTCTCACTGGCATAAGTATGGAGTGCACCACTGCTTGAAACCCCGTCATTTCTTTCCGTTCCGAATCTTGCGTAGAATTCCCAATCCCTTCCATTATTGCTTATATAATAATCCACGGTAAGCCCCTGGCTCGATCCTCCACGGACACTTTGATCAAGATTGCTCATTCTAACTCTAGTTATTGCATGTTCAGCAGGGTCGAGGTCTGGAGTCACATTTGTTGACCATGCTTCTCCGAAAGTATTATAAACAGGAGCCAAATCATTTATGACTAGAAAATAATCCCCAGAATGGTTTGCATCTGCCAAAATAACATCCATATCACCATCCAGGTCATAGTCCATTAAAGCACTCATATCCACATCATGTGGATCTGGAAGGATAGGCTGGCACATATTCAAGCATCTGAATTGAAATTCCAACTGGCCGTCAACTATGCCCTGGTTTTTCATAAACCACATTCTGGCTTCATTCCCTGCATTCCACCTGTCTGTAGCCGCAAAAATATCTATCCTGCCATCATGGTTAAAATCCGTTACACAGGTTGCAACCGTTCCTGTACAATTATCATTGGGGATAGTCAGTTCGTGGCGAGTAAAACCTTCAGTCCCATCATTCTCATAATAAACTAAATACGGAATGTCATTTACAGTACCGCCAAGAATATCCATATCACCATCCCCGTCAAAATCTGCCGCATCGACAGAAGTCCCTCCACGGCCGATATTAAAGCCGGTTGTCTGGTCATAATTAATTTCAGCGATCTCAAAAGAATCAATATTAAAATCCTCAGCTCCTGGATTCCTGACAAGAAATATTTTATCCTGACTGATAGCCAGTAAATCCATGTCGTCATCATCGTCAATATCTACCGAGCATAAATGGTCTCCAGCCCAGTTAATATATATCCCGGCAGTCCTGAATCTGCTCGAAAAATCCAGGTTAGGTGAGACTTGATAAGAGTAAAAATCCGGATCTGTCGCAGTCCCCACATTTATATACATTGCCGCTACAAAGTCAGTGTATCCAAATTCGTCTCTGCTATTCTTCATGAAAAAGAAATCCTGCAGTCCATCGCCATTGTAATCTGCAGCAGTTATAGAAGCGGGTCCAACATAGAGTCCTTCATCATAAACTTCGCTGGGATCTACAAAAAATATAATGCCGTCATCATCCTCACCATCTCCGTCTCCGTCATAATAATAATTCCTCCCTAGAATCAGCCTGTAATTATTTTCAATGTCTAGGCCTATTAAGTCCGGATAACCATCTCCGTCAAAATCTCCTGCATCACATACATATATCTTTGCTCCCATACCTGAAGGTTCCTCAATCGAAAAGTTTGCTCCCAGCCAGCTCAATGTAACTTCTCCATTTCCAGTCCACATAGCAGAAGTCTTTTCTACATCTTTATATGTCGTAGGAGAGCCAAATGTTTCTTCAAAAGCTATTGTATATTCTATACACTCCTCTTGTGCCCAGAACTTTATTGCAAAAACAGCTATGAATATAGCCACAGGCAATACTATTAACATTACATTCTTTATTTTTTTCATTTTTTCCCTCTTTTATTCTTTTGTTTATTAGTTTAATGCGATATTTCAATAGCCAATTCAATTTCTAACCTTGTGGTCGTCATATTACTTCCTGTTCCAATACTACCTATACAAACTAAAAGAGTATCTCCTGCATCAGGTGTGCCTCCGCCAGCTTCATCATCTATCAAAAAAGCTGTATATGTAAAACGATGATCTAATACTCCTCCATCTGATATATAAGGCTGGCGGCAAAAAATGACATTAGCAACATCAGGATTTCCATCTCCATCAGGGTCAATATAATCCAGCATCTCTCTATCTCTCATTTTTCGAAAATAATACACAGATAAAGGATCATCGATCCCGGAAGGTTCTTTTAGATAATGACTATCAAAACTTACCCAACTGTCAGTTGCAAAAGAATTTTCAATAGCAAGCCAGGCTGAATCAAAACCCGCCTCAGCTGCATTAAAGGCCTGCTGCTGTGTGCGAATATTGCCTGCAACAACTGTTCCTGTATTAGTCACTGCAATAACCGCAAGTCCAACAACAAGTAAAAAAGCCAGCACCAGAATTACAATAATTAATGCAGAACCTTTTTCAAAATTATTCATCTTCAACCTGTCACCAGCTGCTAAATTTTTCTTCCTTCTTTTCACATTAACCTCTTTTATATCAAACCAGTATTATATATGCTCAAGGACATATTTCTTATATTAGCGGTTGATTCCAATAAAAACCTTCTATGCCTATCAACCTGAGTTCCTGGAAGAGAATCAGCAACATAAGGTTTTCCGTAAATATACTGTGCTTCAGGAGGAACAGCACTTGAAACACTCACATAAGGATTTTCTGTTTTTCCGAGAACATAAATTCTAATGCGGCGTATGCCCCCAAGAACCTGAAGGTCAGTCCATGTATAAAGGCTGTCATTCCAGTTTAAAAAATCGCCGGCATCCAGTTGACCGTTATTGTTGTTATCATCAAGAACTTGGTCGTTATCAAAATCCCCATGATACTGGAACTGGAAGTCCTCAATGTTTTGTGCAAGAGGTTGGTATTCAACAAGATTATTTACTAATCGCGAAACATATAGAACACCTGGCTGACCCAAATAACCATTCGTACCCGCTGTTAAACTCTGGTAATTTCCATCGACATCAAGCCAGTATGTCTTAAAGTCAATAAAATGGACTGTGCCTCCAACATAATGGGCCCCAGCTCCTCCAGGTATTAACCCATTCGGTAAAGTCTCGTTTATTGAACTAAAACTGATAATATTGCTTGCTGTTCCTAATCCCTGTATACTAGTGATTAGACCAAGTTCCCCATTTATTGTATTGAGATCCGGATTAGGGAGTATAAGGATTAATCTATTGATATATCCCAGCGCCTCAGAAGGATAAACCCCTGCAGTATAAGGATAGAGACTAAATTCATAGTCTTCAAGCGTAATAGTTCCTGAAGAAGGAACATAGCTTTTAATAACAAGCTTTGCGGGATCAGAATTACCCAGGATTGTTATTCTGTCAGAGCGGACTCCAGTACTTGGCTGCGCAGGATCATTGTTTACTCCCTCAATGAAATATGCACAGAACTGCTGAGGTAAGCCAGCTCCTGCAGATTTTAAATCCCTGGAAATGAAAAACATCGCAGAACGAACATCATTCTGAAGTTCTGCAAATTGCTGCTGGTCAACTGCAATCCTGTTGCTGTCCATATACAAAGACAGTGTTCCCAAAATAACAATCAGCATTATCGAACTGCTAATAAGCATTTCAATAAGAGTAAATCCTAATCTAGAATGGTTGCCATTTGAATATTGTTTTTTTAACTTGTTTATCATTTTTTTCGCTTAAACCTTCCTTCTTCTATTTTGTCGGTCCGTCTCATATTAAAATTTTACATTGAACGATCCGGTTATCGTCCAATAACTGTGCTAATATCCGCACTTACTCTATATTTAGAGGGATTAAGAATGAGCTGATTTACTGCCACACCCGTCTGTGCTTCTCCTGCTTTGGCTATTGTAAAAACCAAAACTCTAACATCCCAATAATACCCTGAAACACTGACCTGGGTAATTCTCCTAAAATCGATTATTCCGTCACTATTAACATCAATATTCTCATCAACCGGAGCTATGGCTAATGTGTTTATATCAGCAGCAGTAAGATTCCTTACACTGTCAATCTGTTGCTGAGCTAAAAAAGTAGCGCTGCTTATTTTTTCGGAACGAGAGTTGCTGAGAATGGAATAAGTAAAAAGCTGAGCTAATCCCAACACTGCAATACCTACCAGTGCCATGGATACAAGCACTTCAATTAGTGTAAATCCCTCTTTGACCGAATGGGTTTGAGCCATATTTTTTATCATCTTAGAATCACTCATTTCATTATTTTTTTAATTCCATTGGTTAAGTACCACTAAATGATTTAAGATATTTAATTGACCCAGCGGTAAACACTTTGATTTCTCTCATGTCCTGCTGGTTATAATTTTTTAGTTTATCACTCTGAATAGTTATGCTGTTTTTGCCAATTTCATAATTTGTAATAAAACCCATCGGAGAAAATTCAACAGTTTTATCAGTTGCACTACTCTTCACAACCACATTAAAATCAGTAGAAATTGTCTTAGTCACAAACCCAGACATCTGATTCCACGAACCCGATGTATCCTGGCTCTCAATAAGAAAAAACCATCTCTCATTTGGCTGGTAAAACCTCACTCTTTGGTTCTGTTTAGTCTTTACTGCTTGAAATTTTGCCCTTTGTAATGTTGTCAGTATATCTCTAGCCTCACTTTCTATAGACCTTGTTTCCAGAGAGTTCCTGATGCTCGGATAACTCATGGCTAATACTATACCAATAATCCCCAAAACAAATAAAAGCTCTATTAAAGAAAATCCTTTTCTAGCCGAGGTAAATTCTACCCCTTTATAAATCCCAGACATAAAAGATTTCCTTTCCATTTTACCGACTGCTTTTTTATCTACTATCAATCGTCCCTTGTGCTGTTGATTGTAGACATTTATATGAAAATTTGCAACCTTTCATAATACTAAAAGATTCTTCCCCTCCTTTTTACTATTATAAAACATATTTTCATCCTATTTATAAACCGTAAACCGCAAATTTCATGCCAACTTAATCCGATAATATGTCATTGATAATAAACAGATTATCTTTCGGTGCCATGTTTTCCCGCTCTTATTATGCCATTTTCTGTCATATCAATGACAAATAATTGACATATTACATATTTATAATATATATTTTTAATTATAACTTCAAGGTGAATCAACGGGTGATTTCCGCTGCCTTTTTATAATCTTTCTTCGTACATTATCTCACCTCAAAAAGCTAGTCTCAATTTTTCTGCTGTTTTTAATTTATACCTGCCTTCATTGTCCTTCAACGCCTTATTTGATGCATACAAGCGCTGACAAATTCATTGAATTTTGGAACAGACTGTGATATTGATTTATTCATGGTTCAAGAGAAAAAGTATGTCTTTTATGCCGTTTTTTTAATTTTTTTCTTTTTCCTGGGAGCTTCTCTTTTCATAAATATCCATTCTATTCAAGGCAACTTCCTTTTTGCTGATGAGGCAATTTATTATTCTCTTACCCAAAGCCTAGCCCACGATGGGGACCTTGAATATACTAAAAAAGATTTGATTAGATACTTCCAAGCTTTCGATTCCGGACCTATTGGACTTTTCTTAAAAAAGGGGAAAGACAATAAAATCTTCTTTGCCAAATCATTCGCTTATCCCATTTTTGCTTCGCCTTTTGTTAAAATCTTCGGCTGTAATGGCTTTTTTATTTTCCACTCAATCCTTTTTCTGCTTCTCCTATTAATGGGCAGTATGTATTTTTCGCTGGGAAACAGGCCAGCTCTCTCACTCCTCATTATTTTAACATTTCTTTTTGCATCAGTTGCAGTTGTATATTTTATTTGGATATCACCCGATTTTTTCAATCTCTTCCTGGTATTTTCTGTGCTCTTCCTCTGGCTTTATAAGCGTAAAAATCAAGAAGTAAATACGAATAAAGAGAAGAAAAACAAAATCCAGACCTTTCTCCTTTCAGATTATTCGGATTATCTGGCATGTATTCTGGTTGGAATAGCAGTTTTCTCAAAACCTCCAAATATTGTGCTTATGGCTCCTTTGGTTTTACATTCTTTATTCAAAAAAAAGTTTAAACAGTCTTTTCTTATGGTTCTTGTTTTTATCCTAACTTCATGCGTCTTTTGGGGATCAAACCAACTTGTAACAGGCAATTGGAATTATCAGGGTGGTGAACGCAAAATATTCCACTTTAAATACCCTTATGAAAAAGAACATTTAACTTTTGACTCCACGGGTTTCGAGATGACTTCGGAAGGCTATGCTAAAAAGCATCTTCTTCCCCCAAAAGTCTTTATTTATAATATTTTCTATTATTTCTGGGGAAGATTCACAGGAGTTACATGGTACTTTTTCCCAGCTGTTTTGTTCATGGTTCTTTTCTTCATCAGAAAAAAACGTCCTTATCAATGGTTCGTATTTGGGACTATTGCTGCAGAAATCCTAATATATATCACCATCATGCCAGACAATTACGCCGGCGGAGGAGGCGCCCTGGCTAATAGATACTTTCTTAATCTTTATCCTCTTTTTCTCTTCCTTCCCGATATAAAAATAAAACTTAATGAAATCGGTATTAGCTGGATTATAGCTTCTATTTTTATTGCACAAATTTTCCTCAGTCCTTTCCAGCACTCTCATTATCCTGCAACTCATGCAAAAAAATTTCCCTTCAAGATGCTTCCTGTAGAATTAACTCTTGTTAATAACTTTCCAACAAACACAAACCCAGAAGCTTTCCGGCAACCTGTGGGAACAAAGAATTCCTGGCTCCATTTTCTGGACGATAATTTCATCCCCAGACAGAAAAAATCCAAACAGGAAAAATCAGGATTCTGGACTAGAGGATCTCACACATCGGAAATGATTCTTAAAACCTGGTATCCCGTTAAGAAAATTCTTTTTCATGTACTGAACAATCCCCGAATGCGAAATGAAATCTCAGTCCAAGTTGGAAGTAAGAAGAAAAAAATCATTCTCAGTAAAAATCAGCGCGGAATTCTTTCTTTCGACAATCTAAAGCCATTTATAATTAAAGCTACCCACCTTTATAAAATAAAAATAAAAGCCTCGAAAGGTTCCATTCCTTATCTTGAAGAACAAAAAAGTGCGGAGAGAAGATATCTAGGCACATTTTTTGAATTGGAAATCATTCCTAAAAACGAGTAATGTGCGGCATTTGCGGTATAGCTAAAGTTGGAAATAAAGAATCAATCCCTCCATCTCTTATTTCTTCCATGTGCCAGACTATTATCCACCGAGGACCTGATGATGAAGGTATTTACATCGATAAAATCATTGCTCTGGGCTCCCGTCGCTTAAGCATAATTGACCTCGACACCGGACATCAGCCTATATCAAATGAAAACGACTCGGTATGGGTAGTATGCAATGGCGAAATTTATAATTTTCCTGCCCTGAAAGAAGAATTAATCTCCCGTGGGCACATCTTTTCAACCAAAACTGATACAGAAACCATTGTTCACGGATATGAAGAATGGGGGGAAGATTTCATTCAAAAACTCAGAGGAATGTATGCATTTGCTCTGTGGGACGCTGCAAAACATAAGCTCTTACTTGTCCGAGATAGGATAGGTATCAAACCCCTTTATTATACTATACTTGAAGATAAGACTCTTGTTTTCGGCTCTGAATTAAAGGCTGTCCTCACTCATCCTGGTGTGAAACGCTCCCTCGAACCTCAGGCCCTAGACTTTTTCTTGACTCTAGAGTATATCCCAGCACCTTACTCTATTTTTAAAAATATCTTCAAGCTTCCTGCGGCTTGTTCTCTCATTTACAAGGACGGAAAAATGAGGGTCAAGAAATATTGGGAACTTGAATCAGGTAAATCCATCCACAAAAGCTATACGAAACAGACTCTAAATTCTCTCATGGATGAACTCTATAGCCTTCTTAAAGAATCGGTAAAAATGAGATTAATAAGCGATGTTCCATTAGGCGCTTTCTTAAGTGGAGGAATTGATTCCTCTTCAATAGTTGGGCTTATGAGGGAATTAGGGGCTTCTCCTTTAAAAACATTCTCAATCGGATTCGAGGATTCAACTTATAATGAGCTTGACCATGCCCGGCGGATCGCCAAGAAGTTCCACACCGAACATGAAGAATTCATTATTCAGCCTCAAGCTCTGGAGCTCACTGAAAAACTAATTCATCATCTGGACGAACCTTTTGGCGACTTCTCTATATTTCCAACTTATCTTGTTTCTAAAATGGCAAGATCACGTGTCACGGTGATCCTTTCAGGAGACGGAGGGGATGAAATTTTTTCCGGCTATGAACATTATCAGGCTCAAAGGCTTTCCGCATTTCCCCTGATTCCTTTTCTTCAAAAAACCCTTCCATCTATTGTTAAAAAGTTCCCACCTTCACCCAAAAAGAAGGGACTCTGGAATAAGCTACGGAGATTCAGCCAGGGTTTAGAATTCAGCCCGGAACTGAGGCATTTCCGCTGGATGATGTTTCTCACTGCTGAAAATAGAAAACTCTTGTACACAGAAGACTTAACCCACGAACTAGGGGGAACAAAGCAGCTCAACAAGATCGAACCTTTTCAGGAAATATTCCTTGACATGGACCGATTTGATGCAAAAACTGCAGAATTGTATCTTGATCTAAAAACTTATCTTGTCGACAATATTCTTGTTAAGGTTGACCGTATGAGTATGGCTCCATCACTCGAAACAAGGGTTCCTCTTTTAGACCATAAAATCGTAGAGTTTATCTTTAACCTTCCAGGAGACCTTAAACTTAAAGGCATGACGACAAAATGGATATTTAAAAAAACGATGGAACGTCTCCTTCCCAGGGAGAATATTATTCGCAGTAAGGAAGGATTCAGCATTCCTATGAAGCACTGGCTTAGGATAGAACTCAAAGAGTTAATGCTCGATTACTTAAGCCAAAAAAGGATTCAAAACGAAGGTTTATTCAATTTTGACCTCATAAAAAAAATGATAGATTTACACCTTCAAGGAAAAGAAAACTTCAGCCATCAACTTTGGGCTCTTCTTGTTTTCGAAATCTGGAAGGAACAATATTTATAAATCATCATACGGGACAACAGAAACAATGAATATCTTTCTGGTTCCTCTGTCAATTTTAAACTTCTCTGAGACGGGAAGGCCCTGGATCCAAACAATCTCATTCCTTGATAGTAAAACAGGATTTTTTTCCCTCTCTGATAGGGGGATACGTTTGGCTCTCATAATTTCTTTAAGCTTTTTCCTGCCAGGGGCACCCAGTGGTTGGTATCTGTCCCCTTTCCTGCGGTTTCGAACCAAAAGAGGAAACTTGAGCTTTTCCAAATTAAGAAAGGCTTTTGCTTTATCATTAAAATCAAGGTATTTAGATTGAGTTTTCTTACTCCTTTTTGCTTCAAGCTTTATATGGAGCTCTCTGACTTTGAGCGCCTCTTTGCCATTCCACAAATATTCATATCCAATCCTTTGAGGCTGTTCTTTCTCCAAAAATACATATCCATTTTCACGCTTCAGAAAGAGATTTTTTTTCATATGGCATTTTTTACCCTCACTCAAATTGAGAACCAATTCTATATCTTCGAATGAAATTCCTCTCAAGTTGCCTTTTAACTTTAAGATAAACTCTCGCACAAGCCGCCTCGATAGGGAATGAGGCAACGCCAATACAGCGTTTAAATCGAGACGAATATGATTGTTCTCATGTAAAATAGTCTTTTGGACTTTTTGGGTTGTTATTTTTTCTAAAAGAGATTCTTCTTCCTGTAAGATGGAGACAATTCTTCCGATGCTCGGAACGATCTTAGGTTCAAATTTTTCTTGTATGAAAGGCACTAGTTTCCATCTTATTCTGTTCCGCAAAAAACGGCGGTCAAAATTACTTTCATCCACACAAAATTCCAAGCCCTTCTCTGCAAGATATACCTCAATATCCTTTCTCTCTAACTCGATCATAGGCCTGATAATAACCCCTTCAATCATAGGGAAAATACTTGCTAATCCCTGATGACCACTCCCTCTCATAATCCGCATGAGAAAAGTCTCCGCTTGATCTGTCATAGTATGACCTGTTGCTATCTTTGCTCCACCAACATCAAAAGCTTTTTTCTTTAAAAAACTATATCTCAATTTTCTTGCTGATTCCTCAAGATTCAGCCTTTTGCTCTTTGCATAAGAACGCACATCATCTGATCCAATAAAAATAGGGATTGAATATTTAAGAGCAATTCTTCTGGCAAATTGTTCCTCTTCATCTGTTTTTTTACGAAGATTGTGATTAAAATGCCCGAGGAAAAGCTCAATTCCAAGTTCCTTGCGTAGTTCAAAGAGTAATGCGATTAATGCAGAAGAATCCACTCCTCCTGAATAAGCTATAAGAACTTTATCTCCTTTCTCAAGAAGGTTATATTTATTAATAGTTTGTTTAACTCTCTTGATAATTTTCCCCACTGATCCAGCCAAAATTCATCTCCAGACCTGGATTTACAGATTAAAAACACTTGCCTCGAATTTCCAGCATGAATAATCCAGGTTAGCTATTAAAAGTGGCGGTGGAGGGATTTGAACCCCCGACACTACGGATATGAGCCGTATGCTCTAACCGACTGAGCTACACCGCCATTGGCAAAGATTTTAGCGAAAACTCGCTTTGAAGTCAATTTGTAATCATATTGGAAGGGTTGCTTCTATTTTTGAAATAATCCAGATCTATTTAATTCTGATATGAGATTCTCGCGTTGAAAATACTATAGCCTGTCCCGAAGGACTATTTGCCGAAATGCCAGAGAAAGAAATGGCACTCTCACCCTTGGTTTTGGCTTTAAAAAGCAGAGTGACAATCCTTCCCTGCCCTTTAAAACCCTTTCCTAAATCAGGGCTTGTGAATCCAATTGTGCAAATGCCAGAATCATTGTCTATATTTTTAAGGAAAGATGGATTTTTTCCAAACTGCTGAATATATCCTCCTAACAAAATCTGTTTCAATTCCAATATCTGGGAATTAAAAGAGAATCCAATTGACATATTTCCAATCTCGTGCTCGGAGTTAAGATTCATATGGATCCGGAATTCTCTATTCTGAGGTCCTTCAAAATTCACAGGATTCAGAAAAACCTGGTTCTGGCCCCCTCCTTCCATCCTTGATTCTCTGTCTCTCTGTAATCTTTCCCGCCTCATTTGAGCCTCCAAAATTTCCTCTTCAGATCTACCTTGAACTGTCTGACCTGAAGTCATCCGATCCAGATTAACCCAGAGAGGCTCGGAATCTTCTTCTTTAAGCGGAATCATGCGGAGAATATAAGGAGTAATAGTCATAATAACATCTGTCTGTTGAATTGTTTGATCAGTTCTGGAAAAAAGACTTCCTAGAACCGGAACGTTTTTCAGGCCTACTATCCCCTTTACAGTTTTTCTCTCTTCATCTTTCAACAATCCTGCCAGCAGGTTGGTTTCTCCATCCTTAAGCCTTATTACATTCTTCACTTCCCGGGTTGTGATAATTGGGATGTCTGCAAAGCCCGTGCCACCAAGTGCTTTTATTTTTATTTCTAACTCAAGTGTAATCTCTTTTTCATAATGAATCCTAGGTGTAATCTTTACATCGATCCCAACATTCTTGAACTGATACTGAGTCACAGGCTGTTGGCTTATTCCTCCTGCTGCAATAGGAGAAAAAGTAGTTTGAGGAATGGGAATTTCATCCCCTACCATATACTCAATTTTTTCTCCCTCAACTCCCCGAAGTCTCGGCTGAGCTATTATTTTTGTATCTATATCCGATTCTAAGAACCGTAAAAAAGCTGTTGGCAAAGAAATTTGATAATTCTCTGATTTAGAAAAATCTAAACCCTTCATGCTTTGCCACCCAGATTCAGATATTTCTTCAGCACCGGTGTATATCAACCCAATAATATTTTGATCGAAATCCAGACCCATTTCTCTCAGTTTGATTCTGGATACTTCCATTATTTCTATATCAATAACGACCTCTCCTTTTGGCTTATCCCAAAGTTTGATAATTCTCTCGGCTAATTCTACAACTTGGGGAGTATCTTTCACTGTGATCGAGTTTAAATTTTTATCAACCATAATAACCGGAGCTTTCATCTGGGTGCGCAGTGCCTGTGAAAGAGAGCCCATGATATCCTGAGCATTAATGTTTGAAAGGTAAAAAGTCTTCATGGCATTTAATTCATATCTCATTCTGTTCTGGATATTATCGGGAATAATGATAATTGTTTTTTCATCAATTGTTCTGTAAAAGTTCTTAGAGGCCATACAGAGAAAACTTACAGCTTGCTCAAAATTCATATCTGCTAGGTCAACTGAAAAGGGTTTGTCCTTGAACATCTCATCAAAGATGACATTTACATGAGCATACTTCCCTAGAGCCTGAAAAATTGAACGCAGGCTTGCCTCGTGTATAAATTTTAATTGAATCTTCTCTTCCCCGGCTTTAAGCCTTACTGGAGGCTCTATCTTGACCACTTTTTCCCTTTTCTCTTCAACCTTTTCTTCTGTCAAGCTTTTTGCCTCTTCTGCAATAGTCCTGTTCGAAGGATCATAATAAAGGGCTCTTTCATACTCAGAGAGAGCTTCCTTCTCCTTTCCATCTGAGGCAAGCTTTCGGGCTTCTACAAGATGCATATAACTGGCTGATAGTCTTGCACGGAGTAACGCAATTCTGTATACAGAATTCTCCGCATCTTCAAGAACAGCTTTTTCATAATACCTGACTGCCTCATCCCAATCCTTGTTGATAGCAGCGTCTGTACCCAATTTATAGCTCTGGCTTAATGTTACACAGCCCCAAAAAGTAAGGGATATTATCAATAAAAACGTTGTTTTTTTCATGGTTTTTCCCCTTCTAAGGAATAAGCCTTTTTTGTGGAATCCGGCCAGATAATATTAATTTTTTCAGGAATGATCTTACTTATTTTAATACCATCTCCGATCACTTCTCCTTCTTCCACTGCAAGAGTTTCTCCTCCAAAAATAATCAAAGCAACAATTTTTTGGTCAGAACAAATATAACCAATATACCTCAGCTTTTGGGAGGATAAAAAGTTTTCCATTTCAGAGCCAGTTTGACCCCTTCTTATATTCTGTCTTCCTTCAATTGAACGGGATTCTTCCTGTTTATCTCCCCAAGATTCATCCTCCCCAAACCTGATCTTTTGCAAAGAAAAAATGTTTCTCTTCGGAGGCTTCAGTTTCCTGCTCTCCTTTAGTAATAAATCTTTCCTGATAAAACTTTTCTCCTTCTTTTTCTGGATTGCCTCCTGGAGATCTCCATCTATAGAGAAAAGGCAAAATACAGTACTCAACATAAAGAGAAAAAACACCATTGCTAGCTTTTTAACCTTCATAATAGCCTGCCAAACTAATTCTTAATTCTTGTCTTCCTTGAGAATCAATTCCTGGAAAATCTATTTTTTCTATAACCAAGAACTTTGGAAATTCTTCTAGACAATGAATGAATTTTTTCAGGGAAAAATAGGATCCTGCTATAACAAAACTGATTTTTACTTTCTTGATTTTTTCTTTTTCAAATTCAGAATAATCATATTTTATTGGGGAAACCCAAACTCTCGATTCGTTAAAAATTCTCTGTAGGTCATTCCTTAAAGGCTTGATTCCTTCATCTTCACTATAAAAATGTTTTTCTTTCAGCTCAATCATATCCTTGCAGGTCTCTTCCCATTTAAGCCATTCCTGTTTCTTTACTTCCCTGTTCAATATTACATTTTGCATATCCTTCTGTTTCTCAGAAAGATAAACACGAGAACGAAAATACGTGTCTCTTTCTGCCGCAGCAACAGTAAAATAAAATGTGAGTGCCGCAGCTGCCAAAAAGCAAAGCAAAAGCAGGATCCTTCGCTCTTTCCGGTTTAAAAGGTCAAATATTTCTTTCATAGATCAAAGAAATCTCCGAAAGTAAATAGCCAGAGTCATCTCTCGACTCACTCATGACTCTTATATGCTTAAAATTCATAGAATTTAAACTGGAAACGAGATCCAAGAGTTCTTCAAGACCAGGAGAAAGGACCTCGAACCTCACCCCCATTTCAGAATCTCCCTTAAGAGAAGGGGTTAAGGAAATAATATAACTTGTTTCAGGAAGACAGTCTTCTAAAGCCGTAAGTAAATCCGTCCAGGAAAAAGTTTTTCTTAAAATCAAGCTGTTCACCAGATCCGCTTTTTCCTTATAATCCCTTACTTTATCCTCAACATGACTTATATATGTTTTCTCTTCTTTTTGAACATCTTTAATTGTTTGTTCTATCTTCGCAATTGAAGTTTTAATATCTTTAATTTTAATCCTGTTTTTAAAATAAACATTTCCTCCAGCAACTGAAATAAAAATAATAATAATACCAAGCAGAACTCCAAGGAAATAGAATAGTTTTCTATTCTGTATAGGACGACTGGCTAAATTCAAATCTATTTTTCTATAAACCTTCATAATAACTGACCTATCAATGGCGACAATATCTCTTTTTCTTTCAATGGAATATTGAAATCCAGATAAGATTCAATCTTCTTCAGCGGATAATGCAATTTTTCTTTCAAGCCTACAAACATTTCTTCTCTCTTACCTAACAACCCTAGACGGATTATAATGCAGCCAATTCGTTTTTTATCTCTATCCTCAATGAAATTGACTGTGTTTTTTACCTCCTGAACAATATGACTTATTTTTTGGACCTCTGAATTATGATTATTAACACTGGCTCCAAAAGGCTTTTGACGGTAGAGAACAATTTCTGAATCTATATTAACCACAAGACTAAACGAATCTTCCTCAACACTGATAAACATTACATCTTTTTCACTTTCTTTATTAAGTAAATTCGACACACTCAAGGACGGAATCCCAACTACTCTCACTTTCAAATGAAGCTTTACAAACAAATTTTCGTATTCTTTTATCACACAAGACCTAGCAATCGTTGCAAGAATTTTTTTTGAACTGTTTGATTTTCTTATGTCAAAAGATAACTTGATATCATCAGGAAGCAATGGCATTTGTTTATTTACTTTGAAACGGATGAGATATTCTCTCTCCTGTTGAGAGGACGGGAAAGAATCATAATTAAAGATAAAAGCTTTCTGGGACATCTCAGGAAGAAGGAATATAATATTGTGGGCACTGATATTAATTTTTTTTAATCCTTCTTTTATTTTATTCTCCAATAACTCACTATTTATTATATTCTTCTTGTTAAAAGAAGGATTTATTGTTCCTCCTTCAAGAGGAAGAACAAAATGACTTTTTATTTTTCCTTCTTTCGGCAGGACCTGTATTCCACTAATATAATGGGATGAAATCTGAACACCTAAATCATATAGCCGAGGCCTGACAAAATAATCCCTTATTTTTTCCTTAAATAAAACGGCCTGTTTATCTCGCATCTCGGAAACCGAAATCTCCTTATTTTCCTTATTCGACAAATGTCACCTTGTTTAGTTCGTTCAAGCTTATCTGCCCTTTTAACACTTTCTTCAACCCAACTTCCCTCAGAAAGATTACTCCCTCAGTTTTGGCTCTCTTTTTAACTTCCGAAAGAGGTTTTCTAGCCAGAATCATCTCCCGCACATTATCAGACAGCTCTAACAACTCAGCTATTGCTGTTCTCCCCTGATGTCCGGTATAATTACACTCCTGACACCCTTGGGCTTCATAGAAAACTGTATGTTCATACTCCTTTGGATCAAGGCCAGAGTCAAGCAGTTGTTTTCTGCTGTATTTAATAGCCTTCTTACACTTAGGGCATAGAATTCTTACAAGCCTCTGAGCCAGAATAACGTTCAATGCGGATATAAAACTGTAGGGGTCAACCTTCATATGAAGGAATCGCCCTATTACATCAAACACATTATTAGCATGGACGGTTGTAAAAACAAGATGGCCAGTTAGTGCAGATTGAATAGCTATCTGAGCAGTCTCCGTGTCTCTAATCTCACCAACCATAATCTTATCAGGATCATGCCTTAAAATGGATCTCAACCCGCGAGCAAAAGTTAAACCTTTTTTTTCATTCACAGGGATTTGAGTTATTCCTTCTATTTGATACTCAACAGGATCTTCAATAGTAATAATTTTGTCCTCAGGGGATTTAATCTCACTTAATGCTGCATACAATGTTGTTGTTTTTCCGCTTCCAGTTGGCCCGGTTACAAGTATCATTCCATAAGGCTGAATAATATACTTTCTGAATTTTTCCAGAACTTTCTCAGAAAAACCAAGTAAATCCAATCTCAATTCAGATATTGCTTCAGTTATCATTTCTTTATCAAGAATCCGTATTACAGCATCCTCCCCGTAGATACAAGGCATGATAGAAACACGAAAATCTATAGTTTTGTCTTTGATTTTCAGCCTGAATCTTCCATCCTGAGGGACTCTCCTTTCAGCTATATCCAGATCCGACACGACCTTGATTCTGGAAATAATGGGAGATTGAAAACTGCCGTCAATTGGCTCCATAGCTTCATTCAAAACTCCATCAATACGATACTTTATAATGACCCCGTTTTCCCTTGACTCAATATGAATATCACTGGCTCTTTTTTGGACAGCCGTGAAAATAATTGAATTAACAAGTTTTATGATAGAGCTTTCCTGATCTGCAAGTTTCTCAACAGAGATAACCTCTTCTCCTTTGTCCATTTCATCCTCAACAACCTCCTGGATAAATCCTTCTGTGGCATTCTTAAGGACCTGAAGAGTCGCTTCACTCTTTCGAAGTGCTTCATGAATGGTTCTTTTCGAGGCGGCATAAACCTCTACCTCTCTTCCTAGGAAAGCTTCTATAGAATCAATTGTCGCAATGTCTGAAGGATCAGCTATAGCTATCTTAACAGTTTCACCGTTATCTTCTAAAGGAATAAAGTTCAAACGGTAAAGAAAATCAACAGGAAAAGACTTAACTAATTCCCGGCTTAAAACAAATGAGGAAAGGTCAACATAGGGAACATGGTATCTCTCAGCTATTTTTTTTGTTGCTCTTTCTTCTGAATGAAGAATGTTCTCTCGCTTGTTTTTGTCTTTCATTGAACAACTCTTATTATGTTAAAAATCGGCAGATATACAGAGAGAAGCATTACTGCCGTAATTATGCCCATAATGATTATGATAATCGGTTCAGTCAAAGAAATAAATTTGTCGATTTTCATCTTTATCCTTTCGTCATAAACTTCAGCTACATCTGAAAGCATCTCTTCAAGATTTGCTGATGTTTCCCCAATACGAATCATATCCAAAGCCAGGGGAGGGAAATAGCCAGCCTCTTTTAGAGACTCTGACAGGGTCTCTCCGTTTCTTATGTGATCAGGAACATTCTTCATCTTTTTCAGAAGGAATTTATTCGGGACAGAGTGGCTAGCAATACCAATAGATGAAAGAAGCGAAATTCCTCCTTCAAGAAGAAGGCTAAGAGAGCGACAAAACAGTGAAATTGCTGATTCCAACCATATAGTGCGTCCATAGGGAATTTTGAGCTTGATCCTGTCCAGCAATATAACACCTTTTCCTTTTTTCTTCATCTGCAAATATATAAAAAAAAGTAAAAATACAACTGCAATGATAAAAAATAAATTATTCCTAACAGCAACAGAAAAAGATATCAGACCTCTTGTAATAGCAGGAAGTTTTGCATCAAAATCCAAATAAAACTCAGAAAAACTGGGAAGGACAAAATTTACAAGTATCGAGATTAGTACAAAAGAAAACAAGAGGAGTATTAAAGGATATGTAAGGGCAGACCTAATTCTCGATTTAGTTTGTGAAATAATTTTTATATAACTAATAAAACGGCTGATAGTTCCTGCCAAGTTTCCACTTTGCTCCCCAGCCATTAGAGAGGCAATATAAACCTTGGAAAACTCCTTCTCATAAGGTGCAAAAGCCTGAGAGAGGGATTTTCCAGCACGGATCTCACTCTCAACCAATATCAATAGCTCTTTAAGATGTAGATTCTTAACACGGCTAATGATTATCTCAATACTCTTAAGTACCGGATAACCTGCCTTGATGAGTGCCACAAGCTCCTGATTAAACATAATAAAATCTTTATCTTTGATCTTCTTTTCAAAAGGAAAAGCAGAAATTTCTATCCTTTTCCAGTCTCTTTTAACCGATAACACACAAAATCCTTCTGCTTCAAAATTTTTTTGACATTGGCTCAAAGAATACCCAAAAAAAGACCGGGTAAAAACACGGCCGTCTTCAGTGGCTAAACGGCAATTAAAATAGGGCATTTCAAATTTGTTTGTTTTTAATTCACATGTTATTTAATCATTTTATTTTTGTCAACTTGGACGTACCTGGACGGACTCAGTTATGTCGAAAACACGCACAATATATTGACAAGATTGAGTGAAACGTTTATTTTTAAAGAAAAGTGAAAAACAAAATTTTTTCTTCCTTCATCCTTTTTTTGCTTGTGTTATTCATTGCATCTTCCCTAGCAAAACGTAGATATGATACATCTTATCTATTTATTCCCTTAAAAATAGAAAATCACCCACAAAACGTAAAAAAACCTAAGTATGATTACATGAGCACCTTTCTGTCCAGAAACACAAATCCCCTGGGCCTTAAAGAGAATATAGCATTGAAAAAATATTTGAACCAGCCAAGCATCAAATGGGCTATCAGGGCCGGGGAAAAACATATTTTACAATGAGCACACCATATATTTTTTATAATAATGATTCAAAAATTTGGATTACTATAGAGACCAAACATTTTAAAAGGGAAACCAATCATCGCACTTTGTTAATATGAATAAGAAAATTTATTTAGCAATCCTTCCCATCCTAGGACTTCTTCTTCTTGGAGGGATAAATATCTATAAAAAAATCACATGGAAAGAACCTACAGATGGAGTAACCTGGAAAGAAAGGGCTCAAGGGCTTGTTGCTGTAAAAGTCGAAGTGGACAGCCCAGCTTACTTAGCAGGGATTAAAAAAGGAGACATTCTTTATTCCATCAATAATAACCCAGTAGAAAATATAATAGATATAGCAAAAAATCTCTGGGTTGCAGAAAGTTCAGATCAAAAAGTTATATACGAAATCATACATGAAGGGGATCAGATCTTCCCTCCATTAAATTATCTGAGTAAAAAAGGAACTAATATCATCTACTTTTTCCTTGCGCTCATCGGCCTTACTACTCTTATCATAGGACTAATTGTTTTTATTAACTCGAAAAAGCCTTTCTCTTTACCTCATATATTCTTCCTGCTTATTTCTATTGTTTTTTATTCCTTCCAAATATTCTCGCCTACCGGCTATCTGAACACACTCGACAGTACATTTTACTGGCTGGATAAAATTGCTTTTCTTGTTTTTCCTCCTTTATTGCTTCACTTTTTTATTATTTTTCCAAAACGGAAAAAAAATCTTAAAAATAAACTTTCCTCTGTTTACATCCTGTATCTTCCCTGCATGATTCTCTTCCTAGCCAAAATTTTTATTCATCTTCCAAATGCTTTAAATCTAAAAGATCCTTTTATTCTCCGATTCAACCAGACATCTGAAAAACTTGAGCTTTTCCACTTTGGTTTATTTTCGATTATTACTTTTGTTATACTTTTCTATGACACTATTAAATATTCAAATCTCATTACTAAAAAACAACTGAAATGGATTGTCTATGGCCTTGGGTTTGGTATTGTTCCATTTGTATTTTTCTATATAATCCCATTCATAATGGGACATATTCCTTCAAAAACAGCTGAACTTACAGTCATCTTTCAAGCTCTTATTCCACTAACTTTTGCTTACTCAATCTCTAAATATAAACTTATGGATGTTGAAGTTCTTCTAAAAAAAGCCATTCCATTGATCTCTTCTTATGTTGTCATCGCGATTTTTTACTTTATTGTCAGCTCTCAGACCAAAATTTTTTCCGAGAATAGACTCAATGCAATTATTTTAGGAATACTTGCAATAGTTCTGGGTGCAACACTTTTTTCCCCATTAAAAAAATTTATTCAAGCGCTTCTAGATAGAGCTATTTATAAAAGAAGTTATAAATACCGTAAAACTCTCCTATCAATCAGTCAAGAACTAAGTAAGGAGAGAAACCTTCAAAATTTGTCTGAATCTCTCCTTGAACTAATTGCAAATGCCCTTTCTCTCAAATGCATTGCATTCCTCCTTCCAGTTGAGGACAAAGAAAATACTTTCTATGTACTAAAGTCTAGAGGTGGCCTTCCTACTAACAACCCTCACATTTCATTCGATAGCCAGCTCTATCAACATTTAAAAAAAACAGACTTTCTTTCTGCATACTCGCTTACTGAAAAGAAAAACCTTCAGACAAAATTTAAAGAGCTTTCCTCCTTTGGCTTTTTCCACATAATGCCGTTAAAAGTTGAAGATAAATTGATTGGCTGCCTAGGAATGGGGAAAAAAGCAGACAATACATTCCTCAATTCCGAAGACTGGGAACTCTTAAGAACAATATCTTCACCTGTAGCATTAGCCCTGGAAAATGCATATCTCTATAATCAAGCCAATATCAGGGCTCTTGAACTCGGAAGGCTTAAAGAATACAGCGAAAACATTATAGAAAGCCTAACTGTAGGAGTAGCAGTCCTTGACCAAAGAGGGAAAATTACAGGATGGAATCGAGTGCTTGAAGAAACATTTTCCAAGAAAAAAGAAGAAGCAATAGAAAAAAGCTTAATTGATGTGCTGGGCCAGAAGATTTCTCAACTACTTTTCCCCCCGGACACACAGGAAGGACTCCGCCTTTTAAGTGAAATCACCATAGAAATACCTGGGGGGGGGGGGAAGATATTTGACATTGCTAAAACTCCTTTGCTTGACAACAAAATGAACCCTTACGGAACAATTATTGTCTTTGAAGACATTACAGAAAAAATCTCACTTCAACATCAACTCCTTACTTCAGAAAAACTTGCCTCTATCGGACTGCTTTCAGCTGGAGTAGCTCACGAAATAAATACTCCATTAACAGGAATTTCAAGTTATGTTCAGATATTACAAAAGAAACTTTCCAAATCTCCACATTCCCAAATACTAAAAAAAATCGATACTCAAACCGAAAGAGTCGCTAGAATCATTAAAAATCTCCTTAATTTCTCCCGCAGCCCCTCAGAATCGTCATTTTATAAAGTAGATCTTGAAGAAAGCCTCAGGACGATTATCTCTCTCATAGATTATAAACTAAAAGATATGAATATAAATTTAGAGCTCAACTTGTCCCCCACAAGACCCATCTGGGCTCAGGAAGACAGGCTTCAACAAGTATTCATTAATATCATTATCAACGCAATAGACGCCATGCCAACCGGAGGAACACTAAAAATCAAACTGTCTCAAATTGACAATCTAGCTGTAATAAAAATCGAAGATACAGGAAGAGGAATCAAAGTTCAACATTTGCCACAAATTTTTGACCCATTCTTTACAACTAAGGGAATTGGGAAAGGAACAGGGCTTGGCCTCTCCATCAGTTATGCTATTATTAAAGAACATGAAGGCCAACTCACTGTGGAAAGTGAGAAAGGGAAAGGTTCTCTTTTCACTATTTCAATTCCAATGGATTTAGATAAAACAAAAAAGAAAGGAACATCTATTAGTAGATAGAAAAATGGCACAAAAAGGAATTATTCACATCATAGATGATGAACCTATTATCCATGAGGTCCTGGGAGAGCTTTTAACATCTGAAGGATATGAAGTTGAAATTTCTTCCAGCGGAGAAGAAGCATTAGAAAAGCACCCTTCCCAAACATATGACCTGGTACTTCTGGACCTTCTCATGCCTGGAATGAGTGGTATAGAAGTTTTTAAAAAGATAAAAAAGATAGACCCATTCGCAGTTATCATTATCATCACAGCATATGCCTCTGTGCAATCTGCGATTTCTACAATGAAAATGGGAGCATTTGATTATATCCAAAAGCCTTTCAAACATGACGAACTGATATTAATAATCGAAAGGGCCATTAAACATAAAAAGCTGCAAGAAGAAAACCTTCGTTTAAAAGAAGAACTCAAGAAAAAATTCAGTTTTGGAAATATTATCGGTAAAAGCAATGTCATGGACAATGTTTTTGAAATCATAAAGGCTTCAGCCCCTACTCGCAGCACTATTCTAATTCAAGGGGAAAGCGGTACGGGAAAGGAACTGGTTGCAAGAGCAATACACCAGAACAGCAATCGTATTAATTCCCAATTCGTAATCGTCAACAGCGGCTCGCTTCCTCCAGATCTATTGGAGAGCCATCTTTTTGGTCATGTTAAAGGGGCATTTACAGGAGCAGTAAGTCAAAAGAAGGGGCTATTCGAGGCTGCTGATAAAGGCACCATTTTTTTTGATGAAATTTCCTCTCTCAATTTAGAAACTCAGGCAAAATTACTTCGAGTCATGCAAGACAGAGAATTCATGAAATTAGGAGGCACAAAAACAATCAAAGTCGATACAAGAGTCATTGCAGCCACAAACTCAGATCTGGAGCATCTTATTGGGAAGAAAATGTTCCGTGAAGACCTTTTCTACCGCTTAAACGTCATCAAAATTGAGCTTCCGCCCCTGCGGGAAAGAAAAGAAGATATTCCTCTTCTCGTCAAGCATTTTCTCGAGATTTACAGCAAGGAAAACAACAAAAAAATTATCGGTATTTCAGAAGACACAATGGAAATCATGAATAACTATGATTGGCCGGGAAACATCAGGGAACTGGAAAACTTAATAGAGAGAGCAGTTGTACTGACTAAATCCAAGCTTATCACGCAAGAGAACCTCCCTCCATTTCTATTAAAATCTAAAGAAGCAGAAAAAACTGTATTTTCTTCATCCGATAACAAGATCAATCTCAAAAAGAATCTTCAGAAATACCAAAAAACAACCATTGTCAATGCGCTTAAAAAAGCAAATGGAGTTCAAAAAAAAGCTGCTAGTTTTTTGCAAGTTAAGCCCACTACTTTGAATGAGATGATCAAGAGGCTGAAGATAGATGTCAATAACTTCTAACCCATCCAAGTCTGTGATTTAAATTGCACTTGCTGTATCAAAAGTCAATAAAAATATCCGGGCACCGCTTTATCTGGATTTATTTTTATATTTCTCGGCTTTTCTCCTAATTTGAAGGAAACCTCGATTACTTTCTTATTGACAAAAACTTGCTTTCTAACCTTAGTTCCTTTCTGCTGCCATTCTATCCAAAGCGGGAATATGAACAAATCTTTCGACTGCACAATCTTAAATTTAAGAAGATATCCTTCATCTTCTTCCTGGATAGAATGAATCACATTGACTGTAGGAAGAGAGTAAGAGTGGAACCATTTAATAAAAAACTCATTTAAGTCTTTTCCGGAAACTTCTTTAAAAATTTTAAAAAAGTCATTTGAACGTGCTGCGCTGTACTTGTGCCGGCTGAAAAACTCCCTAAATCCTTTAAAAAACAAATCTTCACCCAGATAATCCTTCAGCATATTTAGAATTAAAGAAGTTTTGTCATAAATAATAGCCTGATATGCTTCATAATCAAAATGGCTGATTCGAGAGCCCATAGTTATAGAACCCCATTTTGCCTTTTTTCGTGTCCAGTTCGAGAATTTTTTAAGGATATAAGGAAGTATAATTTCCCCATATTTATCTTTTAAATAAAGAACCGCCGCAAATTGAGCCAATCCTTCACTTATCCACTGATCATGATAAGTATCCCAACTTACAGCCTGCCCCCACCACTGGTGGGCAATTTCATGAGCCAGAAAAAATTCCCTCCAGCGGCTGAGATTAACCGGACTATTAGTACTAATAACACGTCTATTCCCAGAAAACTGCGGCAATTCGTTTAGGACAATAAATGAAGATGTGCTAATTCCTCCGGTTTGAGTCCAAGGAACACTTACTATACTTAGTTTTTCGAATGGAAAAAGACCAAATTTGCTTTCATAAAACTGGCAAATTCTTTTTGCTTCCTCAAAAACCTCCCATTTTTTAGTACGAATCCCTAAATCCTTGAAAAACTTAATAGGAATAGGGTCATCAGATTCATTCTTTTTTAAAAACTTCCCCACAACAAATGCAAGATATTTTAGAGGTTTTTTTGCCTCAAACACATAGACCTGGAATCCTACATTCTTGATATCTTCAACATGTTCCAAATCTTTCAGTCTATATTGCTCAACTAATTTTCCATTAGATACGCATGAATATCCAGGTGGAATGATTATTTTTAAACGGGCACAAGAATAATCCTCGCCAGGCCGAACAGGATACCAATATGTATTTCGTGTATAAATATCCGTCTCAAACCTTGGCATACGGCGTATAGTACTATCATTCATTTGATATAATGGGAGTGTATCGTCTATCTTTTTACTTGGGGTTATCTTGCCTCGATAATACACCTCAATTGAGAATGGTTTTTTCTTATCTTGAGGCTGAAAAAGGTAAACATATATTAATTTCCTCAACCTATCACGAGTATAAAACAGTTCATGTTTATTTTCATCATTGATGCGCAGAATTTCTAGATCAGGATTTAATTTAAACTTTAGCAAATCCAAAGAATCAACTAACGGATCTATTTCGATTTTCGCTTTTGCAGAAAAATAATATTCTTTTGGATTATAATTCACATCAATCTGGTAATTCTTGACATCAAATATTTGGATAAATGAAATAAACAATTTCTTTTTTATACTACCCTCTGATGGCGAATAAAGATTGATGATTCTCTCATTTTTCCATTGAAAAAAATGCACTTCTTCCTCTGAAAGAGGAGAATAAATATAAGAAAAATCCCCAATTTTTTTCCCTTCAAATTCAAAAACCGCTTCATCTCCTCCGGGTAAAAAAGAAAGCAACTCACTGTTGAGAGAATTCTCAGTAGTGAAAGAACGGGAATAATGTTTTACAAACAGTGAATATGCCATACTCTTTTCTTGCTGTGTAACAAGGTGTTTATTCCCCTCATCCTTTTCGATTCTGATATTATTAACAAAAAAAGAGGGGGAAAAACGAAGATAGACATATTCAAGCTTATCTTTTATAAAATTATTTTTGTAGAGTAATTCCAGTTGATGCTTTTCCCTTAGCAGTGAAGGTGAAAAATCCAGATTTCCCTTTCCTATAACTAGGAGTGCCGTTTCAAGTCCTGGAATATTATCGTAAAAGACAACAGCATCTTTAAAACTAATTTTAATATCTACATGTTTAATTTCAACTGACTTTACTCTCTCTGCTCTCTCAGAAGGGATGTTGATTTTATTAAGGTTCTTTGTTTCTCCAATCATAACCTTTTTCATAATTTTCCAGCGGCCATCCTCTTTTTTAAGCCCGAGATTCCACACTTTAATAATCACAGAATAAGAATTTTCGAAAAGAACTCTAAGATATACATTTGCATTATCATTTTTTTTCTCTTCTGAATAACACTTAAAAATCACGGCTTTTTCCATCTGCAAGTCTTCAAACATCTCTGTAATATCAATTCTGGCTTGCTGCCTAATGTTTCCATAAAAACAATTTAAATAAGCTTCAATATCTTTTGATTCTAAAGCCTCTTGGATTTCAGTAATAAATTCATCTACGCTTTGATTAACAGCAAAAGCTGGATTTAATAGAAAAAATTGGAATAAAACCAAGAAAATCAACCCCGTATTTATTTTTGTTTTCATTATACTATTACGATAATATTTGCATTATAACAAAAAAATATAAAATCAATAACACAAACTCCTTTCCCACTCCAAACCTATACGCAATTTTCGTACCATCTTAAACAATAAAACAATAATATATTCCTTAAATGCGACAATTCTTCAATGTCGCTTCTTCCATCCCCTCAAATTCATCTGCTTTTATGTAAAACTGTAAAATTATTTGCAGGTACATCCCGTTTTATGAATAATCCAGGAGAACATGGATTATTCATAAAGAATGACGATATAGAGGGAAAAAAGCTTATGGGAAAAGATGAGAATAAATTAGGGGAGCTTCGATTATGATAATTGGTTTACTCTTTATGGTTGATATGTTATATATTACATCTGGTTCAAAATGAATATTGCATCCATTATCATCAGCCTTTTTGTAGTACTGTTTGCAATAACTATCCACGAAGCTGCTCATGGTTGGGCTGCATATAAATTAGGAGATCCAACTGCATTTGCTATGGGCCGAGTTACTTTAAACCCATTAGCTCACATAGATCCTATTGGCACTATCCTTCTTCCTGTTATCCTTGTTTTGATGAAAGTCCCACCTTTCGGCTGGGCAAAACCAGTCCCTGTTAATCCCCGAAACTTGAGAAATCCCAGACGGGACAACCTTCTTATTTCTGCTGCCGGACCAATATCAAACATGTTAGTGGCCTTCCTTGCTTTTTTAGTTATTATCCTTCTTAAACCTTTGTTTGTAACAAAAGCAGAATACCTTAATCTAGCTTCTGGAATATTTTTAATTCTGTACAGCACTATTCAAATCAATGTTATTTTAGCAGTTTTTAATCTTATCCCAATCCCACCTCTTGATGGAAGCGGTGTTCTAATGGGCTTACTTTCTCATGAAGCTGCCCAAAAATATGAACAACTCAGTCCTTATGGATTTTTCATTATTCTCATATTATTAATGACTGGAATTTTAGGTTCAATTATTGGTGTAATACTGGGAATTGTTAATATTTTACTTGGATTATTTTTGTGATATCAGAAAAAAAGAAACCGGTTGTCCTGAGCGGGATGAGGCCGACAGGGCCTCTTCATCTTGGTCATCTGGCTGGCGCTCTTCGCAACTGGCTCAAATTACAAGATCAATACAAATGTTTTTATTCAATCGTTACCTGGCATGCATTCAGCTCTGAATACCAGAATCCCAAACTCATCAAAGACTTCACTTTTGAATATGCGGCAGATTGGTTAAGTATAGGATTAGACCCCGCTAAGAGTGTTCTTTTTGTCCAATCTGAAATCAAGGAACATGCAGAACTTCACCTTCTTCTTTCCATGATCATTCCCCTTCCATGGCTGGAAAGAGTCCCCACTTTCAAAGAAATGCGCCGCGAACTTCGGGGCAAGGATATCAACACATACGGATTTCTTGGCTATCCTGTCCTTCAAACGGCTGACATTATTATTTATAAAGCCGAAGTTGTGCCTGTTGGAGAAGACCAAGCCTTTCATTTGGAACTTGCCAGGGAAATCACAAGACGCTTCAACCGTTTTTATGGGAATATTTTTCCTGAACCTCAAATACTGCTCACAGAAGTTCCAAAACTTGCGGGGACCGATGGACGCAAAATGAGTAATTCATTCGGGAATGCGATTTTCATAAAAGATACACCAAAAATAATCAGAAAAAAAATATCAACAATGATGACTGACATTCGCCGTAAACGACGTACAGATGCTGGAATCCCGGAAGATTGCCCTGTCTTTTCACTTCATAAGGCTTTTGTTCCCGAAGGGAAAAGGAATGAACTGGCTATGGCCTGCAGGACTGCAGAAATAGGCTGTTTAGAGTGTAAAAACGTCGTTATTGAAAGAATAAACAGTATTCTTGCTCCCTTCCAGAATAAAAGGAAAGAATTTGAAAAAAATCCTGACATTGTTTGGGATATTCTAAAAGAGGGGAATAAAAAAGCCAGAGAAGTAGCCCAGAAAACCATGCAGGAGGTCAGGGCTGCTATTGGTTTTTAAAACATTTTATGGCTATTAAATCTTCATGGACATTTCAAAGAGCTACCAAGTCAAGCTAGAGGTTTTTCAAGGCCCCTTGGATCTTCTCCTTTTTTTAATCAAAAAGAAAAAAATCGATATTCATGATATCCCTATCGCAACAATAACAAGAGAATACTTGAAATATCTTGATCAAAAGGAAAATATAAATCTGGAACGTGAGGCTGAATTTTTATTAATAGCCGCTCTCCTAATCCATATAAAATCGCAGATGCTCCTACCCCAAGTGAATGCTCTTGAAGAAGAAAAAGACCCACGCCAACTCCTTGTCGATAAGCTTCTGGATTATCAAAAAATCAAAGCTGCATGCTCTATCTTGAGAGAAAAAGAAAAAGATCGTCTCCCGGAATGGCATAGGAACTTTTTACCACCCTTATCCCTTTCAGATAATCTCGACTTAATAGAGGTCTCACTGTTTGGCCTTGCAGAAGCTTTTTTCTCTATTATGAAAAGGAAAGAACAAGAAAACCTTAAAACAATAAAAGGAAAAACATATTCTGTAAAAGAAAAAATAGAAGAAATATTATCCACTTTATATAAAGATAAATTTCTCGATTTTTTAGACTTTTTCAATAAACAGGAAAGCATGGAAGAAGCAGTTCTTTCCTTTTTCTGTCTATTAGAACTTATAAAAGCAAGAATAGTAATAGCTATCCAAGAAAATCTTTTTCGGTCTATTAAAGTCTGGCTTCGTAAAGAGAATTGCTAATGAAGGCAAGCCTAAAAGATATCATTGAATCTCTTATCTTTGTTTCTCTTGAACCGTTGTCATTCGATAAAATTAAAAGTACCCTAACAGAATTTCAAGATGAAGATATTCAGATCGCAATAAATGATCTCCTTGAGTGTTACTCCACTAATAAGAGGGGAATTCAAATTATTCAGGCTGCAGGTGGCTTACTATTTTCAACAAATCCTGATTACGACATATGGATAAAACGCCTTCTCAATATCAACAGAAAAAACAAACTATCTCCAGCAGCCCTTGAGACAATATCAACAATTGCCTATTATCAACCAATAACTCTTGCAGAAATCTCTGCTATAAGAGGAGTTGATTCTACATCCTCATTAAAAAGCTTACTCCAGAAAAGATTGGTAAAAATAGTGGGCAGAAAAAAAGGTCCAGGAAGACCTTTGATATATAGAACTTCAAATAGATTCTTAACCTATTTCGGTTTGCAAAGTATTAGTGACCTCCCTTCTCAAGAAGAAATTACAAAAATACTGGAAGATGAAAAAAATTCCAGTTAGCACAGCATCGGTTTTGTCTCTTAGAAATGAAGCTAAGTTCAGATTTTACCTATAGTTAGAATTGACAAACGGGCCTCAACTAATATAGTATACTTCATTATTCTGAGATAAAAAATAAATGGAAATCATAACTTTAAAAAATTCAGGACTTTGTTACGGAGTAAAAAGAGCTTTGCAAATCACAAGGGAAACACGTAAACAGAAAAGCGATAACGTCTTCACCTTTGGAGATTTAATCCACAACCCTCAAGTGATTTCCAGCTTAGAGAAACAGGAAATATATTCTACAACCAATTTGGATAGCCTCAAAGAAGGAACTGTCATCATTCGAAGCCATGGAGTTTCCCCCGATATCTACAAAATCCTTTCGCAAAAAAAAATAGAAATTATTGATGCCACTTGCCCAATAGTCAAAAAAATTCAAAAACTCGTTGGAAACTTAGCTAAGGAGAAAGAAGAAATCGTAATAGTAGGAAACAAAAAGCATCCAGAGATACAGGGTCTCATTGGATACAGCAGGAATACAGCAAAAATTCTAGAAAATGATGCTCAGGCAAAAATTTTGCCACTTAAAGAAAAGAGGGCTGTTCTAGCCCAGTCAACACAAGATTTGCAAATTTTTAAGAAAGTTGTTGCTATTCTTATAGAAAAAACAAAATACTTAAAAATCTATAATACCATCTGTCAGTACACTCAAACACGACAAAAATCTACATCTGAACTTGCTTCTAATGTCGACACTCTTTTCATAATTGGAGGGAAAAACAGTTCTAACTCCAATGTACTCTATCAAATTTCAAAAAGGATCTTACCAAATACATATTTCATTGAAAAAGCGGATCAAATTACTCCCGAAATGTTAAAAGGAACTAATAAAATAGGTCTCTCAGGAGGTGCATCTACTCCGCATGAAGCTATCCAAGAAGCTATAAATAAAATCAAAGCAAGCTTCAAACACCAATCTTTTATGGAGAAGACTGTCCAATGTCAGAACTAACAAAAAAAGAAAAAAGAATCTCATCCGAAGATTATGAAAAGCTTCTCAAGAAATACCAGTTCAATGCCAAAGAACTAACTCCTGGGAAACTTCTCAAAGGAAAAGTCGTTAAGATTACTCCAAGCTACATCCTTGTTGATGTCGGTTTTAAATCAGAGGGAATTATTCCTGCCGAAGATTTTGATAACCAACAGGAAATTAAGAAAACCAATCTTGGTGATGAAATAGAAGCGGTTCTAGAGAGAGGCAACTTAAAAGAAGGCTATCTCATTCTTTCAAAAAAGAGAGCCCTTGCCATTAAAGCTTTAAACAACTTAGAAAAAGCATGCAATCTTGATACCTGGATAATTGGAAAAATCACTAAAAAAATAAAAAACGGCTATATTGTCGACGTCGGTATTAATACATTCCTTCCTGACTCTCATGCTGATGTCAAAACTATTAAAGAGCCAGAAAAACTTATAGGAAATAGGTACAAATTTAAAGTAATAAAATTCGACCGGAAGAATGAAAATGCTGTTCTTTCCCGAAAACTGCTCCTGCAGGATGAAAAAGAAAAAAGAAAGAAACAACTTTTCAACCAGTTAAGCAGAGATAAAAAAATCAAGGGCAAAGTAAAATCTATAACAAGTTTCGGAGCATTCATTGACATTGGCGGTGCGGAAGGGCTCCTGCACATTTCCGACATGTCATGGGGAAAGACAAATCACCCCTCTGAATATTTCCAAATAGGCCAGGAAATTGAAGTTGTAGTCCTTGATTTTAATGAAAAAGAGGAAAAAATTTCTCTGGGTTATAAGCAACTTTCCCCCGATCCATGGGAAAACGTAGAAAAGAAATATTTAATCGGACAAAAAACTAAAGGCAAAGTCATAAGCCTTACTGATTTTGGCGCATTCATAGAGCTTGAAAAAGGGGTAGAAGGCCTGGTTCACATTTCCGATTTAACTTGGTCTCGAAAACTTATCCATCCCAAAAAGGTCCTTTCTATTGGAGAGGAAGTCAATGTAACAATTCTGGATATAATCCCTGCTAAAAAAAGAATCTCCCTTGGTATTAAACAGGTTACGCCTCATCCTCTTGAAGCCTTCAGGCAAAAATTTAGTCCTGGATCCCGTGTCAAAGGGAAAATTACAAACATCACAGACTTTGGCGCATTCATGGAAGTGGAGGAAGGCATCGAAGGCCTTATTCATATATCCGATATCAGTTGGAAAAAGATCAAACATCCATCCCAGGAACTGAAAGTCGGCCAAGAGATGGAAGCTGTCATATTAAATATTGACATAGAGAAACAAAAATTGGGCCTGGGTATAAAGCAGCTAGAAGGAGATATTTGGGAAGATTTCTTCAGCCGGGAAAAAATAGGAAATCTTGTCAAAGCAAAAATTATCCGTCTTGCTAACTTTGGCGTCTTCGTAGAAATAACTCCTGGAATTGAAGGAGTTGTTTTCCTTTCAGAGCTCGATGAGAAAAAAATAGAAGATCCGGCTGAATTCTTCTCTTTAGGAGAAGAAAAATTAGCAAAAATTATAAAGCTAAACCAAAAGGATAAAAAAATATCACTCAGTTTCAGGCAGGCCCAGATAGAAACACAAAAATTGGAATATCAGAAATATATGCACCGACAAGACAACAGGATGACTCTTGGCGATGTTATGAAAGACAAATTCAAGAACATCGGATCCTCTAAGAATAACTCAACAAAAAAGGAGGATAAGGAAAACAGGAAAAAGAAGAAAAATCAAATTGAAAATAAGGTGAAAAAAAAGAATAAAAAGAATAAAAAGGAGGGGAAAAATGATAAAAGCTGATTTGATCAACAAAATCGCTAAAGAAATGGAAATTTCCAAACAGGAGGCAGAAACAGGTGTTAATCTTTTTTTCCAAACTATCAAGGAAGCCATTCAAAATGGAGAAGAAATAGAATTAAGGGGCTTCGGCAGCTTTCGCTTCAGGCACAGAGGAGCTCGCTCAGGAAGAAACCCCCGTACAGGGAAACCCGTACAAGTTCCATCTAAAAATATTTTATATTTTAAACCAAGTAAGCTTCTAAAAAATCTGATCAATAAATAATGGAATATATCACCACTCCATGGAGAGAAAAATACATAAAAAAAGCTTCCAAAATGAAAGAATGCATATTTTGCCGCGCTCTTAAACAAAAAACAGACAGAGAATCTTATATCCTTTATAGAGGAATTCAAAATTTCATTGTTTTAAATAAGTATCCATATACACCAGGCCATCTTATGATTGCTCCCTTTAAACATATCGGATCACTTGAAATATCAGAGAAAGAATCTACAGAGGAACTAATTGACTTGCTTAAATTGAGCATGGAAATTCTGAGAAAAAAATATAATCCAAATGGCTTCAATATTGGAATGAATATTGGCCAAAGTGCTGGAGCAGGTATTACAGGTCACTATCATCTTCATGTCATACCACGTTGGGTTGGAGATTCAAATTTTATGCCTCTTATCGGCAAAACAAAAATAACTATTGAGGACATTGAAACAACATACGACAGGCTATTTCCTCTCTTTCAAAAAAAAGGTGTCGGCAGGTAATATGAATAATTCAGGAGAACGTGGATTATTCACGAGCCAAGCTTGCTGCAGATGCAAGGCACAGCCCATGAAGTTGTGGTCCTTCACCACGAATGGGCTGTAACAAAGCAGATGCAGTAAGATCGGCTCGCCTGTAAGGTGAAAATTGCTGATATTTAGAAAAAATAAGTGCATTGGAAGAGAGCTAAATGTTATGCTGAAGGAAATATCAAAGTAACTGGCAGATATAATGGAAAATAAATATTGGTGTCGGCATTCTTTATGAATAATTCAGGAGAATGTGGATTGAGGTAATAAGATGTTAAAATCAATGAGAAAAAATTTGAAGTCTTTAGCTCCGACTCTCTGGTTTGTAATAATCGCTTTTATTATTTCTATATTTGCTGTATGGGGAGGTGCGGGACGTTTAGGGGAATCCAGGAATGCTAACACAATTGTTTCAGTAGGAAAAGAAAAAATTTCTGCTGACATTTATATGCAGGATTTGATGCAGAGGCTTGAAATGTTAAAAACTAAGTTCAAAGAAGTCGATAAAAACTTTATTCAACAACTCAACATCCCCCAGCAGGTACTCGAACAAATCATTCAACAAACAATTCTTCTCCAAAGAGCCAAAGAAATAGGAATTGAAGCTTCCGATAAAGAAATTAGAGAAAAAATCACAAGTTATCCAGTGTTTCAAAAGGATGGAAAATTCATCGGTTTTGAGCAATACCAGAAAATACTTGACTGGAATCGTATCAGGGTTTCCAAATTTGAGGAAAACCTGAAAAAAGAAATAGAAATCGAAAAAGTCGTAAATGCTATTACTTCAGGGATAACGGTTTCCCGGGAAGATCTCTGGAAAAATTATAAAAACTCAAATGAAAGTGCTAGATTGGAGTATATTTTCATTGAAACAGATAAAACTGAACTGAAAGAGGAATTTTCCTCAATAGAAATCCAAGAATTTTTTAAAAAAAACCAAGATAAATACAAGATCCCTGAAAAGAGAGAAGCACAGTTTGTATTTTTTATAACTGAAGATTTAAAGAATGAGATTGAACTTAATGATTTAGAAATCGAGAAATACTACAAAGACAACCTGTCCCAGTTTAAAGAAACTGAAAAAATAAGAGCAAGCAGAATCTACATCCCTTTTAAAGATAAAGAAAAAGAGCTTGTCTTAGCTGAAGCCCATAATATTCTGGATAAAATCAAGGGAGGAGAAAATTTTGGAGAGCTAGCAAAGAAATATTCAAAAGACGAAAAGGCAAAAGAAAACGGGGACTGGGGTCTTTTTGATTGGAAAAGACTTTCTTCTGATGAACAGGAAAAAATTGAAAAACTGCCCAAAGAGGACATCTCCCCTGTTATTGAACTGGAAGAAGGGCTTTCTATCCTAAAAATCACAGAAAAGGAGCCCTCGCGCCAAAAAACTCTGGAAGAAGTCAAAGAAAGGATTACAAGTATTTTAAAAGACCAGAAAGCAAGAGAACTGATTGAAAAGAGAGTCAACAAGCTTGAAAAAGTTTCACGAAGAGAGAAGAGTCTAGATGTGGCTTCCCAAAAGCTCGGCTATAAGCCAAAAAGTACAGGCCTTCTTAAAGATGGAGAAGCAATGGAAAACATCGATCCATCAGGATCAGTAAGCACAGCCATCTTCAAATTAGAAGAAAAAGAAATATCCTCTCCTATTTATACTTATAAAGGAGTAGGGCTTGTCCAACTCCATAGGACCGAACCCCCACACCCGGCTAATCTTAAAGAAGTAGAAGATGATGTAAAAAAAGACTTCACTAATATAAAAAATAAAGAAAAAGCTTTCGAGAAAATGAAAGAAATCAAGGCGCAATTTAATGGGATAAAACTTGAGAAACTCGCAGAAAAAAATAATCTTGAATATAAAACTATTGAAGAACATAAACGCGAACAATATATAAGCGTTGTCGGCGAAAATCCAGAAGTCGATAAGCTTGCCTTCGCTCTTCCCTTAGAGGAATTAAGCGAACCCATTGAATTTGAAGGGGGTTACACACTAATTCGTGTTCTAGAACGAAATGAAGTTACAAATGAAGACTTTGAAAAAAATATAGACACAGAAAAAAATAACTTTCTGGAAACAAAAAAGAATATCTTTTTCCAGTCATATCTATCCAAATTAAGAGAAGAAAAAGGAGTAAAAATAAAATATGACCTTTTCCTCAAAATCAACTCTGATATCCTTTCAAGATTCGAACGCGACTAACTTGAATAATCAATGTGGAGGTAGGTTATTCATGAAAATTACTGATAATAGATTTGGATAAGATAAATTTGAGGGCATGTTTGCGCTCCACTAAGATTTTTAACGCCATTTCCTCCCCGATCTTCTTGGCTCTGCTGGAACTCCGCATGTTTATCTTAAGCACCGCCACAATGTCCCAGAGCCATCATTAACACCGCCCTTTTGATTATACAGTGCTCACACATCCATCAGGCCCGACTTTGTCGGGTTCCCTCGAGGATCGACTCAGAAAGGCTAAATCTTTCAATGTCGCTTCCTCCATCCCCTCAAATTCATTTGCTTTGACTAGCATATTTCATCAAGGTTAAATAATGGTATCGGCATTCTTTATGAATAATTCAGGAGGACGTGGATTATTCACGAGTCAAGCTTGCTGCAGATGCGAGGCACAGTGCATGAAGTTGTGGTCCTTCACCACGAATGCGCTGTAACGAAGCAGATCAGGCTGTGTCATAACTGGCATTAAAATAAGCATTTTATTTCAAATTACAAAAATAAAAGTCTCTCTAAGGTAATTTTTCATTAATA
>Ga0307433_1000072_pt1 | contig 82400 bp, 70 predicted proteins | sample SalMarWE160210MG_FD_202166 | JGI IMG/M metagenome (GOLD analysis project Ga0307433, IMG submission 202166) | Salt marsh sediment microbial communities from the Plum Island Ecosystem LTER, Massachusetts, United States - WE1603-210 | ecosystem: Environmental > Aquatic > Marine > Intertidal zone >...
TAGATGCAATGCAGTCGTGTGCCGAAGAACTCCTTTTGTGTATACCTTCGTGTATCGGTGTTTTATTTGAACCCGCTAGTTGTGCTGATTGTCTTTGTACGGCGTCAGCCGAATGTTGTGGTGGTGGCGAATGTGAAGTCTGTGATTTTGTTGAGAAATGTGAAAGAAACCCTTATAGTTATGGCGAAGAGGTGGAAAAACAAGTATTTTCAAGTTTTGGCTGTCCGTAGTTCTAAATGATAGAATATTAAGAATTTCGTTTTAAGCTGATTTGAAAAAAAGGAGTTAATATGAACAGGTCGAATATTTTGATTTTGCTATTGGTGGTTTTCGCTTACAGCTTTACATACGCTGGGTCAGAAAATATTGCTATCCCTACGGAAGAACAGGTGCAAAAATTAGCAGTCGCTGCCTGGAAGGAGCCAATTAAAAGCATAGATGTTACTTACTACAAAGATTATACGACGGTACCGGAGCCGGTCGAGCAGCTTCGCAAGAGAGCCGAGGAATTTGCTGATGAGGAATTCAAAGGCCGTTCACTCAATGAACTTAAGCCTTATGAAATCGAAATACGCAATAAAACTATAGAGGGAAACTTTAAAAATTGGGTTGAGAGCCAAAAATTCCCTCGTAAGATAAAATGTCGGGTATGGATATCGGATGATGAGCAGCGAATTGACATGGTAAAAGTCGGGCCGAACGAATCACTTGGGCCGGATACTCCTTTCGTCCATACCTTTGTTGACACAAAAGATGCAAATACAGGGAATTTTGTCAGCTATCACTATGCAGGTGATATGAATGCGGTTTTTGTCGATACAACAAGGTGGGCCAAACAGACTATCGCTCAGTTTGCGGGTGTCCCAATCCTAATAGCGAGGCCTTTGAGATTCTTTCTTGGTATAAACCAAGGCGGTGCTCCAAAATCGCTTAATTATATTCCCGACCCGAACAAGATGGCAGAGCTTGCTAGAACTGGCCTTGCCACGATAGAACCTAAAGGAGGAACGAAAGCAAAAGGAATTAAGGCAGTAAATAGAATTGGTATTCGCCCCGACCCAAATGCTCCAGGCACAAGGGATATAATAGAAATGGGTGACCCCAACCATTTCCCTACGGTTGTTTTAACATGTGATAGAAAAGACTACTCTCGTATTTATCGTACTGAAGGCCATTCCCCAACAACGCATCAGATTATGTATATTAGAGAATGTAGCAACTTCGATTCTCAGGGATTTCCACATAACGTAACTGAAATAAAATATGACAGAGATGGAAATCTCAAGGAGAAGTCAGTTTACAGAATCGAAAAAGTCGAATTGAATCCTGTGATTCCCGATGAGGTATTTAAATTCAATCCTCCTGAGGGTTATAAAGTGACAGACCTTCGGTCGAAAGAACGTTAAATGGTATTGTACTCCTGAACGTTGTTCTTCTAAAAAACCAAACCGCCGCAGCAAATAATCTCCTCAGGCTATCCGGCTACGGCCCCTAAGGGGACGAGCGCCCAGACGAGTTCCAAAAATCCACCGTCTGAACATTGAGCGCAGACCAAAGCAATCAAAAGCAAAAAAGTATGAAATGCTCGGTGAGTCTTATCTTATTGAAAATCGAACAATGATTGGGTCTTAATCATTGTTACCTGGTCCGGGTAGGCCGCGAATGTATGGACGTGCAATTCACTTCGTCTCGCCTCGAAGTCAATATAACAGAAAGGCTGTAATCCTCCGACCTCCAGGCCCGGAAATTTAACAAAAATCCCTCTATTTCGGGCGAAACGCTCAAGGTCGGTATAGCTCTGCCGATACAGATTGGGGCTCATCTTTTCGACCTGGAAATCGGTCATATAGCTTATTTGCCGGTTCACGGTGCATTTATGGGTTCGTGGACCGCGGAATTGAAAACGCTCAATCAAACCTCGGGAGGGAAGCATCTGGCCGGGTGTGCTAATAACCTCACTGAGGCATGAATCACCAACAAAAACACTGACAACATGAGTGCAGCCGGTAATCCAGATTATTGCCTCGTACTTTTCGGTCTTTAATCGCCGGCTGGCATAAAGCTGAAAAAGCTCCGGGTGCAAAGGTCTTTGAAACAGACTGAAGGTCAATTCTTCTATAGCTACATTGATTTGTGGTGATTCCATAAAAGCAATTCCAAATACAAATCTTAAAACCCCTGTATTTGACGCTATTATACAAAATTTGCAGCACCTTTTCAAGCATAATATCAGTATTGATAAGGCCGATTCCGGGGCTTATAGGACGATTATCTTGCAAGCCACGCAACATAAAAGAGTAATAGCAATGAAGTTTTCCTTAAAAAATTAAAAAAACTCTCAAATGCCGGATTTCAGTGCTGAAAAAAAGCAGCGTTGATGACGGTGGCAAGGATATCGTAGAAGGCATGGGTGCCAGCTGTGATTCCAAAACCACGAATTGCAAAAAGAACTGCAAAATAAATGCCCGCAATTGTACGGAAGATAAACTCTGTCCAGTTAAATGGAGCACTTGATGATAATTGCCCATTTACAAAAACTATATGATGATGTGCGCTGAATAATGCCGCTGAAACAAGAACAGATAATATAATTGAGCTTTTATGATTCACCCTCAGAAAATCCTGAAACAGCAACATCAAAACGCCAATCAAAATCAGTCGAAAAATAAGCTCTTCATAAATCCCGGCTCCTATACCGGTAACGATGTCAGCCAGCAGAGAACCACTTTTCACCCCCTCTGCAACCGCCAACAATAAACAGTCGATTGTATTCGAAAAGCAGCTCAGTATGGCCTCACTGTTTGCCTTACCGAACTGGGCAATATCACTCTGCGGCTGAGCGGGGCTGCTCAAAAACAAACTCAGGACAATTAACGGTATTGCAAGCAGAATGCACTCAACAGCCATTGGCCAAATATCATCCAGCTTGAAATACCAGCGTTTTCGTGACACTATTTGCAAGGCCAGCAGAACCGCCACAACCGCAAGGGGAGGCGTTATCCAGGCCAGCTTGCTTGTTGTACCCAGCAAATTCTGCAACCATACAAACGCCACCACGCGAACCTGGGTCTGGTTCAGCACATCGGTATTGATAAAAATTGTCCCCAGCTCGTAGAAGACAACGAATGGCAATAGAAAAACTATGGCGTAAATCGGCCGGGATGTCCTCTCAAGATAGGAATCTCTTGCAAAGTTAAACAATTGACTCGTGTCGTACTTGTATCTGTCTTTCATCCTGTTAGCTGCTTTTCACCTTCGCGGCCTTTAGCTGCCTTTGTCCCCTACGACGACTTTTTAATATAGGCCGCTGAATTTTTGCAGAGTTTACTTCATGTAGGCCGAAAATACAATAGTTATTCGTCCTTCGTAGTACTACGGAGAATGGAAAAGACAGCAAATACTGAATGTGCAAAGGCGATATATATGAAGCCGTTTATATGCTTTCTGGGCGGATGCGAGTTCGAATATATTATCCTGGAGCTGAAGTCCAATCCGCAAAAATATTTTGACTTCGATTATTTCCACATCTATGAACACTGCGCCGAAACAAATCCCTACAAATTCCTTACCGAACATACAAACGATGTTCTGGACCGTAAACCCGATGTGGTTGTTATTTCACAGCACGACTCTATGGTTAGGTTAATCAAAAATATACAATTAAATCGAATCACCTCAAGAGCACAGCAGGACCAGTATCTCAAGGAACTCACCGACCAGTGTGAACTAATGATAACAACGCTCTCACAGCTAAACATCCCTATCATCATGCAGTTTTTTCCGTGGTTTAGAACAAATATGCTTAACAGGTTTAAACACACAGCGGATTTTTACAACGAAGAGCAGTTTATGAGAAAATATGTTACTGCGCTCGAAGAGCTTACCGTCAGGTACCCCAACTTTTATTTGCTCAATTTGACTAATGTCTGTTCAATGTACGGATTTCGGCAAACTCTAAAACAGGCGGACCCCCCGTGGTTTAGCCACATAAAATTCCCCGCCATCTGTCTGGCCCAGGAATATACTCACCTGATTAATTATGTACTGCGGCGCAGCAAAAAGGTTAAGTGTGTTATAGTGGACCTTGACAACACAATGTGGAAAGGTGTTATCAGAGACCTGGGCGTGGAAAACATAGAAATTAGCATCGACAGAGAACGATTTCGCTGGAATGTCCTGTCTATCCTCTATGCCAGAGGCATTTTGATTGGCGTAATAAGCAAAAACGACCCATATCTCGAAACCGACATCAGAAATTTCATCAAACAGTATCTTGACGGTATTGAATTTGTGTGTTTCAAGCTGAATTGGAAGGATAAATGGGAAAATCTTTTAGAGGTGCAGGAGCAATTGAATATTGGGCTGGATTCGTTTGCTTTCATTGACGACAGCCAGTTCGAGAGAGAGCAAATGAAAGCTATGCTTGCTGATGTAAGAGTCTATGACGAGAACATCTTCGAACAACTGCTCTACCTTCCCGAATTTCAGCCTGAATTTATCACCGAAGAAAGCAAAAAAAGAACAATGTTTTACATTCAGGAAAACCAACGCAAACAAGTCCAAGGTACACTAATAAAAGACGAATTTCTGCAGCAGTGCCAATTCAGCATCAAGATCGAAAAAATGCAGCCTTACCAAGTCGACCGTGTTACCGAATTGATTCAGCGAACAAATCAGCTCAATACATCCATCAGGCGTTATACGAAAGAACAGATTGTTTCTTTTTGGCGTGACCAAAATTGCGATATATTCGCAGTAAGCGTTTGTGATAAATTCGGTGATTACGGCCTGGTTGGAGTTTGCATAGGTTTCCGCAAAGATGATGTTTATGAAATTGATACTCTGCTTTTCAGCTGCCGTGTTATGAGTAAAGGTGTCGAAGATTATACTATTACATCAGTGCTCCATCACGCCGAGGCGGAGAATTTCGATAAAGTGCTCCTGCGATTTAGGAAAGGCCCGAAAAATGAGCAGATGCGGACCATCCTTAGCAATAATCACTTTATCGAATCCGCCGTTGATGGTGATTACCTGGTCTATAGTTTTGACCTGAAAAGCCAGCAAATAAAGCCATCCCCAAAGTGGTTCTCGCCTGTACCGCCGGATACTAATAAAGAACCAGTGCTTTCAGCATAAACGTATTAAAATGACCCGCGAAACGCTAATTGAAATTTACCAGTTGCTTTACGATGTTTTTGGCCCTCAGCACTGGTGGCCGGGCGATACTCAATTCGAAATAATCACAGGTGCCATCCTGACTCAAAATACCAACTGGTCTAATGTCGAAAAAGCAATAGCCAATCTGAAATCCGCTGACCTTCTATCTCCGGAAAAGCTTTATCATATCGACATTTCACAGCTCGCAGAGCTTATTCGGCCGGCTGGTTATTACAATATAAAAACTAAACGGCTCAAGAACCTTATAAACTGGCTTTTTGAAAATTATGAGGGGAAGCTCTCAAATCTTGAAGGGCTTGATACTGAGCAGTTACGGGCGGAACTGCTATCTGTAAAAGGCGTAGGCCGCGAAACAGCCGATTCGATTCTGCTTTATGCCCTCGACAGACCCGTTTTTGTTGTGGATGCTTATACCGCTCGCGTTGCCTTTCGTCATGGCTTAATTGAGCCGGATGCCGATTACGAGCAGTTACGGGAATTATTTCAGTCGAACCTGCCACAGAATACCAAACTGTTTAATGAATACCACGCATTGCTGGTAAAAGTGGGCAAAGAATTTTGCAGGCCAAAGGCTAGATGCCACACCTGCCCACTCAATAAGTTGCCCCATACTACTGACATCGAATACTTCTAATCCTCAAAAAGCGTCATGTCAGACCGTCCCCCACGGTTTTGCTTCGCCTGCTGCCTCGTCTTGCGACGAGAGTCGCAGAGGCACGCAAAAACGAAGCAGCGGGGGCTACCCCCTGTAGCAAAGTTCCTCTTGTCAGCAGTTTTCCATCCGCTATACTATAAATATGGTATTTCTCAGCCCCCGCGTCTTCCTGTCGGAAGACAGGAGCGGGGGCTGGTAAAATTGATTTCTCAAGATAACAGAAAGGGAAAATAATGGAACTTATCACTTTGGCCTGTACTAATAACGGCCCAGATATCGCCCCGGTATTTATAATCCTGTTCGTCGTGTTCGCGATATTTGTGGCATTGATAGCGACCGTTATAAAGATTTTACTTATCTGCAAGATTTTTTCCAAGGCCGGATACAGTTGGGCGCTTGGCCTGTTAATGCTCGTACCCATTGCGAATATAATCATGGGTTTCTATCTTGCTTTTGCTGACTGGCCGGTTATAAAAGAACTACGACAGTTAAAACAACAGCAAAAATCTTAAGTTGAAAAATTAGTTATCGAATAGTGAGAGGACTTATATTATGACTGCCGAACGACCGGAAAAAGTAAGTGTTATCGACCCTATAACACCCGCTATAGACAGAGTAAAAATAATGCTTTTCAGACCGTTCGACCTGAAAAGATGGTTTGTTATTGGTTTCTGCGCCTGGCTGGCATATCTTGGAAGTTCAGGAGGTGGAGGCGGAGGAAGAGGGCCACAATTTAATATCCACCATGAAAAAGGCTGGGATGCTCAAATAGCTGATGCCCTGAACGAGACAAAGGAATTTATCCTGGAGAACCTATACTGGATTATGCCTGTTGTAGTTATCATCGCGATATTTTCAATAATTCTGTGGCTTGTTATTACCTGGTTCAACAGCCAGGGCAGGTTTATGTTTCTTCACTGCGTTGCCCAAAACAAAGCGGAGGTTGTGAATCCCTGGCGAAAGTTCAAAAGGCACGCCAATAATCTCTTTCTGTTCAGAATCGTGCTGGATATCATAGGTTTTGTGATAGTAGGTTTACCCATCCTGGGCATAATATTTCTTGTTATTATGACTGTATACAAAACTGGTTCGCATGTATTTTCTATTCCCGTAATTGTATTATTTGCCCTGCTTATTTTTGCTATCTCCATAATATTATTCTTAGTGAAAAAACTCACGTTGGATTTTGTCGTGCCGATTATGTCTCTGCGAACATCGAGCATTATAGCGGGCTGGCGAGAGTTTATGACCATCCTCTCAGTTAACAAACTTCGCTTCGCTTTGTACATACTCTTTCAAATTGTAATAGCGATAGCGATTGGCGCTATTATTGCTATCGGCGCCTGTATCGGATGTTGCTTATGCTGTGTAAGTGCCCTGCTGTTTATTCCATACATCGGCACAGTTATTCTATTACCTCTGCTGGTTTTTGACCGGTCTTACTCTCTATACTACTTACAGCAGTTCGGCCCTGCGTTTGACGTCTTCAGCCCTGCTTCAACATGACCTTTTTCCCTCACTGTGCAGAGCCGGCAATCAACCAATCCCTTGACTCCGCTCGGGATGGTGAGCCTGTCGAACCATTACCGTGAAGCTCTCTACCAGTCCTCCTGTCTTACGCCGTGATATGTAGTCAGGACATATTCAAATGCTTTTTTCGACCTGGGCTTTAAATTAAGGGTAAACTTAACCGTATCAAGGTCAACTTTTTCGTATTCATCAAAATTACCGCTTTTTTTCAGCTTCCAGTATTGGGTATTGAAGTTACGCTGAATCTTGACCTCAACAGGTAGCTCACGAGTATTTTTGACCTCAACCTTGAATGTACGTATTTCATCCCAGCCGGATATGTTACCTTTACGGTTAAACCTGTAGTTGTCCGTCTTAAAATCCATCAGTTTCGGCTCAACAACCACATCGGCAACCGGTCCAAGATTAAGCTCCACATCCTCATCTACGGGAATATACTTAAACGAGGATTGGCCCGTATAAGATAAGCGCCCCTGCTCATCAGCGGTTCTGTAAACTTTCAACATTCCGCCGGGAATAGGGGTCTCGCCGAGGTTGTGCTTCTTGTCGTTCTTGAAGCTAAGAAACCGCACAACTGAATTGCCATATCGTTCTTCTTCGTATTTGTAGAGATTTACTACCGCCACCTCGTCAACATCAAAGCTAAGCAGCCGTTTCGACCAGCCGGTAGGAATTGTCTCAGTTCCTTCGATTGTATACAGGAAATACTCACTCAGGCCTTCCTTCTTGATTTCCTTTGGTTTGTAAAGTGCAAGGTCTGCTGCTTTCTCCATCACCATCCGACCCTCTGCTTCCATCATGCGAACCGGAGCTCCCGCTAATGGCACTATCTCACCCGGCCTGCCGTATGGATATTGCCTGCGGGCAAGCTTTGCGATTCTGTCGAGGATATGGACCTTGCCGACAATCAGCCGCGTCTGGGCGTCTTCATAGTCTTCACCGCTGTTATTGGTAACCCGCACATAGCCCTGCAGGCGCATCGTCCTTTCATCATTGGTAAGCGTGCCCATATAAAACGCCCGCCAGCTTAATCCACTGGTCAGATACGTAATCTCCACCGGTACCTTGCCGCTTACACCGCTGTCGATATTCCACAGGCCGAGATTTCTTACTCTCGGCGGATAGGTCAAATCAGCGATATCGATTTTGTCGGCATTGGCTTTGGGCAGCATCTCCAAGCTGGTCGGGTCGATGAGCGTATTGGCCCAGGAAAACTGTAATTTGTTTTTGCCGTTTTTCAGCGTCAGTGCCCTGCTTTCACGCACTAACGTCATATCCGCTGAGTTATAAATCGTAAGCTGCACTGTGTCTCGCGAAGGCAGCGTCACCAAATCAACCTTGGCCCAACTGACGCTATTTATCACAACGATTATCAGTAATATAAGTATTATGCGTTTCATTTTACTCTCCTTTATTCTGCCTGACCTACGAAGCTTTAGCGAAGTAGGTTCTTCTCTCATCTGCTTTCTACGGCCGGACGTTACGGCGGTGGTAGTGCATCGTCAGCTCTTTTACTGCAGGGCCTTTTTCAGTACGTGCAGGAAGCTTAATCTCGAACTCAAGGGTATTAGCATCTTTTTTCTTGTACTTCATATTGCACTTTTCCATATCCCACTCGCCTGGGATGTGCTCAATCACCGTAAGCATGGCTAAGCCATCCTTGAAATTCTCAATCTTGGCGGTGATTACCTCATCAGTATCATACAGAATGACTTTGCCTTTGTTGTTCTTTATTAAATTGATTCTGTTATCAGTCATCTTTCGCTGTGTTACGACAATATCCCTGCTGTCACCTATGTAAAGCTCGGTCTTTTCGCCGACCGGCACCAAATCCGTTACATCCTCACCTAAAAAGATGGTACTGCCGTGCCCGTCGTCCTGAAAAATCCGTGCTTTTCCGCCCCACAAAGCAAATTCGCCCAGACCGCTTCCCGTCGCGGCGGAGCGTGCCGTAGCCGGATTGGTCTCATTGACAATTCGATAGCTAACGGGAATACCCACGTTCTGATTTTCCAGCTTTTCAGGGTCCCACGGCTGCTCGTCCGAATCAAATTTCCAGATTTTGGTGATTGGCACCTTTGGGGCCTTTAGAAACAGCATCCGCTTGGTCTCCTCATGGTCGATGCCCTGCTCGAAGGCCTCGCCATAATCCAGAAGCACCCGTGCCTTGTCAAAATCCTCACCTGAGAAATTCCGCAGCACCAAAAAGCTTTTCAAATCAACATAGGTTTCCGGCTTATCAGCTATCGCCTTGTATGTAATCAGCCGGTCGATATTGCTCAATAGATAGCTGATTCGTACCGTCTCTGCGAAGTCACTGTCGCTGTTGATTTCCCAGACAAGTGCTGCTTCATTAGGCGGGTAACTAACATTTAGAAGCGTTACCTTCTCCGGATGGTCGAGTGGCCTTAAACGAATCGAATCGGCATCGATACTGACCCCCTTCCACGAAAAGTCAACCTTGTTAAGGCCCTTCTGCAGCGTCAGCACCCGCTCTTCTTCAATCAATGTCGCCCTTGGATTATCCAGGCGAATCACCGTCGCCGCCCGCTCAGGCAGTGCTACTAATTTAATCCTCGCCTGAGAGACTGTACTGCATAAAAACAGCAGTAAAATCGCCAAAATTTTGTTTCTTTGCCGTAAGGCATGGCTTAGCTCATTACCGTTCATAATTCAATCTCCTATAAAAAATGGTTCACTTTAATTCTTCACATCCGAATTATTGCTCAATATGTACAACCTCCACCTCGTATGTTTTCCCCGCCTCCACTAAAATTAATCTGGCATTTGTCTTATCACCTTCGGTTACAAGTTTGATATCAGTACCGATTAGATACTCACCTGGGGGTACGCCTATGAACTCGAAACTTCCGTCTTCTTTACACTTGTGCGAACCACCCCATTTGCCAATCTGTTCACCCAGAGAGCGGATGTGAACATGCACCCTGCTCGATAATTTTTCCCCATCTTTATCGATAACTTTGCCTTGGACTATACCTGTACCCGTCATCGTAAGCTTGATTTCGTCCGAAGGAATTGGATATTGCTTCGATATAAGGTTTTTAAGATGCAACGATTCAGCGTAGCATCTGATATTCGTCAAACCCTCTGGCAATGAAGATATCCCAAACCTACCTTGTTTGTCTGTCACGGCAGCTCTGTCATCTACACAAGAATAACCATAACCGTCGCCGCCTATAATATTGATAGCCGATACTTTAGCACCCTCGATAGGTTTACCATCTACCCCGGTAACAATACCTTTGATGTAAGATGGGTGTGCCAAACCTATCTTAAATTGGTGGTATTCCGGCCGCTGATTGTTGTATCCACCCTGCTTTCGTGGGACATAACCCTCGGCTTTTACTCTAATTTCGTAGTAGCCGAGCGGGATATTTGCGATTTGGCAGAATCCTTGGTTGTCTGTTTCGCCGTGCATCAGCTCTTTCCAACCTTCTTCGCTTTGATGATTAGCCAAGGTTATTTCGGCTCCGGCAAGAGGGCGTCCAGTAGCCATATCGAATACTTTTCCGCGAATCAAACCCATGCCCGCAAATTTCGGCGAAATCGAGCCATGCCGCTTGTCAATCACTGCCACGTTCTTTGGCACATTTACATCTTCCCAAACGATGGAACCACCCCCGCCGATATACAAGTCCGTTCTCGGAGCCGCTACCGGCTTTTTGAAGTTCGGTTGATCCGAAGAAAGCATATAGCTGTGTGGACTATTAAATAATCTATTCCAGTTATCCGGCACCCAAACTGTAAAGGTCCAGTCAACACGATTTTCTTCCTTGGATAATTCTTCGTCATTTTCCCTAAGCCAGAAACTGTATTCAGGGCCATTGTGTACGATAAGCTCCAGCCCATCTGCCCGAATTACGGAGAAGGTTTTCAACGCCTGATTGAACTCATTTGTATTCCGGCAGCAGTATAGGAAGCAATATTCGCCACCACCGAAAGGAGGTCCTTCCCAATAGCCTAATCGACCCGGCAGATTCGCAACCTGGACCGAGCCAATTGGCCAGCCCCTGTCCTCGATGGGCCGGTTACCGCGCTCACCGCAAATCACCGACATGCCAATTTTAGAAAATAAAGAAACTATAGAAAAAACGAGCAAGATGCTCAATCTGTCTGTTTTAACATTCATAATCTAACCCCAATTCAAATTTATTTTTTCTCTTGCTCTTTACTTTATTATGGACTTGGCCATCCCTTATGGGATTACCTCTTCTCGTACGCCGTGATAAGTTGTCACGGTATATCCAAATTCTTGTTTACTTCTCGGCTCAAGATTTAACTTGAAGCGAGCGTGTGTGACATCGTGCTTTTCATAAGGTATATCGGCTTGCAAAGTCCAATATGCGGTATCAAAGCCGCGGGTAATTTCAATCTCTATCGGCAGCTCGCGAGTGTTGGCAATCTCTATCTGCCAGGTTCGTATTTCATCCCAGCCGGAGATATTGCCTTTGTGGTCGAACATATAGTTATCTGTTTTGAAATCCATCGATTTCGGCTCTACCTTCACCAATCGGGCTGGCCCGAGATTCAGCTCTATCTCCTCATTTACAGGAATATATTTTATACCTGTTCCCCCAACATAAGATAGATACCCCTGCCCGCATCGGCTCGCCGAGGGCGAGACGGGCTCATCGGCCTGGCTGTATATCTTCACATTGCCATTTGGAATTGGAGTCTCACCGAGGTTGTGGTCTTCATCGTTTGCGAACGAAACGAACCTTACTGTCTGATTACCCCAGCGCTCTTCATCGTACTTATACAGACTCGTTACGTTAACATCCTCAGCCTCAAACGAAAGCAGACGCTTGCCCCACTTATCAGCAATAGTATCAGTGCCCTCAATCGTGTAAAGGAAATACTCACTTAAACCCTCTTTTATTATCTCCCTACGGCGAAGTTTACCTTCTTCCTGAAAAAAACCATTTACTCCTGACCAACCTAAATTTAGTTCATCTAAACTTATTTCATCACCTGCCATTCGGCCACTATAGTCATATCTTCCACCGTGTGCGATCGGCCATGGACTGCCGTATGGATATTGGCGTCTTGCCAATTCTGCAATTTCGTCAAGCAGGTGGACTTTGCCGACAATAAGTCGTGTCTGGGCTTTTTCATAATCTTCGCCGCTACTATTGCCGACCCGCACATAACCCTGCAGATACATCTTTTTCTCATCTTGCGAGAGAGTCCCCATATAAAACGCCCGCCAGGACAGACCGCTGGTAAAATACGTTATCTCAAACGGTACCTGGCCACTGACCTCTGAGCGGATGAGCCATCGGCCAAGCTCACGCAATCTCGCCGGAAACACTAACTGTTGTATGTCGATATTGTCGGCCTTTTCTAGCGGCTCCAAATTAAGTGAGGTCGGGTCAATCAATGTATTTGCCCACATAAATTGCAGCCAGTTCCAGCCCTTCTTCAAGGTCAGGTTCCGCCTCTCCCTCACAAGTGTCAAATCAGCGGAATTATAAATCGTAAGCTGCACCTTATCCCGCCTCGGCAATACGACCAATTCAATCGCACTTGCTGGCGCAAAAGGCGGCCCTGGCTCGGCAGGCCCAGGCTCCGCCGAGGCGAGCACGCCGTGGCCTGACGGCTGTTCAAATTCTTCTTCAAGTTCAGCTTTTTCTTCATTTGCCTGTGCAACAAGCAATCTCTCAGCCGGCCTGTCCCGAGCAGGGCCGAGGGGCTTTTTTACTATTACTTTATCCGTCTTTTGCACCGGTTCATATCTCCTACCTTCTCCGCTTAAACGGACAAAAAGAAACATCAATCCCACCATTAAAACAGCCGCAGCAGCTCTAGCCCATCTCGTTCTCCAAATCGATAAAATTTTTGGTTGCACCGGCTGCCCTGCCTGCTCTATAACCTGCGAAATCAAATCCTCAGATACTTCCACATCTTCACGAAGTAAATCCAGGGCCGAAAATTTCCTCTTCAGCTGCTCTAAGTGCTCACGGCACTTAGCACAGCCCTCCAAATGCTCAGCGACGCCTTTCATCTGGACATCCGAGGCCAGTTTGAACTGATATTCTATAAGCTCTTTATTTGTAAGATGACCTTTCATTTTATTTATTCCAAAACATCAGGTAACCTTTGTGATAATGTTTTAAGTGCCCTGTACATTTGTGTTTTCACAGTCCCAACCGAACAGCTTAAAACTTCCGCCACTTCTTTATAACTAAGCTGCTCATAGTATGCCAGAACAAGTGTCGCCCGCTGCCTGTCCGGCAGCGATTCAATAGCCAGCCGAACCTGCTCCTTTTGTTCGGCTCGCACTGCTTCCTGCGATGGCTCACATGAGGCATCTGCCACAGCAATCGCACACCGCCCTTCAGCACAATCAACTTTCTGAGTCAGTGATACAACCTGCAAGCGCCTGCGCCTGCGCAAGCCATCAATGGCCACACGTGTCGCAATCGTGAACAGCCAGGACTTAAATTGCTCGCCTCGAAGCGTATGGGCCTTTTCATGGACCCGCTTGAAGGTTTCTTGGAAAAAATCCTCGGCTTGTTCACGATTTCCACACATTCGCATTAAATATCCCAATAAACTGTTTCCATACCGGCGTACAAGCTCAGCGAACGCCGTCGCATCACCCTGACGATGGGCATCAAGTAAACTTTTGTCAGTGTTCTCCATTAAGGCTACCTGCATCTATCTAATATATATAGACATTTATCGTAGCTTATTGGTTGACAAATAATAGGTAAATTTCTTGTAAAATGTGTGTTTTGAGGTATTCATATCACGGCCAAGCCTTCGATTGCGTTCGAGATGGGCTTGGCCGTGATATCATTCGCTGGCTATCCGATTTCTTCGTCTATCCAGCCGATAAGCTCTTTCACCTCGTCGAGTGTAATATCGCCCATATGAGCGATTCTGAAGGACTCTTCCTTTAGTTTGCCGTAGCCGTTTCCGAAAACCGTGTTGTGTTTTTCCTGTATCGCTTTGATTGTCTCGGCGACGTTAATATGGCGTGTATTTTTTATTGTTGTCAAGGTATTTGAGGCGTATTTTTCTTCGCAGAACAGGGCGAACTTTTCCTTCGCCCAGCTCCTGGCGAACTCACCCATTTGTTTATGTCGTTTCCAGACATTTTCTATGCCCTCTTTTAGCAGCTTTTCGCACTGATAGTGCAGAGCCATAATATGAGGGATAACGGGCGTGGTAGGCGTCTGATTTTTCTCTGCCGATTTTGCAAAGTTCTGAAAATCGAAGTAATAACCCCGGCCGGGAACATTCTTACTTTTTTCAAGTGCCCGATTGCTGACCACCGCAACTGCCAGCCCAGGCGGAATCGCAAAGGCCTTTTGAACCGATGCGAACGTTACATCCCAGCCAAGCTCATCGAAATGTATGGGAAGGCCCACCATCGCACTTACCGCATCCACAAAGACAAGAACATCGGGATATTTTCCCTTCATCATTTTGCTTACTTCGTAGAGTGGGTTCGTCAGGCCGGTACTCGTCTCGTTATATACAAGCGTGATAGCGGCATATTTACCCGTTGCGAGTTTTTCGTCTATAATTTCAGGCAAAACTGGCTTTCCCCAATCGACCTTTATCTCATCTACGTTCCTGCCGCAGCTCCTGGCTACGCCAGCCCATTTATCACTGAAGGCGCCACAACAGGTACACAAAACCGTCTCGTCAAAGCCGACGCAGTTGCGTATTGCCGCCTCCCAGATTCCTGAAGCGCTGGACGTGGATAAAAAGACATTTTGCTCGGTGAAAAGCACCTTCTTTAGCATATCTACTGTCTCGCTCTGAAGCTGAGAGTACTCTTTTCCGCGATGTCCCAGTGTCGGACGTGCAAGCTGCTGCAAAACATCATCATTGACCTTTACCGGGCCGGGAATGAACAATCTCGGCGGGTTCTTCCAGTCTACCATACGTAAATCTCCTGTAAAAAGTTACAATTTGTTAATGACCAAGCCCGAATACATTTTCGGGAAAAAGTACGTCGATTTTTGCGGCATTCTTTCGCCTGATTCCGTCACTGATTTTAGCTGCTGCATCTTTACCGGATTCATAAAGAAAGCCGCCTGTTTCTGTCCCTTGTCAACTTTGACGATTGATTCATCAATTGCGCCACCGGTATCTTTTATATACTCAACGTTACTGCTGCTGCCAAGATATTCAATATCGATACCTAAAAGTTTTTCAAGAATTAATTTATGCAGGACAGAGACATCAAGCTCTCTCCAGGACCTGCTTTTATCGGGGTTAACAGAATCCATCACTTGTTTGTTCTTCAGGACCGCTGCGTAGAAAGTATCGTTGCCGCCGTAAATCCCAAATGCACTATTGTGTTTATCATGCTCTGCCTTCATTTTTGCAAGCATTTGCTGCTTTGCCCCGGCTTTGGCAGGTTCCGAGTCAAAAGGGTATTGTGTAATCTCGAAATCCTTTTTAAGCCCATCGTTCAGTTTATTAATGCTGAAGTTCTCGATATCAGCAACGAGCCGGTGTGTAGCTAAAATAACCAGTCCGCCATGGAGGGTGTTTACAAAGGCGGTCATCTGATAACCGGCGCCGGGATTAGAGTTTTCTTTGAGGTAATTCAAGGCGGTTTCATAACGATGATGGCCGTCTGCTATGATACAGCTTTTATCACTCATCATCTTGGTTATTGCGCCGATATCTTCTTCGGACTTCATTGCAAAAAGCCGGTGCCTGACATTTTGCTCATCAATAAAATCAATTAGCGGTTCTTGTCCGATTGTATTTTCAACGATTTTATCCGCGATTTGCTTGCGGTCCTCGTAAAGCATAAAGACCAGGCCAAAATCGGCCTCGGTCGCTCTTTTCAGTTTGAACCGGTCGATTTTGGGCTTATCGAGAGTATATTCGTGGGGTTTGACTATCCCGCCTAATTCTTCAAGCTTGGCTAAAGCAATAAAACCATCACGCTGAAAATGCTCGCCGGCTATCTCGAAATCCTGGATGTAGGCATAGATGGCTTCCGTCGAATCCTGTTTTAAGACGCCCTTCTCTATCCAGCTGTTAAAATAATCAGCGGCCCTTTCGTATTGATTGTTATTATCATCATCAGTAGCGGCAGTTTGCCCTTTGACTATCCGAACGATATTATACTCGCTCTTTTCATAGAGCTTCTGCTGCTGCTCGGCGTTGATTACATCGTACGGAGGGCTGATACAGCTACCCATATCGCCGACCGTGCCGGCGTCAAACCTGAATGCTTTGAACGGCTTAATTTCCATTATCACTCGTTAAAATATCTGATTATCTTACTATAATATCAGTGGTTATATTCATCTACAGGATTGTCATAAATTACAGAAGTGGACATAATACTAAAAATATATTAAATTGTCAACTCCGGTCAGAATATCTTAAAAAAGAGGTTCACCCCGTTAGAAACCCAACAGGGGTGAAACGAGGTGAACAATATAAGGAAACTTCTAACGGGGTAAAAATATGGAGCAAATAACAATGGTTCCAATTGGGATAATCCGTTCGCCATATAAAGAAGGCACGGATATTCCCATCCAGGGAACTTTTAAAGGTGGTGTGGAGGCGTGGATTGAATTGAAAGATGAATATGCAGGTGGGCTAAAAGACCTGGATGAATTCAGCCATGCGATAATACTATACTATTTCCATAAGTCGCAGAGGGAAGAAATTGAGGGCAGACCTTTTCTTGAACAAAATAAACATGGCATATTCGCCATAAGAAGCCCGCATCGCCCAAATCATATAGGGTTTTCTATTGTCAAAATCAAAAAGATAGATGCAAATAAGATGTATTTCACGGAAGTAGATGTCCTGGATGGGACGCCTGTTCTTGATATAAAGCCCTACGTCAAGTATTTCGACAGCCGGGATAACGTCAAGTGTGGCTGGCTGGATAAGCACTTCAAAGACGGCAATATCCCAAACGAAACTATTCTAAGATGATAAAAAGTAAACTGCTGACTTTGCTTGTTAAATTTGGCGTTTAGATTTCTTTTTCTGCGCCAGATACTGGTTTATTGCAGCGGCGGCGATTCGGCCCTGGCCCATCGCTAAAATTACCGTTGCAGCCCCCAGAACAATATCACCGCCGGCATAAACGCCTTCCAGTGAGGTTTTGCAGTTTTCATCAACAACGATATTGCCCCATTTGTTAAACTCTAATCCCGGTGTTGTCTGACGAATTAGTGGATTTGCGAGATTGCCAATAGCTATAATTACTGTATCAACTTCGATTCTGAATTCTGAGCCTTCGATGGGAATTGGTCTTCGCCTGCCGGAGTCATCCGGCTCGCCCAAGCGGTACTTGAGGCATTCAATAGCGGTTACGCGGCTGTTTTCATCACCTATTACTCGTTTCGGGCTGGCAAGCAAGTGAAATTCGATGCCTTCTTCTTTGGCATGATGGACTTCTTCAATCCGAGCCGGCATCTCCTTTTCCGTTCTTCGATAGACCAGATAGACTTTTTCAGCCCCGAGCCGAACCGCTGTTCTTGCTGAGTCCATTGCAACATTGCCGCCGCCGATAACGGCTACCTTCTTTGAGCGAGCGATTGGCGTATCGGCACCTTTGCCGAAGTCGTAGGCCTTCATAAGATTTGCACGCGTGAGATATTCATTGGCACTATATACACCGATAAGGGATTCGCCTTCGATACCCATAAAACTAGGCAGGCCTGCTCCAACACCGATATAGACCGCATCGAAGCCATCTTCTTTCATCAATTGCTCAATAGTTCTCGTTCTGCCGACAATAAAGTTACAGACGATTTTAACACCCATTTTTGTTAAGGTATCAATTTCTTCCTGCACAATAGCTTTAGGCAGTCGAAATTCTGGTATTCCATAAACCATAACGCCGCCCGGCTTATGAAAGGCCTCGAATATAGTAACATCGTGGCCTGCCCTTCTTGTATCTGCCGCAGCCACAATACCGCCGGGCCCTGAGCCGATTACTGCAACTTTCATCTCTGTCTCGGATGCAACCGCAGGAACGCTCGCATTATCCCTATCGAGGTCAGCAACAAATCTTTCGAGTCGGCCTATTGAAACTGCTTTAGTCGGGTCTTTGAATTTCAAACCAACCGTGCACGTCTGCTGGCATTGCACTTCCTGTGGGCAAACTCGGCCACAAACGGCAGGTAATAACGAATTTTCTTTGATGATAGCCAGTGACTTTTTGTAATCGCCTTCGGCTATTGCAGCTATAAAGTCCCGTATTTTTATCTGAACCGGACAGCCTTTAATACATGGTGCATTTTTACACTGCAGGCACCGCATGGCCTCCAGCCGTGCCTGAGTTTCGGTATAGCCCAGTGCTACTTCATTGACATTGCTTCTTCTGGCGACGTGGTCTTGTTCGGGCATTTCCTGAGGTGGTATTTTGTACCTGTCAGCCGGCTTAAGCTGACCAGCTTTTTGTTTTTCCAAAAGCTCTTTCAAAAGATTCTGTTTTTCTTCTTCAGTCATATTGAGCTTGCAACAAACTTACTTATCCAGTCCTATTTTGCATCGGTGCTTCTGATAGTCTTCGTGTGCCTTTTGTTCCTGGTCTTTATAGGCGTTCAATCTTTTTATCATCAAATCGAAGTTGACCTTATGGCCGTCAAACTCCGGCCCATCGACGCAAACGAATTTCGGCTGACCGTCGAATTCGATTCGACAGCCCCCACACATACCGGTTCCATCGACCATAATTGTGTTAAGCGATACCTGAGTAGGAATATTGAACTTTTTCGTTACCTCACAGCAGAACTTCATCATTATAGCCGGCCCGATTACAAAAACCTGATTGGGCTTTGCTCTGCGCTCGCATACCTCTTTGAGCGGCTCTGTTACCAGGGCTTTTTGCTTATATGAGCCGTCATCGGTTGTAACTATAAGCTCATCAGAAATCTTGGCGAATTCTTCTTCGAGGATAAGCAGCTCTTTAGTTCGTGCCCCGATGATGGTTATGATTTTGTTGCCGGCATATTTGAGGGCTTTTGCAATTGGCAGTAGTGGTGCGTTACCGATACCACCACCCACACAGACACAGGTGCCGAAATTTTCGATATGGGTCGGCTTGCCGAGAGGACCGACAACATTAGCGATTTTATCGCCTGCCTTCAAATCAGATAATTCTGCGGTGGTCTTGCCAACACGCTGCCATATCAAACGAATAGTCCCTTTTTTAGGGTCGGCCTCGGCAATTGTCAAAGGTATCCGCTCACTATAATCGCTATTTATACTGATAATGACAAATTGTCCCGGTTTTCCTGCCTGCGCAATAAGAGGCGCTTCAATTTCAGCGGTGAAAACATTCTCCGACAGCTGTTTCTTGGATACAATTCTGTGTGGCACGATTTTTAATTTCCTTCGTATTAAAGTCTATAAAAAAAGCATTTTGGCCTTTATAAACCTACGTGTCAAGAACCAATGACGTTCATTTTTCCAGATTGCGTCTTTTTAGGTTGCTTTTCTAAAGACCCTGTTCAATGTGATTTATGCGATATGATTACTCAATATCGGCGATGTCCTTTTCAGGTCTGCCTACCAGGTATATCCTGTTTTTGCCGCTGCGTTTCGCATCTAATAAAGCTTCATCTGCCTGCCGGAAAAGCTTTTGTACTGTTGAACCACCCCGTGGACAACTCGCCAGGCCGCCGCTTATTGTTAGTGTCCCTTTGCCTTCCGGGCCTAATAAGTGCAGCTCTGCTTTTTCAAATTCTTTTCTGAACCGCCTTGCTATGAAAATCGCTTCTTTAGGATGGTCAGCCGCTGAACGCCTTTCTGCTTCCGGCCCAGCCGGTTCAGCCTGACCGCCATCCCAGAAAACGACTGCAAATTCATCACCACCAATTCTTCCAACTACGTCATGTTTACGGCAGCACCGCCGCATTAGAACAGCAGCTTGTTTTAAAATCTCATCACCCGCTAAATGGCCATAAACATCATTATAATGTTTGAAGTTATCAATATCAAAAATAAGTAGTGTCACCTGCTCATCTGTTGCTCTTGCGCATTCTATAATCTGCCTGGAAAATTCCAATATATATCTTCTGTTCTTCAAGCCCGTTAAATCATCCTCTGTAGCCATTTTTTCCAGCGCTCTTATTCTCTTTTCTATTGTTGTATCAATAGTAACAGGCGAAATAGTCTTTGTTTCTGCACCACCTTGGGGCAGCATTAGGGACGCCTTAAATCTATTTGCTTCGACCGGACAAATCAAATAATCATCTGCCAAAGTTGCACCATTGAAAGTCGAGCCAACCAGCTTAATTGCTATCGGCTCCTCGTACATCTGTGCCAGAAGAATAATTCTTGCATCGCAATTTTCCCTTAGGGCCTTTAAAGCAGATTCCAATTTGGATGTTTTATACATCACTACTCCAATTGCCGTAAAACTACTCTTTGAAGCTGTATCGACAGCATCAGATATACTGTCACAAATCTCATAGCGATTTTGGGCGACAGCATCAGCATCTAAAAAGACCTGACTAACGTCACCTACCAGCAGAATTCTAAATGTATCGGTATCACCCATTTAGTAGACCTCAAGCACGATGGTTTATTATTATTTCTTATGATAGCAAAATGTACAAGAAATGTCAACTTTAATCCCACTGAAACCGCCTGTAACGGTCCGCAAAGACGAAAATCGTGGTTATTTGATAAATGCCTATGGTAAAGCCGCCATTCGGCATTCAACCCCACGTCTATTATCATCCCAGACAGCTAAGGCCAAGCAAATAGTATTATTCGTTATCCGACTTAGGCAGGTCCTCCAGGTTCTTTTTGACCTGCTCGGCCAGGAAACTATCCGGATACTTTTCTGTAAAGCTGGTCAAAAGTGCTCTTGCTTCGGACAAGTACTTTTTCTTATATTCCGGATTTGACTCGCCCTGATACAGCCCAATCTTTAAACGGGCCAGCCCATATAACGCCTGTATCCCGCCATCAGTGTCCTGGAATTCTGTATGTAACTGGGCTAATTTTTCAGCCCGAAGTTGCTCATCAGCAACGAGTTTCGTCTGAGCCAATAAAATATTGTCACGAAGCGGGTCTCTGTCGCCTGTTTGTTCCAGCAATTTGTCAAGGCCCTGGGCATAGTCAGCGGCTTTGGGGTCTAACATAACAAATCTTGCCAAACACTCCCCGGTCTCCGGCTTATCAGTTCGATTCTCCGGCCCTATGAGATTACGCAGCTGATTTACTCTTCTTTGCAAATCCGCTAACTTAAACATCGTCATTGCCGAGTCAGCCGGGGCCTGAAATAAACTAAAGAGTGTGTCAACTTGGGTCCGCTCTTTTCCGAGTAATTCCAGTCGCCTGGCAACCATTGTCTGTGCATCGGCAAGAAGCTTATCAGCCAGCTCAAACTCAGCCCGCCCCGCCCAATCCTTGGCGATACGCCACCGTGCCTCAAAAGACTCGCCGCTTTCAGGAAAGTCTTCGTAAAGACGGTACCAAACAAGCAAAGATTCCTGATGCGGATAATCATTATAAAAATGAAGCACCTCTTTTTGCCCGAGGACTTTAATATCCGGGCGGTATTCGCTCAAAATGGCTTTGTAGTAAAGAGCTATAGGCATACGTGGACTCTGAGAACGTTTACTTATAAACAAATCATACTGCTGTAGCAGCCATTGTCTCTTCGTCTGATACTGTAGCTCCTGGGGAACTATAAACCAGCTTGGCCAGCGGTCATGACTTAATTTGTCCTGGATTTCTCTTTTCAACTCTTCGCGAAGCGATATTTCGTCAACAGGATAAAAGAATCCTGCCAAATACTTTTTTATCGCAGGGTCCCTAATCGTTTTATCCAAAGCTTCTTTTATACTATGGTCGTGAAATTCGCTTATTTGTTCCGGATTATTCTTGGCCACATATAACTGATAGTCCAATTCATCAAAGCCGATTCTTACCTCAAAAGTCACGATAGCCAGCAAAAGAAAAACTGTCGTGACAACCCAAACCAGCCCAGGCCGATAACGCGTGTAGTGCCCTATCCCAAGAACGATTCCAGCTATACCTAATCCGATAAGCCACGCACAGACCCACGGTGCAAAAGAAAACCCCCATTTAATCGGTTCCGCCTCTCTTGCACTACCGAGAAACCCCCAGTAAATTAGCTGTGGTGCCGTGCACAATGCTATTGCAATAAAGCGGGACCGAAAGCGAAATGGACGACACGCTGCTGCAAAACAGCTTATCAAAAGACAAATCGCAAAGGCCGGCAGGTTGGCTAAAAAAAACACCGACAATATAAAAAGCAAGCTGTAGCGAAAGCTCATAAGCTGCGATATCAATACCGGCACAACCGCCAAAATACCCATAAGCAGCCCGACAACAAGTATCTGCCACGGATATTCAAATATACTTACCCCCGTTGTTATGGACTGCCCTAAACGCCAAAGTGCAGGTGTTGCCGCCACACTAAAGTCGAACGTCCAGAATGCGCCGTTGACTATCTTTGACCAGAAAAAACAGCTTAAACTAAAGGCCACAACGGCAAGAAACCAGCACCTCTGAACATTTTTATGACTGTAGTGCAGAGTAGGCCCTACCGTCAAAAAAAGCTTTGATGCTACTATCGGCGCTTTCTCTTCCTCTTTATTATCCATAAACTCACCTCGTCACAATCTGTAACACGGGTCACGAGCGACGAGTAACAAGAAACGAATTTATGTCCCTTCACCGCTGCTGGCAAGATAAGCAACTTGTTCGGCTGTGAGCTGGTCTATCTTAATCGACATCGATTTAAGCTTGAGCGAACTGACTTTTTGCTCTATCTCAATCGGAACATCGTGGACAGCAACAGCAAGTTTGCCTTTGCTCTTCATCACATATTCTGCCTCTAACGCCTGAGTTGCAAAGCTCATATCCATCACGCATGCAGGATGCCCCTCCGCCGCTGCAAGATTAATTAATCGCCCTTCAGCCAAAAGATAAATTCGCTTGTTGTTTTTGAGGATATACTCATCAACGTGCTTGCGCACATTGCGGTTTACTTTCTTGCTAATTTTTTTCAGAGCCGGTATATCTATCTCAACATTGAAATGTCCGCTGTTAGCTACAGTTGCCCTGTCTTTCATCGCCCGGAAATGCTCGGCACGTATAACGTTTTTGTCGCCTGTCAGTGTCACGAACAGCCCGCCGACCTTCGCTGCCTGTGCCATTGGCATAACTTCAAAGCCATCCATAGCCGCTTCAAGGGCCTTGATTGCGTCAACTTCCGTAATAACTACAATTGCCCCCATTCCTCTTGCTCGCATAGCAAGGCCGCGACCGCACCAGCCATACCCTGCTACAACAATCTTTTTGCCTGCTATAAGAAAATCGGTCGCTCGAATGATACCATCGACCGTTGACTGCCCCGTGCCGTAGCGGTTGTCGAATAAGTGCTTGGTGTCAGCGTCATTTACCGCAATAACCGGAAATTTTAATAAACCCGCATTTGCCATCGCTCGCAGACGTATAACACCGGTTGTAGTCTCTTCCATGCTCGCAATAATTCGGTGGGCTTCTTTTTTCCTGCGGGTATGCAATTCGTTCACCAGGTCAGCACCGTCATCGAATGTAATAACCGGCTTATGGTCGACTGCTGCATTGATATGCTTGTAATAGGTACTGCGGTTTTCGCCGCAGATAGCAAAGACTGATATCTTAAAATCTTTAACCAACGAAGCTGACACATCGTCCTGTGTGCTAAGCGGATTAGATGCGCACAAAACGACGTTTGCCCCTCCTGCTTTCAGTGTCCTTGCCAAATTAGCTGTCTCAGCCGTTATGTGCAGACAAGCAGATACGTTATAACCGGCCAACGGCTTACTTTGTGCAAATCTCTTACGTATCGCCGCCAGAACCGGCATATCATTATCTGCCCATAAAATCCGTTTCTTGCCCTCAGACGCCAGTGACAAATCAGCTATGTCGTACTTCATTTATTAACCCTTTCAAAAATAATGACCTGCTGCCTCGACTTGCGTCGCGAGACGCAGAGGCAAGGAAGCGTTTATTGTAAAACCATGATGTGAATTTTACAACTGTTAATTTGCAAAAAATAAAACCCTATTTGGCCTTGTGCTTTTTGCGGGTCACTGTCTGGAAAACTCTGCGGTGGTACTCCGGCCATGCTTCAATTGACCTTATACTCTCGCATGCGGCAGTGAAATATCGGTCAGACTTCGTCGCCCAGACGAGTTAGACTAACGACGGCCACCTGCTCGCCCTGCTTCTTTCCTCAAAAGTTCCTCATAAAAATCCAGTCCTCCCGCTCCTGTAGCCCGCCGTCTGCGTCCACCCTTCGTACTACCCCATTCTCGCAAAGGTTTCTTCTGTACCCTTAAGGACCTTTGGATGTCACTATATAAGGCCTGCAATTCTCTGCTCCAATTCAACGTTTTAACAGGCATATGCTCTATATTTACCCCATCAGAGCTGTAGAGCATATCATAATAATCCCTCGCAACAAGTTTCCTGCCGCCGGACCAATCATTCACTGGTATAACATCAACAAAAACTGCTCCTGTATCATAATCAATTGTCTCAGGTGCTGTAATACCCGACTGTTGCTCTTCAGGTTTCAACCCAACAGGCTTAACTTTACCGATAACTTCTCCTTGTTTGACCGGAAACCTCTCACTGTACCAGTAACCCAACGCATACTTACAGACCTCCACCGTAACGGTCTTGGCGGCCTTTTGTATATCGCTCGCGAAGAAATACGACCTCCCAGGAATATCTACCATCTCCGTTACATCAGAAAACCCACTCCATAGAATAACATCGTTTTTGTGAGATTTGTCTTGTTCACTGAGCTGATTCGTCCCCGCTATCGGATTAAAAACACCTAACCGAATTCTATATCGGTAGCTTTTTTTCGGTTCAACTGTATCATCGTGAGACCAGAATACTAACGGCTCGCTCATCTTAGCAAGCTCCGTTGTTGGAGAAATCACAATCGCATTAAGTTCATCATAAACATCCTCTATCGATGTTACTTTCGAGGCATCTCTGCCTGTCTTTGTTGAAAGTTCTCCTTCACTCTGACGGAACCCATATAGTTTTTCTGCTGCTGAAGCTGTTCTATCAGAGGCTCTTCTTGTGTCCGCTGTGCTTGAAGACCTATCACTACGGGTTCTCCTTGTGGTCGTTCTACCGCTGGACCTGCTGCTGCCTCCTGCCCCGTACTCACCGTGGCCTCCACTGGACCGTCCTGTACGTGTTCTTGTGTCAGTCATCCCCGAACGCCGCTCATCCTGTTTTTCCTTAACCTCTTTCTCACGCTCCTCTTTTGCTTTCTCCAAAGCTTCACGCCTCGCTTCCATTTCTTCCTGTCTCTGCTGCTCTAAGTACTTACTATGCAGCGTGGGAGGAAACCACTCTTCATGTGCGGAAGCTATCATGTAGGCCTCCGGCTGCAATAGGTCTATCGTCGTTTCCGGATTATCAAATTTAAGCATCCTTACGGTTAACCCGCCCGGCGGCAAGTCCTGAACACCCTCTATAACTTCAAATAACTTGTTGTAAGGGTCAACCCTGGTTCGAGGCATATTTTCCCAATCGCTCCAGGTCCCATCACCGTTTAGCTCTTGTCTTTGAAGCTGGACTGCCGCAAAAATCGGCCTCGCAAGGCAAGGGTCATACCATTCTTCTTTCTTAACTGCCTTGCCGGCAAAACATTCCTGAAATCTTGCGTACAATCCTGCAACATCAAACTTTCCTTCTACAGTTACTAAATCGATATCATTTGGCCCGCTACTTTCTTTCTTATAAGCATTTTGCTCGTCAACAGCCCTCGCTGGTACAAAGGCAACCGCTCTGATGCGTCCAACTGCTACATCATTGACTTCACCAATAAATGGAAGACTATATTCTCCTGCAAAACCTGCTTCCAGTGAGCTACTGCTTGGCATCGGTGGATACAAATTTGTGTCAATATCGCTTAAGGGTGAATCGAATAATCCTGTAAAACCATTTTGTAATTTACGCCGTATTCCCCCCCTGACAGGGTCGTTCGGTCCTATAGGACCAACTAATCGCGGCATATACGGCTCCGGTGCTTTAGGCGGCTCATTTAGCCTCCGCCTCAAAAGCTCAACTTCCTTACTTATCTCAACATCAACCTTACCGGGGCTAAGCATCTTGCCTCCATATTCGACCTTGTTGGGGCCGAGTATAACATAGTATAAAAGCAGCACGGCACACACAACCCCAACAACCGCCAATACTATCTTTTCAATATATGCCTCGAAAAAATCGATTATTTTACTCAACATATCTTATATCCTGTGGCTTGCATGAAATATTTTGTCTCGGCTCTTTCATCGGCCTACTTTCTTCTTTGTTTTCTCCTCTGGCTTTTGTGCTTCTTTAACAGACGCCGGTTTAATCTCTTCATAGCCGGCTTTGTTGAACATATATTCGCAAGTTAAATTCAGCTCTACCACGGCCTCATCGCCATAACGGTAGTAACTGTCCTCTCTGTCCTCTTTGCTAATCGAACTAATATCACTTTCCAGCACTGTTATCTGATTGTGCTTGTAAATATGCTCTCGCTCATTGCCAAGGAATCCCGCGAATTTATGCTCCTTGGCGCTACAAAGCTGCTGCATAAACGGCAAAACCGCTTTTGTGCTGACTATAACGACAACATTAAAATGTATAACGTCAATATCATTATTGCAACATCTTCCCGTGTAAGGGTCTATAGCCGCCTTTTCAAGTGAAAGAATATAAACGGGCCTATCAGCACTTGCTTTCTTGGGCCCTGCTTTACCAGACTGCCCCTGACCGCCATATGAGCCAGCTACCCCACTTCCACCCAGGTTGAAATATACACCTATAAGCCGTTTAACCGGAGATGTCAGAACACTGTTCGACCCAGCTTCGCTATTCACAGCACCTATCGTATCGATAACATCTTCGAGAACCCAGTAAGCTAACTGGTAATACCAGCAATCCTTAACTGCCTCATTTATTCCACTCTCATATTTATATTCCCTCCAGAATTTGTATCCACTCATATCTACCGGAGTTGCATAAGCAGAAGCAGATTCCGCTCTCTGTCGGCAAATCTCATCTACTACCGTATCTTCAATATTGCTACGCGTACCATGTGAGGTTCTTGATGATTTCATTAAAAGCCCTGTATAGAAATCCGCTGACTGACTTCTGCTATCACCAGAACGACCGGATGATTTCTCCAAAGCCCTCGACAGCTCGACTTCTGTGGGACAATCACGGCCATTTATACCAGTGACCAGTGCCTCCAACGCAGCGCAATATCGCTTGCCAAAATCCACAAATGTGAATTGGGATTTATCCTGGGGCTCAGGGAATATTTTATAGCTTAACAGCTCTCTTTGTGTACTTCGCTTTGCTAAAAGCGCTATCTCATTGGCATCGCTTGCGTAATCACGCTGACGTTCCTGCTCCTTTTTCCATTGCTCACTGGAAACAGCCTTTTTACTCAGGGACTGAATGCTTTGGCCTATTTTTGAAACACTTTCACTTTCTATCCGTTTTTTGAGCTTACTGCTCATTAATTGGGTAGGTATTAAAAGAAGCACACCAACCAGCCCAATAACAACAGGTACCAACACCGCTGAATTACTCTTAAAAATACTTAGTTTTTGAATAACAACTTTGAAAATATCCATTTTAGCCTACCAGTTTATCTCATTATTTGCCTCACCTTATTTTTACCCCTCGTGATTTCTCCTGAGTCACTGCTCTACTTCCTTTATCATCCCCCGTCTCTAAAACTTAATTCTTTTCCTCAACCTGACCTCTTGAAATTTAGCGATTAAAACGAGAAGCATAATCTGATGAACCACTCTTGACAGGTGCCGCGGGGGCCTCATGGGCATCTTTCCAGATAAATTTAGCTTTTAACACAAACCAATGGTCATTGACCTCATAAATCTCTTTGCCGGTATGCTCATTGAGCATCGGTTTTCCATCAGAGTCCAGCATAACAACCGTGTTGATTGTCTCCTTTGTCAGCGGGTCTATCAAAATCGACTCATTACTTTCTCCCCCTTTTATCCGTTTACCTCTGACGTCTGCAAGCCCGATTCCAACTGGCATCTCACTATCTAAGCTGACCTCATGTATCTCCAGCTTGAAATGGTCTTTGTCGGTCCTCTCGTACAGCTCAAACGGAGAATTGCCATCTGCAACAATTTTGTCGAGGTGCAGCAGTCGATTAATAAATCCCCATTTACTCTGGTCTTCTTCCACTCCGGCTGGCTGCATCAGTTCTTCTATATTTCCATAGGGACTATACCCCGTTATAATTACTAAAAATCCAAGTCTATCTTGTTCTGCACTTTCGTCTATTGCACCCTGTCCGGAATACAACGAGCGCGACTTTGATCTTGTACTACCTCTGATTTTCATTCCTTGTTGCTCTAACATTTTCAGATAAGCTTCCTCTTCTGCTCCACTGCCAGAACCTTGACGGCTCTTCTTACGTAAACTTACTTCGCCAAACTTCGCAGTTTCAATATCACTTGTAAAGCGAACCGACATGCCTGTTATAAATATTTGCTTTCGTTGCTTGCGGTCAATCTCCAAGACCCCTTCTGCATCACCATCATTAAAGGCCGAATAGAGTTCTTTCTGTTCGGGATTATTTTTCTCATTCGGCAGAGCTGATAATACGGTTTGCTGTAACAATGGTACCACGTCACGATGCGCAAAGGGCTCAAACTCCTTTTTTATCATCGCTTCATAATCCGCACCTTTGCTCAGTTCAGCATCAAGTTTTCCCTGGGCCTGCTTGGCTTCATTAATGACGCTGCTGGTTTCTTGTCGAATTCGATTGTTCCTCTCATAACTGATTTTATCTAAACCGGTTCTCGCAAAGCCCAACAATGAAACCAGAAGTAGAATTGACGCTGCAGCAATAAAATACTTGCTTTTACCAGCCCAGGCCATTGACCTCGCAATACTGCGGGGAAGCAGATTGCTTCTTATTCCGGCCAGCCCCAGTCCTTGTAAACCAAGGCCATAAACAATACCGAAATCGCACACATTCTCGTGGAATTTTGCCGGCGAGACACCAGCACCCATAGCAAGTTTTTTGAAGGAATCCGGCATTTCGACCGGTATTTGAAGAGTCTGCTGGAGATATTTCACCAGCCCCCGAAGCTTCGTGCCACCGCCCAGAGCTATAATCTTCACCATCTTGGAGTTGGGGTTGGAGCTGGTGTAAAAGCCCAGTGAACGTTGTGTCTCAGAGACCAAATCTGTGAAAACCGGCCTCATCGCCTGGAATATCTGTCGGGCATACTTACTCACTGCGGCCGTACGCTTTAGTTTTTCTGCCTTTTCAAAATTAAGTTTGAATGTATCTGCTATCGCCTTCGTGAAATTATTACCGCCTATAAGGATACATCTCTGCCAGACCGCCGACTTTGTACAGACAACCAGGTCTGTATTGTCCGCTCCTATATTAAGAACAACAATAGCTTGGCTGTCGGACTTAAACAAGTCAGGTCGGTCGTATAACAAATAGTTATACAAAGCCATCGGTGCCATCTGGACATGCTGAACCTGCAGATTTTCTCTGCTGAAATGTTCCAACACTGAATTGACAACTTCATTCTTTATTGCAAAAATGCCAACTTTGGTTTCAGGACTGTCTGCTTCTGTCATCAGCTGCCAGTCCCACTGTACATCGTTGATGTCAAAAGGAATCTGCTGTACTGCCTCGAAATTGACTATTTCAGGAATGCGTTTCTTCTCCACAGGAGGAAGCTTTACAAACCGCGCGAAACTGTTTTGGCTTGGAACAGAAACTATTAATTCATCTTTGCTTAAATTATGCTTGCTTGCAAGCTTGCGAAAGCTTAGCGCAACCAGCTCATCCCTTTCTGCCGGCTTGACAGCTGCCCCTGTAAGAACCTTGCCGTGCTGGATATTGTCGAAGCCGATTACCTCAACAACCCCACGCTCATCGGTTAAGTGCAACGCTTTAAGGGAGTTGTTGCCTATATCTACTGCCCAAACTGCTCCGGTTTTTGACGCCATAACAAACCAACCTCCCACTTACCATCTAAGCTTGCCTCTATCAAGCTTGTAAATCCATTTAATACAATATAGATTATACCATATTATGAAAACCTTTTCCATAACTACTCTCGGCTGTAAAGTTAATCAATATGAAAGCCAGCAGATTCACCGCCTGCTCGAACAATTCGGGCTTACCCTTGCTGAAAGCCCTGAAAACCCCGATATTGTGGTCGTCAACACCTGTTGCGTAACCCATACTGCCTCAGCAAAAAGTCGCCAATATGTCCGAAAAGCCCAGCGGCTAAACCCTGATGCGACAATCGTTGTCTCTGGCTGTTTGCCAACTGTACAAATCGGCGAGCTAAACGGCCTGGATAAATCCGCCCAACGTATGGCGGATAAAAATATCTATATCATCAGAAATCGCGAAATTACTGCCCTTACGTTAAGCCGCATAGTCAACGGCCATTCCAAAAACCCTAACCTTAATTGCGAAAAGAACTTAGCAGCTCAACCTAAACTACCACTGTTAACCAGTTTTAAGGGCCATACCAGGGCTTTTCTCAAGGTCCAGGATGGCTGCGATGGTTATTGCACCTATTGTATTGTACCCAAAACACGCCCTATTGTTCAAAGTAAGCCACTAAACCGCGTACTTGAGGAAGCACAGGCACTTGTTGAGGCCGGACATAAGGAAATTGTCGTAACCGGTGTATTTCTTGGTGCTTATGGCCAAAAAACTGTCAGAAGAAAAAACTGGCCTAATTGCGAAAATGGAAAATTAGCTGATTTGCTCGATAAAATGGCAACAATTCCGAATCTTGCAAGAATCCGGCTTAGCTCTCTGGAGCCAGCCGACGTTGCACCGCGATTAATCGATACCTTCTGCAAACACCCTAAGATTATGCCTCATCTGCACTTATCGCTGCAATCCGGCTCAAACGCCGTCCTTAAAAAAATGTGCAGACAATACACCGCTGACGATTTTCGAGAGAAGGTGCAGTTAATTAAATCCCGCCTCGACAGACCTGCCATAACGACCGATATAATCGTTGGTTTTCCTGGTGAGACCGATGCCGATTTTGAGCAAACCATAGATTTAGCAAAGGATGTCGGCTTTGCTAAAATGCACATTTTCACCTTTTCATCGCGTAAAGGCACTGTCGCAGCAAATATGCAGGATAAACTGCCTAATAAAGTTATAAAAGAGCGTTCAAAAATATTGCACGATTTAAATGCGGAATTATCTAACAAGTTCCGGCAGCAATTTCTCGGCGAAACCGCTACAATTTTAATGGAAAATTCTAATGGAACGCTTTGCGGACGAAGCGAGAGATACTTCATGGTCTATCTCGAAGAATCGGAAAAAAAGCCGAAACAAAATGACCTGCTCAAAGTAAAACTTCTCGAAAACACCAAAATCGGAATAACCGCCAAACCCCTTCAGTAAGACAATTGACATTCGAAAAACTTTCAGATATAATCACCTCACAATAAATTTTTATGTTTGTAACTATAGGTTTTTGTTTTTATTTATGGAGTAGATATGCTGGCAAATGCAACATTAGCTGACCTCATACGGCCTTGCAACAAAAGCCGTGCTGCAATGTATGATATTGCTTTGGTAATCGGCGGCTCTTTCGTCATTGCGCTCTGCGCCCAGCTCGCAATCGGCTGGCCCGTTCCTATAACAGGCCAGACCTTTGCTGTCTTGATGTTGGGGGCACTGCTCGGCTCTCGTCGGGGCAGCTTATGTGTATTAACATACATACTCGAAGGTGCTGTGGGCCTGCCCGTATTCGCACACGGCAGAGCCGGTTTTGCGGTACTAATCAGCCCGACCGGCGGGTATCTGATTGGTTTTATTGCCGCTGCCTGCATTGTTGGTCTGCTGGCTGAAAAAGGCTGGGACCGCCGGGTCGGAACAACCATCTTGGCAATGCTTGTGGGCAATATAGTCATTTACGCTTTTGGCCTGCTTTGGCTGTCTTTGCTGATAGGTATAAACAGAACCGTGCTAACTGTTGGTTTATATCCTTTCATCATCGGGGATATCTTAAAGACGGTTCTTGCCGCTATTCTTTTACCCACCGGCTGGAAGCTGATTAAACATTTTGGCTTTGTTAGTTAGCTAACGCAATACGCGATACGATATACGCAGCACGATTTTTTTGGGGAATAGTGTAACGGTAGCACGACTGACTCTGGATCAGTTAGTCAAGGTTCGAATCCTTGTTCCCCAGTGCTTCAACCAACTTCGTTTAGTTGGTTGAACCATCCCGAGCAAGTGAGCCCGAAGGGCGAATGCGTCGAAGGAATCTGTGTCTAATTTCTTCGTGCCGAAGCCTGTCCCGCCGTAGCTCCCAAGAGACGGAGGCGGATGCCTTTTCGCGGCTGATTTTTCCGTGTAAATCCCTCGCTCCTTTGACCGAGCTCGGTGCAGGCCCTGCTCAGTATAGATACGTTCAAAATGACAAAAAGGGGCAGAATGACAATTAATATTGAAGAATCGCGGATAATACACTAATATTTTATCATATGCGAAATTTTGAGAATGCAAAGCGGATAGTTGTCAAAATCGGGACGAATATCCTTACGAAAGATAGCGGCGTGGATACCGCGTACGTGGCTAAAATCGCCCGGCAGGTTGCAGCACTTTTCAAGACCGGCAGGCAGGTGGTTATCGTAACGTCCGGCGCCATCGGAATGGGGAGAGGTCAGTTAGAGAGGGTTCACCCCGTTAGAAAATCCGCTGCCGATAGGGCAAATTCCAGACTTCCGATTTCTAACGGGGTAAAGGATATAAAGATGCGGCAGGCCTGTGCGGCAATCGGTCAGCCACTCTTGATGGCTGAATACAAAAAGGCATTCGGCCGTTATGATATCACCGTTGCGCAGGTACTGCTCACCGCGGAGGTTCTTAACAACAGAAAAACATATCTTAACCTTCGTAACTCAATCGAAACGTTACTGAAGCTCGGCGTTGTGCCAGTTTTAAATGAAAATGACAGCATCAGCACAGAGGAAATCGGCACTGCGTTCGGAGATAACGATAAACTAAGCGCCCTTGTCGCCAGCAAAATCGATGCGGATTTGCTTATCCTGCTAAGCGATATCAACTCCCTTTACGACAAGAACCCGCGAAAATACAGCGATGCTAAACCGATACCTGCGGTTTTTGAGATAACCGAAGATATCATCAAAGCCGCTGGCGGCAAAGGCAGCGAATACAGCACCGGCGGGATGAAGGCCAAAATCGAAGCTGCGAAAATCGCCTCCAACGCCGGCTGTCGAATGGTCCTGGCGAACGGCAGATTGAGAAATGTTATCGGCAGAATCATCGCCGGTGAAGAAATCGGTACGGCCTTTATGCCTAAGCGAAAACTGAGTAACCGGGCGAGATGGATTCTAAATAACGCTCCAGCAGGAACGATACGCATAGATGAAGGTGCGATGCGGGCTGTTAAAGAACGAAAGAGCTTACTGCCAAGCGGTATAACTTCCATTGAGGGGACATTTGGGGCAGGTGCGGTCGTTATGCTAAACGAAGACGCCAAGGCGGTGACGAGTTTAAGCAGCGTACAATTAAAAGCCCTTGCCGGCAAACACAGCTCCGAGATTCGCAAAATCCTCGGCCCAAAACACCGCGACGTCGTCGCAATACCGGAAGATATTGTCTTCATGGACTATTAGCAGCTAACCTCAGAGTGCGGAAAAAGCAGTCGTGGTGAGTATATATAACAGGAGGTGAGGTTAAGTTGTGATAAGATTTAAGTGCATTTATTGCGGGCATAGGATACTGGCCCCCGATGATGGGACCAGCAAGAAAGGCAAGTGCCCGAATTGCGAGCACATGCTGGTTGTCCCAAAAACAACCAAAGGCAGACCAGCCGTCAGTTCAGATAATGAGCCAATCCCCGATAGGCCCAAGTCGCGTATCTCGGAAGGGGATAAAGACTTGCGTTTTGGGTCTGTTTCCGGGTTTGGCGGCCGGGAAGATGCGGCGATAGAACTCTATAAAGAGAGTTTTGGATTTCTTATTCCCACGTACGATAAGCTATCGCTGTTTTTGATGACTGTAGCGTTGATATTGCTATTTGTGATAAATACCGAACTGCGAGACCGGATGCGGGACTTGATTCATAGTTTTCTTGCTCCACGTGATTATATGCTATATTACGTGCTATTAATCATCTTTGTGTTCGTTTTTTGCTTTGTTGCTTATTCCGAGGAAGGAACCGACTTCAAAAAGAAATTTCTGCTGGTCTTTGCCGTATTGGCCAATATTGCCAGCGGCTTTTTTGCAGGAATGCATGTTATAGAAAATACAGCAGAGCTCAGCTGGCTGCTTATTTTTCCTTTGTGGAACATAATCAACAGCGTTCTGCTGGTGCTGATGCTGCAGTACAAGTTTATTGATGAAGAATGTATAAGCGACCGTAAGGCCACGTTGTTTCAGATTATTCTCGGCCTGTTCGCAGTCTGTGTTGTTCTCTTTCTCTGCAACTATATCTTTAAATTGTATTGGGCCATCACTTTTTCGATATGTATTGTCTATACGACCAGTTTCGACAGGGCCATACAAAACGTATTTCCAGGTCTGACGGACAGAGGTGATTAAGTCAGTTAAATAAAAGGCAGCACGGCCCTTTCACGCCGTGCTGCCATTGCTTCCATAAAAGACTTATTCGTACAGGTTCGTATTTTCAGTTTCCTCAACGGGACGCTCAAACTCACCGGTTTTCATAGTAACCTTGAAGCGAACATCACCAAGTTCGAGGGCTCTAACGACAATCCTCCAGGTTGCCTTGGCTTTGGGAGCAAGGCTTCGCAGAGGAGCAAAAACCACTGTGTTGCCTATTACTGAACCGGCAGTTGCACCGCTTGAAGAGGCGTATTGCTGTGTGTCTTCCCAGGTACCTGTAATAACAATATCTGTTCCCGGCATGGAGCCCTGGTTAGTTGCGGTAACGACGTATGTGGTTGTATTGCCTATCTCAACCGGGTCCTCGATGTCGATAACCTCAAGCAGTACCGCCGGAATACCAACCACTGAGGTGGTTATCGAAGCAGATTTAGCATCGGCACAGTAAGCGTTACTGTTGGCGGTATTTGTATATTCACCAATTTTCATAGGAGTATAAGTCACACTAACCCTCTTTGCAGAGTTGGGTGCAAGGTCGCCCAAGTTCCAAGTAACGGTAGAACCTATTATTTTGCCACCTGCAGAAATACTAACCCTGGTTACTCCGTCCGGAATAATGTCTTCAACGATAGTATTCCTGGCCACACCGTCACCTACATTGGCGACCGTAATGTCATAAGTCAGTGCTCGTTCGAGGTACTGCCGTCTGCGACCAGTCTTTGAAATTCTTAGTATCGGTTTACGGGCAATCGTAATTGCAGTTGCCTCGGCTTTAACGCCTAAAAATGAAGTAGCCATTGCCCTATTAACGTATTTGCCGGCTTCCGAGGCGTGCAGTTGCGTAGAGAATTGTCGAGATTGCCCCGGCTTGAGATTGCCGGCGTCAAATACGACTTTGTATTCACCGTCAGCTGTTCTTAAACCTCGTGGAAGCTGGTCGATGATTTTGACGTCTTGTGCGGTTCCGGTTCCGGAGTTGGTCACAACGAATTCTACAGGAATGGTCTCGCATACAAGCACTTCGGCAGGTGCGGTCTTTGTCAGGTCCAGCTTGGCCTCGACGACGTTCGTAAATGTGCAAACTGGAATAACATAAGTAACAGTTGCACAGTTCTGAAGGCAACCGGCTTTTTCGGCTGTGCCAACAACCTTAATATCTATGCTGTCTTTCGGGTTAAGACTATCGAAATGCCATACAAGCCTGTTTCCAATATTTTCCGCCATCGGATTGGCCGTTTCGAAATTGAAGTGTTCAGAGAGAATGTCTGTTACAACAACATCGGTGACCGTTACATCTGTAATATTTGTGACTTTGATGTTGTAAAAAAACGGGATATTAATATGAACTTCCTTGGGCACATTCTTCTCGAGACGGACGACATGCTTTACCGGGTAATCCCTCGCGGTAGTATATGGTCCGCACTCGCTTGGTTTGGCTTTTTTCTTCGCAGGTTTAGGAGCCGGCCTATGTACCGCCGTCCACTCTCCGCACTCTTTGGACCAGACAAAATCGTCCATCAGCTCCGACGGTACCGGCCCTGTACCTTTCCACTTGTGGTAGGTTTTGCAGCTGTAACAACCTGATAAGAGAAAACCTGTAACAAATAATAACAGGAACAATAGAAGTGATGAGATCCTTCTCATAGCGGGCCTCCTTTCCTTAATTTGGCTCTTTTACACCTTACCTCATGCAGAAAGAAATGCATCGAAAGATTCTGGTGCCTTCCTTCTTATTACTGGAAAGCATTATAGGTAGTGGTTGTAAAAGGTCAAGTTAAAAAAGGCCTTTTTTCGAAAAAAGTCGAGATTTTATTGAGCTCATATCTATATAAATAAAAGCAACTTATGTTTAGATAACGCGTATTCAACCGGTCATCATCGATATGAAGAAGGAGGTTGGGTTATCAAGTAATCGGGTGACAGTCACAGGGACTCCTTATGGAGGACATCAGGGAATTAATTGATTGGTGAATTAGCGAATTAGTGAGTGAATACTAGATACTGATTTTGGCGTTGACAAGCTGAAGTTGATTGTCAATAATCACGAATCGGTTATTGGCCGAAGTGGCGGAATTGGCAGACGCGCAGGATTCAAAATCCTGTCCTGGCAACAGGGTGAGGGTTCGACTCCCTCCTTCGGCAGTTAATTTGTTCCTTCGGCTGTGCTCCATTCGGCAAGCTCAGGACAGGCAGGACAAACGTGCGTATTGCATAAAGATATAAATGCTGAACCATACAATAACGAGGCAGGAAAGTGGGGATTTTCGCAACGGCTGGAAGTCGGCGATACTAATCGCATTTCTGATAATGGGCGTATATCTGTTTATGGATACGCGCACGACCCTGTGGGACCGCGATGAGCCGAGGTTTACCCGGGCCACGGTGGAGATGATAGAGTCGGGCAATTACCTTGTTCCCACTTTTAACGGACAAATGTGGGCCGACAAGCCCATCTTGTTTTACTGGTTTATGTCTATTGCGATCCGGCTGCTCGGGCCGACGGAGTTTGCCTGCCGTTTTTGGGGAGCTGTTGGAACCGCAGTTACGTGCCTGCTTACATTCTTCATCGGGCAACGTCTTTTCGGGGCAAAATCAGGTTTGTGGGCCATGGTTATTCTGGCCTCAACATTGATGATGATTGGTGTCGGCACAATGGCGACCATAGATGCGGTGTTGCTGCCCTTCATAGTAGCTGTGATGGCGATTTTTGTTCGAACGGCTATTTCAGGAACTCGTATATCGCACATAATTCTCGCGGGCGTTGCTCTCGGTGCCGGTATGCTTGCCAAAGGACCGATGGGCCTACAGCCCATTGTAGTAATAGCAGTAGCTTTGCTGCTTGGCCGTAAAACCGGGCTGGGTGTCCGGCGATTCGTCTGGCAGTTCGGGCCAGCCTTAATCATAGGAGGTTTGTTATTTCTTGCATGGGCGATACCAGCCAATAATGCCACAGATGGAGAGTTTTTTCGAGTCTTTATTGGTCGGCACGTGCTCACCCGTGCAATTAAACCGATGGAACAACACGGAGGAAACTTTCTGCTGTATTTACCATACTATCTGGTTGTTACCATAGTGGGCTTTTTCCCGTGGATACTGCACCTTCCCGGCGCTATTTCATCTATGCTCGGAGGGCGTGTTGGCGGTCGATATTGCCGAGCATTGTTGATTAGCTGGGTCATGCCGATTTTTATTATAATGACTCTGGCGGCAACGAAATTGCCGCATTATATAATATTTATATGGCCGGCAATGGCGCTTATGGTTGGAGGGACAATTGTTGCGGCGCAGCAAAATGTTTTAACTGAGCGAGACAAAATCTGGTTACGGCGAGGCGTGTGGTTTTTCGGCCCGTTTGCAATGGTGACAGTATTGCTCTTGATGGCAGGACCCTGGTTTGTTAAAATCCCCGGCTTGCGCTGGTCAGGCATGGCGTCGGGTACAGTGCTGGCAGTTATGGCAATTATTGCAATCCGCTATCAACGAGCCGACAGACCTCAGGTCAGTGCCGTTATTTTGCTTATCGGTATGTTTGTTTTTGAGATTCCAATCTTGTTTGGTTTACTGCCGGCAATAGAGCAGATAAAAATAACCCCTGCCATTGCCCAGGCCGTCAAGGCCAAAACCGGCAAAGAAATACCAGTAGCAACGTATAAATTTGGAGAACCAACTCTGAATTTTTATATTGGCCGCCAAATTGAGCCGCTTGGCGACGAAAAGGCGGTTGTTTCGTGGTCCCGGCAGGCAGGAGAGGCAGTGTTGATAATACCAAAAAATAAACTCGATAGTATTCAGGAAAGTTATGGAAATTTGCCTTTGGAGGAAATCGCATCGAAAAAAGGATTTAACTACTCAAAAGGCAAAATAGTTGAACTAACGGCTTTAATTCGCAATGCGAGGAAGTAATGAAGGAAAAAGAAATACCCCAATCACGTCTGCGCCGGATAAATTTGACGATATTGATTTCTATTGCTGCCCTGAGTGTGATTGGTTTACTCAGTTTTTTCTTAATTGATGGGCGAGTTTTTTCCTGGCTTTGTAACCATCCCCATCCGTGGATAGGTGGTAACTGGTTGAAAGTAATCAAGGGATTCGGCAGGGCATGGCTGCCAGTTTGGCTGTTTTTTAACTGGATATGTGCCACCAGCCGACAGCGGCCGGCCCTGGTTGGGCTGTTGGCCCTTATACTGGTTTCCCCGATGGTAACCTCACTGAAAGTTCTGGTACATAGACCACGACCAAAGGAAGTCCTGATGGCTTCTACACAAGCAGCAGAAGCGAAGAACGATAACAAGGAATGGTGGGCGCACAGCCTGTCATTTCCTTCCGGTGACGTGGCAGTCGTATTCGCGGCAGCAACATCTTTAGCACTATTTGTCAGCCGGCCCTGGATGCTGTTATTCTTTGCCCTTGCATGCTTTGTCAGCGTTCTGAGGGTGGCAGTGTTGGCGCATTATCCATCGGATGTTTGCGGCGGAGCAGTAATTGGTATTTCTTCAGCGTGGCTCGCCTTACAAATAATCCTGCGATGGCTGCCGGGATTTAAGTTTAGGCGAGGCCATGCCGCCGCGGGCGCGATTATCGTGCCAATCGCATTCGGTGTGGTTGAAGGAACTGATAAATTGCTGTTTTGGCTGAAGGCATACGGCGTGCTGGTTGCAATCATTTACCTTGCTAATGCCGGTACGTTGTTGAAGCGGCTGCGAAGACGCAATGCCTGCAATCATTAAGATAACGGTCTGCAATTTCGGAGGTATTTGAAAAGATAACACTCACGATTCTATGGTTGCAAACCAAAGTGTGGGTTTGACTGCCTCCTTCGGTAGTTAGTTTGTCGTGCGTATTGCGTGGTACGTATTGTGAAGAAACAATATGTGCGAGAATCAAATTTTGTCGGACGATTCGATTTTGCCGGCGATTTTCTCAACTGCACGGACAAGGCGGCCAACTAATAATATGATGTAGATATATATACCAACATAAATTATCATCATCAGTGGGGAGAGAATTGTTAAAATTCTTGCCATTATCATAATTAACACCTTTCCTTAAGGAAATCTTTGCTGTTGATTATGTAAATATGACCTGCTACACACAATTGTAAAGACTTTTAATTATTTTGCTACAAATGGAGATAGTTCGCGGAGGCGGTTTATGATGCCGGGTAGTTTTTCGATAGTAAAATCAACTTCCTCTTCAGTGTTGTATCTTGATAAGCTGAAACGAATCGAGCCGTGAGCGGCGGTGAAGGGAACGCCCATTGCGCGTAAGACATGGCTTGGCTCCAATGAGCCGGAGGTGCAGGCGGAACCGCTGGAGGCACAAATGCCGAATTTATCCAGCATCAATAAAATCGCCTCACCCTCAATAAACTCGAAACTGATATTAGTTGTATTGGGCAGACGATTGTCTTTGTCGCCATTGAGACGAGAATCAGGGCAGCTTTGTAATAGGGCGTTTTCGAGTTTGTCACGCAGGAACTTTACTTTTTTATTTTCCTCTTCGATATTTTGTCCGGCTAATTCGCAGGCTTTGCCGAGTCCAACGATTCCGGGTACATTTTCGGTTCCGGCCCTTCGGCCTGCCTCCTGATGACCGCCCTGCATGAACGGAGTCAGACGAGTTCCCTTTCTGACGTACAATACGCCCACTCCCTTTGGTCCATGCAGCTTATGGCCGGAAAGACTGAGTAAATCAATATTGCTCTTCGACAAATTCAATGGGATTTTGCCTACCACCTGCACCGCATCGGTGTGAAAAACGATACCTTTATCAGCTACCATTTCGGCGATTTTGTCGATGGGGAAGATGACACCCGTCTCATTGTTTGCGTACATAATCGAAACAATGGCGGTGTCGTCATCGAGTTTTTCCTCAAGCTCTGCCAGGTCAAGCTGTCCCTTTTTATCCACGGCCAATTCGACAATGGTGTAGCCGTGATTTTCCAATTCTCGGCAGACAGTCAGTACAGCGGGGTGCTCAACACGGGTGGTAATGATTTTTCGCCTTTGAGGATAAGCAGCAAGGGTGCTTCTTATTGCGGCGTTGTCAGATTCAGTGCCGCAACTGGTAAAAATAATTTCAGCCGGGTCGCAACCAAGTAAGGCGGTAACCTGCTCACGGGCGTCGCGGATTTTGTGAGATATTTGTCCGCCAAAGGTGTGCATGCTGGAAGGATTGCCGTAAAGCTCACAAAAAAAAGGGTTGATTACATCCAAAACTTCTTCGGCAACCTTTGTAGTAGCGTTATTGTCAAAATATATGGTCTTCATATTATTCTCTGTGATTATGGGGCTGGTTAGCCGAGTCTTTGTCCTCTTCGACGAAAAGGTCTTTGGAGACAAACTCCCTTAGCTTTGCTTCGACGACGTCCTTTATTGTGAACTCAGTGAGCCGACATTGAGCGCACATTCCTCTAAAGGCAACGATGACCTTATTACCTTCAACATCTATCAGCTCGATATCGCCGCCATGAGCGCGAAGGGCAGGGCGAATCTGGTCATTTATTGTCTGCTGAATCAACTGTATCTTTTGAATGTTTTTGAGCTTGCCACCTATGCGAGGTACAGGTGGAGTTATTTCCTTAATTTTATCACCATGGATTTTTTCAATTAGCTTTTCAATCTCGCCCTGGCAGCCGCCACAGCCGCCGCCTGCTTTGCAGTAATTTGTTACCTGCTCGACAGTAGTCAGATTGTTTTCTCGTATTACCCTTTCGATTTCCTTATCGGTTACTCCGAAACAGCTGCAGACGACGTTGCCCTGGATCTCGTGCTTTTTCTTTCCACCTGTTCGGTGATTTTCAATTGCGGCTTCGAGGCCTTCTCTTCCCATAACCGAACAGTGCATTTTCTGCTCAGGAAGACCGCCGAGATAATCGGCGATATCCTTATTGGTTATTTTGGCAGCCTCTTGTAGTGTCAAACCCTTTATCATCTCAGTCAGAACCGATGATGTTGCGATTGCACTGGCACAGCCGAAGGTCTTGAACTTTGCATCGATGATTTTGCCGTTTTTATCGAGCTTAAAGGTGAGCTTCAAGGCATCGCCGCAGGCTAAAGAGCCGACCTCGCCTACGCCGTCAGGGTTTTCAATCTCGCCGACGTTTCGCGGATTGAAAAAATGGTCCTTGACCTTATCTGTATAATCCCACATAGTTTTTACCTCTGACTTACTCTCAAGGCATTTTCGAAGTCAGCTATTATATCATCGATGTGCTCGGTTCCAACTGAAACACGAATATAATCTTCAGTTACGCCGGCTGCAAGCTGTTCTTTCTCCGTCAACTGCTGATGCGTAGTGCTTGCAGGATGAATAACCAAAGTTTTGCTGTCGCCGATATTGGCCAGATGGCTTGCCAATTTAACGCTGTTGATAAACTTGATACCTGCCTGTCTGCCGCCTTTGATACCGAAGCCGAGAATAGCACCCTGGCCATTGGGCAGGTATTTCTTAGCCAGCTCATAATCCGGATGCGATTGAAGGCCCGGATAATTGACCCAGCCAACCTCCGGTCTCTGCTGGAGCCATTGAGCCAGTTTCAGTGCATTTTCGCTGTGTCGTGGCATACGCAAATGTAGTGTCTCCAATCCCTGCAAAAACAAAAAGGCATTAAACGGCGACATACACGAGCCCATATCGCGCAAAAACTGAGTTCTGGCCTTGATGATATAAGCCAATTCACCGAAGGACTCGACATATTTGACGCCATGATAGCTTGGGTCCGGCTCGGTCAATTCAGGATATCTGCCGTTAGTCCACTCGAACCTGCCGGAATCGACAATTGCGCCGCCAATGCTCGTGCCGTGGCCGCCAATGAACTTTGTACAGCTATGAACCACAATATCAATGCCGTGTTCGATGGGTCTAAATAATATAGGAGTCGCAACGGTATTATCACAAATCACCGGCATACCATTGTCGTGAGCAACCTTGGCTATTTCTTCATACTGCAAAATATCGTTTTTGGGATTACCAATTGTCTCGATATAAATCAGACGGGTATTATCTTTGATAGCGGCAGCGAAATTCTCGGTTTTTTTCGGGTCAACAAAGGTTACCTCGATACCCAGCTTGGCAAAGCTCTGGCTAAAGAGCGTAACAGTTCCGCCATAAAGCGAGTTTGAAGAAACGATGTGTCCGCCGGCACCACAAATGTTAAAGATACTCACATAGATAGCTGATTGTCCTGAGCTCAATGCCAGACCGCCAACACCACCTTCCAGAGCCGCCAGCCGTTTTTCAAGCACATCGGTCGTCGGGTTCATCAATCGCGTGTAAATGTTGCCGAACTCCTTCAGGGCGAATAAATTTGCTGCATGCTCAGTATTTTTGAAACAATAGCTTGTTGTTTGATAAATCGGAACAGCTCTGCTTAGTGTATCGGAATCCGGCTGCTGGCCGGCATGCAAGGCCAGAGTCTCCAAATGATATTTGATATTTTTATCCATTGTTTATCCCTTACTCGTTACATAAACGGCCTGCTCGGCAAACAAATTGGGTGCGAATCTTACCGGGCTTAAACGCCTCTTGAACAACGGAATTTGTGTTTCTACCGTTACTCCTAACTTTTCGCAGAATCGGTCGAAGTCCTTCAATGACAAACAATGTATATTAGGCGTATTGTGCCAGTCAAAGGGCAATTGCTTAGTTACAGGGGTGATGCCTGCGAAAAATAACTGTGCTCTGCACCGCCAGTGGGCAAAATTTGGGAAACTGACAATGACTTTTTTGCTTACCCTCAGTAACTCGGTAAGGACCTTCTCAGGATTTTTTAATGTCTGCACCGTTTGCGAGAGAATCACATAGTCGAAGCTCTTGTCGGCGTAAAAGCTGAGGCCTTCTTCGATATCCTGCTGAATAATCGGCAGGCGCCGGCAGACGCAATCCAGCACAAGCTCCTGGTCAAGCTCGATACCCATACCCTCTATGTTCTTGTCATGCGCAAGATTTGCCAGCAGTTGGCCGTCACCACAGCCGACGTCAAGCACCTTGCTGTTCGGCTCGATTAGAGATTCTATCAGCTCATAATCTACGCGTGCCCTATGCGCCTGCTCAAACTTGTCGGGCTGCCGCATACTTCGTGCATAACATGAGCATGGCTGTTGGTCTTCATCCGGCTTATAGGTTGCCTGCAGGAAGCAGCAGATGAATCTGCCTAAAATTTCCGGCTCTAATAAAAACGCATCGTGGCCATACGGCGAGGCGACATCACAATAGCTGACGTCCTTGTTCGCAGCAGCAAGGGCATCGACCATAGCCTTTGATTGGGCGGGCGTAAAGAGCCAGTCACTTGCGAAACTAATCACGAGGAATCTGCACTTGGCATTTGCAAAGGCCGCGTTTAGAGAGCCGTAGTCTTTTATCAGGTCAAAATAGTCCGCTGCTTTTGTTATGTAGAGATAACTGTTGGCGTCAAATCTTTCGACGAATCTTTGGCCTTGATGGTCGAGGTATGTCTCAACGGCAAACTCGGAGTTGAAATCATAACTATAGCTTTCGGCACTTCGCAGCTGCCGGCCGAATTTACTGCGCATACCTTGTTCTGACAGATAGGTTATGTGCCCAATCATCCGGGCGATGCTTAGGCCCCTGTCCGGCCTTTTTTCATCACTATATTGCCCGTCGGCAAAGTTCGGGTCCGCCAGTATCGCATTTCGGCCTACCGTGTCGAAAGCAATCGACTGGGCTCCAAGATGCGTCGTGGTGGCGATTGGTATCGCGGCTTTAATAAAGTCGGGATGCTGAATCGCCCACTGCAAGACCTGCATACCACCAATCGAGCCGCCAATAACTGCCAAAAGCTGCTTTATCCCGAGCTTGTCCAGTAATAACTTCTGAATCTTAACCATATCAGAAATAGTTATAATCGGAAAGTCCAAACCGTATGGCTTGCCTGTGGTGGGATTAGTCGAACCCGGCCCTGTGGTTCCGCTGCAGCCGCCTAAAAGGTTCGAGCAAATAACGAAATACTTATTTGTATCGATACCCTTGCCCGGCCCAACCATAATGTCCCACCAGCCGGGTTTTTTATCATCAGGGCTGCTTAGACCAGCGACGTGAGCGTTGCCGCTGAGAGCATGACAAATCAAAATAACATTATCAGAAGCTTCGTTAAGCTTACCATAGGTCTCGTAGGCGACATCAATGGGAGCCAGTGTCTTACCACAGGCCAGCCCTAACGGCGCATCCTGTTCGACAACTCGTATAGTCTGAGTCTGCACAACACCAACCGAATTTTCTTTAATCTCCGCCATTGCTCCTCTGTAGAATTTCTAACGGGGTAAAACCTCGAGCATCCTGTTGAGTGATTTTTTTGCTTTTATTCTTATATCTTCCGGTACTGTAACTTTAAATTGCATATTCTCCAGTGAGGCGATGACCTTGTCCAAGGTAATCTTTTTCATATTTGGGCAAATGGCTCTATCGGTGGCTGGGAAAAATTCGGCATCGGGTTTTAGCTTCCTCAAAGCGTGAATCATTCCAACTTCGGTAGCGACGATGTATTGTTTTGCTTTCGCTCTGGCGACGAACTTTAGCATCTGGCCTGTACTGATAATCTCGTCTGAAAGCTCCTTGACCGGCTCGGTACATTCCGGATGAGCCATAACAATCGCATCAGGGTATTTCGCTTTTTCGTTTTTGATGTCGTCTTCGGTTATCGCAACGTGCACATGACAATATCCCGGCCAGAGGATAAGGTTTCTTCCGTTTTTTTCAGCTGCAAATTTGCCAAGATGCCGGTCTGGGACGAAAATAACAGGCTTATCGGCGGGCAAGGAACTCACCAATTCGACAGCGTTGGCGCTTGTACAGCAATAATCACTTTCGGCCTTGACTTCAGCAGGACTGTTTACATAACAGACTACCAATGCATCGGGGTGTTTCTGCTTCAATTCACGCAACTGCTGTGCGGTGACCATATCAGCAAGGGGACAGCCGGCAAATCTGTCGGGCAAAAGCACGGTCTTCCCGGGAGAGAGAATAGCGGCAGTTTCCGCCATAAATCTCACGCCACAAAATACAATAACTTCAGCATCGGTTTCTGCTGCCTTGATACTCAGGCCGAGAGAGTCACCCGTAAAATCGGCGAGGTCCTGAATCTCGGCTGGCTGATAGTTGTGGGCGAGAATTATAGCCCTGCGCTCGTCCTTTAACTGTTTTATTTTTGTGATTAGCTTCTTATTCATTTTTGTGTTTTGTATAAACCAAATCCGGATTTGGCGTTGTAACGGTAACGCCAGCCGGTACCGATTCCTTAATCCAGACGTTACCGCCGATTACAGCGCCTTTTCCGATAGTTATATCACCCAGTATGGTTGCTTCAGCGTAGATTGTTACGTTGTCCTCTATCGTTGGGTGTCGTTTGCCGCCTTTTATTATCCTTCCGCGTTCATCCTTTGGAAAACTAAGAGCACCCAGAGTAGTACCCTGATAAAGTTTCACATTGTTACCAATAATGGTGGTTTCACCTACTACGACTCCGGTGCCATGGTCGATGAAAAAGTTTTTATCTATCCTTGCGCCAGGGTGAATATCAATTCCGGTTTTTGCGTGTGCACACTCGGTCATTATCCTTGGGATTAACGGCACATCTTTTAGATACAATTCGTGGGCGATTCGATATGTAGCAATGGCAATGATGCAAGGGTAACTTATCACAATTTCCTCGTATGACTTTGCAGCGGGGTCGCCATCGAAGGCGGCACCTACGTCACCCTTTAGCAGCTCTCTAATTTTAGGAAGCCGGGCCAACAGATGCTGAGCAGCATCTTCAGCCATTTTTCTGCAGTCACCTGTGTCACGCTTCTCCATTCTGCAGCGATACCTGTAGGCCTGCTCTATCTGCTCGCTGAGCTCTGTATAGATATGGTATAGAATATCAATAACAATGAAATTTAGATTCGATTTTGTAACGGTTCTTTTGCCTGTATAACCCGGGAAAAGAATTTCTGTGAGTAAATCAAGGATGTTCAGAATCTTGTCGCGGACAGGCAGGTTAGTGACATCGATAAAATTTATGCCGGTATCCCCCTCATAAGTTTGAGCAATTTCGCTGACCAGCTTTTCGATTGTCCGGTTGGTTATCTTTTTTTCGGGCATTGTCAAGCTCCCTGATAAAAACCATTATAATCAGTCAAACATTTCGGTAGAGATGTATCTTTCTCCCGTATCGGGCAGAATAGTGGCAATTATTTTCCCCTGGTTTTCGGGCCGGTGTGAGACCTGTACCGCTGCTGCCATCGCAGCACCAGAGCTTATTCCAGCCAGTATTGCCTCTTTGGCAGCTAATTGTCGGGCTGTTTCCAAAGCGTCTTCATTGGAGACCTGGATAATCTCATCTATTATGTCAACATTCAACACTTTCGGCACAAACCCGGCCCCGATACCTTGTATCTTATGTGGTCCCGGCTTGCCGCCGGAAAGTACGGGAGAATCTTTCGGCTCAACGGCCATTACCTTAAGGTCTTTATTGTGTTGTTTTAACACCTCGCCGCAGCCAGTCAACGTTCCGCCTGTTCCGACGCCACAAACAAAGATGTCCAGCTTGCCATCGGTGTCCGACCAAATCTCTTCCGCAGTTGTCTCTCTGTGAATTTGCGGATTTGCCGGGTTGTTGAACTGTTGAGGCATAAAGGCATTCGGATTCTCTGCCACGAGCTGCTCGGCCCTGATTATCGCTCCGGACATACCAAGCTCAGGCGGCGTCAGCACAATCTCCGCGCCAAATAATTTTAACAGTTTTCTCCTCTCGATGCTCATCGATTCCGGCATAGTCAGCATTAGTTTATATCCCTTCGCAGCACATACAAATGCAAGGCCAATGCCCGTATTGCCGCTTGTCGGCTCGATTATGACAGTGTCGGGTTTAATCAGGCCTTTTTCTTCAGCCGCCTGTATCATTGATAAAGCAATTCTGTCTTTGATACTGCCGCAGGGATTGTATGATTCGAGCTTTGCCAGAATGGTTGCCTTGTCTGAGCCGAGCTTATTTATTCGCACCAATGGCGTAAAACCAACTGCATTAGTAATATCCTCAAACACAGCACTCATAATTTGACCTTTATGTTTCTATATTTGATAATCCGGGCTTCGGTTATCTTTTGCCTTATCAATCAAATCCTGCAGAGTTACGGACTGCAGGACATTTCTCATGGCCTTATGCACCTGCTGCCAGAGTTGCTTTGCTATGCAATCAGTAGAACGAGCGCAGTAATTCTCGTTTTCAACGCATTCTACGGTGGTTACATGTCCTTCTAAGCAGCCAAAGACATCGCTAAGTTTAATCTGATTCGGAGCTTTGGCAAGCATATATCCGCCTCTGGGGCCTCTAATACTTCTAATAAAATCCCCGGATTTTAGTATTGCCATTATTTGCTCGAGATATTTCACGGATATATCCTGGCGTCCGGCAATGATTCCGAGCTTCAAAGGGCCTTTTTGATAGTTTTCAGCCAGCTCTAAGACCGCCCTGATTCCATATCTGGTTCGAGTCGAAATTTTCATAATACAATTCCTATTTTTCCTATCATATTAGTAGTATATCATACGGATTAGTCAAGTATTTAGTGCGAAAAATTGCAAAAATAATCAAATAATTAATAAAATTGTCAAAAAACAGCGTTTTATCGTCCTTATGGTGAACAATTAAGCCCCCAATTCGGAAAATATAAGTTAATGTTTACTCTAAGAAGTAATTGGCTTGACTGTTTAATTAAATGCCTCTAAAATATAGAAGTGAGAATCGCAGCAATTTCAAAAGGGGTGCTACGGATGGCCAAAGGTCCCACGAAAAAAGTCGTTTTCATTTCCTCTTTTCCGCCGAGAAGATGCGGAATTGCGACTTTTACATCGGACCTTATCGAAAATACTGTGTTGGCTGCCAGGAGTGAGCTTGAACCATTGGTAGTGGCAATGCGGTCGGATAACGACCTTAAATATGCTGAGCCGGTCAAGTTCGAAATCCGCCAGGACGTCAAACGCGATTATATTTGCGCTGCTGATTATATCAACTTCAGCCATGTTGACCTGGTTTGTGTTCAGCACGAGTTTGGTCTCTTTGGCGGTGAAGGTGGTGCCTATCTGAGTCTGCTGTTGAACAGATTAAAGGCGCCGGTAATAACAACGCTACATACGGTTCTCGATGACCCGAACCCCGATTACCATAAGTCATTAGTAAATGTCTGCAATGCTTCCTACAAAGTAGTCACTATGAACGAGCGCGGCGTTAGTATGCTGCGGGACATTTACGGCATACATGGGAAAAAGGTGGAACTGATTGCCCATGGCATACCGGATTTACCGTTCGTTGACAGTAATTACTATAAACATAAATTCGGGATGGAGGGGAGAAAAACAATTTTGACATTCGGCCTTCTTAATAAAAACAAAGGCATAGAGGTCATGCTCAAGGCGATGCCGGCTATAATCGAGGCCGACCCATCTGTTCTGTACATAGTTCTTGGCATGACCCATCCAACAGTATTGAAGCGTGACGGAGAATCGTACAGATTCAAGCTTCAACATATGGTAAAAGACTTAGGTCTTCAAGAGCATGTGATTTTCCACAATAGATTCGTGAAAAAGGAAGAACTTCACAACTTTTTGTGTGCAGCAGACATCTATGCCACTCCATATCTAAGCAGGGAACAACTGACCAGCGGCACGTTGTCCTTTGCCGTAGGCACAGGTAAAGCGGTAGTTTCTACTCCTTACTGGGCGGCTGAGGAGCTGCTTGCAAAAGGCCGGGGAAAGCTGGTACCATTCGATGATTCCAAACAAATGGCTGAAGCTATAGTGGAAATTCTGCAGGACGATTCGCTGTATTATTCGCTTCGTAGAAGGGCATATGAATATGGCAGAGCGAGGACGTGGCCCAAGATAGGCCAGGCATACTGGAAGCTGTTTAGTGCGAAACGACTACCAGTGAGTATTATGACTAAAGCTGCAAAAGCAGTACCCAAAACAATAACAACTATTGAAGTGCCTGAGCCGTCGTTAGCCCACTTGAAAAAGCTGACTGATGATACCGGCTTATTTCAGCATGCCACATTTACCATACCAAATCGCAAACACGGCTACACGACAGACGATAATGCCAGAGCTATAATCGCGATGACGAAGTATTACGCGCAATATCCTGAGCCGGAGGTTCTACGTCTTCTCGATATTTATCTTTCTTTCGTTATGCATGCACAAAATAGTGATGGTACATTTAGGAACTTTATGAATTACGACAGAAGCTGGCAGGACAAAGAACCGGAAAGCAGCTGTCTTGGCAGAGCTCTGTGGGCGTTCGGGGCAGTTATAGCCAAAGCACCAACAGATGCGTATTTATCAGTAATCAAAGACGACTTTGATAATTCGGTTAAGCACGTACCGAAGCTTTATCCGAGAGGTATGGCATATTCAATACTCGGTATGGCTGAATATTTAAGACAGTTTCCCGGCGCCAGTGAAATCAAACGCCAAATGGAGATAGTGGCAGACGGCCTTGTAAAACAATACAAAGAAAACAGTCAGCCGCATTGGGATTGGTTTGAAGATATCCTGACCTACGAAAATGCCGTTCTGCCACATGCACTTTTTGTTGCTGCTGTGGAATTCGAAAATAAAAAATATCTTGAAGTGGCAGAAAAAACCTGTGAATTTTTGCTGACAAATACCTTCAACGGAGAGCATTTCAGCTTTATCGGGTGTAATGGGTGGTATGAGAGGGGCAAAACAAAAGCGCGATTCGACCAACAACCTATAGAGGCAGTAAGCACGGATATGATGCTAAGAGCGGCTTATGATGCTACTGCAAACAGCAAATTTCTAACACTTCAAAGAAAGGCCTTTGACTGGTTTCTCGGGAAAAACGATTTGCATATCCCCCTATACGACTTCAGAACCAAGGGATGCTGCGATGGTCTTGGGAGCGGCGGGCTTAACGCCAATCAGGGAGCAGAGAGTACGTTGAGCTTCTTGTTGAGCTTATTGGCTATAGTAGAAAGCTATACGCTAATCGACAAGGTCGAGGGCAGTCAACAGGTGCAGCTTACAGAGCAAGCAACTAAAGAACAGGTGCCAATAAAAAGCATATCCGCGAAAACCGAAGCCAGGAAAAATCAGGTCGAAGAACCCATCTAACAAATCAGCTTTAATGAAAGTTACAAGTTTTAATGTCAATTCCTTACGCGCACGCTTAACTATAGTGCTTGCGTGGCTGGCAGAACAAAAGCAGGATGTACTTGCGGTTCAGGAAACCAAGGTTCAGGATGTCGATTTCCCAGCCGATGCGTTTAGTGACAGCGGCTATAAATATGTTTTCAAAGGCCAAAAAAGCTATAACGGCGTAGCAATTTTCAGCAAAAGTGAAATTACAAACGTAAAATTCGGTTTCGATAATGAGCCAACTCGTCTCGGCGAAGGCGCATCTCTGGCCATAGAAACAATAGAGACGCCGAGCCGTAGCCGGAAAGATGAATCGCGTCTGATCAAAGCGGAAGTTAATGGCATCACCATCGTCAACAGCTATATCCCGCAGGGTTATTTGCCTGAGTCTGAAAAGTTCGAATATAAGTTAAACTGGTTCGAGCGATTACTTCAATACTTCGATAAGAATTTCAAGCCCACTGAGCCGGTGTTGTGGGTGGGTGATTTTAATATTGCACCTGAGCCGATAGATGTATATGACCCTGAAAATCTATTAGGGCATGTTTGTTTTCATCCGGAGGTTCATAAAAAACTTCAAAAGATTAAACAGTGGGGATTTGTGGATGTGTTCAGGATGCACTGCAAAGAGGCAGGGCAATATACGTTTTGGGACTACAGGTTGAGAAATACATTCAAGCACAATCTCGGCTGGCGATTGGACCATATAATGGCCACACAGCCGCTGGCAAAAAGGTGCACTGCCTGTTATATAGACAAAGAACCACGAACTAAAGACAAACCCAGCGACCACACGCCGATTGTCGCTGAGTTCGACTTATAAACTTTCTCCCTTCGGGGCGGATTTTATTCAGTTTTCCTCTATTTTCTCGATTGCGTAGTCGGCTTCTTTGCGAACATCCTCATCCGAATCTTCCACCCTTGCTTTTTCCAGGGCAGGTAGAGCATTAATATTTTTCACTACGCCGAATATCCGTGCGACCTCTTTTCGTAATTGCGGGTCACGGTCTGTAAGCAAAACGTTCTCAAGGGCCTTCCTGACCCGGTCATTGAAAGAAAGTTCCGCCAATTGTTCTATTGCTTCTAAGCGCTGCCATTTGTTTCCCATCGCGAGCCTGTCGAGGAGCAGCTCTGTGCTTGCATCGCATCTATCCGGCTGTACAACCTGTGGTGAGCTTGTCGAAGCCACTATTACTCGTTTCTCAATTACTCTGGGCGATGTTGTTGTAACGACATAATAAGGCTCTGTGCGGTAATAAAATCCGGAGCCGAAAACAATAGTGTTGCCGCGCGGACGATAGTAGCGCGAACGCCAGTTGCGACCGGCCGGTCTAAAATTACGCCTGTGATGAGAAGACCTGCGTGAATCCCGTCTGTGACTAGGTCGGTAACTGCGACGAGAATATTGATGACCGCTGCCAAGTCTTAAAGATACGCTGACGCTCGCCGAGGCTGGAACCGGCAGCCAAAGCAGGAAACATAATGATGCCATTTGAACTAATCCGAATCTTGGCGTTTTCATTTTGGTCTCTCCTTAACTTATGTTCTGCCTGATTTCTTGCTGTTAAAGAACTAAACATCGACATTATTGTTCAGTGTTATATCCGGCCGGTTTTTCATAGATTCAGACGCTCTCGAAAGACTATTTATTGCAAATTACTGGCGAATAAATCGTATCATAAAAATGCGGTCAATAACAAGATGTGGGTTAAACAAAAAACCACGGTAAAACTCCACCACACAGAAGGCGGACAAATAACCTGCGATGAAACCGCAGACTAAATATATGGATTCCGTGTCAAGCACGGAATGACGCCGTCTTGCCTCTTAAGTCTTGCCTCTGCAACAAGTTGTAAAAAATTCCTACATAACTAACGAATATACATAGACATACGAAAAAAATTCAATCAAATACGCAGGTAGTTGCGCACAAAAATCGAAAAATCTAAAAATTTTTTTATTCCTTTTTGTATAAGCACTTGCGCATTTTCATCCCTCGAAAAATCCTTCGAATTTCAATCAAACGTGCAGGTTCGTCCAATTATGAAGGGCCGTTGTTGCCCTGCGTATAGGGGCGTTTAGCCCTCGGCTTTATGCCGGGGGTTCTGTTTTGAGTTTCGAATTTACAGCGTTTTTCATCGCAGAGCGGGGATGAAAATCAGGAGGGTAAATGATAAGTGAAATCTGACAAACCGAAAAAACGGAAGTGTCGCTCCTGCTACTTTGCCCGAATTATTGATGATACTCTGCACTGCGTCCGCAACTCACCTGACATTGATTACAACACCGGCCAGGCACGCTGGCCCATCGTAAAAGAGGATTGTTTTTGTGGCCAATTCCGTTTTATCGACGAAGATTCCATCGAAAAAAACCATTGGCCCGGAAGCGCTCTGCCAATCTATACCGACCGTTTCGGCGATTATTGCAAAATCCCGCTAACGCACGGCCAATTCGCAAAGGTTGACCCTGAAGACTATATCTGGCTCTCACAGTTTCGCTGGCTCTGCAAGAATAATGTAAATACTACCTATGCCGTTCGAACTATTAGTGTCAATGGCAAGTCAAAAAGAATTTATATGCACCGTTTCATTGCCGCCACCCCGCCTCATTTGCTTTGTGACCACATCAATCACAATGGCCTCGACAACCGCAAGGCCAATCTTCGCAACTGCACCTTGAAGCAGAATAACGCAAATTCCCGTTCCGCCGCAAATGCTTCATCGAAATACAAGGGCGTATCTTGGAGTAAAGCAAAGTCTAAATGGTCCGCCTACATAAAAAAAGATGGCCGACAATTCTTCCTCGGCCATTTCACCTCGGAAACCACCGCCGCTCGCGCTTATGATTCCGCTGCAAAGAAATATTTTGGCAAGTTTGCCTGTTTAAACTTCTCTCAAGGTACAAAGCTGGAGCCTGTCCGCTATACGCTGTACAGTTTATCCTGAGCTTGTCGAAGGACTGTCTCCTGTATTCTGCCTCCCGTTTTCTATACCTCTGTGTTAATCCGTGGTTTCTATATATTTTGTGCAAATTCGTGTGTATTTATGCCATAGGTATTCGTGGCTAATTATTTCTCCTTTTTGTGGTTAAATTCTCCGCGTAAACTTGTGCCATAGGTATCCATCTTAATCTGTGGTTCACAATATCCAAAACCGCAACGTAGCGGAGTCCTGAGTGCCCTGTGGTGAGCAGGGTCGAACCAAATCGAAGGATCTTAATCCGTCAACCCCCAGCTTGCCCCTCTATACTAAACGCTATACGCTGTACGCTACCCGTTGCCAACTCATCTACTCATTTACGCTTCGTTTTGAGCACTTTGTTATTTGAATTTTGATATTGTTTAGTGTTTAGAGATTAGAATTTAGAATTTCATGCCTTCTCCGCAAAATCCACGCAATCTATACAATCCGAGTAATCTGCACAACCCGTGTCTAAAAACTCAGCGTCAATCAACGGCCTTCTGTTTTTGAGTGAGAAATTTCATTCAAATACAAGGTTTGCTATCTCAACCGAGCGAAGTGAAAGAGCCGCTCGAAATAAACTTTTTTTATCACCAGTGCCATAAGGTTGTCACCCAGGCAGATATTACCTTGTGAATTTTGGCGATTTCCTTTCTTTTACATACATCAAAATCCACATATCCACAGGGACGTGCTGGGGGGATGGGTGGGAGCTTATAGGCAGGGGTGTATTAGGCCAGCTGCCGATACGGAGGTCGGCGGCTGGGCCCTCGCCGAGGAAAATGCATCTCTATATTGCCCCCAATGCTCAGTAATAGCGGATAAATCTGCGTTAATCTGTGTAAATCCGTGTCTTATTTCTTTGAGCCTTTTCGTGGCAAAAAATCAGGGTTTTCTGCGGTCAATTCTTCTATGAGTAAACTTCTTTGCCCTAGGCCCAGAATAATCCGCTACAATTTGACCGATGCCGAGCAGCTGCCATTTATAAATCAACAGGCCCTCGAGGCCAACCGGCCCGCGGGCGTGGATTTTGTTGGTGCTGATACCAACCTCTGCGCCCAGGCCGAAGCGGTAGCCGTCGCTAAACCGCGTGCTGCAGTTCCAGAACACATTCGCAGAATCAACCAGAGCCATAAACTTACGAACCGCGTCTCTGTCATCACTCACAATCGCATCGGTATGATGTGAGCCATAGCGGTTTATGTGCTCAATCGCCTCATCGAGCGTCTCAACGACCTTTATCGAGATAATCAAATCCAAATATTCAGTTGACCAATCCTCTTCCGTGGCCGGCTTTACATCTATTATCGCTTTCGTTTTTTCACAGCCGCGAATCTCGACCTGCGGTGAGCCTGTCGAATCCGCCTGTGGTGAGCTTGTCGAATCCGCCTGTGGTGAGCTTGTCGAATCCGCCTGTGGTGAGCTTGTCGAATCCGCGCCCTTTTCCTGCAGAGCGGATTTGACCTTTGGCAGAAACTCTTTTGCAATTTTGCTATGCACCAGCAATGTCTCAGCTGCGTTGCAGGCAGCGACGTATTGGCACTTCGAATCGACCGCAATTTTTACCGCCATATCTAACGTGGCATAGCTATCGATATAGACATGGCAGATGCCCTCTGCGTGGCCGAGCACGGGTATATTGGTATTGTCCATTATATAGTGGACGAACTCGTTCGAGCCGCGGGGTATAATCAGGTCGATATATTCATCGAGAGCCAGCATCTCAGCAACATCTTGCCGGGTCTCTAATAGCTGGAGCCATCCCTTGGGCAGTCCTGCCTTTTTTGCCTCGGCGTAGTCTTTTGACGAAGCCGGGTCACTGGATTCGACAAGCTCACCACAGGTTGCTTCGCTGATAACTTCGGCTAAAATCCTGTTTGTATTTGTTGCTTCGCTTCCGCCTTTCAGCAGGACTGCATTTCCGCTTTTCAAACACAGTGTTGAGATTTGTACAAGTGCATCAGGTCTGGACTCGAATATAATCCCGATAACGCCGATTGGACAGCTGACTTTATAGAGTTCAAGACCTCTGTCGAGCTCGGTAGCCAAGAGGGTCTTTCCCACGGGGTCATCGAGTTTAATCAGGCTCTCGATACCGGCGATAACGTCTGTGATTTTATTTTCATCGAACTTCAGCCGTTTCAATAGTGGCGCGGACAGATTGTTTTTTTGTGCCTCTGCAAGGTCTTTTTCATTGGCCGAGACGATTTTGCCGCTATTTTGCTTCAGCGCTTTGGCAATCTCAGCCAGCGCATTATTTTTCACATCCGTCTTCACCGCCGCCAGTTGTATCGAGGCGGCCTTTGCTATTTGTGCTATTTCCACAATATCCATTTTCAACCCCAATTTATTATTGACTATTTACTATCGATTAATTACCATTCTACGTATTGCTGAAGTATAAGCAAATAATAATCGGTAATCAATAATCAATTACGCGCGGGTGTAGCTTAGGGGTAAAGCTCCAGCCTTCCAAGCTGGTCACGCGGGTTCGATTCCCGCCACCCGCTTTTTTGATTTTTCAGACACGGATTAACACAGAGGTATAGAAAACAGGAGGCAGAATACAGGAGACAGCCCTTCGACAAGCTCAGGATAAACTGTACAGCGTATAGCGGACAGGTTAGTTTTGAGTTCTATCCGCCTTCGTTAAAACTATGGCGAGACAAGAGTGCTGAGTTTTGAGGTGGGTGGAGGAAATTTCACTAATAAATTTTGGCTTGTGGGATTGGGGATTGATGGACTAAGAAGTTTTGGGTGCCTCGCCAGAACGCATCGGTGGGCCAGCTTTAGTGCAAGTTAGTTCGAGAGAGTTGCCGTTAAATAAATGGATTTTGGGGGGAATTCTGTTGAAAAATTGGGTGATTATGGGGGTAAAATGGAGTGGTGAGGTTTTGGGTATTATTAACCGCTGATTTCGCGGATTGACGCGGATTTTTTTTGAACATAATTGCAGTTTTAGGTTTTATTTGTCGGATTTTGGGGGGGATTCTGTTGAAAATTTGGGCTAGCGGTGATATTATATAAAGGTGAGATGTTAATGACTGAAAATATTATTAGCGAACCAGACCTGCTTCGCACCTTGCTACGCTGGAGCGCTTCGCAAAGACAAGCGAGGCTACGCAGGACAGAATGGATGCATACCGACAGTTCATTGGGCGATACGCTGATGAAAGGAGATAGAATATGCTAGTCAGAATTGATGCTTCTCTAAAACACATCGGTCATATAATACTTCTGTTATTCTGCAGTTTGCTGGTTTGTGGGACGGTATTTGGCGGTGAGTGGGATGTACTTGCATTTCGGGAGGATTTTAACGCAGGTGTGGGTGAGTCCAATATGCCCGACCCTAATGTTTGGGTTTGCAACAATCCTTGTAACTGGTGGTGGGTTCACGGCAGAACGTTCTTACCAAGTCCCAAATACCATCCGGCTGGGCCTTTCCCACGTGTGGAGAATGGCGTCTGCGCTATCGAGCACCATCTATACAATCCTTACGACTCGGAGCACTGGACTTTCCTTGGCGGAGAGCTCCACACGGTGAGGATGTTTGCGCCGAATACATCCTATCGCTTCGAGGCGAAGGTAAGGTGTAAAACTTATCCAAATGGGCTTGTCACATCGTTCTTTTTGTATGGGTACGACTGTTCAAATTCTAATAGCGATGAAGTTGACTTTGAGTTTTTATCGAATAAGACGAACGATGACGTAAACTATCCAAACGGAGACCCAGTTCAGACGAACCCGTGGAATGAATCTATCCAGTGCCCCAATTATGTATCCCCCGATGGCCTTGATCTCAGTAAGTGGAATACATTCCGAATCTATTGGTATCCCTCTCTCCACCAAGTTGACTGGACGTGGGTATTCGATCCTGTTAATGATCTGGAACTTCCGCTGCGAACGGAGACAAACTTGGTCTGTATCCCAGACGAACCAATGGCTATTTATTTCAATTTCTGGGCGTCCAATATAGGCTGGCAAGAGGCTTACGACGCGAATCTTCAGCCGGTGAGTGACCCTAATGCAAATCAGATATACGAATATGAGATTGAATATGTCGAGGCTCGAGTGCCTCTACCGACCTGTGGCGATGTGAACCATCCGCATCCCAAGCCGGACATGGACTACGATTGCTATGTGGATTGGTTCGATTGCGACATCTTCTGTGGTCACTGGGTGAAACAGAATTGCGGTAGGACAGACTGTTGCGGGGGTGCTGACATCAATGGCGACTGTGTCGTCGACTTGGTGGACTTTAGCGTTTTGGCCGCTTACTGGCTGGAGTGTACCGACCCGAATGCACCTTGCAACTACAATCAATAAAAGCAGAGATGCAGATTGAGAGACATTGTTTCAGAGCGGGCTTCGACAAAACTAAAGAATACAGTTAGAATTGTGACTGAAAATTATTGTTGCCGAACCAATCCTGCTTCGCATTAGCTACGCAAGGTAGAACGGCATTAACGCCGCTGCCTATTTCTAACGTTATGAGGATAAATAGAAGTGGAGGCTAATTATGGGCTTTTTCAAAAGAATAGAGGAAACACTTTGGACAGGAAAAATCATTAACGATTATGGGGTGATTGATGAAAAACAAACGGGAATCGTAAAGCCCAAACTTCGTGTTATGTTAACCGAGAAAGACGGAGAGAAGAATTTAATAATCAAGGAAAGCATATTTGCTGGTCTTAGTGCACATGTTAAATATTTTAAGCTTGATAAACTAAGTACGCAGAAATTGAAAGATGCGTTAGAAGACGCTTTAAAGTCAATGTGAACGTTTTATGAAGACAGTCAAGATTCAAAACGAGATCACCTCGCCCTAAACAAAAGGGCTTGGCAGGGCCGGTGAGGTTGACGTTAAGCGGAAAGCACATAAACAATAATTAGGCGAAGAGAGAAAAGAATGACGTTATCAGAAGAATTCGAGCGAATAAAAGACAACCATAAAGAAGCAGTTAAAATTAGAGTTGCGAAAGTTTGCTTCAGTGGTTCAACAGGCCGAGTATTTGAGAGCAAGAGCAGCAGTAGAATTAAAGAGAAATTGCGCAATATCGAAGTTGATGAACTGTTGAAAATAGAAACTGAAGATAAATTTCAGATATGGTTTGAAAAAACCTTAGAAGAGTTGGTTAAAGCCGTACCAGATAAAACGAGCCGGGGGGAAAAAATCAGTGAAGGTGCTCGCAAATGGGGGTATGGGACAAAAATACTGAATTTGTTTGTTAGAGACATTGTTCTTCATAGTCGATATTTTACAGACACACAATCTGAAAGGATTCAGAAATTTCTTTATGTTCCGATCGATGGCATCATAATAGACAAACTTTGCAAATTGGGCGAGAAATTATATTTCGATAAAATAAAGGAAATCGACACAAGAGAAAAATTCTACGAAATACAAAATCGTTTAGGCCGGGCAGCATCTGAGTTCGATGTGCCTCGTGTATGGTTTGACGATAACTGGGGAACCCCTACCACGCAGGGTGGGTAAATGGGGAAAAGAACCCCCACCGTGCAAGGTGGGGGCTAAATAACTTAATAAATAACTTAATAAAAAAAACCGCCACGCAGGGTGGGTAAATGAATAAAAGAAACCCCCACCGTGCAAGGTGGGGGCTAAATAGAAAGAGATGACACCAATGAATTTTGGGGTAACGCGGAAGAAACAGGAAGAACTTGCGGCAAGAATGTCGGCCCTGGGACTGCGTGAAGCGGACATAGAAGAAAAATATATTCGTTCATCAGGGCCTGGCGGACAAAACGTAAATAAAACCGCCAGCTGCGTTTATCTGAAGCACATCCGGAGCGGCCTGGAAGTCAAGATGCAGCGGGAACGGTCGCAGGGGCTGAACCGGTATTATGCACGAAAACGATTGTGTGAGCTGGTCGAACATGAAAAAATGGGCTCAAAAAGTCCTGCGGCATTAAAGGCCGAGAAGATTCGCAAACAGAAACAGCGCCGCAAACGCCGAAGCAAAACAAAGCATACCTCACATGGGCAACCCCGCGTGAAATCCGCCAAAAAAGACGGTGGATAAACGTGGGGGGTAAAGAAACCCCGCAATAAATCCCAATAGAAAGATTCGGGACAGGCGTTGGGTTAAATAAACCCCCACCACGCAGGGTGGGTAAATGAATAAAAAAACCCCCACCACGCAGGGTGGGGGCTAAATACAAGATTGCCACGGCCTTTGGCCTCGCAATGACACTTTTGCGTCGCCGTACCGGCGACTCCACCAAATAGATGGCGGACAAGGGCTAAACGAAAACCACCAAATAAGTTGACGTTGGGGATGGGTCGTATATAATCGGAAACTATAAAAAACATAAATAAAAAATGTGATTTAAGGAGATAACCGAAATGAGAAGAATCATTATTTTGCTGATATTGTGTTTGACAGTCCATTTCAACAATGGATGTACTGCCCAATCCGCTCAGGATAACAATGAACCCTTACTGCCAGTCTCGACTGAGTCTAAGAAATTTGAAGGGCTTGCGCTGACACCACCGATGGGTTGGAACAGCTGGAATACCTTCGGAATAAATATCAATGAAAAATTGGTCAAAGAAATGGCAGAGGCACTTATCTCCAGCGGGATGCGGGAGGCCGGCTACAAATACATCGTCCTCGACGACGGGTGGGAAACCAAGACCAGAGACCCCAATGGCAATATCGTACCCGACCCAAGGAAATTCCCCAGCGGCCTGAAGGCCTTAGGCGATTACCTTCACGAAAAAGGATTCAAATTCGGAATCCATAACTGTGCAGGGACAAAAACATGCGCCGGCTATCCGGGCGGACGCGGACATGAATATCAGGATGCCAGAAGCTATGCCTCGTGGGGCGTAGATTATCTGAAGTACGACTGGTGCGAACACGGCACAGCCAATGCCGAAGAGACTTTCAAGACAATGCGGGACGCTTTATACGCCGCAGGCAGACCGGTCGTATTCAGTCTCTGCGAATGGGGCAGTAACAAGCCATGGCTGTGGGCAAAGGACGTCGGCCACCTATGGAGAACGACCGGCGATATAACAGACTGCTATGACTGCCAGGAAGTGTACAGCACGGGATGGAAGTTTATCTTAGACAGCCAGGTAGGACTGGAAAAATATGCAGGGCCAGACCACTGGAACGACCCTGACATGCTGGAAGTTGGTAATCCGGGACTGACGCCGGCAGAATCGAGGGCACATTTCAGCTTGTGGTGTATGCTGGCGGCGCCTTTAATGGCGGGCAATGACGTCAGAAAGATGTCCGATGAGGTCCATGACATTCTTACCAACAAAGAAGTTATTGCTATCGACCAGGACCCGTTAGGCAAACAGGGTTATCAGTTTATGATTCAGCCGGGTAAAGAAATCTGGGTCAAAGAATTATCAAATAAAAACTGGGCGGTGTGCTTTTTCAACAGCAGCGATAAACCTATGAAAATCAGGTTAAACTGGTCGCACCTCTGGTTTGTAAAAGGCACCCATAAGGTTCGTGATTTGTGGCAGAGAAAAACGCTTGGCAAAACCAATAAAAATATTGACTTTGAAATCGGTTCTCACGATGTAGTCCTGTTTAAGCTAAGTCCGGTTAAATAACTCGATACTTGATACTCGATGCTGGATACTTCCGCCTTCGCACAAGGCTACGGCGGACAAGCGATGCTCTATACTCGATTCTAAGTTGACGGATTAAAAAGTTTAAGGCAAAATACAGGTAAAGTTGAGATGTCCCTTCGAATAAAATTCTTTACGGCCCGGCTGCTTTGGGGGAAAGTGACTACTACCCTAATTGCAGCTTTTCTAACAGCAGCTTTTATCATAGCCATCGCGGGATATGTATGGCGAGGAAAACCCGGACCTCCTGCGGCCCAGAACTCGGATGGGAATAAAACGAGACCAAAGTTTATCTCCCAGACGACAGTCGATGACAATGAGCGAAAAACCGTTGAACATTACAACAAAGCCCTAAAGACATTTAATAAGGAGGAGTATCCGGTTGAGTATGCTGCGACTCAGAACAATATGGGAGCAGCTTATATGGATTTGCAAGAGCCGACGGCTGAAGAGCGAGCCAAAAATGTAAGAGCAGCCATGGAATGCTTCAGAGCAGCGCTGGAGATTTACAAAAAGGACGAGTATCCGGTTGAGTATGCCAGGATGCAGAACAACGTGGGAAACGCTTATATGGCTTTGCCATCAGCAACGTCTAAGGAGCGAGCTCAAAACGTCAGAGCGGCCATAAAATGCTACCGAGCAGCGATGGAGATTTGCAAGAAGGACGAATATGCGTTTGACTATGCCAGCACGCAGAACAAGCTGGGACTTGCTTATATTGCTTTGCCGGCAGCGACGTCTGAGGAGCAAACTCAAATCGTCATGGCGGCTATAGACCGCCACAAAGCAGCGCTGGAGATTTATAAGAAGGACAAGTATCCAGTTGACTATGCAAAAACTGTGAACCATCTGGGAAATGCCTATAAGATTTTGCCAACGATAACGCCTGAGGAGCGAGCTAAAAACATCAGGGATGCCATAGATTGCTACAAAGCGGCGCTAGAGATATGGAAGAAGGACAAGTATCCACAGTATTATTGCAGGACGGCTGAAAACCTCGGAGCGACGCTGGCATTGATAAACAATCCTGATGCCTGCTACTGGCTGAAAGAGGCATACGCTTTGAAAGAGCATCTGGAAGACCAGGGCAAGAGACTTGAGTACCACATCCGGAGGATTTGTAAATAAGCTCAGGGCAGGATTACCGGCGACGGCTAAAGCACTAAACAAACCCCCGACCACCCATCCTTTGCTAATGCCACGAAGGGCAAGCAGGGGTCGGGGCTAAACAATCCCGCGTTTCACGCGGGATTAAATAATTGTTAAATTCACAGAACAATGTGAAAAAAAGTCAGACGCAGGGAAAAATCTATTTAGTCCGAAAAACAGCTGATATAACCATAACCACTTCTGGCTGCGTGAATTAGCTCCTTCATATAACAGTCCTATAAAAAAACCTTGAAAAAAATCTCAAAAAGTAGAACTTATTTGTTGACGAAGTGGTAAAAAGTGGTATAATTCCCCAAATAAGATACTTTGAGTGGGAAGAAAACCATGCTTTTATTAACAGGCGAATACCAGCACGTTGTCGATAACAAAGGCAGAGTCCTTATCTCCAACAAACTAAGGAACCAAATCGATGCCGAGGAGCACGGCAGCAATTTCTACCTCGTCTTCGGTGCAAACGGGATACTCTGCCTATACCCGGAGAAATACTTCGAGCATATTGCCCTTGCGATAGCACCGGGCAATGTAGCTCCTGATGAGGCGGTTGCATTCGAGCGAATCAGCTTTGCTCTGGCCAGCAAGCTGGAGCTGGACGGGCAAGGCCGACTGCTGCTGAATGAAAAACTGCGTAAAAGAGCGGGATTGAAAGACAAAATTACCCTTGTCGGGGTCAGAGACCATATCGAATTGTGGAACAGCGAGAGCTGGGAACAGTATCTTGCAGACAATATGGCTCAATATCAAAAGCAGGTGTCGCAGGCAAGACAAATAGTCCTGCAAAAACAAAATGAGGAACTATAAGTTTCAACGCGGTGACAAAATGATTGAAGGGGATTGGAATCATTGTCAGGTTGTAGAAAAAAGTCTCTGTGGTGAAAGAGAAGCTGACGAACAGACGTATGCCTCGCTGGCGGTTCTTTCTGAACGGCTGGAGCATCTGAAAGAACTTGATAGCGCCTTTTCCAAGGTTGAGTTTTCGTCCACTGTTACGCAGCTTAAAGAGCAGCAAAATGCAGTAGCTGTGGGCTAAATAAAACTCTGCGCTCGCAATGACAACTGCTCAAATCACGTGAGACAGGCAATTAGTGCATTGTAATTATTGAGTGAAATCCGATACGCTGGACGCAATACGATAGAGGTGAATGGTCCGATAGTAGAGCATATTCCGGTTCTTGCAGGAACGTTAACCGAGCAGATAACTTTACCGCCGGATGGCGTGATGGTCGATGCGACCATAGGACAAGGAGGTCATAGTTATCTGTTCGGCAAAACCCTGGGCCCTGAGGGAGTGTTAATCGGCTTGGATGCTAACAAGGAAGCAGTCCGAAGGGCCCAATTTAAATTAAAAGACCTTGCATGCAAGGTTATTTTGATACATTGCAACTTTTCTCACATCGCAGAGCAAGTCCACAAGCAAGGCATAGAAAAGGTTGACTTTATACTGGCAGATTTGGGCGTCAGCTCGGTGCAACTGTCCGATGTTGAGATGGGGCTTAGCTTTCTTGAGGATGCGCCTCTGGATATGAGATTTGACAAAAGATTAAAGACCACTGCTGCCGATATAATTAATAATACAGACGAAAAAGCTTTAGCTGATTTGATTTATAAGTTCGGCCAGGACAGAGGCTCACGACGGATTGCACGGTTTATTGCTCAGCAGCGCAAAAGTGAGCCGATAACAACGACAGGCCAACTGGCAAATATAGTGTGCAGGGCACTGGGACGTCCGGGACGAAAACGAAGAACGAGAATACATCCTGCAACGAGAACTTTTCAGGCGCTTAGAATCGCAGTCAATAACGAACTGGAAAATCTGGAGAAACTGCTTGTCTCGGCGTCCGACATAGTAAAAAGAAATGGATACATAGCAGTTGTCAGCTTTCACAGTTTAGAAGACAGGTTGGTTAAGAATAATTTCAAACAAAATGAAAAAGGGGGAATTTACAGGCTTATTACGAAAAAACCGATTGTGCCAGGCCGAGATGAAATTGCCGAGAACCGGCGGGCAAGAAGTGCAAAATTGAGGATTGCACAAAAACAATAACATTAAGAAGTATAAAGGAATTTTCGTTATGACTCGCGATGCCAAAGTCGGATTGCTGTTAGGTCTGTTATTTATATTTATCATAGCATTTCTAATCAATGGCCTGCCGAACCTCCGCCACAACGCAAACAATAACGAGCTGACTTCCAAAATGGTCAGCTTTCAGAATGACCTGCCGGCTCTCGGAGCTAAAGAGCGTAAGGTTAAAGAAGTTGTCGAAAGGAGCGAACCGGTCAGGCAGATGGAGACGGTAAGACAGCAGCCTCCTGATAACATCGAAAAGGATACAAGCACCCGCTTTAAAATGTCGCTGCCTGACAGCGCTTCGTATGTAAAAGATGTCTCTACCGAAAAAACGGCTGATGAAATTAAACAGGCTGCTATGGCGACGATAACTGCCAAGAGACAAAGCTCCGCCAAACCAAGCCGGCCAAAAACATATGTTGTTATCGAAGGTGATAACTTAGCTGTTATCGCCAAGAAGTTTTACGGTGATGAGGAGGGTAACAGAATACAAAATATCACAAAAATATTTGAGGCCAATCATAAATTACTGAAAACACCCGGCGAAATTTACGTCGGGCAAGAACTCATCATACCGTCGCTAACAACAACACAAGACAAAAACGAAACTGAAAGTACTTTCACTGGTGGACTGTTTGAGAAGGTTAAATCCATTGGCCGAAGACAACTTTCCAGTAAAAATGTCGAAACGAAGCAAAGCAAAGTGTACGTAGTACGGGAAGGTGATAACCTGTGGAAAATTGCTGCTGAGCAGCTCGGTAATGGCGACCTCTACCCTGAAATAAGCAAACTAAACACTGATATTTTAGAGGATGAGGATACTCTTATCGCTGGGATGAGATTGAGACTGCCGGGACGATAAGAAAACAGAAAAAATCGAAATCCAAAGCACGAAATCCGGAATTCATCCTTCGTAGTACTACGGAGAACGGACAAACTCAAAATCCGAATCCTCTCTAATGACCAAAACATTTCAGTTTCGCTATTAGAGTTTATTCATTATGAGGTCGCAATTTCGCTTTTTTTTTGTTGTTTTTTATATTGTTGCCATTCTGATTTTTACCGTTTATCTGCATAACGTCAACGACCGCATTTACTATAAGCTTTGTGCACAGGATATTGAGCAAAGCCAATTGAAACAACAGCTCTGGCAAAAACAGCTTCAACTGGAAGGCATAATAAATCCAGCTGCTCTTTCGCAGCATCTTGAACCACAGACAGATTAAGATGTACAATAGAAGCATCCGACTTACTATTTCTTTTTTGCTGCTTTTAATTGTGGTGTTTGCTGCATTGTTGGGGCGGTGCTTTTATCTGCAATATTACCGAGGCAGCCACTATAATTCATTGTGTATTAACCAACAGCAAGGGCGAGTGCCTCAAAGACCCCAGCGAGGAGCGATTCTCGATTGCAGAGGCAGAGTTCTCGCTGCGAGTAATAAAATCCAAACTATTTTCGCCGAGCCGCGGGCTATCAAGGACCCCAAGGATACATCCAACAGACTCTCTACGATTACCGATTTGGGAGCCCATGAAATTTGTAAACTTATTGTGGAAAGCAAAAATCCTGGCTTCGTGAGGATAAAAGAAAAGGCCAATGAAAACCAGTGCGATGCGGCACGGAAGATACACGGTATCGGCGTTCAAGCCGACTGGCAAAGATATTATCCGATGGGAAATCTGGCGGCACAAGCGGTTGGTTTTACAAGCATCGACAATCGTGGTCTTGGTGGAATAGAGCTACAATACGACAAGGAACTTAGCGGTGTCGCATCTGAAAGATTCTTCTTTGCAGATGTACGCCGTCGTCCGATTAGACCTTCGGCCATCTCAACCGGCAAACATGGTAAAGACGGGTGCGGAATTATTTTGACCATTGATGCAACGATTCAACAGTTTGCAAGAGAAGAGCTTGTCAGGCAATATGAAAGCTATGAGGCCGAGTCTGCGGTGGCAATTGTGACAGAGCCAAAAAGTGGTGCGATTCTGGCTATGGTGACACTGCCTGATTTCGAGCCAGGAGATATTCGCTCGGCTGATGCAAATAATTTTCGTAATCGGGTGATAACTGATGAGTTTGAGCCGGGCAGCATTATAAAACCAATTGTGGCGGCAATCGCACTCGATGCCAATGTTGTGAATGACCAGGAAAAGATATTCTGTGAAAATGGAAACTACCACGGCAAGGGTTTTGGTAGAATCGGTGAATATCATCAGGGTTACGGCGATTTGACTCTGCGCGGGATATTGACTCATTCGAGTAATATTGGTATGGCCAAAATCGGCCAGCGGCTCGGCAAAGATAAACTTTATGAGGGAATGGCACATTTCGGCTTCGGCAAAAAGACAGGAATAGATTTGCCGGGTGAAGCTAATGGTCTGCTATGGCCGGTGCAAAAATGGACGGGTTATAGCGTAACTCGAATACCCTTCGGGCAGGAAATTACAGTAACAGCGCTCCAATTAGTTCGAGCTTTCTGCATACTTGCCAATGGCGGTCGTACAGTTCGGCCATATCTTGTAAAAGCGATAGTCGATAATAACGGTGAAATTATCAAACTCAAACAATCATCGCTTAATCCGGGGCGAATCGGCCATGTTGTCCGGCCGGAAGTCGCCAGATGGATTGTGAGCGAAGCTATGGTCGGCGTTGTTAATGAGGGAACAGGTACGAGGGCAAGATTAAAGAAATGGCAGCTGTTCGGCAAGACCGGAACGGCAAACATCGCAAAAAGCGATGAAAAAGGTTATTCGGAAAACGATTACATCGCCTCATTCGTAGCCGGCGCACCGGTGGAGGACCCGGCTGTTATTGTCCTGGTTTCAATTCGCAAGCCAAATAAAAGTCTTGGCAAGGGCTATACCGGCGGAGTAGTAGCCGCACCGGTGGCTGCAAAAATAATCGAGAAAACGCTGACTTATCTGGGAGTCCCGGAGAGGATTAACCGCTGACCTGTCCCGAGCACAGCCGAGGGAGAAAGTAAAAGAAAAATTCTGCCACAAAGATACCAAAAGCACAAGGGAAATCAGGTTATCAGGGAGTTATTAGTTGATTAGTTAATTGGTGAGTGGGTGCACGATGCGGATTTCACAAATAGGCGAAGAAGTGGTATATAGTCCTTTTGATTACATGCATCTTAATAAGTTTAATATCTTTTATTTCCCTTTTTTCAAATAATAAGAATCAAGACATAACAAATAAGCTGCAACCCAAAAAGAATAAGAACAACTCCACAAATTACCTGAAAGGCTTTGAGTAATTTGGCCAGCTTAAATAATTTTCCTGGAATGATACCCATTAAGGTCCCCAATACTATAGGAGCAATCGCTGTACCTGCGGCAAACACGGCTGCATAGAATATACCTGATAAAACCGCATTTTCTGCAATGCAGGCAATATAGGTGAGGATCGCCACATAAGGAACGCAAGGAGCAATGCCCATCAAAAAACCAAATAAAAACATGCTTGTAGTACCTTTATCTAATATGCTCTTTCCAATGCCTACCTTAAACCCTTTGCCCAGTATGATGAGAATGCCTATCGTTATCATAAAGAGGGCTGAAACTAAATAGAGCCAGCCGGACTTGTGAGGCGGGAAAAACTGATTAATAAAACTGAAGGCTACGGTTGCAAGTCCACCGAGGGCGGCAAGTGCCAAAAGCCTTCCGATTGAAAAAACCAACCCGACTTTTAATCCGCCCTGCCAATTCGTTTTCGTACCTCCAATATAAGGTAAAAGCAATGGAGCAGTATAAATCAGGCAGGGACCCCATCCCATAGTAAAGCCAGCTAATATTAGTTTCAAAGCATTAGAAAGCATCTTTTATTGTTATCTTTTTCCCTGCTCCCGAAAGAATAAAGTCTTTTCCATAAGTCTTTTCAAAATGTTTTCTGGCAAGGTCACCTGAACAATGACAAGGAGCCACTTTCTTGACCTTTTGTTCTTTTAGTCCCTTGACAATCCCCTTTATCTGCCGACTATTCATCCAGCACAAATGAAAGCCCCCCAACGCTAAATACACATCGGTTTTGTGTATCTCTTTTGTCTTTTTAACTATATTTACGATTCCTGGATGAGCACAACCTGTAATTACTACCAACCCCTTAGATGTTTTTATTATAAGGGACTGCTCTTTTATAAAGCTCCCTAATTCGCCCGTAGAATAAACATCTTCGCATATTTTTATTGGTTTGTGAACCTCAACCAATTTGGCGCCGGCCTTGTTGACTATATCTTTAACACTTCGTGGCAAAGACTTCGGCATATAAACGGTAACTTGGGGATTAACCTTCAAAAAATCGCTTAATCCGCCGATATGGTCATAGTGAATGTGGGAAAGAACTATTACATCTATCGTCTTAGGGTCAATTTCCAGCTTTTTCATATTTGCAAGAAGTACCGAACTCTCGCCGCCGACATCAAAAAGAATAGTCTTCTCCGGCCCTTTTACGTAACAAGAAAAACCCCACCTTGTCTCCAGGTTTTTTCCATAAGGATTATTGTCATAAACTATAGTAAGGCTTAAATCGTTACTATCTGAATTGGGCTCCGCCGCTTTCTCCTGGGAAATTGCTGTAGCAGAAAGTGCGAATAATATGACAAATATCAGCACGGAATTAAATACCTTTAGCTTATCCATTTTTTCACCTCTATAATCAGGATTTGCAAGATTTAGACTATCCTCTTATTTTTATATTTGGCCCCTTTTCACTATTCCAATCGTTATTTGCTTAAAGGTTTGTTCTCCAGGATTATATGGGGTATCATAATGATTATAAATTCAACAGCGATGACCAGGTTGTAAACGGATTGTGTGAAAATTGCAAAGCCAACAAGCGCCATCCATAGACCGTAATCCAGCGGATTTTTAACGTATTTATACAAGGATTCTCTTACCACCGGCACGTTTACTTCAAAGAAATTCAAACACAATGCTCTTTTCAATCCCAATAACTTAAACGCCCAGAAAGCAAGGACCAGGCCGACAATTTGCAAAAATAATCCTGCATATTTTAAGATAATGCTACTATGAAATAGAGGATGGTTCCCAAATTGCAGATAAACTATCAGGCAGAATGTAATCACCCAAAAAATACCTGTGGTTATCATGTGAATGCTAAAGGCACTGCTGCCGAACCATTCGGTAAGTTTCTTGCTGTTCAATTGTAAAATTAAGTTTACAGATTCAATGAGAATGGCCAGAAAGGCAAATACTACAGTTAAAATGAGTATTCTACTCATTGTAAACTTCACTATCGTAAATAATCGTGACTTTCATTTTTGCGCCTATTGTTTTTGGCTATTTTACACTTCATGCCCTCGCCATTTTCTATAAGGCTCAACATCTACTTTATCTTGTGCATAATCTCGGTGCCAATTTTTTGGGACGGGCATATCTTTATATAGTCGCCTTCGCCATGCCTCAAGCAAAAGTCGGGGCTTTTTCATAAAATCAGCAGCACATACAATTCTTTTGCCTGTTTCGGCAGACAGACGCTTTAACCACACAATCCCTTCTTCACATCTTATTATATGATGGTCAAGAATTAAAGTATCCACTGCTCGAGATAAAGATACCGCATTTTGCCAGGCAATCTTGCGCTGTTCATTAGATAATCTGGGCAAATATAAAGGAGGGCCGGAAGCCAGTACTATATCAGGATGCCAATCCAATATTTGTTGAACAGCTTCGCTATTCAAAAGCTGAATATCTGAGGCATGGACAAAAACCTGTCCTTCATCTTTGATTTTAGTCATCATTATTTTTCCAAAACGGTTATTCGCTTGGCCGTGAGGCACGGCTCCAGAAAAAACCATAGCCCCATCGCTTTTTCCTTCAGCGTTGGGTAAGTCCTTATTTAGGACAACAGATAAAGAGTGAGCTCTGGCTTTCATATTTTTGGAAAGTCCAGCCAAACCTTTAGCCCAAAATTGAATATCCTGGCGTAGGTTGGCTATTCCCTCTGCTTTAAGCTGATAAGGATTAGCATCAACCAAGGGAATATGGTCGCCATGATAATGACTGAGCACTACATCAGTAGCATCCCTTAATGCTGATATAATCTTACTGCGGATTACTTTTCCGACCGCTACCTGAAAAGGATGGGGAAGCAAACCGTGCCTGTTGTAGCCTAATGCTATGCCCGGGTCAATTAAAATCTTGCGGTCTTTCGTCTCGATTTTGCAAGAGAGCCCACGGACTCCCAACGACTCAGTCCCTATAATTTCAATATGCATAGCTAAAAATATAAGTCTTTATTTGAGAAGGGAACCAAAGCAACTATTAAACTATGGATATAGAGGTCCTTCCTGTTCATCATTCCCTTACTAAGAAATCCTATTGCTCCTTCTCTTTGTCTTATATTATCCTTGCCGCTTATCTTCTCCATTACTTCCCCCAGTTCGTTGCCTGACAAAAGCTGCTCAATAATACTTTGCGGGAGTTCAAAATAAGGAGAGACGCCATAGCCAATCCTTCCCTGATTGTCAATTACACATCCCACCCCTAAAGCAAACCACTTTGAATAAAGTTTTGTAATTCCTCCTTCGATTCCAACAAAAAAATCAGCACCTAATTTTTTCTCTTCGCTGAGTTTCTTTAGTTCTAAAGCTCTATTTTTTGCTCCCTCAAAGGTCTCTTCATTAACAGGCTGAGCAGAAACTTTACTGGAGACCTCAATTCCGGTTACTTCTGTCTCGCCGAAATATTTTGAGAAAACTTCCCTGGTTGCTTCTATTTTTACCGGATTTTCTGAACCAACTAATACTTTCATCATTTTATCATCTTAAATAGACGTAAATGCTCACCACAACATGTGCAATTATGCTTTACCCGTTCACTTCTTTATTACACCTGAGTATGTAAAAGAATGCTGTTTCATTTTAATCCATTTCCCTTCATCAATACCAACTAAATTACCGCATTGACATTTAATCTCATCTCCATCTCGTATCGATTTATCTTCGATTATTCTATCCTTCCAACAGTGCCATAATTTCCCTTTACCAATCTTCAAATATCTAAATATTCTCCTCTTACATTTAGCGCACTTTACTGTTATCATTTTTATCTATATTGCAGAACAGGCAAACATTAACACCTTTTCAAACCGACGGGAACCCTGGCCCCGCTGCAAATTGCTACGGGGCGAGCCTTGTTTATCGTTCGATTTGCTCATTTTTCCTTTTAGAGAATCTGCCGGCTGGGCCACCGGCTGTAAATAGAATCGAAAGACGAGTTACTATGGCACCCAATAGAAAATAGCCGCAAAATACCTGGAGCATCAACAAAACCTGGCCGAGACTACTTTGCGGATTGGCTGCAATATCACCAAAACCTAAGGTAGTCATAGTAACAACGGAAAAATATAAAGAATGCAGAAAGTTGCGGAGGGCGCCGACCTGGCCATTGACCATTACGCAATCCGGCTTGGCCCAGTACGCAACGGCAAAAGCGAACGCCAGAGCAAAAAAAACTAACAATATTCGGATGGTGCTTCCACCATAATCACTCAGAAACCAGAACAAACGAACGGGGCTTGTCAATAATTGGCGCATCTTATGTACCCACTTTATCTCGGATTCGTCTTCCCCCTCCTTCTTCTCCGATCTACCTGTATACCAATCTTCCCAGTTCAGCCGCCGTCTGTTATACTCCAAGAGATATTTTGTCCCTTCATCTATCCGGCAGGTACCTAGACCGACACCACGAAAATCCGTCTTACGGTCAACCTTGCAGTACCAAAAGAGTGTTGAACCATCAACAATACTCGCTGTAAAATCCGCTGCTTCCAGAAAGGCACCTGTGAGGTCCGCTTCTTCCAGATGGGCATGCCGGAGCTTCGCTCCTTCCAGATGGGCAAAATAGAGATCCGCTCCTTTCAGACAGGTATCCCAGAGGTCCGCTCCTTCCAGATGGACACCACTGAGTTCCGCTTCTTCCAGATGGGCAAGCCAAAGTTTTACTCCTTCCAGATGGGCATCCGTGAGGTTCGCTTCTTCCAGATGGGCATCCGTGAGGTTCGCTCCTTCCAGATGGGCACCTCTGATATCCGCTCCTCCCAGATGGGCAAAATTGAGATTCGCTCCTTCAAAATGGGCACGTTGGAGAATCACTCCTTCAAGATGGAAGCAGAATAAATCCACTCCTTGCAGCCAAATCTCTTCCCCGCGATTCGCGTCACGCCAGTTGTTCCACTCGGAAATATCCTTTTTTTCAGAGCATTTTTTTAGAAATTCCAACTGCTTCGGGTCGCATCTGAGCTTTTTCTGCGCTTCGCGGGAATCCTGGTTTATTTTTTCCTCTAATTCATCCATCAATGACGATTATAATCTGTCGAAGGTGATTTTTCAATGATTTTGTGTTTGCGGGCTGATAAGATTTTTTGGGAGCAAGGAGTGTTCTGTTACAGACAAATTGACAGATTGTCATTCCTGCGCAAGCAGGAATCCACTTTTATCGAAGGGTCTGGATTCCGCATCAAGTGCGGAATGACAACTCCTCAAAGTGAAGTTTCTCCTATATAACCGGCGTCGATGCAGAACTGGATGATGTCGCGAGCTAAAGGAGCGGCGTCGGCAGAGCCGTGCTGGCCGCCCTCAACGACAACGGCAATCGCCAACCTTCTGCCAGCATCATCCCTGGCAAAGCCGGCGAACCAGGCGTGGTCCGGCTTTTCCGTCGAGCCGGTCTTGCCGTAAACTTTAACTGCCTGCCGGCCAAAGTCGCTATGAGCAAATTCCCTGTAAGCAGTACCGCCCTGCTCGTTAACAACGGCACTCATCCCGTCATAAACGACCGCTAAAGTTTCTGCTGAAATGTTAAGGTCGTATTGCGTATCGCGTATCGCGTATCGCGTATTTTCTTCTTCGCACGACGCATCACGCACGACGCACGGCGAGAAAAGTCGAGGTTGTTTAAGGATTCCGCTTCGGGCGATGGCGGCCATTGCGTTTGCCACATGTAAAGGTGTGACACGCAGGTTGCCCTGACCTATGCCGAAAAATCTTCTCTCGCCATTCTCGAGCGGAGGGACATCCTCAAAATGTAAAATTTCTCCCACCGCCGATGTGCTTGAGATTATCCCCGAAACTTGTCTAAAATCTCGATGTTCGTTCGGGTCGTTAGAAACAGGACACAAAAAAGAGACTTCGTGGCCATAGCCGAATTTGAACAACCATTGCTGCAAAACAGAAGGCTCGATTCTGTCGGCTAACCGTGAAAAATAGATATTGCAGCTTCCTTTAATGGCGTTGCGGGCGTAGTTCTGCCACATATCATCGTGGCCGGTCCATGGATACTTATTGAATAGCCAGCAGCTCGGCCAGCCGGCTGGGGCTTTGCGAGCCGGGCAGGATATAACCTCATCGGCAGTGATATTGCCGGATTCGAGGCCGGCAACTAAAATCAGCGGTTTTATAACCGAGCCGGGCGGGTACTGTTTATTTATCGCCCGGTTGAGCAGCGGCTTATCAGGGTCGTCAGCAAGATAACCATAATCAAACCTTGCACGGTTCAAATCAAAAACCGGTAATGAGACCAGAGCGAGGATATCGCCCCTTGCGACGTCGATAACAACAACTGATGTAGGAGCATTTGAATTGGGATTGGTAGCGCCGGTCAAGTAATCTTCTATTTTCTTTTGAAGCTCGATATCGATGGTAAGCTGCACATCCTGGCCGAACCGGGTGTCGGTCTGCCGTATCAATTTTCGGTCAATATCATAAACTTCCTCGCCGCGTCTTCCGCGAAGCACGACCTCACAGACATATTCGACGCCATCTTCCCGGCCACAAACCTCACCTTCCAAATAGCTTGCCAATCTGTCATTTTCAAAGAGCTTTTTATCCTGCTTCTGAGTAGCCGGGCCGACCCAGCCAATCGTTTGTGCGGCGACCGAACCATAAGGATAAAATCGCTGGCTCTTTGGAAGGATTTCTACGGCATCGGTATCCATAAACTCCAGCTGGGCGGTGAAAATATCATCATCAGTCTTCAGCTCGAACAAAGGCCAACTCTTGTGCATCTCGGCAATATCAATTTTGGCTATCAACATAAGACGTTCATTGGCATCAGGGACGGCCTGGTCAAAATCCTTGTCCGGGAAATTTCTTTTCCACGCGAGGTATCGACGCAGATTCCAAACCTCGTTGTTTATTTCAGCAATTCCTGCTTCGACGTCTCTGCGTTGTAGCCCGAAGTATGTGCATTTGTCAATTAGCCGCTGTAAATCATCGAATTCGTATCTCGTATTGCGTATTGCGTATTGCGTACGTTGTCCATCAGCTCTTATTCTTTTTGCCTGTTGGACACGCTCGTCCATAATGGAGGTAAGCTCGTAATTCATGCAAAGCTGGAATTGTGGAACATCGGCGGCTATTACCCTGCCATTTCTATCGAGTATTTTTCCTCTGACGGTCTGAAGCTGCTTAGATATGCCTTTTTTCAGCTCCGCAATATCAATTTGAAGTGATGAGTCAGGCAGCAGCTGCATTTGAACCAGGCGGAGCAGGCAGAGAAGTAAAAAAAACGCGCTTAGAACAACAAAGATTTTGATTCGCTTTTCGTACATAACCGCGTATATTGGTAAATTAGCTGCGCTAATTTGCAGTTCATCTATTCGTTCATACAATATTTGCTATCATCAGAAACGCTTCGTCCTTATACGCATCCACCAGGCAACAGGCAAGAACAAAAACGGCCCGACCAGAGCAGTGTATAAAGAAGCCCAAAGGAGAATAGAACATATGTTCTTTGCGGCCGGCTCACCTATAAGCAGGCTTAACAAATGTGTCAAGGTTCCAACTAAAAAGCCGGTGATAAATATAACAATCGCCTGGTAAGGCATTTTTTTGATAGCAACAACACGGTTCAGGTACGCCAGAGCCGTGCCAAAAAGACCAAAACTGATTATTTGGGGACCCATCGCAGGAGCAATGATATCAGCGGCAAAACCTATTGCGAAAGAACTTATTATCGCCTCAGAGCAATCGCAATAAACGGCAAAAAAAACCAGAAGGATTAATAATAAATCAGGCTTAATACCCAAATGCGCTAATAAACTCGCCTGTAATAACGTAGCGACAAGAATCAAAACAGCAAACCGAAACCATCGCATCTATTATCCTCAACTGCCGGGGTTCATTACAATCACAGCCACGTCACTTAATGTTTCTATGTCACAAACAGGTTCGACAGTTATGTCCCAAAGCAAAGGACTCTCCTTATTCCTTTCACACAGGGCCACTTTTCCAATAACCATCGGCACATCCAAAAAACCCGGCTTTCTACGGGCAAAAACCTTCTCTGTTGTTTTGACCTTTTGCTTTATCATCCGGACCACTGCTGAGTTATCGCCACTGCCCTGCATAATTCTTTCTACGTTTGATACTCCTACCTTTACCGGAATTTTTGATGCCAGGTCAGTAAACAATCTGACCCGTGCGGTCCGTGATGAGACATCGGATATGGTCCCGATGATACTGTTGTCGCCTAAAACAAACTGCCCTATAGCTAAACCATCATCCCAGCCACGGTCGATAATAAGCTCGTTTCTCATCCCTTCAGGCTCCATTGAGACCGCAGCCAAAACCAAACTTGCACCTTCCAGAGGAAGTCTCTCGCGAAGCCCTGAAAGTTTCTGTACCTTCCGGCGTTCCTGTCGTAACAATTCTTCAAGGTTGTCAATATGGTTTTCGTACTGCATTTCCCTTCGCCTGAGCATCTGTTTAACCGGCTGATATGTACGTGCGGCCAGGGAGACGTTTCTTCCAATACTTAAAGGCCAGCGAAAAATGCGTGCGAAAGCAAACTGAAACTTACTTGTGAAATTCTGTGGAGCAAGTAAAAAAATAGACCCCGCTAATAAAAGTAAGGTGAACAACATTCGGTTGGACATCCTGATTTGCTTTTTTGCCATTATAGTGGCTCGTGGTTAAGTTTTCTATCCACGATTGACAGATAGTGCATCACTGGCGTCCGTATTCGCTGTGGTCCATCGTATCCTTCCACAGTTCGAGATTTTCGAGGTAAACGCTGGTACCACGGGCTACACAACTTAACGGGTCCTCAACCCTCTCAACCTTCAAGCCGGTTGCATTTGCCAGCACAGTATCCATTCCCCGCAGCAGTGATGTACCACCGCAAATGTGGACTCCATTGTCAATCAAATCAGCGGCTAATTCCGGTTCTGCCTTTTCCAACGTAACTGTAACTGCATCAATAATTGTAGCGATGGGGTCTCGCAGGGCTTCGCGGATTTCCTCGCTTGTAATGACGATTTTTCTGGGCAGTCCGGAGATGGTATCTCTACCGGCTACCTCCATCGTCAATTCCTCTTCCAAAGGGGCGGCAGAACCGATTTGTATCTTGACCTTCTCAGCCCTTGGCTCGCCGATGAGCAGGTTGTATGTCTTCTTAAGATGATTGATGATTGCCTCGTCCAAATCATCCCCACCAACGCGGATGGACTGCGATGTAGCGATATCAGCCAGAGACATTATTGCTACTTCAGTAGTTCCTCCGCCCATATCGACAATCATCGAGGCAGTAGGGTCTGTGATGGGCAGTCCAGCCCCGATTCCCGCGGCCATTGGCTCGTCAACAAGATAAACCTTGCGAGCACCTGCACGCTCAGCACTGTCAATGACGGCCCGCCGCTCAACAGCAGTTATTCCACTCGGCACGGCGATTACAACGCGAGGTCTTACAAGCCCACCCCTGCCATGCACTTTTCGGATAAAATAGGCGAGCATCGCCTCGGTAATCTCAAAGTCGCTGATTACACCGTCCTTCAACGGCCTTATCGCACTAATCGAGCCGGGCGTTTTGCCGAGCATTTCGCGTGCAACCAGACCGACAGCCTCACCATTATTCAGAACAATGTTGGTTCCTTTGCGAACGGCAACTACGGAGGGTTCATTGAGGACAATACCCTTATCGCGGACACAAACCAATGTTGTACAGGTACCAAGGTCGATACCCATATCCATACTGAACCAGCCTAAGAATGTGTCCAGCAACACTTTCGACTCCTTTCTCAGCTTTTAATCGAGTATTCTATATAATAAAGAGCGGATGCTCAATAGTCAACTAATTACGGAATTTTAAAGATTGTCTCGTATTGAGAATAGCACTTACAGACCACAAACACTAAGGAAACCAGCATTAAGGCCACCGCTGCGGCAAGAAGAACCGTATAAAGACTATCATGTGCGCTTATCTTTTGACCAGGATTCCGACCCTTAGGGCTCATAACATCCACCTCACAGAAAGTATTGTAAAAGCAACAGGGTTACACCCCCAGTAAAACCGAGGGCTAAATAACCGCTATAAGTTAGTACTTACGCTGTCGCCCACCTTCGGCATCTGCTGCACAAGGTCCAGGATACCAACGGCCCTTTCAGCATCAACGTCTAAAATCAGAATATCACAAACAAACTCATCACCACGAGTAACATGAAATTTCATATCCTCTGTGACACCATGCGCTCCGCCGATAGATATTTCAGCCATAGAGTTTCTCGGGTCCACTGCGGTTACCCGCCCCTTCAAACCGATATCCCTTGAATTAGGTGCAATAGGCGCAATAGGCGCGGCTCGAACCCTCTCTGGTTTCCGCGTAACCGGTGCAGCAGGAACCAGGGCTTTGCCATATTGCCGCAGGAGCTGGTTTAACCTGTTTTGTAACTCAGTCTTTTCCTCGAGCAGGCGTCTGGCTTTCTGGTCCAGTGTTGATATTATTACCATTTTCTCAAGCAGCGTGGTTTCGGTTTGCTTCAACTCTCTATCTTTCTTGATTTGTCCGGTACGCAGCTTCTCCATCTCATCCAGTGAGTTTTTCAACAACTGACTCTGGCTGTCCGTGGTCTTTGAGAAATCCATTACTATGGCTTCCCAGCTATTCATCCTTCGAACAGCATCATCTTTCTCCGCTCTGGCAGTCTGCAGGTCACGCTGCAACTGGGCAACCTGATTTTTTAGTGAGTCAACTGTGCTATTTAGCTGCTGTCTATGCCGGTCTGATTCGTCTTTGAATGTGTTTAACTCGTTCCTTGCACTTTGCTCCTTTTTAACTGCCGAATCTCTTTCGACCTTTAATCCCGTATACATCTGGCGGTAGTTATTAGCGTTGGCAACATAAGTTACAACAATACCGCAAAGAAAGATTGAGGATACGGTTAACAAAACGATTAATATCTTTGTAAGCGTGCTCAAAACAAGCCCTTTCCCTAAAAATCGTTCTTTTTCGCGTTTTTACAATATGCCAAATACATGACATTATTGTAGCAACGTACTACAATTCTATGCACAGATTACGAATAAGTCAAGTTATTTTTAGCAAAACCTGTCAGAAAGCTCATGTGGGCTTAAAACCCGGCCTCATTATGTATTTTTACCCTGCCAAACGGCGACTAAAGGACAAGGCTTCCTTTCTAACAGGATAAATCGGCCAAATAAAACAGAAACTTAAAATGGACGATTTCAGGAGAGATATCCGAAACCTTTGAGGCCTTATTTTGCTTTTGTACATTGCAAAACGGCCTTGGCAGCAGCGATACGGACGGCTGGAGACGGGTCTTTAAGAAGCCGTGGGAGGTATTTTTTCAGAGATGGAGTTCCAATTCGGCCAATCGCCAGCGCTACCCTCATATAAGCAAGTGCGAGGTCTCGTTTATCCAGTCCGACAGCAAGATTTTTTTCAAAGACATCAAGTACCACGGATTCGCCGATTTTGTCTTTGTGCGCACCGAGCTGTTCCGCTGCAGCCAGACGGACCTCCATTATATCGTCGTCCAACATAGTAATCAGGATATTTTTGGCCTTTTCCGTTCCCATCGCCCCCAGTGCCTGTATGGCTATAACTCTATCGTCTGCATAGCCGCTTATCCGCATTGCCCATAATTTCGGAAAGATTTGCTCATCACCAAGCGCAGCAATGGCCTGCACGGCGTTGAATCTGACCTTATCATCCGAATCTTTGTCCTTTAAGGCCCAATATAAGAGCTTCAGCGCATTTTTATCGCCGCTTTTGCCTATAAGCATTGCTGCATTGGCTCTGACTGTCAGGTTACTCCGGGCTATTGCTTTGTAAAGAACTCTAAAATATCTGGGAGAACCGAGTTTACCCATCGCATAGGCAGCAGCGATTCTGACGTTTTCGTCCCTGTCCTTTAATCGTCGCGCTATGTATGGTTCTGCAAGTGAGTATTGTGCATCTCCTACAGCCAGAACGGCAGCAAACCTGACTGGAACAACCCTATCCAGTAGCAACCGTTGTACCTTAGGCATCAGTTTGATTAGTTTTGTGGCAGCGACAACTTCTACAGCATTAGCCCTGACCGCCGGGTTCTCATCAGCTAAAGACATCTGGATAATAAGGGTGGCTTCCTGCCGGAGCTGGGCTGCGCTGATAACACTGGTCTTAGCGGCAGGGGTAGTTTTTACTTTTGACCTTTTTGAACAACATAGGCTTAATATCGCTATTAAAGAAAATAACAAAGCAGAATAATAGATAAAAGCACTTAGCAGGCTGCCGTTTTCGCTCCTTGCTTTAATTTTAGCTTTTATTATTGAGTTTTTCATCTGTTCACTCTGATAAATAAGTCTTTTTTGCCTTTAAGGAATTTTGCCGAAAGCTGTACTATTATGAGCAAAACGAAGCAAGCTGCACAACAAAAATCCAGCCATTGGCCATATTTACCAAAGAAGGTTGCCCTTGTATCTATCGGCATTTTATCGGCAAACCATCCAGCGATACCCTTGCGCTGCATAGCTTTAGCTGTGAAATCAGGGCTTGCTGCAATACAGCCGTTGTGTATCCGGCCCAGAGAATCGATAAGGCAGCTTATACCCGTGTTGACGCTTCGCAGAACAGAAACTCTGTTTTCGACAGCCCTAAAGACGCAGATAGCCGCATGCTGAGGCAGCTCCGTGCTTGGAATGACCCTGTCGTCCTTGAATCTCACAAACCAGCCATCATTACTTATATTTATGAGCCAGTCCGCCTGCTTTCGTCCCTTTTGGTCTGATACAAATCTTCGGGCAATTTTCGGCACAGTGTCCTCATAACAAATCATCACGCCGAATTTGTAAATCTGCACCTCGTTGCTATCGCCGCCGGTCATCTCAAATACTGTGTATTCGCTGCCTGCGTCGAGAGAATAATCATAGTTGTATGGCGTGAATTTCATCAACAGATTGTAAAGTGCGGGAATTTTCTTTTTGAAGGGAAGGAACTCTCCGAAAGGAACCAGATGAATTTTATCGTAGTGTTTGCCCGATTGCCGGCCGTCACTTTTATAAAGAAAAGCTGAATTATACCTCTGAGCTAAATGAAATGTCGAATCCTCGCTGATTTGCGGTGTACCGCCGTATGCACCCACAAGCACATAAGCTGTATCTTTGGAAAGCTCCTTGAGGGCCTTGTCGAATGTGCTGTAAGGATGTGAAGGCTCCAAAATCGCTATCACCCGGGGATTTAATACCGCCTGCACCATCGTTTCAGGCCAGACGATTAGCTCGGCACCGGTTTTGGCTGCCGCCCTGCTTTGCTGCATCAGGTCATCAAACATTTTATCAGATTCTTCAAATGTCCTCTTTACCGACTGCGGGACATTCGACTGTAAAGAGGCGACCAGAGGACCTTGTGTAATAAACTGCGGCGACTGGTTTATCCTCCATCGACCATAAATAACGGCAGCGACAACAGCAGCACATACTATAGCGGTCTTTATAAGATTGCTGATTTTGAAGATGTGCTTTCGTTGGGCATCGAGTATCAATTCAGCCAAAAGGCCATTGACCATCGCTATGAGAAAAGAAAGCCCTGCTGAGCCGAAAATGTCGGCTGACTGGATGAGGGTGATATTTTGATACTGGCTGTGGGCCAAAAACCTCCAGAAAAAACCGCCTAAAAAGAACCCCTGCAGACGTTCAGCACCGACGAACAATACGCCCGCTGCTAAAAACAGCGGAATCTTTTTTGTCCTGCAATAGCGCATGCCCAGTGCAACGAGCGGCCAAAGCACCGCTGTATAAAGACAGAAAACGAGCCAGCCCAAAATGGTAATCGGCGCTATCCAATACAGATTTCCCAGCCAATACAAAAAAGAAACTATATAAGCAACAAGTGCTAATGGTTTAGATTTGGTTTCAGGTGAGCAGATAAGGATGAAAGGCACCAGCGATACCCAGGCTAAAAGTGATAAGCTAAATGGCGGCTGAATCACTGTCAGCATCGCCGCACTGGCAAAAAATGCTAAACATAACAACAAAATATTCTTTGCTCTCGCCTCTTTCAATCGGCTAAATCCTTTAAAGCTGCCGCCAATTTTTCACTGCTATATTTTTTGCAATTGTTCATTCTGATGGCAAACTGGTTTGTAAACAATTGCAGTGTGTTTTTGTCAGTAGTAATTTCT
>Ga0307433_1000075_pt1 | contig 81400 bp, 82 predicted proteins | sample SalMarWE160210MG_FD_202166 | JGI IMG/M metagenome (GOLD analysis project Ga0307433, IMG submission 202166) | Salt marsh sediment microbial communities from the Plum Island Ecosystem LTER, Massachusetts, United States - WE1603-210 | ecosystem: Environmental > Aquatic > Marine > Intertidal zone >...
GCATTGGCGCAATTGATATCGATGGCCCTTAGCAGGCAGTGTGATGCGTAATCGAGCTCGTCGATTGCCAAAAACATCGAGCTCATAGAAACAAGTATATCAGCATCTTCTGGGAAAGTTTTCAGCTCAGAAATCAGATATGCCCTGGCCTGTTGTAATTTGCCTGTCATTAACGCATATTGAGCCAGCCGGTAGTATGGTCCTGTGAGTGAATCATCTGCGTGCAGCGCCTGGTTGTACAGTTTTATCGCCTGCTGGAAATCTGCATTGTTAAAGGCGATTTCTCCCAGATGAAACAATGCCGGTGCAAAATCGCTTCTTAGCTCAAGCAGCCGGTTGAATTTTTCCTTCGCCGATTCAATATCACCGGATTCGAGCAAAAACAAACCAAAATCGAGAATAGCATCGGTGTCACCCGGGTTGATTCGAAGCTCTTCAAGAAAATACTCACGGGTGCGCTGGCTGTCTCCATCGGACCAGTAAGCCTGGGCGATTCGGTATTTAATTTGTGGGTGGCCCGGCTCAAGCTCGGCTGTCTTTAACCAGCAGTGAATAGCTTTTTTAAACTGGCCCCGAGCAAAGAGACTATTGCCGATATTGTAATAGCACAAAGCGCAATCCGGTTTTATCTGCTGGGCAAGATAAAACATCTGCTCAGCCAAATCGTGCAGCCCCATTTCGGTATAAGTAATTATCCGGTTGCAATAGCACGGCTCAAATCCCGGGTCGAGCTGCTGAACCTGCTCGAAGGTATCAATAGCCAAATCGTATTGGCCGGTCCGAGTGTAATCGACCGCCAGTGAAGTTAATATCTCCAAATCATCAGGATTTAACTGCAGCGCAGCTTCATATTCATTTATTGCGTCCTCAAACCTGTTGAGGGAATCTAAGGTCAGGGCCTTATTGAAATGCCACGTACCGTTCGAGGGATTTACCTGAAGAGCCATATCAAGTTCGTCGAGGGCCTGTGACATTTTGCCATCTTCGTACAGCTCAAAGGCCTTATGTGCCTTTCGCTCAGCTTTATCGTAAGAGCCAAATGTCATATCTTCTAAGACCATACGGAACAACCTTTGTTACTTTGGGACTCTGGCCGGGCCTTCCCTGACGAGCATCAGGTAACTCATCACCAAAACGGTATATCGCCCATAAAATACCATCGAGTTAGTGGTTTTTGCCAGTTTGATAGCTTTTTGCCCGCAGCAAAATTTTGCTGGAAATCTGAGTTATAAACTCTTACAATTGCAAAGGTTAGCAAGCGGGTCTGTTGATGAGTCGAACCTGAACGGTTGTTTTTCTGGAAAGTCGCTGCCAATAGTCTTATAATGTGCAGAAGCCGTGTGGCTTATGAACTAATCTAAGTTCGTTCGTACTACCATAGTACCGAACGTTGTTTCGTCCTTCGTCCGCCGTGTCTGCAACACGTCGCGACAGGCAGCGGACCGCGGGGAATGGATTGGAGAAGTGAAACTATGGTTAAAGAAATAAAAGGCCAGGTAACAGCCGGCAAAGGCAATTATGCTATCGTAGTCAGCAGATTCAATGAGTTTATAACCTCGAAACTGCTTGACGGTGCTATAGATTGTCTTCAGCGCCATGGTGCTTCTGATGAGCAGATAACTGCAATCTGGGTGCCGGGTGCCTGCGAGATTACGCAAGCAGCAAAAAAACTCGCACTAAGCGGCAAGTACGTTGCAGTTATCTGCCTCGGTGCAGTCATGCGTGGTCAAACCGCCCATTACGAATATATCTGCCAGCAGGTATCACGGGGTATCGGACAAATCAATTACGAGTCAGCCACCCCGGCTGTATTTGGTGTGCTGACCTGTGATACGCTCGAACAAGCGGCCGAAAGAGCCGGTACAAAAATGGGCAATGCCGGTGCCGATGCAGCAAGAACAGCCATGGAGATGGCTAACGTAATCAAACAAATATAAGTGGTTCGTTGATTTTCAACTACGAATATGAACTTTGACAAGAGAACAAAGGCCAGGGAGCTGGCAATGCAGGGATTATATCAGCTCGATGTGCAGGGTCCAGATTTGCTGGAGTTTTTAGATGAGTTCTTCATAGAGGCCCAGGCCGATGAAGTTGTCCATAAACTTGCCTCGGATTGGACAAGGCAAACATGGAAGAACCTGGTGCAGTGTGATGAGCTGATAGCTGATTCATCAATAAAGTGGCACTTCGAAAGATTATCACCTGTTGACAAAAGTATTTTGAGATTGGCGGTTTTTCAACTGAAATTTTGTCTGGATATTCCGCCTAAGGTTGTGATAAATGAGGCAATTGAGCTTGCTAAAAAGTTCAGCACGGATAAGTCGCCTGCTTTCATTAATGGAGTGCTTGATGCCGTTTTCAAAAAACTATATGCAGAGAAGCAAGCAACCTGAGGCAGATTCGTGCACAGATGATGTTCGTTGCTCGATAGACGAGGGTCAGGGATGAGAATAATTGCTGTATTAAACCAGAAGGGGGGGGTTGGAAAAACCACAACGGTGGTCAATACCGCGGCGGCCCTTGCTGCTATGGGCTTACGAGTTGCCGTTATAGACCTGGACCCTCAGGCGCACCTGACCATACACCTCGGCCTGGAGCCACAAAAGGCCAGTGCCGGCTCCTATGAGGTCCTCGTCAAGCAGGCCAGCTTTGAGAAGGAGCTTATAATTGTGCGTCCAAATCTCTGGCTGCTGGCTGCAAATATAAACCTCGTTGGCGCCGAAACCGAGCTTGTAAGTGTGGTCGGCAGGGAAACCATTTTGCGAGAGGCCATCATGGAGATTGAGGACAAATTCGATTATTGCCTTATTGATTGTCCTCCTTCGCTTGGCTTGCTGACCCTCAATGCCCTCGCTGCCGCCAAAGAGGTTTTGATTCCGCTTCAGCCGCATTTTTTGGGGCTTCAGGGATTCGGAAAACTGCTGCAAACCGTCGAGCTTGTCAACAAAAGGATTAATCCAGACCTGAAAGTCAAAGGGATTTTGCTGTGTATGTTCGACAGCCGTGCCTCACTTCCGAAAGAAGTCAAGTCTGATATCGAGCAGTTCCTTGAAAATGCACGCGAGACTAACTGTGCCTGGGCACATGCTGCGATTATACCAGTTTATATCCGAAGGAATATCAAATTGGCCGAAGCGCCCAGCTATGGCAAAACGATTTTTGAATACGAACGAAGCTGTCATGGCGCCGAAGATTACAAAAAAGTAGCCGAATTTATACATTCTCAATCCGTTGCACCGATACAGTCGGATACGACCCCCGCCGTTTTGCTTGCCCCTCAGCTTCTTGCGAAGCAAGGCGAGGGGCTTCGCAAAGACGAAGCATCGGGGGCCGCTGCTGGAGAAAATCAGGTCAAGCCACCTATCGAAATCAAGTCAATATCAAGTTCTGATTCGCAATCGCCTATAGAAATTCCGCAAACCGGCCAAACGCAAAAGTGACGAAACTTGTCTGACCCGCTGCCCCGCCTTGCGGCGAGAGACGCAGGGGCATGCGACAGTCAAAATTCAGATTTGTAATAGGCGGTATAAAAAGCTGGGTGATATAGGACTCAAACCTGTGGGCTAATGATTTCTTCGGTGTGCCCTAACAAATCCATAACTTCTTGTTTTATTAAATTTTATATTCTACCGGTTTTTTGTGGGGGAATAAAAACTCGCCAAATAGTTGCAATAAAAAGTGACGCTATCTCGTCTTATATAGTGAAATTGGCCACAATGTTTGGTCTTTGGAAATTTGGTTTCTGATTTAAGAAAGGAGCATAAAAATGAAAAGGGCATGTTTAGTAATTTTGGTGGGTTTAATCGTTGCTTGCATTTCGGTACCTGTGATTGCCGGGCCTATGGGTGGGTACGGCCATAAGGCCGGCAGGATGTATGGAGGTCCCGACAAAGCGTTTGGAGGCCCCCGCAGGGGTGGTGGTTATATAATCGGGATGGTTTTGAAAATGAAGGAAGAGCTTGGTCTTAGCGACAGCCAGGTTGAGCAGTTAAAAACTCTTAAGGGCGAAGTTAAAGAGCAGATGAAGGCCGGCCAGGATGCTGTTAAGGCCAAGAGAGAAGCCCTGCAGGAAGCGGTAAAAGCCGGAGCTGAAGAAAGTGCAATTCGCGCTGTAGCGGCTGAGCTCGGTACAGTGCTCGGTGACCAGGCGGCCCTTAGGGTTAGCACCAAAGCAAAGATTGATGGAATTCTGACGGAAGACCAGCAGTCCAAGCTAAAAGAGTTGAAAGGACAACGTGCCAAAGGCAAACCTGAAGCTGGAGAATGTACAAAAGGCCCAAAAGGTCCTGGAAGAAAAGCAGGGCGTCCAGAGGCAGTATTTAAGAGAATTGATACTGATGGGAATGGCGTTATCAGTCTTGAGGAGTTTAAGGCTCATAGGGAGCATATAAGGGAACGTTTTGGCGGCAAAGGGCCAAGAGGGCCAGGAGGACCAAAAGGCCACTGGGGACGAAGGCCCAATTATCCTATGGAGCAACCAGAGGATTAACGGTTCGTTATAAACTAACGTTCCTGTTGTTGATTTCAGTGGGGGACAGGTTCGGCGATAAGGTGCCGAACCTGTTTTTTTATATTAAAAAGTGGGCGATACAGGGTTCGAACCTGTGACCTCACGGGTGTGATCCGTGCGCTCTAACCAGCTGAGCTAATCGCCCAATTGAATTGCCGATTTCAAATCGGAAATCAAAAACCGTCAATCGAAAATCAGGTTGTGCCGAAATTATAAATCGTAAATTGACAATCGTCAATCGCAAATTAAGCAGGGACAAGGTTAACGCGTCCGAGTTTAACGCCTTTTAGACTCAGAATATTTTCAGCTGTTCTTTTGATTTCGTCCACGCGTCCTCGAAGTACAATAATTTCCATACAGCTGTGCTCGTCCAGGTGAATATGCATGGAAGAAATCGTTTGCAAAAGATGAAAATGCTGTAAGTCGGTGAGCTTCTGCATCAGCTTAGTCAAATGATGGTCGTAAACCAGAAATACGGCAGCGATTGCCTTTGTTTTCGGATGGCTTAAGCTCTCGGTACTTAGCTGCTGGCGGATTAAATCGCGTATGGCCTCCGAGCGATTCTCATAGCCTTGTTTGGCAATGAGCTTATCGAACATGGAAAGCAGCTTCTTGTCCAATGATATCCCTATGCGCTCCACTTGTGTCATTTTTACACTCCTGATAACAATGAAACTGCGAATATGTCTTGCTATTTACTCGTTACGTTAAGTATATCCAAAAGTTTTATAAAGTAAAGCCCATTAGTCCTAGGGACTCCTTACGGAGAAAGCTTAGATGGAGCTTTTTTTCTAACAGGGTAAAGGCCGTATTGTTTTTGAATCGAGTCTTGACGTTGTGATGTTGGGAGCTTAAATTGTGAAAAGATTTTTTTCGATTTAGGTGGAACTATCCAATAATGACCGCTGAGCAAATAATCGAGTTTTTTGGAATGAGGCCTTTACCACAAGAGGGCGGCTTCTATGTTGAGACTTATCGCTGCCGGGAGAAAATCAAAAAGATGGCACTGCCTGCAAGATATAATGGTGACAGAAGTTTCGGCACCGCCATTTTATATTTGCTTATGCCTGACACATTTTCATCTCTGCATAGGGTAAACAGCGATGAGATATTTCATTTTTATTTAGGCGACCCGGTAACGATGCTGCAGCTTCATCCGGACGGGGCCAGTGAAATTATCACTTTAGGACACGACGTTTTAAGCGGCCAGCGTGTACAGGTAATCGTGCCGCGAGACAACTGGCAGGGCTGTTTTTTAAATGAAGGCGGAGAATTCGCCTTAATGGGAACAACCGTTGCACCGGGTTTTGAAACTTCTGATTTCGGGCCGGCGCAAAGACAAGACTTATTGCTGCGATACCCTAACCGGCGAGATTTGATAATCAAGCTGACCAGCCATCAGTAATCGGTCAGACCCTCGGTTTCACCGAGAGGTGAACTTCGTCGCCCAGACGAGTATGTCATCTTTTTATATCACTTCAAGTCTGCGGAGGACGGTCTTTGCCCAGCGGGAGCTGCGAATCTGTGAGAAAATAAGCAATAATACCGCCAACAGCCAATATCCGGTAAACCGTAAATAGTGAATAGCGGTAGCAAATATACAGCTTTGTTCAGTTGAACAGCGCCTTACCAGCTCGCGAGGGGTGTATATTACTCCTGGAAAGATACCATCAAATACAATTTGCCAGGGTAGCAGTAAGATGACCAAAACCAGCGAGAGGAAAAATGCCCGACTTATATGGTTTATTCCGCCGAGTCTGCCTATCAGCGAGACCTTCAGGCTGAACAGCATACACAGGCAATAAAGTACAGCCGTCAATATGAGCAAACCATTGACGATACGAACGGTCCAGCGTATGTGCTTGAAAGTTATGTCGAAGGGAAAACCCCCCGCTTCTTCGCTTTGCGAAGCAAACGGCGGGGGTTGCTGGGGTTCTTCGACCGGCTTGTTTGGCTCGGCAGCCACCTTTTCTGCGGCCTCTTTAATCTCTTCTTTCTTCTCGCTCTTAGCCTTATCACAAGGTTCAATTAAGCCACGGTCAACAAGCCAGAAGGATACCTGCAGCAAAAGCAAACAGAGAATTGCAACTGTAAACAAACCGTTTTTCCATCCCCTGAACACCCCGATGGCCTCAAGGCAATCGGTTGTATCGAGTAAGTTATTTTGCTTGGTTTGAAGCTCATCCATTTTTATATCTCCTAAATCTGGTTAATTAACTATCTGCTATTTCGACTGGCATTTAGTATCCAGTATCTGACATCCAGCATGGCTTTTTAGATTATTATGTTTTGTGTTTGTTATAGGTGCAAGAAATTTATTTTTCATCTTTTGTAGCTTTGTGCCATGTGGCGAAGCTTCCGGCCTTCGTAGCCGAGCTACTTTGGCGAAGTAGGCACTTTGCAGAATAGCAGCTATTACGGGCTATTTTTCTTGCAATGCGCCGGTTTTTGCCTATACTAGTGGCTGGTAACCGGTGTTCGGTAATTATTTGACTACCGCCACTTCGTGTAACCATTGACCAATTATTGTTTAACTGGTTTTGGAGTAGAGCTATGAATTTGATGAAGTGGTTTCGCAAAAATAACAAGAAGATAATGGCCATTGTTGTCGTCGTTATAATGATAGGTTTTATAGCCGGCCCAACCATGCGATATTTTACTCGCGGAAGGACAGGATGGCACGAAGCGGTGGCCTACTACGCTGATAACAAGAAAATAGCAAGAGACGATGCAATTTCGGCCCATCAGGAGCTGGAAGTTTTGCGTTTTCTGGCGGTGGATGGCCTATTAAGGGCCCAGGATTTGCGGGCGGTTTTGTTGGGAGAGCTGTTGTTTTCGGAACAGAGAATTTCACCGGTACTAATCAATCGCATAAAGCGAGTGATAACAGCAAATGGTTACAGAATCAGCGATAAACAAATCAGCGATATTTACAATCGTTCTATGCCTGCTGATTATTATTGGTTTCTGCTGAAAAAGGAAGCACATTTCGCGGGAATTAAGGTGCCGAGGGAAAATGCGGGCAGACTGCTCGGACGAGCACTGCCACAGCTATTTAACGGAGCCACATATTCGCAAGTAATCCGGTCTCTAATGGATAGACAGGGGATTCCGGAAGAGCGGATACTGGCGACGTTCGGGAAATTGCTGGCTGTGCTGCAATACTCCCACATGATTTGCTCAGGTGAAGATGTGACAAGCTCACAGATAATGCACATGGTGAGCCTGGAGAATGAAACAATAAATGTTGAACTTGTAGAATTTGAGTCATCTGTGTTTGCCGAGGCTCTTTATGAGCTGAATGAGGCTGCGTTAGTCGAACATTTTGAAAAATACAAGAAGTTCTTTGCCAGAACACTGAGCGAGGAAAACTCTTATGGCTTCGGATACAAACTGCCTGACAGAGTTCAGCTTGAATATATCGTGTGCCAGCTCGATGATGTTTCGAAAATAGTAACGCTACCTACAAATCAGGAGAAGGAGCAATATTATCAGAGGAGCATAAAACAATTCAAAGAGTCAGTTCCATCGGACCCTAACGACCCAAATTCGCTGCGAATAGAACGAACTAAAAGTTATGCAGAAGTGGCAAGCTTTATTGCAGACGGGCTTTTGCAGAACAAGATAAATTCCCAGGCAGAGAAGATACTACAGGAGGCTAAGGCACTCACCTCCGCGGAATCTTATGAAAGCAAGGAGGGTGATGATTATACATCTGTCGCTGAACAATTGGGCAAAAAGTACAAAATCAAGATATACTCGGGGCAAACAGGCCTGCTTGCGGCAACAGATTTTCAGGCCGACAGGAATCTTGGAATGTTGTACCTGGAAAGTTATGGTAGAGTTCCGGTGAGTTTGCTCCAGATTGTATTTGCTATTGATGAGCTTAAAGCCAGTGACCTTGGACTCTTTAACATGCCGAGGCCGAAAATGTATGAAAGTATTGGGCCGTTAAGAGATTTATATGGAAAGATGATGGCACTTGTACGTGTAATTAAAGCTGAGCTGGCTTCTGAACCACAAAGCATAGACCAAACATTCAGTACCGAGGGGCTTATATTGGACCCGAACGAGCATCCGAAGAGTGAAAATGTTTACTCGATAAGAGAGAAAGTGAATGAGGATTTGAAGGACCTTGCCGCAATGGATACTACCAGAAGTAAAGCCGAAGAATTTGTTAAACTGGCTGGAAAAGACGGCTGGGACAGCGCGATTAATAAATTTAATGACCTTTATGGAGAGCAGGTCAAAAAAGACCCAAACGAACCTAATGTATTCCGGGTACAAATTCTTACAGACTTGCAGAGGGTTTCGAATGCGACATTACAAACATTGGCCGTTCAAAGGGCTGGCAACCTGTCGGCGCGGTTGGTAATGAACGAAAATGCAAAACAATTTATGGATAGGCTGTATTCGCTTGTGCCGCAGGATAGCAACACTGTTAATACCGCCGGCTTAATTATGGAGTTTAAGCCAGATAGGAGCTTTTATATTATCAAAGATATTTCGGTTAAACGTCTTGACCGGGCAGAATACGAAAAAATCAAAACGCGGCGGTTATATAGTGAGGACCATATCCAAACACAGAGCATGGCGGCAGAGTTTTTCAATCCTGAAAACATATTAGAACGTATGAATTTTAGATGGGGTAAGAATCATGAAGAAACGACGGATACCAATACACTGCCGCAGTCAAAGGAGCCATTTTAATGCCACGGTATTCGAAAGAAAATAAGGCGATATTTTTGTTGGTTGTTGGACTGCTGGGCTGGGTTGTGCCGGGTGCGGGCTATTTTGTGCTTGGAGAAAAAAAACGGGCCATAATTGTATTCACCGCTATCATCTTGACTTTTTGTTTAGGATTATATATCGGCTCGATAGGTGTGATTGACTTATTTGGAACATCAGCAATCTATGTAAAAGTGGCACAAGTTATGAATCCGCCGGTAGCGATAGTCTTGGGGCATTATACCGTGGGTGGTAATTATCCCGTTTACGGCTGGCCAAACGAAATTGGACAGGTATACACAATGATATCCGGCTTGCTTAACCTTCTGTGTATTGTCAACGCTGTTTACTTGGCTCATTTGTACAGAACGGAAATGGCTGGAGGTTAAATGTCGATAATTACAGTTTTTGTGATGGCGAGCTTTACCGTGCCGGAAAAGATTGGTGCAGAGCCGCAGTCTATGTTGTGGCTGCTGCCATTAGCGGCTGCGATAGCTGTTGTCTATAAGGTAACAAAGCTGCCGACGATTACGGCCGGCAATTTTATTAAAGAGGCAGCAATATTATTCGGCTCAATTGTTGTTTTCATAATCGCAGTTGCATTGGTCTTATACGCTTCGGCCTGGCTAATTACAGAGTGATTGCAGGATTACTTAATCCGCTTATGGCGGGCTCATCCCTGTTAGAAATAATTTTTCCAGCGGAGGAGCTTTCTCCGTAAGGAGTCCCTAGGACTAACTGGGTTTACTCGTTGTTCTCCGGCGAGTTGTCTTTAAGCACATCTAATTCAACGAGGGCATTGAATGCGGCTTTTTGCTCCGCCTCCTTCTTATTTGTCCCCCAGGCACTTGGAAAATGACGCTCTGCGATAATTACTTCCAGCTCAAAACATTTATTATGGTCGGGCCCTTTTTCATCGAGCAGTGCATAAACAGGTACGGTGTTAAACTGCTCCTGGGTATATTGCTGCAATAGGGATTTGAAATTGCCGTGAGCTTGTTCTGCGCTGGCTTGCTCAATAAATGCGCTAAATGTTCTTATGATAAAATTTTTCGCGGCAACATGACCGCCATCAATACAAATCGCAGCTATAATAGCTTCCAATAAACCAGCAGCGAGAGAGCCTGACAAAGCCTTGCTGGAAACCATGCCTTTACCAACTTTTAGAAATTGCTGCAATCCAAGACCATTGGTAACCTGGGCGCACGTTTCCCGAGAAACAAGCATACTCTTTATTTTCGTCAAGTCTCCTTCAAGATAATCCGGGAACCGTTCGAAGAGGATTTGACAAATCACCATACCTAAAATGGCGTCGCCGAGAAACTCCAGACGTTCATTACTTAACAGGCGATTATCAACAGCGGAAGAGTGCGTGAATGCCTGAGCTAAAAAAGTGCTGTTTGAGAATTTATGACCTGTTATCTGCTCGATTTCTTGTAAAACTTCTTCCTTCATTTGATTTTGTCCCGATTTCACAAAAACTCTGTGAGCAGATTACGAATATCGCTGTTTTTACAGTGGTCTTCATAACCGGCTCAACAAAAACAAAATAGTATCATCCAAAAATATCCGGCTGTCAAGCCTTTTAGTCAGGTGGCCGATTTTTGCAACAAGTCGCAAGGTAAAAGCCCGACTTATCGGCTAATTAATCATTTGCAGGCTTGCTAAGGCGACAAATTTGTCATCAGCAATTTCGAAAATTCCGTCGAGACCGGTTATTGTGAAGATGCCCCTTGTTGCAGGTGCAACGCTGCAGAAAACAAGGCGATGACCACAGTCAGCTAATAGTTTGCGCAACTTCAGTAGCTTTGAAAGACTCGAAGAAGTTACGATATCGACCCGGGAAAAATCGATTACCACGTCGCAGTCACCTCTATCACGCGCGATTTCGGTAATGGTGTTGAGCTCGTCGCCTATTTCTGGTTCCTGCGGCATGTCCACAAGAATGATATCTTCAGACCAATTTTGAATCCCCATTTTAGATTCTCCTTTTTAACTCAAAATAGTTTTTCCAGGCTCTAAGCATTTATCGACAAAAGTTTTAGCCAAGTTAATTGTGGAAACTACACTTTTTTCAGATTTTTTTCCTATTTGATAAAAATCTCTGCGAATAATTGGAGGTTTTTCTGACATTTTGGCTGTCAAAGCAAAAATCCAACGATTCCCGGACCTAAACAACAGATTAGGCAAGGTTTGCCATTCACCATGGATTTGGGACGATTTTGAGCAAAGAATGGCCCGGTCACTAATTAATTTCGCCAACCATTTCATATCCGGCGAAAATTATTTTGACAAATCCGCTAATTTGCCCAACAATGTGCTCAGAAGGCGGTTAAACTATCACTTGTGTAGGTTTTGCGAAGAAGAGGCGCTGTTGAGTAAAGGGGGTCATAATATATCTAACCAGCCTCCTCAGCGCGCTTGGCTTACTTGATGACAATTCGATGGCTTAGTATTAAGAATCTTAATTTTGTTTGTTTATAGTAACCATTGTTTGGATTATATATAAATGGTTTTGAAAGGAATCAGAAGGACGCTGGCTTTTTAACAATATTCGGTTAGCCGATTATTTTATATGTTAAGAACATATGCAACATTTATATCTCTGTTTCGTTCGGCCGCTGATATTGTAATTATTGGTTGCGCCTGGATAGCTGTTTACCATCTTCGATTTTATTCGGGGATATTGAGCGTTACCAAGGGAGTACCAGATTTTAAAGAGCATTTGATTTTAGGGTTGCCAATAATATGCATCTGCTATTTTAGCTGTTCGTTGAGGGGACTTTATAAGCCCAAGCGGATACAGAGTATGTTTCAACAGCTTATAGAGATTCTTGAAGCCAGCATTCTTAGCGGATTATTTATGTTGGCGTTCCTCTATTATACCCAGAGCCAGCCTTATTCACGTAAATTATTGGTGCTTTTTGTTGCTATGTTATTTGCTGGATTGGTTTTTTCGCACTTGTTTACGATAGCCATAATGCGAAATTTGCGAAGAAAAGGGTATAATCTCCGTTACTACGCGGTTATAGGGGCAGGAAAGAAAGGGCAGCAGCTTGTTCGGGATATCGAGCAGATTGGGTGGTTCGGACTAAAGTGCAGGTTTTTTGTGGATAATAATCCAAATCGTATTGGTACCGAGCTGCTGGGGGTGCCTGTATATGGCCCAGTTGAAAAATTGACTGAATTAGCCAATGCCGAACATATAGATGAGATATATCTGGCTCTTGGTGGGGCTGAAGCTCAGGTAGTCTATTCAATTCTGGAACATTTACAATCGATAGGCATCACGATTCGCATCATTCCGGATTGGGGCAATCTTATATCAATAAGTGATGCAAGAGCGGTGCCGGTTGGTTCACAATTACTATTTTCTGCAGCAGATTCGCCATTGAGCAGCTATAACATCATACTCAAGGAAATTTTTGACCGCATAGTCGGTCTAATACTGCTATTAGCATGTGCTATTCCTATGGTAATAATTGCCGTGCTGATTAAGCTGACTTCCAAGGGGCCGGTTTTTTATGAGCAAATAAGGGTCGGGATGGACCAGAAAGAATTTAATATGCTGAAGTTTCGGACGATGACGGTTGATGCAGAGAAGGAAAATGGACCACAATGGGCTAAGCCTTATGACCCCAGGCGCACACGAATTGGTGCGTGGCTGCGGGGTGCAAGTCTTGATGAACTGCCTCAGCTCATAAATGTAGTAAAGGGGGAAATGAGTCTGGTTGGGCCGAGGCCCGAACGGCCTCTCTTTGTAAAACGGTTCTCTAAAGAATACAAAAAGTATATACTTAGGTATAAGCTCAAAGCAGGGATGACCGGATGGGCGCAAATACATAGCTTCCGCGGTGATACTTCTCTGAAAAAAAGGTTGCAGTATGATTTATATTACATTAGAAACTGGTCCTTTAGGCTCGACCTGTGGATTTTGCTGCAGACACCCTGGCAGATTATAAAAAGTAAAAATGCGTATTAAAATGACTTCTGAGCAGTCTGGCAAAAGTAGGGATATTCTTTACACCTTAATCCTGCTGACGATTGCACTGTGTGTTGGTGCATATCTTATTAGTACAACTGTTATTATCGCAAAAGATAGCGTAACTTTTATAGAGTATGCTAAAGACCTCCGTGCATCTCCCGTAAACACAATGCTCAACCATGACCAGCACCCGGGTTATCCATTCTTGATTCTCACAACATACAGAATAGCAAAAGTTGCATATGATGACCTGTCGTTGTGGGGCTGGATTTATTCCGCTCAAATTGCAGCACTGATATTCCGGTTGCTTGCAGTAGCAATATTTTATTTCATTGGTAAAGAAATTGTAGGGCCGAGATTTAGCTTCCTGGCTATCTTAATCCTTATCTTATTGCCTCGACCAGCTGAATATGGAAGTGATGCTCTCAGTGATTGGCCGCATATTTTCTTTTTGTCAATCGGTTTTCTGCTGTTGATACGCGGCGCAATAGACAGAAGATGGTGGCTGTTTGGTTTTGCAGGTCTGACTGCCGGCCTGGGATATCTTATTCGGCCTGAGTGTGCTCAATTGGTTGTGTATGGTTTTTTGTGGTTGGGGCTGCAGCTTTTTGGGGCACAACGTGTTATAAGCAGACGCAAGGCGGTGTTTGCACTGGCTTTGCTGCTTGTTGGTTTTTTGGTTTCGGCTGGACCATATATGAGATTGAAGGGGGCGGTATTTCCTAAAAAGCAGATGAGTTGGTTTGCTCTGGCTCCACAGCCCTGTACAGATTATGAGCAACGAACACAAATCTACCCCAATACTGTATATGTTGCCGGCTTTGGCTCATCAGACTTTGTAAAGGGCTTTGATGTATTGCTGGAAAATGTTGGTGATACACTGATGTGGTTTTTTGTGCCGGTTTTATTAATAGGTATGTATAGGTATTTTAGAGAGAGGGGCTGGAGCAGACCGGAGAAGTTTTTTATAACGGCATTTATTGCCTTGAATATACTTTTAATGATATGGCTATCCTGCAAATACGGCTACATAAGCCAAAGACATGTTTTGCCGTTGGTGGCCTTTACAATTTTCTATGTGCCGCTTGGATTACAAACACTTGGAAATTGGCTAAGTGCTGGATTTTCCAAAAGCCGGTGGGAAGCCGGGCAAAATCCGCAGTTATGGTTTTTTATTTTAGTTACAACGGGGTTAGCCATATGTGCTCCCAAATTACTCACACCCATACGTAAGGCAAAACAAAATTATCAGGATGCCGCACAATGGCTTGCAAAGAATACTGAGACTAAAGATATTATAGCTGTTACTGACCCTCGTATTAGTTTTTATTCCGGCCGTAGAGGTATTGAATATGATGGCCAAACTGTTCCCAGAGAAGCCGGATATGTAGTAAAAGTAGTCAAAAGTGAAAAAGATATGCCGATAGATGAAAAGACGCTGCAAATCCAAAAGTTTTTTGAGGATAACAGCGGGAAGTCTAAAGTTATTATATATAGACAAACACAATAGTCTAAGCTCAATAGGTTCGACAAGCTCACTACTTAGTCGGTAGGATGGGCTGTTTCAGTAATGACGGATTGAATATAGTTTTGCATCGAGTGCTTGTAGATAGGGCGGTTAAATCTTAAGGCATTATCGCGACATTTCTGAGGAAGGAACCGGCTTTTTACTTTCTCAAATAGTAAAATTGCCTCCCATAGAGCTTTTGGGCTTTGTTCGTAAAAGAATATTCCGGTAGTATTGTTTTGAGCGTTTTGCCCCGCCTTCGCTGAAGCTTCGGCGGGTAAACTTTGGTCTAACCCTACTATTGTTTCTAATGCTCCGCCCTTACCGAAAGCGATAACGGGTTTGCCGCAAGCCTGTGCTTCCAAGGGCACAATGCCGAAGTCTTCCTCGCCGGGAAAAATCAGGGCTTGGCATTTTTCCATATACCTGGCAACTTCATCGTCGTCAGCATTATCTATAAAAGAGACATTGGCTGATGCTATACTCTTGAGGCGAGGTAGCTCAGGACCGTTTCCTATGATTACAAGCTTCTTGTTTTTGGAGCTGAAGGCCTGAACTGCAATATCTATTCGTTTATAAGGCACCAGTGCAGAAACAATAAGGTAGTAGCCATCATTGTCATCGGAAATGGTAAATCGAGCACATTCAACCGGAGGATAAATAACTACGGAATTCCTGTTATAGGCCTGCCTTATTCGATTTTGAACGTTTCTGCTGGGAGTGATAAAGTGTGTAACTCTATTTGATGTCTTTCTATCCCAATTTCTTATGCAGTCGAGGAGACTATCGACTGCCTTTTTTTTAAGGCAGCTAAACCCTTTTAGATATTCGCTCCGCATATGCCAGGCATAACGCATCGGTGTATGGCAGTAGCAGATATGTGGTATGCTCGATGGAGCCTTGACAGATTTCGCCACGCAGTGGCTGAAGCTCAAGACACAATCATATCCGCTCAAGTTAAATTGTTGTATGGCGTGTGGGAATATCGGCAGGTATCTTCGGAATTTTTTTATATTACCGGGGAGCCGTTGGATATATGAAGTGTGGATTTTGTGTGACTCTATTGTTTTCGATACAGAGCCCGGGAAGTGCACTAATGTAAAAATGTCAGCATCCGGATATAACTCGCATACAGCTTCCAGACACCGCTCTCCGCCACGCATTTTGGTTAACCAGTCACAAACAAGGGCTATTTTCACTTATCTGCTCTTGCTTCTCCTCGCTATTTGAGTTCCTTATACCAGTCGTATGTTAAACTTAGACCTTTTTTTAGCCCTATATTAGGCCTCCAGCCAAGTGCCTTTATTCTACTTGAATCCAGAAATCTTCTTGGGTTTCCATCCGGCCTGGTTGTATCGTAAATTGTTTTTCCCTTAAAACCTGTTATTTGTCTGATTAACCCGGCCAGTTCTTTTATTGATGTTTCAACGCTTGTGCCGGCGTTAATGATTTCACTGGAATTGTAATTTTTCATAAGAAAAAGACATGCATCTGCCAGGTCATCAACGTATAAAAAATCTCTCCTGGGCCTGCCACTGCCCCAGATTGTAACAGCTTTCCGGTCTTTTATTTTTGCTTCATGAAATTTTTTAATAAGGGAAGAAAGCACGTGGGCATTTTCATCAAAATGGTCATTTATGCCATAAATATTGGCGGCAATAACAGATATAGAATTTGTTCCGTATTGTCGATTATAGGCCTGACACATCTTAATGCCAGCCAGTTTCGCTGCCGCAAAGGCCTCATTTGTCGATTCAATAGGACCTGTTAAGAGATATTCTTCTTTTATTGGTTGTTTGCAGATTTTTGGATAGACGCAGGAGCTGGCCAAAAAAAGAAGTTTTTTAACGCCATATTTACAGGATAAATCAATCACATTTGTTTGTATCATAAGATTTTGATAAATGAATTCGGCCGGATAAGCATTGTTGGCATAGATGCCGCCGACTTTTGCCGCGGCCAAAAATACATATTCAGGTTTTTCTTTTACAAAAAGTTTTTCTGTTTTTTTCTTATCTACCAAATCCAATTCTTTGTGAGTTCTAGTTATGATATCTTTGTAGCCTTGCAATTTCAGCTTTCTCACAATAGCAGAGCCGACAAGGCCTTTATGGCCGGCTACGTATATTGAAGAATTTTTTTTCATGTTTATTTTGTATGTTGTTCCATGAACGTTTCTACTGTATCAACCAGATAGTCAATATGTTCGTCGCCTAAGTCCTGATGTACTCCGATATGTAAGCCATTATTACCAATATATTCGGCGTTCGGGAAATCCCCTAATTTATAATCCAGGAAGGAAAACCCGGGACATTGCGTAGGCATCGAAGTAAATAAATCTCTTGTATCGATACCGTTTTTGTCCAGGTAGTCAACCAATTGGTCCCTGCTGAACGGGGACCCTTCCCTGACAATCATGGGAAAGGCGTGTGGACCAATCTTTTCATCATCCTGCTCAGGAATAGTGGCAATATACTCACTAAATCTGTTAAATCTTTCTATCATCGTGAGTAAATTATGTCTTCTTTTATCAATAATATTCTTATATATTTTAAGACTTCCAATACCAACAGCTGCTTCTATCTCATTCATTTTGCAGGAGAAGCCGATTCTTTCAAAAATAAATCTGATATCTTTGCCATATTTGAATCTTTTTTGACAATAGCCGGAAGTGGTGTTTACAACGCATATTTTACATTTACATGCGCGGCCGTGAGACCTTAATGACCTTAGTATTTCAGCGAAGTCTTCTCTGTTTGTAGTGACAACACCTCCTTCAATAGTAGTAATAATATGCGCCAGATATAAGCTATAAGCTGCCATATCACTTGTTGTGCCGACATTTTTTCCTTTATAAAAGCCGCCGTGCGCTTCGGCTGCATCCTCAATAACAAATAAATTGTATTTTTTAGCGATTTTATTTATCTCATCCATTTTTGCGGGCTTACCCATGAGATGGACAGGCATTATTGCTTTAGTTTTTTCGGTTACCGTTTTTTCTATCTGTTTTGGGTCGATGTTTAGAGTTTGCCGCTCTATATCTACAAATACCGGCTTAAATCCTGCCTGTAGAACTGAATTTCCTGTGGCGACAAACGATAACGCCGGAACAATAATCTCATCGCCTCGCTGAGCTCCGAAATCGTATAAAACTGCCAGAGCTAAGGCATCAGCGTCTGTTCCACTGCTTAAAGCGACCGCCTCTTTAGCTCCTGTCAATTTGGCGAACTGTTCTTCAAATTCCCGAACGTATTTCCCGCTGGAAACCCGTCCGGCATCTAAAATTTTGTTGATTAGGTCCCTGGACTCTTCTGTTATTGATATTGTTCCGAATGGTATCTCCATCTTCGTCTTCATTTTCATCGTCATGCTCCTAATGTCTGCTGGTTATTTTTTCCTTTACGGTGGTGGATGATTGGATGTGAAAGGCTGCTTCATCCGAGCAGAGAGAAAAGCCGTCCTCGGAAAGCTGTTTTTCTAAGTCACATTCTATCTGCTTTTTTAGCCTCGGCGGTAAATTCTTTAGGTTTGTAGAATTGATTGTGTCTTTTTCTGCGGTTTTTTGGTCATAGTGATAAAGACTGGCCTGGGGTGAATAAATAACCTTTTTGCCCAACTTTCGTATTTTAAGGCATAAATCTATGTGCTCTAATCCAATAAGATTTTCATCAAATCCGTTCACTTGTAAAAAAATATCCTTTTTTACAAGCATGCCGGGTATTTTAACGGCCTGGAATTCTCTTATCTTATCAACAGCAGGATGAACTGGAGAGAGTCCCGCGTAGATACAGGTATCTCTTATGGTTCCATTATCCTGGAAAAAGCTTACACCGATATGTTCTACCCTGCCATTGCGTGGATTTAACCATTTCGAGCCGACGATAGCAATCTCCTGGTCTTTTGCAGATTCCGTTAATGCCTCAAGCCAACCTCCTCTGGGAAGACATTTATCATCAAGAAAAACGAGGTAATCGCCCTTTGCGATTGCAGCGCCTTTGTTAAAAGCTTTAGCAGTATTTGCATCATTGCAGGAAAGTATTATTGCTTTATCTCTTAATTTCTTCGGAAGTGATGAGATACCCTTTGTCGAATCATCAGAAATAATAACGATTTCGAAGTCTAATTGTTTAGATTTATTATCGCAAATAATGTCTTCTAAGCAGGCGGCGGTATGTTGTGGCAGATTATTAGAGGGATGAATTATAATAGAAACAAGCGGTGGCGGTGACTTAGGTGTCTTCCTGGCGGATGATTCGATATATTGAGCCATCTTAAATGCAGTTTGCTGGCGTTGCTCTGCGAGAGAGAGAAACGATAATTGGTCATTTGTACGGTTTGCGTTAAAAAAATTTCCTTCATATGATGATAATGTAACACCATAATGCATATGTTCAAGTATGACATTGGGTAAATAAACAAGCCTTTCATGTCCAAGCCGAGATAATCGTTTGAAAGTATCAAATATATGTGAATCTATGCAGTGGCTTTTGTATTTTGCGGGGCATATATTATCCATTAGATTACATGCGGTGCGTGAAAGTATAGGAAATGAAGATAACCTCCTGCCGTAATAAAGGTCATTGCAATAAACAAGCGCCAAATCATCGGGAAAACGGGAAAAAACTTCTAATACTTTGATATCCCAGTTTTTTGTGCGAAATATTACATCGTCATTTACTAATATTATATAACGTGCCGTGCTTTTACTGTAACAATTCCTAATAATACTGCCCATGCCTCTTTGTGTTGCTATAATTTTTTTGATGGCAAGCAGGGCATGGGAAATTTTATGACTTTCTGGGTCATCTTCGTCTATGCATAAGATGATTTCCAGCAAATCAAGATTAGCAGTAGTTTCTAATATGCTGCTGAATAATCTTTTAACTAAATCAGGACGGCTTCGTGTCGGCAATATCAAAGAGAAATTCTTTACCATCAGGCATACTTTCTACTAATTTTATATTTTAACACTTCTTTGATATGTTCAACAGCATCCGTACCAAATTTCTCGCCTATCATGCGCATATAGCCAGGGCTGCCATGATATTGCTCAAAGGCTTTGTCACGAAAACGTAGAATCTCCGAACTTGATAGATACTTAGTTGATAAAGGCAGAGTTTCCTCGCCAAATTGTGAATAGCAGAGCCAGTCCTTAGGTAAATTAGCTCCTTGCTGCACCATATCTTTATATAATTGAGAGCCGGGATAAGCCATGGCTACATAGAAGTTTGTATATTCGCAATTCAAATCCGTCGCCATGTCCAGGGTTTCCTGCATGGTCTGTGCATTATCGTCAGGAAGGCCGAATATAAAGTTTGCGACAATATGGATGCCTGCCTTATGCGTCATCTCGATAGCTTCTTTTATTGTATCCTGGTTGAACCTGCCTTTGGTAACTCCATCGCGAACTTTCTTACTGGCAGACTCAATACCAAAAGCGAGCCAGTTTATCCCTGCCTTCTTCATCTTTTTTAATAATCTTTCATTTATGGTATCTATCCTTGTGTAGGCCCATATATTTAAGTCATAACCGCGTTGAATAAGCAAATCGCAGATTTTTATCACCCAGCTCTCTTTTAGAACAAATATCTCATCTGCAAATTTGATATTCTTAACTTTGTATTTCTTCACAAGCAGGTCTATCTCCTCAATAACTTTTTCAGGACTGCGAAAACGAACACCTGGTTTGCCATTATAATTTGCCTTTATATTACAAAACGCGCAATTAAAGGGACATCCAAAGCTTGTATATAAGACCGCATAAGGCTGTCTTTCATCTAAATTTTTAAAACAATGCCAGTTATGGGCTCTATATTTATTCATGGGCAACATGTCCCACGCAACAAAGGGTAGTTCATCGATATCTTTAACCAGGGCACCCCATTTATTTGAGACCACTTTGCCGTTACTTTTGTACCAAAGGCCAGCTATATTATAATTTTTTGTATTACTATTCGAATTCAGCTCTTCCAAAAGTTTAACTACGGTATAAAAACATTCTCCCTTGAATATAAAATCCGCTTTCTCTTCGTTAAGTGTTTTTTCTGCAAGAGCAGAGGGATGTATTCCATAAAGTGCTGTGTTAATATGTGGTAATTTACTTTTGATGGTATTCAAAAGTCTGCCGGCAGATACCATCTTGGGGGTGGAAGAAGCGGAGGGATTTGAGCCAACAGCACCAATAGCTGTTAAGGTGGGGCTATATTCGACAATCTTATCAACTACGTATTCATCAGAATAATTTTCTGCCTCGGCATCAATTACCTTAACTGAAAATCCCTTCTCATGAACAAACGCTGCTATTAACCCTGCCCACACAGGAGGTTCGATTGCTGAAATAGACAATCTAAGGTCTCCATACACCTTTTTATCGCCGCCCGGGTTGATTAATAAAAGGTCAATATTTTTTCCCATGAGGAAGGTTTCTATTTTTTAAGAGTGTTAAAATCTTTTAGTAACTGTTTTGCTTGTATATATCTTTCCGGGGTGCCTATGTCAATAAAGAACCCATTTGCTGAATATCCGTAGAATTCTCGGTCAACAATCTTCGGGAAAAAATCATATTCAAGAGAAAATTTCTTGTTGTTTGGCATCAAAGATAAAACCTCACTATTGAAAAGGTAGATTCCTGCGTTAATCAGGCTGTCCCGGCCCGCTTTTTCTTTTTCGCTAAACCTGACAATTCTATTTGAACTATCTATTTCTATCGAACCGTAATCTTTTGAATCCTTGGCATTAATCAAGGCAATTGACAACAGAGCTTTTCTACTTATATGAAAATCAATAAATCTGCGCAGGTCAATATCAAAAAACGAATCACCATTTAATACTAAAAACGGACTGCTTTGAATCAATGCCTCTGCGTTTTTAACTGCTCCTCCGGTCCCCAGGAGCTTCTTTTCTTTTATTGTCAATATCTCTACTTTGCTTTTCTTGCTTTTATAATATTCTTGAATTGTTTCAGCCTTATAACCTGTGCAAAGAATAAATCGTTTAAATCCAAAAGTAGAAATGTGCTCTATTAGTATATCAATAAAAGGACGCTTATCTATCTCGGCCATGGGTTTAGGCTTGTCGTCAACGACGGTCTTTAACCTTGTTCCCATACCGCCGCACAGGATAACCACATCCACCTGCTCAGCGCCATAAACGCTCATTTTATTATCTGTTCCTCTATGTGTTTGTTAGCCGAATTAGACCTTTACCCGCCTTCGCAGAAAGCCACGAGCTTTGTCCGTGGATGAATGCGAAAAGGGTATCCGCCGTAGCTGCCTACTTCGCCGTAGTAGCCTGCGGCTACGAAGGCTGAATTAGCGTAGGCGGATGTGCTTCGGCGGGTTCCGCCGAAGGGAGAGGTTCCATGGGCTTTGCCCGTGGGGCTCCACTTTCGAGTAATTACTGTCGAACCTTGCCTGTTTTTATAAGTGTGCCTCTGGATTTTTTGACCTCGACAATTTTAGTTTTTGTTTTTCCTTGTGCTTTTATTGGCCCGCTAACAGTAACTAGTTGAGTCTCAATATCACTAACAGGCTCGTAAGAGACAGTGTGAAAAATAATTTCACTGCCTGCGTTTTCAAATTTAAATGGGACATGCAAGACATTTTTTAGTGATTTTTTCACCCTTGATTGTTTATCAGGCTCTACAAATAGTATCATAAAACCGCCTCCGCCGGCACCTAATAACTTACCGCCTATGGCACCAGCCTTGTAAGCAGCATTGTAAATATCATCAATCTCAGGGGTAGATATCTTATCAGTAAGACTTCGCTTAATCTTCCAGGATTCATGCAGTAATCTGCCGAAATCTTTAATGTCTCTATTTTCAGCAAGAATTTTTAATGCCTCATCTACCATACTACACATGGAAGCCAGCTCTGGTTTCTTCCTGTGTGTATTTTTAATCTGGCTCTTTGCAATCTTAGAAGCAATTCTGGAAAATCCTGTAAAAATAAGCATTATATGATTTTGTAGCTCCTCCAACCTGTCGCGATTCATTATAACCGGAGTCAGCTTAAAATCATCATCGCCGCTAAAACATATTTTCTTAAAACCGCCACAAGCCGCCAGAATCTGGTCTTGTGAACCTACGTGCTCCTTAAGAACGTCACGTTCGATATGGATGGCTTCATTTGCCAATCGCAAACTCGTGGGCATCACTCCTTTTAGGGCATAAAGACTATGCAACAGACCGACGGTAAAAGAAGAGCTTGAACCCAACCCTGTTCTTGCGGGCAAATCTCCATCATGGTGTATTTCTACTCCATTCTCAATTCCCATGTATTCGAGCGTTGCTCTTACAGAAGGGTGCCTGATTTGGGAAATATTTTCCACATTTTCCACTTTTGAGTAGACAATCCTGTGATTATGCCTAAAAAAGGGTGGCAAGTACCTGCACGTGATATAGCAGTATTTGTCTATGGTTGTTGCCAATACTGCACCGCCATTTTCTTTATACCAGACAGGATAGTCTGTCCCGCCGCCGAAAAATGAGATGCGGTAAGGAGTTTTGCTGATAATCATTTTATTGTACCCCCAATATCAATATTAGATGTTTGCGTACTGATTTCTTTTTATAATTTGATACGCTTTTAGTAACTCCGTTATGCCGTATTGCAGGCTGAAATCAGGATTAAACCCTTTCGACTCTATCTTTTTATTGCTTACAATATAATCCCTTTTATCAGGGTCTTTTCCAATTTCCGATTCGATAATATGAAATTCCGGAACTTGTTTTTTTATCTCTTCGCATAACCCTCGTTTACTTATATTGCAGTCGCTTAAACCAACATTATACGGTTGGTCCTTCATATTTTCAAAATTATCTATGCAGTGAATAAAAACTCTGGCGATATCACGAATATGGATATAATTTCTCTTAAAATGAGCCTCGAAGAGGACAATGAAACGGTCATAGACGGCTCTGTAAGTAAAATCGTTGACTAAAAGGTCGAGGCGCATTCGCGGACTTACTCCGAATACCGTGGCTAACCTTAATGTGATACAATTACCAGAGCTTAGTATGGATTTCTCTGCCTCTACTTTTAATTGTCCGTATAAGGAAATCGGGTTTAGAGGGGTATTCTCATCGCAGAATTTATCTTTCTGCCCTATGCCGTATCCGCTGTTAGTTGTTGGGAAAATTATCCTTTGCCCTTTACTACGCAATTCCAAAATCATGTTTATCGCATCCAGATTTGTTGTCCTGGCTGCAATAGGGTCCCTGGTACAGAGTGGAGCCCCTGTTAAACACGCTAAGGGAAAGATAACCTCGACTTTTTTTAAACATCTTGAAATTAGTTCCTTATCACGGGCATCCCCGCGGATAATCGTTAATTTCTCCTGAAAACAACAATTCAATAAGGACGATTGATTGTACATAAAATTATCCAAGGCAGTTACTTCATGGCCCTTTTTAAGCAGTTCAGGGACTACAACGGAACCAAGGTAACCAGCCGCACCAGTAACCAAAATTCTCACTTAACAATCTCCTTCGCAGTATTAATAATATCTTCTACGCCCGGATAAAACGCTTGCTCTAAAACATAACTACTTGGCGTGGGAACATCCGGCCAACCTATCCGTTTGATAGGAGCCTTTAGATATTTAAAACCCTTTTCTGCCACTATTGCTGCAATCTCAGAGGCAACTCCACCTGTCACCCAATCTGTATCAGCAATAATTAAACGGCCCGTTTTTCTTACAGAATTCAGGATGATATCTTCATCAAGGGGCTTTAATGTTCGCGGGTCTATAATCTCGGCATCACATCCATTTTCTTGTAGTTTTTCAGCGGCCCGCAGGGCTTCTATAACCATATAGGATATACCAACGATAGTAACATCTTTGCCCTGCCTGCGCACAATGCCTTTACCAAGTGGTATAGAATACAACTCCTCTGGTACATGACCTGAGTGTTTAAAAAGCCAGCGGTATTTTATAAAAATCACAGGATTGTTATCAGCGATACTGCTGATTAATAAACCTTTTGCGTCATAAGCCGTGCTGGGCATAACAAGCTTTAAGCCAGGTATGTGCATAAATAAACCGTGAAGTGCCTGGGAATGTTGGGCTGCTGAGCCCCATCCTCTTCCTATAACTGCCATGATAACCAGCGGAACTTTAGCATTGCCTCCAAACATATAACTCAATTTTGACGCATGGTTTGCAATCTGATCCATCGCTAACAATAAAAAGTCCGGACGGTTATGCAAATAAACAGGGCGCATCCCTACTAATGCTGCACCAACAGCTATTCCGGTAAGAGCGTTTTCCGATAGAGGTGTATCGAAGACCCTGTCTCTGCCATGTTTCTTATCCAGGTCCAGAGTTGTCCCAAACATACCAAGAGGGTCATCCACGCCCTGCCCCATAACGAATACGTTCTTATCCCTGGCCAGTGCCTGGTCAAGACCCTCCCTTATAGCTTCGGGAAACGTAAGCTTTCTTACATCTTGGCCGGCGTGTGCATCATAGCCGGGTACTTGTTTTTCAATTAGAATCTTTGTCCAGGGCATTATTATTTAACTATAGAGATATTTTGTAAGTTCTTCCTTTTTCGGCAAAGGACTTTTTTGTGCAAAATCGAAGGCCTCGTCAATCTCCGTATCTATGTCCTTATTAATTTGATTTATCTTTTCTTCTGTTAAAATCGTTTCGTTTATAAGAACTTTTTTGAAATCTTTAAGTGGGCAACACTTCATCCACTCGTTCCATTCATCTGATTTTCTGTACTTAGCTTTTAAACTGTCTCCTGGACCGGCATGTCCTCGCCACCGATAGGCGCGACATTCGATAAAGGCGGGTCCTTTTCCTGAACGAGCCACACAAATTGCTTCTTTTGACTTTTTATAGGCATCTATAACATCTCTGCCATCAACATTATATGCAGGAATATTAAAAGCTTTAGGACGCGTTGTAATATCCGTATTGGCTTGCCTTGCACTCTGATGAGAATAAACGGAATAAAAATTATTTTCGCAGACAAAGACAACCGGCAGTTTTTTTAACGCTGCAAAATTCATGCTCTCATATAGTACTCCCTCTTCAGAAGCAGCGTCGCCGAAAAATGCTACGGAAACTCTTTTGTCATTTTTTAAAGCAGAGGCCATTGCGGCGCCTACGGCAAGAGGGATACCTCCACCGACAATAGAAGATGAGCCCAATAATCCAACCGAAGTGTCAACTAAATGCATGGAGCCACCTCTGCCTCGTGAGCACCCTGTTTCTTTGCAGTACAACTCGGCGACCATTGCCTTTAGGTCTCCCCCCTTGGCGATGTAATGACCGTGGCCGCGGTGATTACTAAAGACATAATCGTCCCTTTCTAAGTTTTCACAGACCCCTGCAGCAATCGCCTCTTGGCCTATACATAAGTGTACAGGAGTTTTCATTTCATCTTCATGATAGAGTTGCTCGATTCTGAGCTGGACTTTTCTGATTTTAGAAACGATTATATAGAGGTTTAACAGAGTATGTTTGTCAATTCCCGTTGTTTTCATTGGCTAAAACGTTTTCGCAAGGTTATTGCAGTTTAACAATATTTTCCTCTTCGATACCTATTCCTTTAAGTTCAGCAGCTTTTTCTAAAACGCTGATGAAAGAAGCTATTATAATTTTTCCACTATATTCCCGCAAGGATTGTAATGGAAGAATCTCAAATCCCAAATACTCGCTACCCACATTAGATTTGTCATATATATTTGATATTTTAAGAGACATTTTCTTTGTAAGTATATATAAAATCCTTGTGGTGAATCCGGTTCCGTAAACAGCAACCTCTTTTACTCTCCCCGGACCTAATCTGTTAAGGGCCTGTCTGCATATTCTTACTGTATAAATACTGTTTTTGAACATCCTCCAGGGGAAAATGAAGAGCAGTAGAAAGTTTAAAAATGCACCTTTTTGCATCGCACGGATTTCATTTCCAGGGCGTTTTACTATCTTGCTGTAAATTTGCTTAGCTATCAGTGACATGATAGCCTTGTAAAGCGTAAGGTTTACTGTAAAACATTTAAGAAAATATTCCGGCTTTTTCTTAAAACTCTTACACATACTAATATACGATGTGAAATTCTGCTTTAATCCGGATATCACTTTTCGAGGTTTCCACTTTGTCAGCTCAAGCTCTGGAATACTCTGTGAGAGCAACGAATCATACAGTACAGTTTCCCCATTTGTACGGAGTATCTTTATTGCGGGATTTTCTACCAGAGGCATTATACGGCCCGAACTTCTGACATCCAGCGCAACAGTAGACATATTTTTGCCATCATGAGGGCCGAGGTAATTATCATCGCCATCTGTGCCAGGGTGCCATACATGATAAAGAAACTCATTCTGATGCCAAATTTCTTTTTTACCTGCGTTGATAAGCCGAAATGTCATATCATATGGTCCGCAAATATGGCCAAGATAATCTATGTGCTCATCTGCACCGCCAATATCTATGAGGTCTTTGCGAAAAGCACACATACACGCACCATAATTACGCGTGTGGAGAAAATCCTCTTTGTCAAGAAGACCTATGGTTTTGCCGTTTTCCCAGTTTATGCACCCCTTACCGCTAATTTGGGATATTGATGGATAATTGAAGGGGTAAAACCTCCTGTCAATATTTTTTACCTCATCCATGTGCAAAACAATACTGGGGTTTGCCTGAAATGCTTCGATAATGGTCTCAGCAAATGTTGGACTTACAACAGCATCAGAATCACAGATAGCTACAATCTCACCTTTGCCGGCTACAATACCAACATTATACATTAGGTGTTTATGATAATAGGTATCATCCGGCATATCCATGACTATCCATTTATCAACAACCGGTGCTTTGCCAGATTTCTTGCATTCTTCTAATGCCGTCTTTATCTCTATAGGGCGTCTACCGTAATATTCTATCCAGATTATTTCGTACTGCTCTCTTGGTATCGTCTGGTTTTTCAAATACTCAAGTATGTGAAAACTCTCACGGCAGGACCAGTCAAGCAAAATGATACTCACTTTGGGCAGAACAAATCCATTATTTTCAAATACGACCTCCATACCTTTACTAATTCCTAATATTCCTTATTTTCTATGTGGAAACTTGGAAGCCTGATAAGAAGACCTTCCTAATGCGTTTCTCAAGCTCCGTGCGGTCTTCTTCTGCAAGAACTTCCTTGTGGTTCCTGTTCTTTTCTTTGGTTAAATCCACCGGCCCCAGTGACTGAGGGACACCATAAAAAAGCCCATTGTAGTCCACGATGCCATAACCTTTGTAAGTGCCTACAAGTTCCGGCGGGGACGAGATAGTCTTCCTAATACGCTTCTCAAGCTCCGTGCGGTCTTCTTCTGCAAGAAATTCTTGGCGGCTCCTGTTCTTTTTCTCGGTTAAATCCACCGGCCCCAGTGACTGAGGGACACCATAAAAAAGCCCATGGTAATCCACGATACTGTATCCTTTATAACTGCCTACGAGTTCTGGTTGTAACAAAATAGCCATTGTTATTCCCCCCATTTTCTTTGAATAGATACAATTTGCATAAATTATGTCCTTACATTCAATTTACTGTCTATCATTTTTTTTACTTCATAAATCGATTCCTCCGCAATACACCTTTTATATTCTTTCCTGTCCACTTTATTGTTATCAAAGGCACCTTCATTTTTGGAAAGGCCATAACACTTGCCATTACAGTGAATGGCTAACGCTCATTTTATCTTTATTTGACTAATCGTTAGGTAGCTGGGATCGCCACAGTTAGCTGTCATGTAGATGCGATAATAGGCATATGACGATTTATTTTTGAAGGACCAACTTTTCCATTCTCCCCCTTCCTTATAGAAGTTGTCCTTAACTTTAAGCAAATCAACCCAGCTTTTACGGCTGTTGCTCCCCTGAAGTACGAAATCTTTAGGGCCCCTTTTATGCTCTGAGCCGCCCGCGGAGTCGGGTTGGCTTTTAATTGCCAGATAGGTTATTTTTGTGGGCTTGACATATTCAATCTCTACCCATTCTGGATATTTAGGTGGAGATTGGCAGTGCCATGTGCCCCCATCAGCGATAAGACTATATGGCAGAAAATCAGGGAAAAGATTAGATGAAACATTAACCTTTTTGGGGACAACAAGGGCTTCTGGCTTTTTATTACACGATGCTGCCATAAAGACTAATAAAGCGAGAACAATATATGTAGATTTGAATGTTTTTAAATGTGACGAAAACTTCTCTTTAGACGGATCATCCTTGAGTTCTGGTTGTAACAACATAGTCATTTTTATCCCCCTTTTTTTGAATAGAATTGAAATGTTCAAATACAATTTGCATAAATTATGTTCTGACGTTCAATTTACTGCTTTGTCTATCATTTTTTTACTTCATAAATTAAGTCCTTTCAAGATAAATTGATACCATAGGTCTATTTCTCCTCAATTAAAAACTTTATAGCAAAAAAGCATATTTTGGAAGGTGATGAAATAGCTTGTCAGTGCTACCAAGGATATACTGCCAAAAAAGAAAAAATGGCGAGAAGATAAGAAAAGCAAATACAAGATTTAGTAAAATAACAAGCTTGCCCATGGTTCTTCTATATATGCATCAACTCTACACTTTTTACCCATTGACTAATGAGAAGCATTACAAACCTTGCAAAGTTTCAACTAACAAAAGCATTGCGTCCTGTACTGGCAACAACTTCCAATGCGAAAATTAAAGTGGACTTCAAGTAGTTGGCCCAGTCTGAGGGGCTTGGTTCTTTTTGTTATCTACATACTCAACAATAGCTGGCCCAGTCTGGGTGACTCGGTTCTTTTTGTTGTCTACATACTCAACAATAGGTGGCCCAGTCTGGGGGGCTCGGCTCTTTTTGTCATCTACATATTCAACAGTTTGTTTAAGCAAACTTAATTCCTGCAAAAACAGGCGATTATCTGATTCCAATATGTGTATTTTGACGGTCAGCCGATGTATAAAAACAAAGAGAATAGCAAGCAAAGCCCCGAACAATACAACAAAAGGAAACAGAACACCTGTGATGACCGCCAAAAAATTTGCAAACTGCGGAAATATTGCAAACGCACTCGGGATAATAGCCACTGCGGATAACATAAACAGGTCGTATAAATCCAGTTGACCTCGCGCTGTCTTGCGAATAATGAAAAACATATATCCGCTCGCAAAAAGGGTAATAATAATAATGGTTTTAATAGAAGCGGTAGGCATATGAATAACCTCCAATTAAAGTGACGCGATTCGCATGAACCGCGCTAAAACAATGTATCCCAACACTCGAAACATATAGCTTATTGGCTTCAGACCAACAATCGAACTATTCCCATGCACCCGCGTGCGCATTTTGACCTGAACCTCACCAACTGTAAGCCCCGCCTTAAGTGCCCATGCCAAAGAAATCGGCTCAGGAAAATCATGTGGATAATGCTTTGCGAAAAACTCGATGGCTTTACGATCCATTAAGCGCATCCCGCTTGTTGGGTCAGTAACGGCACATTGAGAAAATAATGTATTCATCACCTTAGCAATTACTCGCCCACCGAATCTACGTACCCAAGTCGAACGAAATGTATCATTCTGTAAATAGCGGCTACCTATTATGATTGAGTGAGGCATCTCTTGATAAGCCTGCAATAACTTGGAGATTTCACCAGGTTTGTGCTGACCATCACCGTCAATCTGAACACAGAAATCGAAACCTTTACTATGAGCGTATTTGATTCCCACCTGTACTGCGGCCCCTATTCCAAGATTTTTCAGCTGTTTCACAGTTGGTGAAAATTGACGGGCGACTTGGTAAGTTGCGTCTTGCGAGCCATCATCTACCACTATCGTTTCATAACCTCGCTGGCAAGCTGATATTTCCTGCAAAAGCGCAGCAATTGAACCCTGCTCGTTGTAGCAAGGAATTATAATCAAAACACGCGGCGAATTCATGATTTTCGACCTAACTTTTGGGCTATGACTAACCTCAGTATTTGCCAATAGATAAAGACTATCCGGCGAGGTAAATTCTCCATCTTGGTTTCCGGGGTGCCAATAATCGCTCGCAGACCCTGAAACCATAAGCCAAACCCGCTTTTTAACTTCTGGACAAAAAAAGTCCGGATGAGCATCTTTCTGCGGCGTGCGAACGTTTTGTAGTCGGTACGCCCCTTTGGCGAAAAGCTGATTAAGGTTGTTTTGTCGTTTAAGGAGATACTGCTTCTTGCGTGAAGCTGACTTCCTGCAAATGGTGCTAAAACAAAAACAGCAACCTCATCCAGACCTGCCTTGACTAAGCGCGAAAGATAGTCATTCGAAACTTCAAAATCCTTTTCCGTTTCATTAGGATGACCCACCAAAAAGCAGGCTTGCGTTCGAATTCCATTGGCTCGACACGCTGAGATTAATTCAATTCCGTGAGAATAGTTAAATCTCTTCCCAATAACCTGCATTAGATCCTTGCTACCAGATTCCGGACTGATTGATATATACCTACACCCAGCTTTTGTGAATAAAGGAATCTTGTCTATATGGATAGTTTCGGCTTTTGTGCCACTGACGAAATAAAATCGAATATTGGCTTTACGCTCGATTAACAGTTCACAAATTTTTTCCCAGCGCTGATATTGAACTGTGGGATTGAGATCTTCAACCTGAAAATCATGAACACCAAAGCGCTCTCGCAGGGTAATGATTTCGTCGACGACCTGCTCAGGATCATTTCCTCGCCAGTGATTCTCATTGGTTTCAGGGACGACACAAAAGTCGCAAGAATAAGGGCACCCGCGGGAGGTAAGAATGGGGAGGAATTTTGGAGTTTTTGGTCCATGCGAATAGGGCAGATTCCAATATCCAGGCAGGTTAATGATATCCCATGCTGGTATTGGATAACGCATGTCTTTCAAGGTTATTCTTTCTGGCATGTGTGATGATTCACGGGTAATCAGGTTTCGTGGTATCGGGTTCATGCCCTGTCCGACGAGCTGGAGCTTGATTGCATCCCAATTGAAATAGGGCTCACCACAAATTAACAGATCCGCACCGGAATTAAAATAATCAGAGGCCACGCGCTGAAGCGAATAAGCGGTCACCGCTTGAGAATTTTCCAAAATCGCCACACGTGCATGAGGAAAGGCGTGCTTTAGCCGTGCAACTATTAAGAGAAGCTCGCGATGCGACATGTAAGAAATCGCGTACAGAACAAATGCTTCAGCCTGCCGGAGAACATCCATATTCAAGTAGTTATCTATTGATTCCCCTTGAAGATAATAATCGCCCACATCAGACAATCGCCTTGGATTATTCCCGAATAAGTCGACGAGTGAAACATCTTCACCCTGTTCGCGCGCATAGGCAGCCAAGGTCGCCAATTCAATCGGCCAATACGGAACACCGGAACCGAGAAAGTCCCCTTTCTGGACGGCCAACCTAGGTGAAATCAATGTCAGCTTCATTGTCAATCAAGTACCGGATAATGGTTAGTACGCTCTCGTTCTTGTTGCCATGGCTGGTGCTTACCGTTAACCAGCCAATCCGCAAATCCGTATCCGATGTCCATCGCATCCAATGTACCGATGTAGTTAAAAGCCCCATGTCGCCCGATGGTTCTGAAATTCTCAAATTGATCCAGAGATTGAATAAGTTCGGCAAGACCATCCTCAAATCCCACACGGAACATAGGGTAGCTTTTTGGCAAGCGAATGACACGCTGATCCAATATTCCAAATCCGGAATAGCCCATATCAGTCAATCCCTGAGCAGCAACAGCACATAGACCTTCATCAGACTTTTTTGCAAGTAATCGACTTGGGCCACTCATGATTTCACAGCAGACAATACTACCATTCTTTGTCATTTCCGGGTCAAAAGACTCCTGTTCACTAAGTCTATGAAAAATAATATCGGGATCTGGCACAAATACCCACGACTCATCGAGCAGATTCGAACGATCAATATGCAAAAAAACCAGTAGTAAGTCATTCAGAGTTAAGACTTTGTCCGTCAATTCCGGTAAGTGCTGCGGCAAAGAATCTCCGAGTAATTTGGTAGTTAACGATAATGGCAAGGTGGACACAACATAGTCATCCGGTCCGACTTCAATCCGCCCCTGAGCACCATTGAACTGATAATGTATTTCTTGTATTCGTCCATTATTGGCAACAAGACGAGTAACGCTATGCTCCAATAAAAACTTCCCCTTAGCTCTAGTCTTCGCTTCAATCGCCGACCACAAACGGCCCAATCCACCTTTTGGGTAGCGGAATGTCAACGCTTCAAATTTACTGCCCTTTTTCAGTTTCAACAGGCGCCCTAACACCTCAATTAAGGAGGGCGTTTGTATACGTCCACATGAGAGCTTGATATCCAACTCTCGCGGATTACCCCAAAGCTTTACGGCGATAGGCTTGAACAAAACCTCATACAAGGGCTTACCCATTCGATTAACTAAATCTTCTTCAAATGTATTAGGATTTTTCAGACCAAAAAGATTTGCCAAACGGGCAGTGCCATATCCGGCCACCATACGAATAAAAACCGGAAGTCCAAATACACCTGACAGTGAAAATGGCGATGGTGGGTAGGGCAGGTAACGCCCATTCATATAAATGGTACTAATCTTGTCTCGGGTAAGCCATTCTGAATTGGGTAACAAACTTTCGACCCGTCCAACCAATTTTCGATCCAGTGAAAAAATCTTGTGTGGTCCTAAGTCATGCGTGCCGATATTGTTCCAGGTAACGGTCTGAGCTAATCCACCGAGACGCGGCTCTTTTTCCAAAAGGACAAAATTTCCGTCATTTGCATCTTTCAAGCCATCGGCAACTGCCAAGCCAGCTGGGCCGGCACCAAGAATATAAGTTGTCATTTGGAAGTCCTTGCTAAGGCCGTAGTCTGACTGGCGTAGTAGGAAATCGGAATCCTTTGGATAAAATTCGGTGTCAGCTTGGTAATGAGCGTGGCCAATGGTATTTTATAATGAACTGCCATCCGCTCAAGATAGCCAAATTCAAGCGTCTGCCAGTATTGCTGAAAATGAAATATTGCGAACCCGGTTCGCGCACAAATATCCTTTATTGTTGCGCGATTGAAGTGATGTAAGTGAACTGACAGTATCCACCAAAATCGCTTACCAACAAGCTTAGCTTGCCAAGTGCCAATGTCAGGAAAATTAATTAGCAAAATGCTGTTGGATTTAAGCAATTTTTTAATTTCGCTTAGTGCAGACTTCGGATCAGGAAGATGCTCAATAACATCCCACAAACACACCATGTCAAAGCTCCCCGGTTCAAAGCTATGATTTTCTATCGTACCCTGCTCAATCTTAAGTCCTCGCGACTTCCCACGTTCAACCAAGTCTGCCGAGGGCTCCATGCCATAAGCGTCGTATCCGAATTGCTTGGCTGCATCGAGAAATGCACCACCCGCAGTTCCAATATCCAACACTTTCGCACCCTTCGGCGGAATTCGCGTTGCATGCTTTTTAAGCGTTTTATAAAAGCTGTGAACGCGCATTGAATATTGACTATCATGCTCTTCTTCTTGTGATGCCATGTAACCCTGAATAATAGCTTCTGCGTCATAACGCGGATTTTCGTAGATCATTCCACAGGATAAGCAGCTCACAAGCTGTTGAGTTCCCCGTATCCCTGATGCTGCGCCATATAACTTAGTTGGGTCAGCCTCCTCCACCCAAGGAGAGATTATCACATCAAAGTTTTCAGAACCACATACTGGACATAGTTGCTGCTTTTTTTGAAATTTAATGATATTCCCCATTCTTTGGATGCAAACTTAAATTAAGTTGCCATATTTCATCGAAAGAATAGGGCATTGCTTCGACATCAAAAATTGCTGGTGTGTGTCCGTGTTCACGAACATACGCAGCCATATATCCTAAACCAAGCGGAAAGGAACAGTATTTGCCGGTTGCTATTTTACCGTATACATGCAGATACGGAGGATTGACAAAAGCGATTCTCATTAATTTCCATCCTATTTCATAATTTGCTCTAGTTGGAATATACCGTTTTGAAGTCTCATTGGCTTAGGCTGAAATAATAACCTCTGATCACAAACTTTTTCTATCATCTACCACTGCCAATATATTACTTATCTGCATTCCTGTTGACCACTGTTCATCCACAACGCCCGGTATTGGGATTAAATCAAAAGAGCGAGGTATTTTTTTTCTAAAAGAAACGCAGAGCCAAGAAACAAAAGTTCTTTATGCCTGGCTCTCAATTCATTTAAATTAAATTTTTCGCCCTTTGCGTTATAAAAATTAATAAAATCATGATCAAACATGTGATAAAATCGATCGGGTATAATCCTTTGAAGCTGGTCTTTTTCTATCCCCCCACCATAAGAAAGAAGAGAATGAAACAAGGCTGAATATGGGTGATTAGCTCCCTGAAATAAAATAACTCCTGCCTGGCTATAATCCTTTTCCAGCAACTCGAGCTTTTGATATGATATAATTCGGTTATTCGATATCATTTTGAATACTACTATATCAGATATCACTGCTTTATAGCTTATTAGGACAACGAGAAAGAATGCCGTTAATAAAACAAGTGCTTTTTGACAACTGCGAAGCGAAAATTGAAAAAACTTATTTATATCAGTGGCTAAGCCAATAACTGCTTCACAAAGTGCTAGGCCAAAAATACCAACCATCGGTATAAAATACCAGTCTGCCGGCCTTAAAGAGACAAATATAATTGCACTAATCAAACCAGTATTTAATATTAGAGCGACACGAAGCTTTTCAAATGAAAAAGTTTTTGCTAAAAGTGCTAGCAAAAATCGAAACAAAAAAGCAGCTAACACATAAAAATATAAATATAAAAAATAAAAGCCGGAATGGTTGCTAACCATATTAGTAAAATTTAACCAAAGCATATTAAAATAATTTACAAAAACTTTATTTTCTTGACTAAAAACTGTGTTCGCAGGCACCCACGATTGAAGCAAATCGTGTAAGTTCACAAAAGGAAGTTGCAATCCCCAAAATACGATACTGAATGCTAAAAGGAAAAAACCTTTATTGCGTAGGGTGGGAACAAGAAGAAGAGCTGTAATGGTCGCAGGGAAAAAAGTAATTTTACAAGCCGTTCCAAATCCACAAAGCGCAGAGACGCAGAGAACTCGAACATATCCTTTAGAAATATTTTCGTTTGTCAAAGCAAAGGGGATTAGTATTGCCCCAAGAAGTAAGCCAACCCCTAAATGAATTAAATCTACTGTAAGCGTAAGACCAAGCAAGTAACCATATAGGCCAAAGCAAAATGGCATTGCCTGAAAAAATAAAGCAATCCACAAAGAACCTGTATATCTCCAGGCAAGTCGCCCTGAAATTACTATTGAAAAGAAAACGAAAAGAATTAATAAGTAGCGCATAACGCCAAGATATACCTCGGGATTAGAAAGCAAATCATATGTAACATTATCCACACCACGAATGGATGATATAATCCAAATCATAAATGGACAGACTATAGCTGTGAGAGGTATCGCAATCGCCTTCAATATTAGCGAATTATTGTAGTAGGTGCGTAGACCTTGAACAAGCATGATATATGCATTTTCAGAATAACTTATAAACCAATCAGGACCACGAACAATATCAATTGATATGATTACGCCAATTAATACCAGAGGGAAGAAAAACAATATTTTAGAGTCTCTTTGCGTCGAAGCCATGCTTTCCTTTTTTACTCTCCAAAAACTATTGTTAGTCAAGCACTGAATATTTGGCATATAAACTGGTTGCTATTTTACCGTATACATGCAGATACGGAGGATTGACAAAAGCAATTCTCACTGATTCCCATCTTTTTTTATAATTTGTTCTAGCTGGAATATTTTATTTTGAAGTCTAATTGGCTCAGAATGAGCGCTAAAGAATTCGATATTCTGCATTCGTAAAATATTTTCAGAGCCGGCTTTATAAAAAATGAATTTATACATAGAAAATTTTCCAGGGATTTTAATCTTAAAGTATTTTGTTTCTGTTTGTTCCCATGATGTAATACCATCTTGTTCATCTAAAACCGTCCATGTGGAACCGTCATTACTGCCAGCAAATTCAAATCTAACCGGGGAGCGTTGCCAATCCCAATATGAGGCCGTAATGGAATATTGACCAATCTCTATAGGATTTTGCCCTAATGCTGAGAATATAATTGACACGGGGGTATCGATATTTACCTCCCAGTATGCATTAGTCTGTGAAAAGAGATTATCGATTGGTGTGGCTGGGTTTTCTCTGTCAGCTTTTGCTGAAAAGTATACAGGATCGAAGGATTCAGAATCGGATAATTTTGAATTACGGTTTAAGAAAATTAGCATAATGACTACGAATATAACGATACTTGCAACCCACACTCGTACTAATTCTGACTTGGACAAACGACTATTTTCTGTATTTAGATTTTTTCGTTGCCCCCAAAATATAAACATTGCGGTAATGAGCACAAACAGACTTGCGCCGACGAGGAAGAGCACTTTACAAGTATGAATATACGGTGGTGAAAAGTTAAAAATAACTGTGGAATACCCAGCTTCGACTGGTATTGCCATAAATGCAAAGTTTGCTCTATATATTTTTACAGGCTTGCCGTTTACAGTTGCCTGCCATCCTTTATGGAAACCATCATTAAACAGAAGCATCCCCTCGGTATCTGTTTCTACATTAATCTGTATAGAATCACTACGACTATCATCGGTTAAAGCATGTTCGGCACGCCTATTAGGAGATGTTTGCGCAGCAACGTCAGGAGCTTCCGTAAGCAATAGCGTAGAGTATATATTGTGCGCAGGTTCTTTAAGTATTTTGATGGTTTCACTTGGAGTGGCAACACGCCAATCGTAGAATAACATGAAACGGGAAAACGCGTTAGGACGAATCGCAAATTTTTTGTTTTTAGCTGAAAAATCGTAACGAACAGAACAAAGATCTAAAAATCGATCATCCGATATAAAATCAGGAACCCCCGTACCAAAATTTCCCTTCATGTCTCCCCTATAGGATTCAAAAAGATGCGTGGTTATTTTTGGGTTCAATGGCACTATACCGCAATACGCCCTGAAGCCATATTGCGTAAAAATGTTGGCGTGATAACCATCTGATGATGTTAGAGGCCCGGCAAAAAAACCATTTTTGTTAATAATTGATGAAGTTCCTTTAATGCGATAGTTGATTTTGTCTACGATGCCTTCTGTTTTATCCTCGAAGACCAACGGAAGTTTTTTAAGGTTTGGAAGCTGGAATGAAGCTGAATTTTGTAAAGGATAGCAGACAATCATCTGTTGCGATTGAAATGATACCAGCAGTTGCAGGACAATCGCTAAAGTTGCCATTTGAAGTGCGAATTGTAATCCTCCGGATTGATTTCTGCGGATTATTAGTATAATTATTGCAAATAAAATCACTGCTATTAGGCATTGCACGAGGCCCAATGCAGAGAGATTGGCTCCTCTGGAAAAGTTCAGATAAGGCGTAAATAACGAAAGCTTATAACCAGATATCCAAAGCAACAAAGGGAAAAGAATACCGACCCCTATCCATAATCCTCGAAGTACTTTCGCTTCATTCCACTTTCTATGCAGGCCAATATAACCTATAATTATCGCGGTCGCTAACGCAGCAACCCCGAATGAGTGTATGCTCAAAAGAGTCTTATAAAGTGAACTGCTTCGGAGCGCAACAGGAACGAGAAACCATGCCGGCAGAAATACCCAAAACAAAACGGATAAATATCGTTCAAACATTCTGGATGAAATCTTGATATACGCAAAAATAACTACCCCGACACATATGATTGCAAAGGCCGCGTATTTAAGCATTTTGAAAGAAACGAAGGTGATGCCATTCTTCTGGCTGTGTATATTTGCTAAAATAATGCTGGCATCGGTTATGTAAACAAGAAAAAGCATTATTATAAACAGCAACCCGCCAAAAAATATTAGCTGGTTTCTCGATGTTTCAGTAATTGTTTTGACAAGAGACCTTCCGGAGTACGCTAATAGCACTGCGAATAGAGGAGGCAGAAGAATTTCACAACAGTAAATATGATAGTAAGGAGCAAGAATTAAGGCCGCAGAAGCATTTATAAAAAGATTCTTAACTGAAATTAGTGTCAATACAACAGCGGCAATTGGCCAAAAAGATAGTTTTCCGGGAAACCTCGCTCGATAAAGACCCCAAACTATTAAAACGGCTGCAAAAGCCCCTATATAAAATGGAAATATGGCTTGTGTATGCACTGTGTTTAATGGATTATTAATTGCAGTTCCTAATACTTGCCTTCCATAATCATAGTGAACGCCAAATGCATCGGGATTAAAAAGCCTCGCTATAATGATGTCACAAGGTGCTGGAATGTAACTGTTAAGATTAAGGTCGTTTCCATATCGAGCGCTCAGCGTCATTTCGACAAAGGTAGGTAAAAAATGAACGCTAGCAACAAACATTGCGACCAAAATAGATAGCAGGGCTACGGGCAAAGGTGCCGACAGCGTTGAAAAATCTTTAAATGATTTAGGCAGACCATATTTATATAAATAAAAGGCAATGCCACCCAATCCTCCCCAGAACACAATGGCTGAATGCCCATTTAATACAAAGCACATAATCGCTAATGTAATAAAAACAAAGTTTTGCCATGCATCTCGTTTCTCAATAGTCCAAATCAAATAAAGAAGTATGGTGAAATACGACAATGAGAAAATAACACCTGGAGATGTAAGACCAAGAATCGATATTGCGCCCGACAATTGGAAGAGCACGGCTGCCGGGAAAACCCAGGCTTCTCCACCAACCTCTTCGCGTATCCATAGGTAAGCAAAAATACCTATTATCCACAAATGAAATATGAATAAAAGTGACAACGCATATAATTCATATTTTGCTGGGGAAATTACAAATACAAAAAATTCAGGGGAAAAAGAAAAACCGTAGGGGTGGTTTCCCGATGCTACTCCGTTCATTATAGATGGATCCCAGAAACCTATCTCGCCACTTAGCAATACAGATTTCATGTGGCTCCAGAGTGGTATCCAATAATCAATTATATCTGTAGATGGGACAATTACTTTTCCTGTTACAATAGGAACCGTATAGCAAGTTAGGGCGAGAAAAAGAAATGTAAGCACGCAATATGGGTATCGTTGGAACGCTGGAATTCTAACGTCCTTATCGATATTTAAGTCAAGCGGCTGATATAGAAAATTTTTGGGATTCATGAAATTAACCTACAAACATCTTTTTTATCAATACCAGCCCCCAAATATCGATAATCGTCGTGCATACCATAATTAAGCATAATAGCTGGGGCACAAACAAAAAATGCCAAGATTAAAAACATAAACTTATAATTCATACATTTCATAGGTCATAATAACTCTGTTTGACTTGTTAACTGATGTTGGTATTATTGCTCTTCGTTGTGTTATACTAAATTAAAGGTCTTTCAAAAGTATTTGCATGTCCGAACTCTAAATGCCTACCATCTCTGTGGAAAAACTTTCCGTTAGGCCCACCTTTTGGGTGCGACAATAAAATAAGTGCCATATTCACGACAGCATAGGGGCTCTCGTTAGAGCCCTGATTCATTTCTGTGCGTGCCTCACCCGGAACAAGCACATTTATTTGTATATCTGCATTGGGGTAATTAACCGCATACTCGGCCGCCATACTCCCCCCCAGACTATTTAATGCCGCTTTAGAAACATTATAGGGTCCAAAGCCGGAAGTAAAAGTCCATCCGGCTTCAGAGCTAATCAAAAGCACGCGTACCTCTTCTCCTTTTACCATATGCGGGAAAATACCGCGTGTCAACAGCCAGGGCGCTGTCACATTAGTCCGCATAATCCTTTCCCAGTCTGCAAGAGAACCTTGCAATAAGGGTTTAGAGATATCGCCTCGAGAGGGCAAGGCAGCATTGTTCACCAGGCCATACAATGTCTCACACGAACGCATCACTACTTCACAGGCTCTCTTAACCTGCTCAACGTCAGTAATATCCACGGGAATAACTTGGCAGGCGGCAGGGGAAATACCCAAACACTCAATTTCTTGAAGAGTTTCTTCAAGTTTTTGTTTGCGCCGTCCGGTCAGGAAAACCTGCGCTTCTGCTGCTGCCAACGCCACAGTTAAACACCGACCATATCCTGTGCCAGCACCTGTTACCCAGAAACTCCTACCACTTAAAGATTTCCACCGTTCTTTAGGTAAACCAAATAGATGTTGGCGCCAAGGAACGGGGTCAAGTTTTTGTTGAATGCCAGGTGTACTTATTCCCACTTCTATCTTCCATCACAAGCCATCTGCTCATTTCGGTCTGGCTTATTATTTATTAAGGCAATCCGAGTTTTTAGTGCCTTGCTACCTCGCTCTTTCCTGAGATTTTCTACTACTCGAGAGGCAAAAGAACCTATATTTACACCATTTTTGTATAACCCGGTAGCTATCCTGTCCAGTCGTTGCATTCTCACCTCCTGGTCGATATACGGGTCCTCGCTATACCAAAGTTCCGTAGGAATGTAGTGCACGTGCTTACTATAAATTTCCTTTTTGTCTCCCCAGAAACGAATCTTGTACTTCTCGGGATTCCAGTAATATTCACTACCGTAAGTCAGGATAAGGGTATTAAAGCTTATTACCTCATCGATGTAGTTATTACACCGGGTAATATTCTGGATTGTCTCATCAACATCATCTTCTGTTTCGCCGGGCACTCCTATGACTATATTTACTGTAGTAGTAATGCCGGCCGCATGACAGTCACGTAGATTTTGAAAGACTAATTCCATATTGTAACCTTTACCTTGTAGCCTCGTAAGCTTGTCCGTCCAGCCATCCACACCAAATCGCAGATGTGCAAATCCTGCCTTAGCCAGATGCCGAAAATATTCAAGAGAATTTCTCTTGTCTATACGCAACTGAGCTACGAAATCGACTTTCAGTTTACGCTTAATAATCTCGGTACAAAGGTCGTATAAAGCTTCCGGGTCACCATTTACATCGCTTTCATTAAAATGGAACGAATGATAACCTTTTTTCGCAAAATACTCGATCTCATCGGCAACTTTAATCGGATTCCTGCGCCTGAAAGGTAAACATTCGCCACAAAAGCGACATCTACCCCAATTACAACCGCGACTGGCTGTAATGGGAATAAGGTGCTTTCTATCATAGCTGTCGTATTGCTCAATTTTGACCCATTGATAATGGGGAAAATCGATAGAATCTAAATCTTGCAATCTCGGAATATCGCTCCAAATACGCTCAGGTGAATCATAACGAGAAAGAATTCCAGGTAAATCCTTAGGTTTCTTATTCTTGGAAAGGGCTTCTACCAGAGGTTCGAGCTTACCTTCCGCCTCACCAATTACCATATAATCAAAATCAGGGAACAAATACCGCCCAAGGTCGTGATAGCCACAATCATATCCCCCGACCACGATTAGAATGTCCGGCGCTCTCATTCTAAGCTCCTTTACAAATTTTTTGGCTAAGGTACGGTTGTTTCCGCTTAATGAAATACCCACGACCTTGGGTTTTTGGCGGATTATACCTTCCAAGAGCTCCTCAAGATCCGGCCAAAAGTAATCAATAACATCATCCTTATCCCATTCGCCCATATTGGCACTATCCCAGGGATCTTCTGCCATTTTATAACCGGAAGGCGAAATTACAGGATCAAGTTTCTCCCTTAACCTCCGCTCGTGGTATCTGTGGTACAGAATAATATTGGCATCAATTGTTTGAAAATTTATGCCACAGTTAGCAAGTATGTTATGTACATAACCCAAACCATTAGGCATTATAGGCCTATATCTGGGAGGCAGCTCTAAAAGAAGAAAGTCCAGGTTGGGTTGAACGTCAAGAGTAGGGATAGCGCATGGATAACCTCGCCAGTCATAATATTCTAAGCTTGTCTTGCCATAAAAAGAAGCAACATTTTCATCCCACATATTCTTTAATTTATGTTTTATTCTTGAGTCAAAAACCCACAACGCAAGATAAGCTTTTGCGAGGAATTTACTTGAGGACAAAAAGCCCTTTGTCTTTTTAAAATCCTCCAGAGCTTTGCTTAGCATCCCCAGCCTATAATACGCCCAGCTTCTTCCCTGGTAAATGTGCTTTAGAACATGATATTCGGAATCCATAACATTTTTTAACGCTTCATTAAAATCGCTTATCGCTTCCGCAAAATTGCCTTTATGGTAATTAGCCCACCCTCTGCCCCTGTGTACCTCTTGTAATTCATTCCTGCCGAATTTATCCTTATATGCGATTGCTTGGTTAAAATCCTGTATCGCTGCATCAAAGTTACACTTCTGCAAAAAAGTCCACGCTCTTCCACGATATGCACTGTGATTATCAGAATCCTGTCTTATTGCTTCATTAAAAGCACTCAAGGCATCCTTATAGTTCGATTTTAAATAATAGGCCCAGCCCATACTGCATAAAAAGCCGCTTTTTAAGGTTCCTGCTTGGTCTTGGTGTTTATAAGAGGAAGCCGGCTCAACTTTATAAACTTGTTCTTTCTTTAATGGAGCATCCTTAGATGACTCTATCATCCTTCTATATATAACGTTGTCCAAGGGCTCTTTGCCCAAAGCCTTACAAGTTGCTTCCAACCCATTAAGGGCATCTTTCAAAATATCCTGATTTTCAGGACTTATGTTTTCTATGGCCTTGATGAAATAAGCTTCTGCCTCAGTGAAATCACCCTTTTTAGCGTATGTCCACCCAGCGCCTCGATAAAGGTCCTGCAAAACACCTTTGTCGGATAAATTAGCATTGGCAATCGCTTTTAAGAAGTTTTGTAGAGCATCATCAAGACAATTTTTACAAAAGTAAGCCCAGCCCAGCCCTCGGTAAGTATTTTCTATGGCTGTCCTGTCATGGGGGTTGATACCATCCAAAACTTTACTGAAATCCTCGATGGCCTTATCAAATTCTTGAGTCTGAAAGCAGGTCCACGCTCTTCCTCTGAAGGCAGACTGATTACTTTCATCTAGTTCAATCGCTTTACTAAAAAGATTTGAAGCCTTTTTATAGTTTGTCTTAAAGTAGTAAATCCAGCCCATTTCACTTAGCAGACTGCAGTCCTGAGGCGAACCCTGTAATGCCATTTTCCAATGCTTTAGGGCCTCATCGTATGCTTTATTATGATAGGCTATTCTTCCTAAGGATATTAAATGCTTTGTTTCACTAATCATCCAATGGTTGATTTTATCCTTGCTTATTACACGTGAAAGCAGGAGTTCTTTTGTTGTTTTATCCTCTTTTTTTAGCCTGAGTATCTTTATTGCTGGATTTTCCACCAATGGTAAAACCCTCTTTGTCCACATTGCCTCAAGCGCGGTGCTTGACATATTCTTACCATCATGTGGGCCAAGATAGTTATTTCGACCATCTGTTCCAGGATGCCAGGTATGGTAAAGAAACTCCTCTTGATGCCAGGTCTCTTTCTTGCCTGCATTTACAAGCCGGAATGTCATATCATACGGCCCACAGACATGGCCGAGATAATCAATGTGCTCATCAGCACCACCAATATTTATGAGGTCTTCTTTAAGGCTTGACATACAAGAACCGTAGTTTCGAGTGTGCAAGGGGTCATATTTGTCAAGAACGCCTGTAGTTTTGCCATTCGCCCAGTTAATACATCCGTCTCCTGCAATCTCTTCTATGGATGGATAATTGAAAGGGTAGAACTTCTTGTCTATATTTCTTATCTCATCCATATGCAAAACTGTATTGGGATTTTTTTCGAAAGTTTTTATGATACTTTCTACAAAGGTTGTTTTAAAAACAGCATCGGAATCACAGATAGTAATAATTTTGCCTTTGCTGGCTACAATACCAATATTATACATAAGATGCTTGTGGTAGTAGATATTGTCCGGCATGTCCATGACTATCCATTTATCAACAATCGGCGGTTTGCCCAGATTTTTGTACTTCTTTAATCCAGCGGATATTTCCGGGCATCGGCGGCTATAATATTCTATCCAGATTATCTCATACTCTTCTCTACAAACAGTCTGTTGGCTGAGATATTTAAGTGTATGGAAGCTTTCTCTGCACGACCAATCAAGAAGTATTAAACTGACTAAGGGTTTGTCAGAATCGTTATTGAATAATATTTCCATAATTATAGATACTCGAATTTATATTTTCTATTTTGGGTGACTAATCTTTCTATTTAAGAAGTCGAAAATACCACTTAGATTTTATATCAGCCATTTCCTCTATTAGATTTTTTACATAATTGGACGTTTCGGTAGCTTCGGTATTTAGCTTGGCTATATTTTCATCCTTTTTGGAGGCTTCATCATTTAATGCTTTTATACTTTCGTCCCTTTCTGAAACAGCTGACCGTAAAGAGTCTATGCTGTTATTCCTTTTTTCAACATCTGCTTTTAACTTGGCTATATCCTCATTTCTCGCTGAGATATCTGACCTTAAACTGTCTATTGTCTTGTTGCACTTGTCGATGTTTGCACTCAGCACAACGATATTCTCATCTCTTGCCGAAATGCCTGTTCTCAAACCAGCTATTGTCTTGTTGAGTTCCTTGATGTTTGCACTGAGAGTATCTATATTTCTATCTCTGACCGAGATTTCATCGTTTAGTGTTTCTATAGTTTTATTACAACTTGAGACATTTGACTGCAGGTCGTCGATGCGTTTATTTTGCACAGCAATATCGGCAATAAACTTATTTGTGTTTTCGTCTCTGAGAGAATTTTCTTTTTGGAGGGAATCAATCTTCTTATTGTAGTCTAATATATTTTGCTGCAGTTGCTGACAACATAGTCGCTCCAAAAAATACTTTACTTCAAAGATTGTGTTTCCCATAAAACAATTGTTGCTCTTTTGATAATTTATTAGCATGCTTTCATCCATAGTGGTCAAATCTTGGGGGCTTAAATCTTGGGATATTGCATAATATTTGTCTCCAAATAAAACGATGTTAAATCCATTATAGCCTTCTTCTATAAGTTTAATTTTGTCCTTAAAAACCAGTCGGTCTATAAGAAATTTTGTTTCATCAGTTCGCTCTCCCACTGTATATTTGCTATTATTTTGATATTCTCTTCTCTTCTCTTTTCCTAAATTGGAAATATCTATGGAACCTAAATCTTGGGATAATGCATGGAATTTATGCTGATATAGAATGATATTAAAACCTTTGTATCCTTCTTCTACTAAAAGGGGAGGCTGTACGTGTGAAAAAACAGACTTGCTTACAGAAGTGAACCTCTTTTCACACTGAGAGACAAAAGAGAAATCATAATTTTTACTGCTTTCGATTATATCTTGAATTTCAACCAGTTTTGTAGTCAACGATTCAATCTCTTTCCTTAAACGCGGAATGATAAGATGATTATCCTTGTGGAAAGCAAGTTCATCCATAGCGCGAAGAAAAAAACTTACCATTGCTAATGACCACACTTGTGCTGGTTTATCCAGAGGCATACCCACATTTTGAAGCATGGTACGTAGCGATACCCCAATCGCAACAGACTCATAATTATCCGTGATGGCAAGAGCCAGCACACTCAACCAATCTTTATATACCACATTTAGAGGAGATGTCCTCAAATAAGCTATTACAAATCTCAATACATCTATTATTCCAGGTTCTTCTTTCTTTCGCTTAATTAAAGACTTGTCGATTTGGTCTACGATGCGCGGGCCTGAAAAATAATTTGCTGCGTAGTGGTCTACCAGTACATAATTTGTTTGCAGAGCCGTCGAATCTATTTTCTTTTTCATTCTGCAGAGACAGTCTTCCGACAGGGCGGTTAATTCTAAATTGTAATTATTCTTGAACTCTTGACCAATTGCATAAGCCCAATTTCCCCATCGGCCAGTTTTTCGCGATACCTCGATAGTTTTAAGATGATTAAAGAGAAATGTCATCTCCTTGAAATGACGCTTCACCAGTTTTTTTATTGTCGAAATATCTGCGCGGGGGCCATAAGTAACTTCGTTCAACTCCATTTCGTAATTGGGTGCATCAATTGCCTCCTGAAAGATGACCGGATGGCTGTCGATTTTTACAACGCTGTAGATAGCAGGAAAAACGGAACGACCGATATTCTTATTTATCTTTTCCTGATCTTTCACGCAATGCTCGATATATTCTATCGACAAGGAAGTGTCTATTATTTTGCTTACCAAGACCGGCTCTCGCTGCAACGGTGTAAACCAGAAAATCACTGTCCCAATCTGTTCTTTTTTCACAACGCCGTTTGCCTCCTTATTGAATCTAAGAAGTGGAGCGAGTGGGCCCTTAACTTTTGTTTTTAGAGGCCATAAAGCAGCGCAATCTTGTATGTATGCAGTCAATTGTGAAAGCATTGGATGACAACACCCCCAAACATTAGTAACACAGAAATCCGTAATGCCCAACAAAGTCGACAGCAACTTTGGGGTCACAAAATCTATAAAATTGGTACATGGCGTAAGATATATTGCTGTTATGCTGACTTGGTTTTAATAATCCATCAGCAAAAAACTTTACCGCATTTTTATTATCTAAAGGAATAATATAATTAGGAAGGCGGTAGTCTGGATACAGCCAGTACGCTTCAATATGCTTGAAACCGGCTTCGTGGATGAGTTTTTCGTATTCTCTCCGTGAATATGTATATTCAAGAAACGGCAACTTTCGCATATTGTAGGATAGTTGATTTGCATCAGCACGGGGCAAAATCGAAATATATTTTAGATTCACATGCGGCTCAGGAATACCTAAAAAGTAACCTAAATAATATCTATTTTCTATCCCAAGCAGAAATTTGCCGCCCGATTTGAGAACGCGACGTGTCTCCTTCAGTGCCTGAAGTTGTGTATCACGGGGACGACTTTTAGGTCTACAGGTCGGGACCCATTCTAAAACACCGTTCATTATCACCAGGTCAAAATGATTTTTAGGAAACGGTAAATCAAGCGCGTTAGCAACAAGGGCGTTGAACCGGCGAAGACCATCTTGTTTTGCGCGTATCTTCAGAAATTCAACATCGAGCGCAGAACCATCAATCGCAGTCACCTCGCATTCTTTAGATAGTTGACAGGCAATGCCGCCGGTTCCGGCTCCTATATCAAGGGCTTTTGTGGAAGGTTTAATATCAACTAAATTTAGCCATGCTAAACGGTTTGGTGCCAATGCTTCTTGTAGTTTGTCGGGTGCGTTGTCTTCTTGTACACTCTTAAGCGCAGCTTGCCAGCCTTCTTTTTTTGTAATGTCAAGAAATTTTTTTGCATCATCAGTCCAGATAAAACCGCTGCATTCACGAGACTTTGTCATTAAAAACCTCTGCAGTTTTCTTGCGGGAAACTTCTTGAAATATGGTTTCAAACTCTACAATTCCACCAAAATTATTCTTATCTAAGACTTTAATATGACTAATACCCGAACGTTTGTCGATATGAACAATTTTTCCATCGACCACCTCAGAGCAATCCAAACCGACGAAATAGTCTCCCCCTATGAGATTTAGCTTGAACGAAAATTTGAATATTATCACCTCTGCCTCTTCTGCCGTCCGTACTGGAATTTGCCCAAACCAGCTATTGCTCGCATACACAATGATGCCATCTATGGTCCTCACTCCGAAACTGAATATCGGCTGTTCAACTGGCTTGTGAAATCTTACTTTTGAATAAATGTCAACCCAGTCTCCGGAACGAACTGTCACGGTGTCGTAGTTGTCCACACATACGATGAGATAATCTATAATTTCTGCACGTCCGTCTCTGAAACGATATTCATCTTTATTATAACTATTTCTATAAATGCAATTATCAACTGTTGGTATCTCCTCAAGAAATTTTTCCAGTTCACTTTTTTCTATTTCAACAGAAGGCCCGTCGGCATATTGGTTTATTGAAACCTTGTTCTGAGAAGCAACCTGCTCCACAAGCTGTTTTGCCTGCTCAAACGATGAAGTAACTACACATTTTCCTTGTTCGCCGTATTCTTTTAAATCCTTTTTATTCAAACAAGCGACATCTACAGTTCCCAGAAACTGCGAAAGGCCGTAATATTTAGTTTTATAGTGGACAATGTTAAAACCTTTAAAATTTTCCTCAACAAGAACCGGCGAAAGCTGGTAGTTCGAAATTTTTCCTGCAAAGAGTAAATCAATGTAATAATTGGTAATAAGCTTAGGCTCTCCGATTTCCATAACTTGACCATTCTCAAGTAAAATAGCGTAATCGCAATGTCTGACAATGGCATCGGTATTGTGGGTGACGAATATGATGGTTTTGCCTTCCCTTTGAAACTCAAGAAATTTCTGAAAGCATTTATGTTGAAACTTTGCATCACCAACTGCTAATACCTCATCCACAACAAGAATATCCGGTTCAACATTAATTGCTGCAGCAAATGCCAGGCGCACAAACATACCGGAGGAATAAATTTTCACTGGCTGGTCGATAAATTCTCCTATGTCGGCAAATGCCTCAATCACAGGCAGGCGCTGCTTCATTTCTTCTGTTGAGAATCCCATCAATGCTCCGTTCATCAGAACATTGTCCCGCCCGGTGAATTCCGGATTAAAGCCGGCGCCTAACTCCAATAGGGCAGAAATTCTACCATCTGTCTTGACCATTCCGGATGTCGGCCTTAAAACCGAGCAGATAATCTGCAGCAAAGTAGATTTGCCTGAGCCATTTCTCCCTATTATTCCAACAGTCGTTCCCTTTGCAACTTCAAAAATTATATCTGTTAGTGCCCAAAATTCGCGATGATACTTTTTATTAAAAGGATGCAGCACTTCCAGCAAACGCTCCTTTGGAGAGTTAAACAGCCGGAACTTCTTGGAAACATTCTGCACTGAAACAGCGACTGATTCCATTCTTACAATACCTCTGCAAATTCCGGTTTTAATTTTCTAAAGGTAAAGGCGCCTATAATAAATAGCGATATGCATATAACCCAGAAATAGATTCCCATACGGTAGTTGTGCCATATTGGAAGATGATAAATAAAGGAAGCTCTATATCCATCAACTATGTAGTAAAAAGGATTTAACTTAACTATATACTGATACTTTTGTGGTATTATTTCAATTCCCCACACTATAGGTGTAAACCAAAACCAGATGTTGAGAACCACAGCCAGCGCTTGACCCACATCTCGGCAGAAAACATTTATAGAGGATAAAAGCCAGCTAAGTCCGAGACTGAATACGAATAGAGCAAACAGGTAATATAAAAACTGAAAATTGTAAAAAGAAAAAGGAATCTTGTTTATTAATAGAACTATGATAAGCACGAGCAACATAATCCCATGGGTAATTAGGCTGGCAAGGAGATAGGCTACCGGAAGTATCTCTGTTGGAAAAACCGTTTTTGTAACGAGGTTGGCATTAGCGCTAATGGCATTTGTGCAAGTAGTTAATGCTTCAGCAAACATCGCCCACGGTATTAAACCACACAAAAACACCACTATAAAAGGCATTCCACTCGCCGGCCGAACCTTAAAGCCGACAGAGAAGACAAACCAATAAACCAGTATCATCATCAAAGGATGTATTATAGACCACACCAATCCTCCAAAGGTTCCTATATATCGGCTTTGTATCTCACGCAGTGCGATGGCTTTTATCATTGAACGGTGAGTATGGAGCCGCTTAAGAAAATTAAAAAATCGGACCCAGAAAATGCCCCATAAAATATTATCGAAAATTCTGGAAAATATCCTCATGTTTCTATTGGCTGTTTGCAACTTGACGTCCCGATGAAAGTATTATGCGATTATATTTTATGCGGCAGCTTCCGCTGCGAAGACAAATGCTAAACGCACTCCGTGCCCGTGGGTTGCAGGATGATATCTTTGCAAGAAACACCCAAAGTTAAAAAATACCCGCAACCCTATTTTGGTCCGCAGTTTTTAGCTCGCCGTGAGAGCCGGAACAATGTGCTCATCAATACTATTCTTCCAGCCGCCCCAGCTCTTCTGTCTTTTCCCTGTCAACTTATTACTAATAACTCTGTGGCTTTCTTGAATATTTTTTATTGAGAAAGCAGCGAGTATTATCATCATTAGCAACATTATGGTCTTCTTAAAGAGGAGCTTTTATAATTTATGTTTTTCTGCAAAAAGTGTAATTTATCAATAAGTATTTTCTAATCCTTTCTGGTCGGAATAGCTTTATAAAAGTGGTACTCTGTCAGGGCTGAATTGGGGAGTGTTATTGCAAGTCCGTCGCTGTTGGAAAGCAAGCTGTATTCAGCCTGCAGTTTTATCCGCCACGCGTATGGCGGATTTGTCGCAGATTTTGACTCGCAAAGTTGTGATTGGCATAATAGTATGTTATTTTGTAAGCCTTCCATGGCCTCAAGCTCCCGTTGGAATTACAAAAAACCCCACAAGCCCTCAAAGCTATAAACATCATACCCAAATTCCTTCTCGGGTTCATTTATTATCTAGTAGCTTAGGTTGGAATAGTACCAACCCCCCAGTTAGAAAACAAGCTTTTTTTTACGGCAAATTAGCAAAAAACTTCAAAATTGGAGGTATGTCACTCGTACCTCTCTGAGTTTTTTGCCGCAGAACGACTCATATTTAAACCGTTTATTTTATCAATTGCAAGCATTTTTTTTGCCTCGCTAAGATTTTTTTATCTATACCACAGTCTGAACCTGCTTTACCCCATTAGAAAAAGCACCCTCTCTGGGCGGAGTAAAATTGCATAGGAGGGTGTTGTTTTTAAAGACCCCCAGAGCTTTCTCCGCAAGGAGTCCCTGGGACTAACGGGATTTACACAAGGTTTTTGTATGTAAGTTACGGTAATAGAGGGTCTTATAATTTTCTATCTAATTTGCGGTAGCTTATAGCTTCTGCGATATGTTCAGGGGCAATGTTTGCAACTCCGGCTAAATCAGCTATGGTACGAGCGGCTTTGCAGATTTTATCGTGGGCACGGGCGCTCAAACCAAACTCAGTCATCGCCTGCTTTAGCATCATCTCACAAAGCTGGTCGAGCTCACAGAACTTTCGGACCTGTTTGTGGGTCATCCTTGCATTGGTCATTGCCTTGTTGTTGTCGAATCGCTTTGCCTGGGAATCTCTGGCAGTAACTACGTTTTGCCTCATCGTGGATGAGTCAAGCTGGCTGGATTTTGAGCGAAGCTTGCTGAAGCTTATCGCAGGCACATCAATGTGAATGTCAATTCTGTCCACCAATGGCCCTGATATCTTTGAAAGATATCGCTCGATTTGCCCCGGCGTGCATCTACACCTCCTCGCATCTGTGCCGAAGTAGCCACAGGGACAGGGATTCATTGCTGCAACTAACATAAATTGAGCGGGGAATCTGATGGTTTTTTTTGCACGTGAGACGGTAACAAAACCGTCTTCCAGCGGCTGTCGAATCATTTCTAAAATGTGCCTTGGAAATTCGGCAAATTCGTCAAGAAACATAATTCCAAAATGTGCCAGTGATAATTCGCCGGGGCGGGGATTTGTACCCCCTCCGACTAAAGCCGGACCGCTCGCTGTATGATGCGGCGTACGTACTGGCCGAGTTGCTAACAGTGCCTTGTTCTTGTCCAAAAGACCAACCGACGAATATACACGGGTGGTCTGGAGGGATTCTTCCAGACTTAGAGGCGGAAGGATAGTTGCTAATCTCTGCGCCAGCATCGTCTTACCTGCCCCCGGCGGACCTATCATCATAATATTATGTCCGCCTGCAGCCGCTATGGTCAGTGCCCGTTTGACGCTTTCCTGACCTTTAACATCTGCAAAATCAACATCATAATTTGACGCTACGTTAAAAAGCTCCTCGACATCAACGGCGGTGGTCTCAAGCGGCAACTGGCCGGAAAGAAAACCGACTGCCTGGGTAAGCGAACCCACACCGTAAGCATCTATATCAGAAACAACAGCAGCTTCTTTGGCGTTTTCCAGGGGGACAATCATTTGACTAAAGCCATTTGCAGCAGCGGTCATCGCCATACTCAGTACACCGTTAATGGGCCTGACTCTTCCATCAAGTGCGAGTTCGCCGACTATCACGGAGTTTTTTAGAACCGGACTTGCAAAAACTCCGCAGCCAAGCAGCATCCCAAGAGCAATTGGCAAATCAAATGCAGGCCCCGCTTTTTTTACATCAGCAGGCGCAAGGTTGATTAGCGACTGGGTCTTCGGATACTTATAGCCACAGTTTATTATCGCACTTTTGACCCTCTCGACACTCTCTTTTACAGCAGCATCAGGCAGGCCTACGATTAGGGACTTTTCAAATCCGCCCCGCGCCACGTCAACTTCGACTTCGCAGATTATCCCTTCAATCCCCTCGAGAGTAACGCTATGCAGTCTGGCTAACATATTTTGCTCTCCTTGTATTTGAGAGGCGTATTTTAAGGTCAGTTTAATTGGGTCGCAAGTAATTTTAGGGCTTTTTGTGATATGATTATGAGCCAGAAATTACCAGGTGATACCCTTTTATTCTCTTATTTTGCTCGGCACTTCCAGGCCGTGTTCGGTCATCAGTTCCGAATCCGACATTATTTTTTTGACATCGCCATCAGCGACAATTCGGCCTTTGTCGAGCAAAACAGCCCTTTCAGCAAGTGCGGCTGCAAAATTCATATTACAAGTTGCTATTATCAGTGTCTGAGGCAGATTCTTGAGCAGGCTTATAAGATTGTTACGATTTCTTGGGTCCAAATTGCCGTCTGGTTCGTCAAGTGTAATTATTTTGGGTTTCATAGATAGTATTGTTGCTATAGCGGCAGCTCGTTTTTGACCTGCTGAGAGATGGTTTGGGGCTTTATCCGCCATTTCAGATAGGCCAACAGTTTCTAACGCATTGGCAACTCGTTTTTTTACCTGTTCGGCTGACAGGCCCATATTAAGCGGGCCAAATGCCACATCGTCGAATAGGGTTGGCATAAATAGCTGGTCGTCGGGATTCTCAAGGCAGCAGCCGATGCAGGTGCGAATTTTTTTAAGATTTTTCCTGTTAATTTCCAGACCGTCGATAAGCACCTTCCCCGTCCCTTTTACAAAACCCGCCATCGCAAGCAGCAGTGTCGATTTGCCGGCTCCATTTGGGCCGAGCAAAGCGACTTTCTGGTTGTGCTCGATATTTAACGTTATTTTGCTAAGGGCAATTGTGCCATCCGGATATTTATATGAGAAACTGTCTATTTCAATCGCTTTTGGCATAGAAAATCCTTATTGTAGAATCGGTCTTACAAAAAGATGCAATCCGAGCATAAATAATGCGGCTATAAGGACAAAGAAGAAATCATATCGGCGAATTTGTAACTTCGATAAGCACCGCCAGTTTCCGTCAAAGCCCCGGCCCTGCATTGCAATGTTTATACGCTCAGCAGTATCAATGCTACGGATGAACAACGAGCCGAGCATAGATGCCACGGTTTTTAATTCCACTCTTAAACCGAGATTTCTCAGTTTTCTTCCCGCTCTCGCTCGCAATATGTGATGAGCTCTATCAATAAGAACGAATATGTAACGGTACAAAAAGCCAAGCTGAATAATCAATACTTTTGGTAGACCCAGCCGTTGCAGCCCCGTTAGCAAATTGTTGAACCGGGTGGTGGAGACCAGAGCTATTAAAGCCAGCATTGTGATTATGAATTTGCCGATAATGGCAAAACACCGCATCCAGCCAAGCGAACTCTGCCAGACCAATGGGCCAAAGGCAACTGTAACAGGTGTTTTATCGTACAACGGACAGCTTAAAGCCAGAACCAAAACAAAAGGGCTGACCAAAAGGATTTGCTTGAAAGCAAATCTTAATGGGATTTTACCCAATACAAGAATTGTAAAAGGTCCAACAGCGTAACAGACGAGTATACTAAGTGATGTCCTCGGCAGAGAAATAACCAATGCGGTAAAGACAACCAAAACTATGAACTTTACCCTGCTGTCAAGCCGATGTATCGGCGAATCCTGATAGGCAAATTTGTCTATATGAGCATGATGCATTTAATAACCTGCTCTGAGATAACAAACCAAAACCCGCAGTGCCTTTTTCGCAGGCGCCGCGGGTTTAACGACTATAATTGTATATAAGATTTTAGCAAATCATATTTTTGGCGATGGTTTTTTTCTTAAAATCCACGCGGTCAGCCAGATGACAACCATAGTTACCGCTGAGCCGGCTACGCCTGCAAAACTTGTCCAGCCTGCCGATATATTTGTTTCTTTCGGTGCTGCTTCTGCTGATACAGGGGCCCTGATTGAGTAGTCCGGCATTAGGGAGTATTTTGACTGGAACTTATCGACAGTGACAATTCTCTGGTCCTCATTTGATAGGGCTGTTTTGAAATCCGGCTGGTCAGGCCTTTCTGCATAGCTCCACTCTAAGCCATCGGGCAAATCGGAGGCGAGCAGGGAAAACCCTGCACCAATAATAATAGTGAAAATCGCAAGAGTTACGAAAACCGCTTTTTTGCTTAATCTAACCTTACCCGACAGAGAATCAACAACGATATCAGGTCTGACCTGCTGTAAATATCCTAATACTCCCACAGTAATCAAACCTTCGATAAGGCCTACCAGAAGATGGACGCCAAGCATTGTTATCAGGAAAGTCGAGAAAGGGACCGCCAATACGCCTGATAGTGCTGCCTGTATTGGAACAAGAGCGGCCGATACTTGCATAGCAATCACACATGCTGATATGGCACCAACGTATACACGTAAGCTGCTGAATGGCCCTGCTGTAACTGTCCTGTATAAAAAGTAGCCGAGATAACTGGGTACGAGAGCCATATTGATAATGTTGCATCCGAGCGCCAGAAGACCTCCATCCTGGAAAATAAGGCATTGAATAATCACCACTGAGGATATGACTATTGCGCCCAGATGTGGGCCTAATATAATTGCCAGCAGCACCGCTCCCACCATATGGCCGCTTGTCCCGGGCATCGCTGGCAGTTGAAAGTTTACCATCTGCGCAGCAAAAATAAATGCTCCTAAAATACCCATCAGGGCAAGTTTATCTGATGTGATAATCTGCCTGACTTTTCTGCAGATAAAGCCCAGACCAGCGGCAGCTATTGCCAGGGTTCCTGCAGCGACTGGAACCGATAGTAATTCGTTGGCCATGTGCATAATAAAATTCTCCAAATGTCTTTAATTATATTTTAACGTTTATTTTTACTTTTTGTTTTAAAAACTTATTACTGCTCGCAAACCCAGTATCGCAGCATCGCCGGCTGTTCCTGTGCCGCCCGGATTTGTAACATATTGAACGCTCGGACTGATATTCAGCCAGGGAGTAACCTGGGCATTGTAGTAAATCTCGACAGCGCTTTCATAATCATCTTTGTAGGTCATGGATGCGCTGTTGCTGAAGAAGCCCTGAGCGAAGCCTGCACCGAGCACATCGTCGTCTCGGCCTTCTATAAGACCCTGATATTGAAATCCAAAGCTCCAAAAATTAGTAATATCGTTTCTTTTGCCGTTTGCGTAACCATATCTGAAAAATGCGCCAAGGCCCTGGCAATCCTCGTTGTCGGAATTTTCTTTAATCAGCATCTGGTCGCAGCTAAGATAAAAACCGACATCGTCTCGATAGTTCTTACTGCTGTCCGAATTGGCCTTCGGCTGAGGGTCATTCCAGATACCTACTCGATAAACGCCTTGCAACGGTCCTTTGGAAGAATTGATTTGCGGTGTTATGCCGGTCTCAAACACATAAAAGAAATAATCTTCGTCGTGAAATGTGGTTCTAAAGCCGCTTTCTCTTGCATCATTTTGGGCGTCCACCACGGCTGCAGAGAGATACCATCGTTCTGTTGGGCTGTAGAAACCGGCTATACCGAGTGCGTAATCAGGAAAAGGGATTGTCGGATTGTTGACCAAGGCGCTATTTAAGAACTGGGCGTTTTCGTCGTTGGCGAACAAACTGTTATCAAATGCCACTGGACAATCATGGTACTCGAAGCCGCCGGTAATGTCCATTTTGCCAACCCGCAAAAGAAAACTGTCGTCAAACATTGCTTGTTCATACCAAAGCTCAGTAACGACCATCGAATTTCTGGGCATAGCATCGCCATTTACACCGAATGCGCTGCCTACCGAAGGCCCGTCAATACCCTCGGACTTCGACCACCAACTCTCCGTGTGCACATATAATCTTGCACCTTCGAGACCAAGCAGTTTCTGCATATCTGCCGATAGCTCCAGGTCGTAGCTTCCTGAAAATCTCCCTGCCCGGCGATGTGTGCTGATACCGCCGTGAACATTTTGCTGATAGATATTTGTGACGCTGAGACCGAGCTCTATACCACTGTCAGAAAGGTTGTCATTAAGACCCCAAAAGCCGTTTGTTAGTGTATCCTGCTGCCAAATATTGACAGGACGTTCTGTTTGTTCTGGTTCTGCGTTTTCTGCCCTTAAAAGGCCTGCTGTACTTAACAGGAGCACAACACTCACAACAATCCTTGTTTTGTTCACGTTCACTCCTTTCTCTACATAAAAAAGTACATTCTGTAAAATACATAAGTCCCTATCTAATAATAGTTTATAGGCGCTGAGCATTTCCGATCCTATGTTAGCCGTGCCTAATATAGTTAGTCATGACTAACTTATCAAGTATTTTATTGCAATTTTTTAAAAATTTTCTCAACCGGTGGGTCTTTTGGGGGCGGCAACACAGACTGGATAGAAAATTACTGCCTTTATGGCCGGAGAAATTGCGATTAATCCCTTTTACCTATAATCAATCTATATGCAACTGCAAGGGCAAAAATGAGCGTACTGGTGACAATAATGCAAGCCCCCGTGGGCAAATTAGAATAGAATGATATCAGAAAACCACCAACAGCGCTTAGTATACCAAAAGAAGTTGAGGTAAAAACTGCCGATTTGTGTCCACGACATATTTGATAAGCTGCTGCCGCCGGATTAGTAATAAGTGCAAAAATCAGCAGTCCTCCTATGATCGGCAAGTTGACCGATAATACTATTCCGCACAAAGCCAGAAACAAACAATAGACAAAGCTTTCATGCACACCAGTTGCGGCAGCGATGGATCGGCTAAATAGCAGCACTTTCAGTTCCTTATTGAAGACGATAGTAAAGGCCGTTAAAAGCAGACCCATGATTGTGATAACAACGACTGTTTTTTTCTGCACGAAAAGTATACTGCCCCAGAGTAAGCCAAGTACCTCAGAGCGGCTACCCTGCACAAGGCCTATTCCCAGAAAGGTAAGGCCGAGCATTAACGAAAAGACTATTGCCAGACCCACGTTTGTGTCCAGCCTTGACTTTTCAGGCCGAATTGCTGCTAGACTTGTCGAGGTTGCTATTGAAGCGGCTATAGCCCCCCATGCCGGGTTGAAACCCAGAAGGTAAGCAAAGATGGTTCCGGCCATTGCAGCGTGCGAGATCGAGATGCCTATAAAGGGCATGCGCATACCAACGATGTAGACACCCAATAGACCAGTACTGGCACCAGCAATAGCACCTGCAAACATTACCAAATAGAAAAATGAGTCCATACTACTACAAAAATCCTATCTTGGCCCTTTATTGATGATATACTTTCGTCCACTAACATCGACCGTTTCGATTCGACATTGATAAGCTCTCTCAAGTGCACCGGATGTAAAGACTTTTTCAGCGGTGTCATCGGCGAGAATTTTTCCTTCGTGCAAAAGAACAATTCTGCTACAGCTTGGTGGCAGCAAGTCCGTTTCGTGAGAAACCATTAAAACAGTGATATGAGTCTGCTGGTACAGTTGGTCTATAATACTTGTAATCTGGTATTTCCAATTGAAGTCAAGGTTTGAGCCAGGCTCATCGAGCATTAGTATCGCTGGGTCCTGCACCATTGCTCTGGCAATAAGAACTTTTTGTTGCTCTCCCCCTGAAAGACTTCTGAATGTCTGATTTCGCTGACCAGTTAAGCCAAGTTTGTTAATCCAATAGTCAGTATGCTCATAATCTTCCTTGCTCAGCCAGGAAAGCAAAGGTTTCACGCTTATGCGGCCCATAGCCACTACTTCCCGCAAAGTAAGTGGCAATTCAGCGTTATATTCTGTGGCCTGCGGAATATAGCCGATGCGTTTTCGCAAATTGCATTTGCTCCAGCTACTAAGGGTAGCCAGATCTATACCATCAAATTTTATCGTGCCTTGGTTAGGTTTTATCAGCCCACAACAAACTTTTATAAGTGTTGTTTTTCCCGCACCATTGACCCCGATTACACCTACGAATGCTCCAGAGGGAATTTGCAGATTATCAATGTTAAGGATAACACGCCTTCCGTGTTTTACTTTTGTTTTTGAAAGATGTAAATCGCCGGTAACCATTATTTAACTGGCCCAAGAAGAGCTTGGACGTTTTCTGACAAAAGCCAGTCAAAATTATCTGGCCTATTGTCAACATTAGGGAAATTGCTGAAAACTACAACTTTAGCTCCCAGGCGTTCAGCCAAAGCCTCCGCAAGTGCTGTGCCTTCCTGTTTATTGGCTATTACAAAACTTATGTTATATCCCTTGGCTTTTTCAAGACAATTTTGGATATTTGAAACTGTTTCAGCATCACTACCTATAAATGTGGCTATTGTCTCTAAGCCGAGCCGGTTACAAAATTCCGCCTGATGGTTCGATGCGAGAACTTTAGCCGTTTTCAAACCGGCTTGTTTTATTTTTGAATGAAGCTCTTTGCTTACATTTTCCAGACGCTTTTCAATCAATTTTATTCTTTGTTTATATTGTTCTTCTCTTCCAGGATATTGCTGCGAAAGGATACTACAGACCTCCTGACAGGCGGCAAGGTAAGTTTCGGGAACGCACAAACCCGGTAAAGCCCGGACAGAGACTATTTTTAGGCCTTTATCTTCCATTCGTGATAGGGATTCATCAATGCCCTTTTGGAAATCAAAACGCAGCAAGAGCCTACACTTGCAAAGTTTGTTCACCTGGCCCGGTGAAATATCAAAATGTCCCGGACACATACCCGGCGGTGTTAAACAGAAGACTTCTTTTTGGTCTTCACAGAGGTCTTTAACCACGCATTGCAAATATGAATTGGTGACGGCGATTTCAGGCTGCGAGACCTCAGAGGATTTACTATCGCAACCGCTCAATAAGAGTGCCCATAGAAAAAATCCGACTGAAGTAACTATAACGGGAGGATACCCCTTGCTTTTCGGACTATTTCTCAAAGCGTAACTTTCTTATTCACTACCAATATCTGTTTTTTTCATTGTAAGTATTTTTTATCATTTTTACAATTCTTACCATCAAAGTTAAATTGTAGCCGTTTAATGCTTTCCCCGGAACGTACCCATATACTGATTATCCCGAAGCCGGAGTCTTACCAGAAATCCCACACAACAGGAAAGCTTTGGGACTATTTATCTCGTCTAAAATTATCTTCATTTCTCTCATTTTCAGGCACATCTATTTAGGTACACAGGCAGGATTGGAAGGGTTCGTAGCACAATCTATTAGCCAGTTTTTGGCCATAACCGTAAAATCCTGAAAGTTCACTATGCCATCGCCACTCGGCGAAGGCGCAATATCCGCAGATGGAGTACCTGGCGGCTGCAACCATTGGTCAGCTAATATAGCTATGTCTTCAAAGTTCACCTTGCAATCATCATTTAAATCGCCAGTCAGATAATACGGACAATGTTCCCCTTTCAGCCCAAGCGAGTGACCCGAACCAGTCGCAATGGCAGTGAAACCCGTATTGGGCAACGGCGGAAGGCACGGCGGATCGCACTCATTCCAAGGATAGTAATATAGCCAAGCTACAATCGAGCCATCGGCCTTCAGCCCAAGAGAATATCCGCCGGCCGCAATGGCTATAAAATCCGTATTGGGCAATGGTACAGTGTCGGGGGTTCCCCAAGCCACAATTGAGCCATCGGCCTTCAGGCCAAGAGACCACATACAACCGGCCTCGACGGCAATATACCCCGTATTAGGTATTGGTACATCACATTGCCCCCAATAGTTATACCCCCAAGCCAAAATCGAACCATTGGTTTTCAAGCCAAGTGAAAAACACCCACCGGCCGCAATGGCAGTGAAACCCGTATTGGGCAACGGCACATCACATGCACCAGGTTCCCAGCAATCATTGTACCCCCAAGCCGCAATCGAGCCATCGGCCTTCAGGCCAAGTGAATGATACTGGCCGGCCGCAATGGCTATAAAATCTGTATTGGGCAACGGAACCTCACATCTACCGTAATCATCTTCCCCCCAAGCCACAATCGAGCCGTCGGCCTTCAGACCAAGCGAGTGGCACGAACCAGCTGCAATGGCTGTAAACCCTGTGTTAGGTAGCGGTATATTGCATTGACCGTACTCATTCCACCCCCAAGCCACAATCGAACCATCGGTTTTCAAACCAAGCGAATGCCACCCGCCCGCTGAAACTGCCACAAAACCGCTATTGGGCTCAGGAACATCGCACTGGCCGTCATCATTACCTCCCCACGCCACTATTTCTCCGACAGCATATACCGGTATGGGCAAGAATACCCAAAGGAAAAACATGATGACACAACTGTAACAAAATAAGATCTCTCGTTTTTTTGCACCATTTCTCATAGCATAACTCTCCCAACGAATTTCAATTACGTTAATTTAGATTTCCCACATTAAATAGTCAAATACAAAAACGAACCTCTCAATTTCATTATCAATATCTAATCTTCTCTCCATTGTAAGTATTTTTTAAGTCTCTTTTGTGAATCTTGCTGTCAAAGTTAAGTTGTAATTATTTAATAATTTTCCTAAAACGTGCCTATATTCCGGCTGTTCCGAAGCCTAAGTCTCACCAAAAAACCTCTGCGCTCCTTTTGTGTGTACCATAGCTCCTTCGGCACTGGGAACCTTTTAAAGTCCCTGCCTTGGCCCAATTTTTCTTCGAGCCATTCCTCGGTAAACCTCGGCCCCAAACTAAAAACTACCCAGCTCACCGGCGATACCAGGGAAAACGAACTATGATTTCCCTCGTACCGCTTGCGTTCGTTTGGGTCAGGGCGCCACCGGCCTTCTTCTGGGGCAATGCCGCTGCTTGCGGGAAAGTTATCAGGTATCCATAGCTCTGCCCAAAATATAGAGCGAATTATGTTTCTGTCCTTTATTACCTCGCCGACACCTTTGTATTTGTAAGTGTGCCCTCGATTGTATCGGTCCTCCATAATAGTTGACATAGCTTCTGTTTTCGGCATCGAGGGCAAATAATGACCTGTCACCAGGACCTTCGGGAGCTGATACAGGTGGTCGGTCAAGCTGCTGCTACTGCAATCTTCCTGAGTGGGAGGGAACTTTTGATTATCCAAAAAGTAGGCCTCCAGAGCAAGCCCGATTTGGCGAAGCTCGGCATTAACCACGGTGATTTTGGCTTGTTCTCTCGCCCGTGACAGCGCCGGCATTAGTATTCCCATCAAAAGCCCTATGACGGAAATAATGACTAATAATTCAATTAGAGTAAAACCTTTTTTCACTGAATCCCACCTGGCTCAACCCAAAGACAAACTCTAATAATATCCTGATATAAGGATATTAAACAGACTAACAAAAGTTAAGACGGTTTTGTACCAGAAGCTTTTTAATCGCAGTCGCAAAGCCCGGGAGCACATCCAAGCCAGTTTACGGCCATTTCAGCAAAATCTATAAAATCCACTTTGAAATCTGTATTGATATCACCGGGTAAGTTTCCTCGCTTATGCCCGCGGTCTGTTAACGCTAAGCCGTTTCCGTCGTAATCCACCACCCAGAGCCGGTAGCCATCTTTGCAAACCAGATAGCCGGAGCTTTCCTGGTCAAAAATTGCGATGACGTCAATCTGGCCTGTTGGGCAGTCATATCTTGTAAAACCATCACCAATACCGAGTTTTACAGGAAACGTGAGGCCGTTTACGTCTGTGATTGTAACAGTATTATCAGGTCCCCAGTTTTCAGGGTCTATAATATTCACGTCATTTATTCTTACTATGCGAGCCTGATAGTATTCACAGCCAGTCAATCTGGTCTGGTCGAAGATATACTGGTTACTTGCGTCTTTTACCATATCGAGGGTGATGAGCTCCGGCTGGGGCAGCCCAACCGCCGGTTTGAGCAGCTCAACTTCGAAATCGAACATCGGCTCGACCTGGTGTATCTCATTGACATTAATCTTGCCCTTGTAGAATTTGTACCAGCCGGTAACCTTCACTCTGTCCCCCGCAGCAAATATATAACCTGTATTTGGGTCTCTGTTTATGCGACACATTTCATCCAGCAGTTCTTCGTCTGTATAGTTACCTGAACCACCAACTTTAGCGTAATATTGTCCATACCAAACAGCCGTACCGGCATGGTCATCACCTTCGCCCTGGATGTATATCTGCCACTGACCTCCCATGAATCCTGTCCCAGGCGTGGGATTGAGCATTTCCTCGGGATTATTGAGAACAATACCGGTGACGATGACTTTATCCGTAGCGTCATATGTCCCGACGCCATCGGCATCGACCGCTTGGAGTTCCCAATGGGTCACCTCAGCAATAGTGGCACCCCTTGCTGCGGCAACAAGTGTCAAAGCCAGAATTCCCACTAAAACAATTGTTCTATTCATAACTAAATCCTCCAAAAAAAGTTGATAGTTTATGGTTGACTTTGCGCATAAAAAAATTAAAATCGTGCTACGCTATATAAGAATATAAAATTCATGTTACTAAATCAAGAAAAAATTGATTGAAAATGGTAAAAATTTTTGATATTTCATTTTTGCCCTGTTAGAAATAATTTTTCTAACGTGGTAAGGTTTACCCGCCGTAGGCAGGTTAAAAACCCTACTTGAGCTTTCTCCGCAAGGAGTCCATAGGACTAACGGGGTTTATTGTTAAAATTGCTGTTTTTCAGGGGATTATATGGCATCGTCTCAAGAAGTTCTTGTCATAGATTTAAATGAAATGGCTGAGTATCAAAGGCTTTTGGAAGGCCGGCCGCAAACCTGCGGGATGCGCTCAGGCAGGGTGTATTTGCAGCCGGGTCAGGCTTGTGGCCAGCATAGCACCGAGCAAAAAGAAGAAATGCTTATTTTCCTCTCCGGCCGGGGCAAGCTGCTAATTGGAGAAAAAGAGTCCTTTCAGGTCGGCCAGGGCAAGGTTTCCTATATTCCGCCTCATACGCGCCACGACGTCAAAAACACCGGCAATGAACCGCTTATTTACATTTATTGTGTTGTTCCTGTAGGTGGCGGAGCAGAACAATAAAAGAAGCAAAAAATTGCCTAAAAAAGCCGAAAATGGCACTTAAAGGGCTCAAAAGGGGCGATTTAGGGGATTTTGAACAAAAAAGTACAGAAAATGTGAAAAATTTCAAAAAAAATGCTTGCAAAAGTTGCGGTGGGTGTTATAATAGGGGTTGTAAAAGAGTTGTTCTTTTCTTCTTATCTTGGTTAAGGTGAGATGGTAATATAATAACTTTGCAATATAATTTGTAAACCGTCTCCCAAAGGCTGAAGTTTTAATAGCTTCAGCCTTTTTATTTGAGCTGCTCATCTTTTATTTCTCCGGCTCTTGTCCCTCTCTGTCTGGCGTGGTTAGAATCGTCGTGGGATCAGGGTTTTCAGTTCGCTTGTCCCCCAAATATGGTAATAAACGCAGAAAATCCATAAAATGGGGCAAAAAGGCAGGAAATCCGAAAAAAAGTGGAACACAAGGCTGGTTTTGCGCATCTTGTAAGTAGACAAAGAAATAATAATAACGAGCATGCTTGTGTTGACCGATATTATTGATTTATGACCGGACTTCTTTATTGACAAAGGCAAACAGAAAGGTTATAATCTTGCCGAAATAACAGAATTGTCGAAAAACTAAAAATATACAGTAAGGAGTATCATTATGAATAAGCGAAGAGGTTTTACGTTGATAGAGTTGCTGGTGGTTATTGCTGTTATAGCGATACTAATGGCGATACTGATGCCTGCATTAAAGCGGGCAAGAGAGCAGGGCAAACGTGCCGTATGTCTTAGCAATCTGAAGCAGTTGGTTCTGGCGTGGATTATGTATGCGGATGTTAACGACGACAAGATTGTTAACGGATCGCCGTTGTTGGGTGAGCACGGCTATTGTTATGCCGACCCCCCTCAACCTAGTGCGGACGACTATACCTATCATAAGGACGAAAAACCCTGGGTAGGAGTGGGCAAGAGAATGAATATACCATGTACGGAAGATGCGATTAGAGATGGAGCGTTATGGCCATATACTAAGAGTTTGAAGCTTTATCTTTGTCCAACCGGTATGCGTGGGGAGGCGTTGCACTATTCAATAATGGACGGCATGAATGGTTTGACCATAGCCAGAACTGGTTTTGGCCTAATATATCACAAACCGGGTTACTGGATTAAAAAAAGGACTGAGATTTACAGCCCGCCACCGGCATACAGAATGGTTTTTCTTGATGAAGGTTTTTTAACCGCGGATAGTTTTGCCGTTCATGTTGGGGACGAATGTTGGTTTGACGACCCGCCATCGAGACACGGTGACGGAGTGACACTGGGCTTTGCAGATGGCCACAGTGGTTTCCGTAAGTGGAAAGGTATGTGGACAATAGCGCACACAAGGGCGAGGGCGTTTGTAGATACTGATAGTATCTGTACTACACCGGGTGATACGATTGATCTGACGCCTGAGGTTGCTGGTGATAGTAATTTTAAAACCGTGGCGGCGACCTCCGACGATTATGAGGATTTGTACTACATTCAGAAGGGTTGCTGGGGCGATACAACTTATACGCCAACTTACTAATAATAAACTTTTTGCGATTGATGCTTTTTATTAAGATAGGCAATTAAGCAGAGTATTTTGGATTTTCGGCGGACCCATGGTCCGCCTTTTTTATTGGTTTGCAGAAGACGAAAGACGACCGATACAAAAGCTTTTACGTAAAGATAGCTGATATGTACTTTCGTCAGATTTACTTATGGGACTTTGGCCGCAGGGGCTTTCCCCCCAGCCCCCACCATATCCTCTTTACCTCTTGATAGCATCTATCCGTCATACATCTAACCCTAACCAGGGGGATACGATGTTTACCCACTTGTGGCGGGTTCCCTGGATAGCCCAATGCATGAAAAAATTGTACTTGACAGCCAAAAACCATTCGGTATTGTGATTTTCAAAAGAATCGTACATTATGTTCTGCAAATATCCGGGAGAAAAGCTACTGTGCTGACCATTTAGTAACACTTTTTTATGGCAGGGTTAACGTATGGAAATCATGGATTTATTGGAAGCTATAAAAGGACCTCGCAAGCCGGCTTACACGGCAAAGCTGCCGGGATTGATTGTGGTAGTGGTTTTAATTGTAGTAGTAGTCATTCTGTTGAAGACGGCGATTTACACCATACCTACTGATTCTGTCGGCGTCGTACAAAGATTCGGAAAATATAACCGAACGACCGAGCCGGGCATACATTTGATGTGGCCTTTCGGCATCGAAACTGCTACCGGCGTTCCTGTCAAAAGGGTGCAAAAAGAGGAATTCGGCTTCAGAACCACTTGAACCGGGCGTGGATTCGCGGTATCTCGGCGTTGAAGAAATAGACGCTGGCAGGTTGAGTTCCGGTGATTTAATTAGATTAATAGAAGAAAGTGGCGAAAGGTTCTCAAGAGGCAGAATCAGCCGGCTGGCGGCAATAGCCAAGGAGATACTCAGGGGCGAATACGTAATGCTGACCGGCGACCTGAACATAACCGACGTTGAATGGATAGTTCAGTACAAAATAAAAGATGCCAGGCGAAAAAAATGATAGAGTCTGCCAAAGGTTACGCCGCAGAGAGAGTCAACGAAGCCAAAGGCGATATCGCCAAGTTCAGGAAAATATACGAGGAATATAAAAAAGCGCCTGATATAACAAAACAGAGGATGTATCTGGAAACAATGGCAAAATTGCTGCCTCAGATACCCGAAAAATGGATTATTGAACAAGGTGGAGCTGAAGGTGGAATCCTGATGAAACTTGACCTTGAAAATCAGTAACGGAAAACTTAATGAACGTTTTCAAAGAAAACAGGGCAAACTAAGAGAGGAAATAAAAATGGGTCGTATTATTGCAATAGTATTTCTTATTGTTATCGCCATAGTGCTTTATTCGTCAATGTACATCGTAGACCAGACTGAACAGGCAGTCGTGACTCAATTCGGAAAGCCCGTAAGGGTAGTTATTAACCCGATAGAAGGCCGAAGAACGCAGGAAACTATGGACAGACTGAAGGGTAAATACGCTAAAGAGGGAATTGCCGTCGCAGAAGGTGCTGGCTTGCGACTCAAGATACCTTTCATACAGAGCGTACGGGAATTTGAGAGAAGACTGTTGAGGTGGAATGGCGAAGCCGAACAAATCCCGACAAAAGACAAAAAATACATCTGGGTCGATTCTACGGCGAGGTGGTATATCGAAGACCCGTTGCAGTTCTTAAGGTCTGTCGGCACCGAGGAGCAGGCCCATACACGGCTGGATGATATCATTGACTCAAGCACGAGAAATTCTATTACAAAAAGAGACCTCCTCGAAATAGTCAGGACGGATAATCGCGAGATGAGAGTGGCCGAAGAAGAGCTGCGCGAAACAACTAAAGTAGGCCAGGTAACAGAAGGACGACCAAAGATTGTGGCTGAAATAACAGAAACTTCCAGAAAGTCGTGTGAAGAATACGGCATAGGAATACACAGCTCCGGCGTCCTTATCAAGGGCCTTACCTATATACAAGACGTCAAGACAAAAGTGGAAGACAGAATGATTGAGGAGAGACTGAGGATAGCCAAGAAATATACATCAGAGGGCGAAGGTGAATTCGAAAGGATTATGGGTAACAAGGAAAGAGAAGTGAGAACTATTCTCTCTGAGGCGTACAAAACTGCAAAAGAGATTGAAGGAGCTGCAGATGCTCAGGCAACGCAGATTTATGCAGAAGGGTTTGGAATAGACACGGACTTTTACAGATTTTGGAAGACCCTCGAACTTTACGAGCAATATATAGGCGGACCAAGAACCAAACTAATCCTCGGCGCAGACAATCCTCTGCTTGAGTTAATCAAGGGTGACATTCTTGGAACCAAGGGTGATTCTCCGTAGGGGTGATAGTGTTATTCACTAAGCTAATCAGAATTCTAATCGGCGTCTTAATCGCCTGGCTGGTTTTCCACTTTTTGTTACAACTTGGCCGAAAGAGGATAACGACACATACAAACGAGCGGAGTAATAAGAGCCGTGGACGCAGAAAGTTCGTCGAATCTCACGTAGTAGAAAATTCAAGCCAGACTGATGGCAAAGACCAATCCTGATTTTTTAGTCTTTTCTTTTCCCAACAAACTAAACTGGAAAATCCAAGGTTCTGGATGGAAGAAGAGTTGGTCATAACTAGCTGGCTCGAAAAGACTTAACAAAATAGCGGGGGCAGGATTCGAACCTGCGACCTCCGGGTTATGGGCCCGACGAGCTACCAGACTGCTCTACCCCGCGGTCAATTTCATATCTATTCATTCGTATGTCACAATCAAAGCACAACTAAATTAACATAAAAAACGTTGGTTATCAAGGTGAGAGTTGAAAATTACAAATTTTCACGGATTTTAACAGCAAGTTCCTCGATTTTGCCGTTCTCATATTTATAAGCAGGCCAACGGTCAAATACTCCATCGCCTGTATTACGAGGGATTATATGAAAATGAACGTGCCCGACAAGCTGGCCTGCTGCCCTTCCATTATTGCACAGAACATTATAGCCGTCAGAACCCATAGCAGTCGCCACGGCCTTTGCGATTTTGCCGAGCCGTGAACCAACCCGGCTGAGAATATCGGCAGGACATTCGTGTAATTTTTCAAAGTGCTGTTTAGGAATCACCAGCGTATGGCCGTCACTTAGTGGACCGATATCCAAAAAAGAAAGAACAGCATCATCTTCGTAAATTTTTGTAACCGGAATTTCCCCCGCTACCATTTTACAGAATATACAATCATCTCCGCTCATTCTACGCCCATCCTGATAATAACACTTTACTGCTGCTTGTCAGGTTCCTCCGTATTGCTGTCGGCTTCGGTAGCTTCTTGTTCTTTGGCAGGCTTGTCCGCCGTTTTTTTGGTGGATTATTCTTCATCCGCTGCCGCTTCCTCGGCCTCGACGACTTCTTCTGTCTCGGCTTTGACAGTTTTCTTGGTTTTTTTACGAGCAGCTTTTTTGCGGCTGGCTTTGGATTTCTTTTTTGTACCCTCGTCGGCGCCTACAAGTTGCAGCAGAACAAGCTGGCCGTTATCTCCTAATCTTCTCATAGACAGGCGGATAATTCTTGTATAGCCGCCCGGCCTATCAAGGTATCTTGGGCCAAGCTCACTAAACAATTTGCCGATTATTGTGCCTTTTTTAACGGCCTTGCCGTCTTCATAATCTACAATGTCACGGTTGCCAAGCAGAGAAATGGCCCGACGTCTGGCTGCGAGTGTGCCTTTCTTGGCCATCGTAATCAGCTTTTCAGCGAATGGCTTTACCTCTTTGGCCTTTTCGATGGTCGTTGATACCGTTTCGTGCTCAAAGAGCGAAGCGACGAGGTTTCGTCGCATAGCCAGACGATGTTCGCTTGTTCGGCTTAATCGTCGCCCTGCTACTCTATGACGCATATAATTAAACTCCTCATTTCCAGATTCTTAGTGTTTAGCTCGTAGTGAACAGCTTATAGCTCCCTGCTATTGCCTTCACTTCGGATGACAATACTATTTACTTTCTATTTCGGTCATTCCCAGAGACAGACCTATGTCGGCGAGCTTCCTTTTGATTTCTCGCAGGGAAGTTTTGCCGAAGCTGCGAATTTCTAACAAGTCGGCATCCATCATCTTTACTAATTGACCCACTGTTTCCACTTTCGCCGACTCAAGACAATTATTTGCTCTTACCGACAGCTCCAGCTCCTGAATCGGCATATCGAGTTTGCTGATTAATTCTTCGTCTATTGCTTCCTCTTTCGCTGCTTCAAGCTGACCAGCGACGGTTTCTTCGCCCGTCTCGAAGTACTGTACGAACGGATTAACATGCTTGCGCAAAATCTTGGCTGCTTCTACCAATGCCATTTCAGGCGTAACTGTCCCGTTGGTCCATATCTCAAGAATTAGCTTATCATAGTTGGTCCGTTGGCCTACGCGAGTTTCCTCAGTCAGGTATCGCACCCTTGTGACCGGTGAGTATATGGCGTCAAGCATTATTCGTCCGATTTCCTGGTCGGACCTGTCAGCGGCAGCAATACGTTCGCTCGCCGGTACATAGCCACGACCATTCTCAACTACCATTTCCATTTCAAAATTTACATCTTCTGTCAGAGTGGCTAAGACCATATCTTTGTTTATCATGTCTATGGTGGGGTCGCTAACAATATTAGATGCGGTTATGACGCCGGCTTTATTGGCCGACACCGTCATCGTCCTTGGTCCTTCACCCGTGAGGCGAATAATAAGATTTTTGACGTTCAATACGATATCGGTAACATCCTCCATCACACCCTTTATCGAGCTGAATTCATGGTCGATACCTGCTATTTTAATGGATGTTACGGCGCTACCTTCCAGAGAAGAAAGCAATATGCGCCTTAGACTGTTACCGATAGTGGTGCCGAAACCACGCTCGAAAGGCTCAATAAAAAATCGGCCATATACATTGTTCGAGATTGTCGTGTCTCGTTCAACACGTGTCGGTAATTCCAAACCACGCCATGTAACTCGCATACAGACCTCCTATTTCCTAAACTCGTATTTCATGAGGCATATCTGTTATTTTTTATCCTTTACGTTACCTTGAACAGAACTCCACAACTAATTGTTCCTCAACTGGAATCTGAACATCATCCCGGCTGGGCAGTGCAACAACAGTAGCTTCGGGTTTTTCACGAGCCAGTTGCAACCAGCTTTGTGTAGCAAAATTCGGGTTGCTTTCCAGTTGTTGTTTTACCTTTTTAGTGGTTTTATCAGAATTTTTCAGCGTTATCCTGTCACCAACTTTCGCGGTATAGTCACTGATATCGACTTTGCGTCCGTTTACATAAATGTGGCCGTGAGAAATCAGCTGTCTTGCGGCTTTGCGTGAGGCGGCAAAATTCAGCTTATATACCACATTGTCCAAACGTCTTTCCAGCGATTGCAGCAGGATTTCACCGGTATTGCCCTTCATCCTCGCCGCTTTGTGAAAATACCTCATAAACTGTTGTTCCAGAACTCCATAGTATCTCTTGACTTTTTGTTTTTCGCGCAGCCGGACACCATATTCACTTATTCTGCCCCTGCGCCAGGCGTGCATACCAGGAGCCAGATTGCGCTGTTTCTTTTCGATAGGACATTTAGCTGTCTCACATCTGATTCCCTTGAGCATCAGCTTCATTCCTTCACGGCGGCACCGTCTGCAGGATGGACCAAGATAACGTCCCATTTTTTATTTATCTCCAAAAAATGCTCGTTTTATACCCTTCTTCGTTTTGGTGCTCTACAGCCATTGTGCGGAATTGGGGTAACATCTTCTATTGAGGCAATACGCAATCCCGCCTGCTGCAGAGCTGATATTGCAGACTCACGGCCGGAGCCGGGGCCTTTGACCTTAACCTCAACCTCGCGCACGCCATTACGCATAGCAGCATTGGCAACTCGTTGAGCAGCCTGCTGGGCAGCAAAAGGCGTGCTTTTACGAGAGCCCTTAAAACCGACACAACCGGTTGAGCTTGAACATATCGTATTGCCGTTCGGGTCTGTAATCGTAATCAATGTATTATTGAACGTTGCTCTTATATGTACAATGCCCTTGGCGATGTTCTTCTTGGTTTTCCGTTTTGGACTTTTTGCCATTATTCTTCCTATATTACATATAACATATATCTTATTGCGTTAATCATTTTTTCCATCGATTATCTGAACAATCAATTTTTTAGCGGGCTTCCTTCACGCCTTTTTTACCCGCGACGGTTTTTCTTGGGCCTTTGCGGGTTCTCGCATTGCTTTTAGTACACTGGCCACGAACAGGCAAACCCTTCCTGTGGCGAACGCCCCTGTAACAGTTTATATCACGCAGCCGTGCAATGTTTTGAGAAACCTGTCGGCGAAGCTGGCCCCCAACAATGTAATTGCGGTCTATAATCTGAGTTATCCGGCTGAGTTCGTCTTCGCTGAGCTTGCTTGCCTTTGTGTCCTTTTCGATTCCTGCTTCTTTCAAAATTTGTTCAGAGGTATATCTACCTACACCGGCGATGTAGGTTAATGAAATCCATATTGATTTGTCGTTGGGAATATCAACACCAACTATACGTGGCATATTAACTCCTTCTTGTATATCGCTTCGTTCTTCACGACGAAATTAACCTTGCCGCTGCTTATGCCGTGGGTTTGTACAAATCACCCGCACCACGCCTTTGCGGCGAATAATCTTACAATTCTCACATATACGTTTTACAGAACTTCTAACCTTCATTTTTTCCAACTTTCATACTCTGCGACTAATGCCGCAGGACTATTCGACCTCTATTCAAATCATACGGTGACATTTCAATCGTAACTGTATCGCCCGGCAAGATTCTAATAAAGTTCATTCGCATCTTGCCGGAAACATGAGCCAAAACTTTGTGGCCATTTTCCAACTCTACTCTAAACATCGCGTTTGGCAAAGCGTCCGTTACCTTAGCTTGTAATTTTATTGTGTCTTTCTTTGCCATAAATGTTTACTTTTCGGGACTCCGGCTGGGCCCCTCGCCGCTGGCGAAGCCTTTGGCGTAGCTGGGTCGCCCAGACGAGACAGTCAACACCTCACAACCATTCTCCACAATCGCAATTGTGTGTTCAAAATGGGCCGAGTTTTTTCCATCTTTTGTTACTACTGTCCAGCCGTTTTCCAGTGTTCGTACATCACAGGTGCCGGCATTAATCATCGGCTCAACTGCTATAACCATGCCTTCCGTCAGGACAATATCATCGGCCAGCAGCGCGTTGCTGACAAAATTGGGTACTCTTGGCTCTTCGTGCATTTGTTTGCCGATGCCGTGTCCCACGAAATCTTTTACTACTGAAAAGCCAGCCGATTCAGCGTAATCTTGCATTTTTGCCGCCACTTGGCTCCATTTAACATTCGGCGCCGCCGCTGCTATCGCTATATCGAGGGTACGCCTTGTTACATCTAAGAGTAGCTGTTTATCCTCAGAAATCTTTCCTACAGCAATCGTAACAGCTGCATCTCCACAGTAACCATCGACTCTGGTGCCAAAATCAATGCCCAGGATATCACCGTCTTTGAGTTTTGTGTTGTCTGAAGGAATCCCATGAACGACCTGCTCATTTATCGAGGCGCAAATTGCACCAGGAAACGGGATTCGAGACGCAGGGTTGCGAACGCCCTTGAATAAGGTCTGAGCTCCAGCATCAGCAGCCATTTGCGAGGCCACAGCATCCAGATAGCCGGTAGTTACCCCTGGCTTTGCAATCTCTTGTAGTTTTAAAAGAACGTCGGCTACAATAGCGCCTGCTTTGCGGATTAACTCAATTTCTTTTCGGCTGCGAAGCGTTATAGCCATTCAATTTCACATCTTAATAACTTTATGTTCTGACGAGAGCATCCAGCTTCTCGAAAATACAAGCACTAACTTCGTCGGCGCTGTCATTAGCATCGATATCGTAAACCGTTCCATTATTTCTATAGTAATCCACCACCGGTTTCGTCTGATGGTGATACGTTTTAAGTCGGTTCGCCACTACTTTGGGGCTGTCATCTGGACGCTGAATCAGCTTAGTGCCGTCGTTATCACATACGCCCTCAACTTTTGGCTTGAGGTTTTCAATATGGTATACAGCTCCACATTGAGGACAGCTTCTTCTGCCGGTCATTCGTTTGGTTATCACTTCTTCATCTATCTTCAGGTTCAAAACAGCGTCTATTTCCTGCCCGTTAAAGGACAGTGATTTTTCAAGCTCGACTGCCTGGTTGACGGTTCTTGGGAAGCCGTCAAGTGTAAAGCCGGCCTCAGGGGCTTTTTTTATCGCATCAATCATCATTTCAACTATTATCTCATCAGGCACAAGCCCGCCTGAATCCATATAACTTTGGGCCATTTTGCCCAGTTTGGTACCTGCGGCTCTTTGCTCTCGCAGGATATCTCCACTGGATAAATGGAGCAGGCCATACTCGCCAACAATACGCTTACACTGAGTTCCTTTGCCCGCACCGGGGGCACCCAGTAAAACTATCCTCATGAGTAAGCTCCTTTTATCCGGCCTGTTGAACTGAAGCCCTCGTAGCTTCGCATCAAGAGATTGGCTTCTATTTTCTGAACTAAGTCAAGCGAGACACTAACAACTATTAGTAAACTCGTACCACCCAAAAGGGTTGACACCCGCCAATTGATTCCCAACCCTGTTGAAACCAACGTCGGTACGATAGCAATAATTGATAAGAAAGCAGCACCAAAATAAGTGATTCTTGTCATAACCGTTTCCAGATAGTCAGCGGTTCTACGTCCTGGGCGAAGACCGGGGATAAAAGAGCCCGAATCCCGTAGGTTTTTGGCCATCTCCCTCGGCTGGAACTGCACCGTTACCCAAAAATAAGCAAATAAAAAGATAAAGAGCATATAGAGAACATTGTATGTATAAGAACGATAAGCAAAAACTTCTTTTAATGTCAGAAAAACAGTCGAGCCAGGCCACGCTTCGTACAACTTGTCAATTATAATTGGCGGGAACATCATGAAAGATGAAGCGAAAATCAGTGGCATTACTCCGCCGTGATTGACGCGAAGGGGCAAATAATGCCTCTGGCCTCCGTACATTCTCCGACCTCTCATTTGTTTTGCCTGCTGGATCGGTATACGACGCTGGCCCTGGGTTATTAATATGGCACCGGCAATTACAAATACAAACGCTGCAATTAGGAACAATATCTTTGCAGGACCATACTTGTCGGGTGAAGCGGCTACCGTAAAATCGCTCTGCTGCCAAACCTCTCTAATTGCCCAGGGCATTCGAGATAAAATGCCGGCCATAATTATCAAGCTAATACCATTGCCTATGCCGTATTCATCAATCTGTTCACCGAGCCACATCAAAAAGAGGGTGCCGGCGGTCATCCCAACAACACCCATTATCAGGGCCTGATGGTACATGCCTGGATAAATCAGCCTTTCTCCTCCCAACAGCTTCATGAACATTAGCGATTGGATAAAACATATCCCCACAGTCAGGTAGCGTGTGTACTCCTGTATCTTTTTATGGCCGGTTTGTCCTTCCTGTCGCAATTTCTTCAAGGCGGGGATAACCTCACCCAACAGCATAAGGATAATTGATGCAGTAATATAGGGCATAATTCCCAGCCCGAACAGGCTGCTTTGCGACAGTGTCCCGCCGGTGAACATCTGCATGAGTTCAGCAGCTCTGGCCATAGCACCTTCCGTATCTTTTGTGGCCATTGCATTAGCTATCGCTGTCCGGTCAAAACCGGGGACAGGGATATGGAAACCTATCCTGTATATTATCAACAGCGCCACGGTAAAAAGAATCTTGTTACGCAGGTCCTGAATTCTGAATATGTTAATTATTGTCCCAAGCATTTTGATATTTTCCGATGGTCTTTCTACATAATTAAACCAGTTATTCTATTATTTTTGCAGTGCCGCCACAACCCATAATTTTTTGTTCGGCAGTTTTGCTGAATTTATGAGCTGTTACCTGTAGTTTTTTTGTTAGTCCGCCGCCGCCAAGAATCTTTACTTTGCTTTTGCAGCTATCGACCAGGCCGGCATTGGACAATTGCTCCACATCGACATCGGTGTCATCGTCAAATCTTTCCAGTTGTGACACGTTGATAATGTCGAAGCGTGTTGCGAACTTGTAATTATTAAAGCCGCGTTTGGGAAGCCGGCGAAATAGGGGCATTTGGCCTCCTTCATACACAGAGCTTAAGGTTGCGCCAGCCCTGCTGCGGCTTCCCTTGTGTCCTCGCCCACAGGTTTTACCATGACCGCTGCCGGTTCCCCTACCCACACGCTTACGGCTTTTGTGCTTACCTGCGACTGAAGTTATTTCATAATTTAACATCTACATCACCTACCTGTTAATCGTTACGCCGCGCATGGATGCAACTATCTCTTTACTACGCAGTTTCAATAACCCATCCAGAGTGGCCTTTACTACATTTTTAGATGAGGTGCTTCCATACACTTTTGTAAGGACATTTTGAACGCCGGCATATTCGAGAACTGCTCGAGCGCTGGAGCCGGCTATGACTCCTGTGCCGGGGCTGGCCGGGACCAACACTACCTTTGTAGCCCTGCATTTGCCCTCGATCCGGTGTGGGATCGTTCGGCCGCATAAAACAATCTTGTGCAGTGATTTTTTGGCATCTTTCATGCCTTTTTCAACTGCCATTGGAACTTCGTTGGCTTTACCGTAACCAATACCAACAGTGCCCGCGCGGTCGCCAACTACGACCAGTGCCGCAAAGCTGAACCTTCGACCACCTTTAACAACTTTTGCGCAACGATATATTTTAACGATTGTATCTTCTAACAGCTTTTCTTCTTCAATTGCTTTAACTATTTCTATTGCCAATGTTTTCTCCAAACAGTTCCCTATTGTTTAATGTGTTAAAAGACCAGGCCGGTTTGTCTGGCCCCTTCGGCGAGAGCTTTAATCCTGCCGTGAAACTTACAGCGATTTCTATCAAAACAAACGCATTTAATGCCGACACTCAAAGCCTGTTTTGCGACTGCCTCGCCTACTGCTTGAGCAGCTTTCTTGTCTCCGGTATTAGACAGCTTTTCCCGCATTGCTTTTGTTCTTGTGCTTGCTGAAACTAATGTTGCGCCTCCTGTGTCATCTATAATCTGTGCGTAAATATGTCTGTTTGAGCGAAATACCGATAGTCTCGGTCTGTCGGGCGTTCCAAAGACCTTTTTACGGACGTGATGTTTGCGTCTCTGTGCTGCTTTCTTTATTTTCTCACTGGTCGTTACCATAAAAAGTCGACTTCCAATCGCGATTTACTACTTTTTTTATTTCGATTTCTCTTCAAATAGTCGATACTTGCCTGACGACGGTCAAGATTTAACTGTCATTTCTTATACTGACCCTGAAGTAAATGCTTTACCGACTTTGCGTCGCATTTGTTCGCCAGCAAAACGGATGCCCTTGCCTTTATAGGGTTCCGGCGGCCGTATTTTTCGGATATCAATGGCAAACTGGCCCAGCAGTCTCTTGTCTATTCCCGAAAGTGTAAACTTAGCAGGAATTTCATTGCCCTTGGCCGCCTCGACCTCGATGTTTACCTTTATACCTTTTGGTATTACCTTCTCTACCGGATGCGAAAAGCCGGTTTGAATAACCAGCTTTTCACTTTTTTCTTTCACGTTAAAGCCGGTACCGTATATTTCCATTTTCTTCTGGAAACCTGTATGGACACCGGAAATCATATTTGCAATCAATGCACGCATCGTACCGTGTAGTTGCCGGTTCCGTCGGTTTTGAGGATGTTCATTTTCAACCAGTATTTTACCTTCAGAGTCGTCGATTTTGACTTTTATGTGTGGAGAGCAGTCCATCTGAAGCTCGCCAAGAGGCCCTGAGACTTTGATACAAAGGCCCTTTTGCTCGACCCTTACGCCTTTAGGAATAGTAACAGGTTTTTTCCCGATACGACTCATCAGCTAACCGTACAAAGTATCTCGCCGCCGGCATTATTCTGTCGGCAGCTTTTATCACTCATTATACCTTTACTTGTTGAAACAATCGCTATGCCCATACCGGATAAAACTCTCGGTAATTTATCAACGGACAAGTAGATTCGGCGGCCGGGTTTGCTTACTCTTATTATCTCATTGATAACAGGCCGACCTTCTTCGTCATACTTCAATATAATCCTTAGTATCCCCTGCTTATTATCATCAATCCGGTCGTAATCTTTGATATACCCTTGCTCTTTCAGAACGGTTGCAATCCCTTCGCAGGTCTTGGACGCTCTGATGTTAACCTGTTCATTATTTATTCGCACAGCATTGCGAATTCTTGTCAGCATATCAGCTATTGGGTCGCTAAAACTCATTGACTAATCCCTTGTATTTGTCCTTTTTTGTCTTCTTTATTTACCAGCTGGCCTTTTTTACTCCTGGTATTTTCCCTTCGTTTGCTAAATTTCTGAAGCAAACCCGGCAAATTTTGAACTTGCGGTAAACAGCTCTGGATCTTCCACAAAGTTGGCATCGCATATATTGTCTAACGCGAAATCTTTGTTTTTTTGCCGCCTTGTTTTCTAATGCTTTGGTTGACATCTATAAGCCTCAATCTTTGTATCTTCTAAATTTTATTCTCCATGCTTTATTGATGTAGATTCTCTGAACGGCATACCAAAGAGCTGAAGCAGTTTCCTTGATTCTTCATTGCTCTTTGCTGTTGTTACAAAGGTTATATTCATACCCTGCTGAAAATCAACCTTTGCCGGGTTGATTTCCGGGAAAACGCTCTGTTCAGCCAGGCCCATGGAGTAGTTGCCCCTGCCGTCAAAGCTGTTTGGGTTAAGGCCTCGAAAATCTCTTACCCGTGGAATTGCAAGATTAATGAGCCGGTCCATAAATTCATACATCCTCGCACCGCGGATAGTGACTTTTAAAGCAGTTTCCATACCTTGACGAACTTTGAAATTGGAAACGCTTTTTTTGGCTTTACAAACCAAAGGCTTTTGGCCGGAAATCATCGTCAACTCATTTTTTGCTGATTCCAGGAATTTTTTGTCCTGCGTTGCTTTGCCTACGCCCATGGAGACAACAACTTTTTTGACCTGTGGCACAGCCATAGAATTCTTGTAGCCGAATTCCTCAATCAGCTTTGGGACTACCTTGGACTCATATAAATCTTTCAAACGTGCCATCAAACACCTATGAATGGTTCACTGTCTCACTGTTCAGTTTTTGCCCTTCTAACAGAGCCAATTTCTGTGCCGTCAGTAGCAACTCGTTTTTTACTGCCGCTGTTGTCTACTTGGTAGTGGACCCTGCTGCCTCTGGAGCTTTTCGGATTTACTGGTAGAACATTACTTATATGTATCGGCTGTTCAACATGGATTCGGCCGCCTTGGGGATTTTTTTGCGAAGGTCGAACATGCTTCTTTACTATATTGTGTCCCTGAACCACTACTTTATTCTTTTCAGGGATAACACGCAGTACTCTACCGGTAGCACCTTTATGGTCACCTGCTATTATCTGGACCGTATCACCTTTTTTAATATGTAAAGCCATTTGCCATTTTCCATATTACTATTTATTACTGATTTGAATTCTGACTTCTTTTTCAATAATAAATAGCCAATAATAAATAATCAATTATCAGACTACTTCGCTTGCTAACGAAATAATTTTCATAAAGTTTTTCTCTCGAAGTTCACGGGCGACAGCGCCAAAAATCCTCGTCCCTATCGGATTGCCGTCATTATCAATCATCACTGCGGCATTACTGTCGAACCTTACATAGCTGCCATCTGGGCGCCTTACAGGGCTTTTGGTGCGGATAATAACGCATTTATGCACCTTCTTGTCGTCCAGCTGGCAGGTAGGTAGCGACTTCTTTATGGCCACGCAAACAATGTCACCTATAGTCGCCACGGACCGTCTGAGCTTGCCTCTGGACCCGCCTTTGCCAAGTACCTTGATGCACAGCGCCGATTTTACCCCTGAATTATCGGCTACATCCAACATTGTTTCCTGCTGAATCATTATCTGCTGTCTAAACTTTCAATTTGGCTGGCCTTTTCTACGACCTTGATGAGACGCCAGCTTTTGGTTTTACTATAGGGACGACACGGAGTAATTTCAACGAAGTCACCGACACTTGCCTGGTTGTGTTCATCGTGAACGGCCAGTTTTGTCCTTCGCTTTACGTATTTGCCGTATTTTGGGTCTTTGACCCTGCGGTCAATAGTAACTTTGATGCTTTTATTACCGCTTCTGCTTATTACCACACAAGTTTGAGTTTTTAGCTTTTGGTCCTGCATATTCGGTTTCCAATCGTCAATTGTCTAAGACGGCACGTCACCGTCCTTGACGAATTATGGTTTTGAGCCGGGCAATGTCGTGCTTGACATTAGCTACGGCTTTGGAATTTTCAAGTTTTTCTGTAACCGCCTGTGAGCGCAGCTCGAACAACTGCCGCTGGAGTTCCTGCAGCTTGCCTTCTAATTCATCCGGACTCATCTCACGGTATTGCTGCGCTTTCATTCGCAAACTTTCCTTTTCGGCTACGGCTCGGCGTCTCTTTACTTTCTGTTACCATATCAGCGCCTTCGCCGAGACGAGTTACAGTAAATGTCTTCGCCTGACTAACCTGCACTTGATTGGCATTTTATGAGCAACTCTGACCAATGCCCGCTTTGCCACATCTTCGCTCACACCGCCTATCTCGAAGCATATCTGGCCTGGCTTGACTCTGGCGACCCAGAATTCCGGTTCACCCTTGCCTTTTCCCATCCGTGTTTCCAGCGGCTTTTTGCTTACCGGCTTATGCGGAAAAATCCTGATGTAGACTCTGCCTTCGCGGTGCAGAAAATGAGTTGCTGCTACTCGACCAGCTTCAATGTTCTTGGCGGTAATCCAGCTCTTTTCCAGGGCCTGCAGGCCATAATCACCAAACGCCACAAAATTACTTCTGGTGGCGTTGCCTTTCATTCTGCCGCGTTGGCTCTTACGGTATTTAACTCTTTTTGGCATCGTTGCCATTTTTTAGACCCTTGGAAAAAGTGTATAACGTTCGGTACTTTAGTTTTCTTTTTTTGTCTCGTTTTCTGTGTTAGAGCTGTTTTGCTCCGTAGTTGTTTGCTTTTTAGTGTCAGCCTCTGTCGGCAGGGCAACCACGTCGGCTCTGCTGGTGCTTTTGCTACCTTGTGCTGGCACAGCATTAGTCACGGCACCTGCTCTGCGCTCTGACCTAATACGTCTTGTTGGCGGGCGGCGTCGGCGACGTGGAGCTTGCTCAGTTACTTCACCGAATTTGCCTTTGTAAATCCAAACTTTAACACCAATTGCTCCGTAGGTTGTTCTTGATGTTGCTGTGGCGTAATCTACATTGGCATCAAGTGTATGCAGCGGAATACTACCAAGCTTCTGTGTTTCCCTGCGTGCCATTTCTGAGCCTGCCAGCCGTCCGGAACAGATTATCTTGACTCCTTTTGCACCGGCATTCATTGCTGATTCGCAACGCTGCTTCATAGTACGTCTAAATGAAGCGCGTTTGCTCAATTGCTCGGCGATTGCTTCAGCCACCAGAGTAGCGTTGAGGTCCGGCTCTTTTATCTCAATAACATTAATAGCTACCTTTTGGTCTGTCAGTTCTTCAAGCTCTTCTCGCAGCTTGTCAACTTCGCCGCCTCTGGGACCGATGACCACGCCTGGCCGAGCACTGTGGAGTGTGACCTTTATTTCGTTGCGAGTCCTGACTATCTCAACCTTTGCCACCGCCCCTTTGGGCATACTGCGGTTGAATTTTCCGTCAACATACTGACGAATCTTCTGGTCCTCGACAAGAAGATTGCCGTACTTGGCCTTTGGAGCAAACCATGTGCTCTGCCAACCAAGCGTTATCCCGGTCCTAAAACCTATTGGTGATGTTTTTTGACCCATAATCTCATGCTTCGATTTTACTTACTTTTGTTATTTTTATTGTTATTCT
>Ga0307433_1000077_pt1 | contig 80306 bp, 68 predicted proteins | sample SalMarWE160210MG_FD_202166 | JGI IMG/M metagenome (GOLD analysis project Ga0307433, IMG submission 202166) | Salt marsh sediment microbial communities from the Plum Island Ecosystem LTER, Massachusetts, United States - WE1603-210 | ecosystem: Environmental > Aquatic > Marine > Intertidal zone >...
TTATGAGCCGGCCGTTAAGAGCTTGCGGTGAAATATCCAAAACCTGAGAGATTTGTGTGCGAGAAAATCCATTGAAGTAGTGTAAAACAATTAGCTCTCTCTCAGCTTCTCGTAGCTTCCAAACCGCTTGGTGGAGCGCGTCCCAGCAGTGCCCTTGCTCATCTCGGCTTTTACTTGGCTGCACAGCACTTAGAAGACCCGTTTTACCTTTTACTCTGAGCATTTGCTTTGCTACGTTTCTGCAGATACCAGCAAGCCAAGCGGCGAACTTATATTTACTTTTCAATTTTGGTAGGTCGCGACATGCTACCATAAAACTCTCCTGTGCCGCGTCCTCAGCGAGGTCTCGGTCAGCGAGTAAAGAATAGGCTAATGCAACCATCGAGCTGTAATAACGTTGGTAAAGAGCACCAAAGCTTTCCAAATGGCCATTCAGGGCTGCTTCTGCTAACTGTTCATCAGGTAGTTCTTGTGTTTGTATCTCCATCTCAAGCCCATCAATTCAAAAGGTTTGGCTGATATCAGCTCTTCGACTATGCTCAGGGTGGTGAGCCTGTCGAACCGCATCCGTATATTAGTGTAATTTTACACCTAAAATGTGCGCGTAAAAATAATATTTCTGGATTCTAACTAATCCAGCGTGAATTATAAGCGGCAAGTGGCAAACAAAATACACATAAATGTTGACGTATTGCAACATTAGTAACCGTTCACGCAGAAAATAAGGCGTTTTTGTGTCATTGCGAGGCCTTTAGGCCGAAGCAATCTCAAAAACGTACGATTTTAGATTGCTTCGCTTCGCTCGCAATGACAAAAATGCGGTTTTCCCGTGAACGCTTACCAACATTATTGGCTCCGTTTGGATTTGATAGGGGGGTGTCCAGCCAGTTAAGAGCTGTTTGGTTCTATGAGCTATTGACTTTTATGCTGTTTGCTACGAAGGTTGCTTTTAATAACCAGAAATGGTGAGAATATGTTGCCTTTTTGCAACAATTTGGCTTGACAATAGGGGGATTAGGCGATATAGTTAAGATATGCGTGAATTCCAAAAGCAACATAATGGAAATTTAGGTAATATCAAGGTTGAATTTGATGGTCCAAACATAGAGGACTTCTTAACGCTCGGGCGGCTTGCGAAATCGATCATCCAAACATTACCGGTGGGGGTAGTTATTTTTGATTTGGATTTACGGATTATCGAATTCAATTCTAAGGCAAAAAACCTGCTTGACCTCGGTAATTATATTGACAAATCGTTGGCTAAGTGCGGCGATAGCCCCCGCAAGATGGGATTAGACTGGGCACAACAAATAAAATCAGTATTGGCAACTGGTAATACAAAAAGTTTTGATGGAGTCAGCTATGTATCCAATGGCAAAGTGAAATTGTTGCGAATTGTCTGCACGCCAATTGGCAAGTCAAAAACACAAAAGAATCTTGGAGGTAGTATCTTAATCGAAGACATAACTGAAAAGGTCGGTATTCAAAAGGAGTTGACTGATGCCGAGAGGTTAGCTGCAATTGGCAGACACACTTCAAAGATAGCCCACGAGTTAAGCAGTCCCTTGGATGGAATACTTAGATACATTAGTCTTGCGACGAGAATTGTCGAGCAAGAAAGTCTCAGAAAACCCAAAGAATATTTAGACCGGTGTCGGCAGGCGCTTTTAAGGATGGTTCAAATCGTAAGCGAGCTGTTGGAATTTTCCCGTAGTGGTTATGAACCGTTGGAACGTGTGAATATAGAGAAGATTATCGAAGATGCAGTTAAAATAATAGGTGCTAAAGCAGAAGCTTCAAATATTAAGATTTCGCGAAATTATACAAGCGGCTTACCGCAGATCAGAACCGGTAACTTGTTTCATATTTTCTGCAACATCATAAAGAACGCCTTCGAGGCGATGCCTCAAGGCGGCGAGCTACACATCTCAACCCGCCTGGCAAAGGATAATACGGTCGTAGCGGAGTTTAGAGATACAGGAAAAGGCTTTGCAACCAAAAACGCAGAGGTGATGTTTGAGCCATTCTTTACGACTAAAGAAAAAGGAACCGGCTTGGGATTAGCAATATGTAGGGACATAATCGATAGGTATCATGGACGGATAACCGCGGAAAATGTCCCACAAGGTGGAAGCATATTTAAGGTATGTTTGCCGTTGGACGGAATTTTGTAAAGACTGATAAGAATAGCACTATGAGAGAAAAGAATATTCTAATTGTTGAGGATGATAAAATCATATTGGATTCATTATGTGAATTTTTATCCCTCGAAGGATTCCAAACCAGCGGGGTCGAAACATTCAGAGGTGCTTTGGCCAGGCTCCAGAAACAAAGCTATTGTCTTTTGATAGTTGATCTTAATCTGCCGGATGGGGATGGTTTTGATTTACTGAATATAGTCAGGAAAAGGTATCCTCAAACAGTGGTTATAGTCATCACCGGCTATGGTACCATAGAAAGCGCGGTCAGGACCATTAAGCATGGTGCCTATGATTATCTGACTAAGCCAATTGTTGACGATGAATTGCGATTGGCCGTAGAAAGAGCGGTTAATCAACAATCGCTTGTAAGTGAGAACGAGAGACTGCGAATGCAGCTCGAGCGAAAATACAGCCTGGAGAACATAATCAGCCATAACTACAAAATGGCGAAGATTTTCGAGCTTGTTGAAGCCGTAGCCGACACCAACACCACCATACTGATGGCCGGTCCGTCCGGTACGGGCAAGAGTATGTTGGCAAGGGCAATACACTACCGTTCCAGCAGACGTAATAGACCTTTCGTGGAGGTAAGCTGTGGAGCACTGCCGGAGACACTGCTGGAAAGTGAGCTGTTCGGCCACGTTAAAGGTGCATTTACCGGCGCTGTAAACAATAAAGAAGGCAAGTTTCTGGCTGCAGACGGCGGAACGATATTTCTCGATGAGGTCGCTAACGCATCACCAGCTCTACAGATTAAATTGCTGCGAGTTTTAGAGGACAGACAATTTGAGCCGGTTGGCAGTAATAAGACACAAACCGTCGATACACAGATTATGCTTGCCTCAAATCGCAATCTTGCTGAAGAGGTAAGGCAAGGCAGGTTCCGGGAGGACCTATATTACCGGATAAACGTGATAACAATAAAACTACCGCCTTTACACGAGAGGGTCGGAGATATCCCGCTACTGGCAAAGCATTTTTTGTGGATGTACTGTGCCCAGCATAATAAGCAAAAGCTTGGTATTATCGATGAGGCAATGGAGTATTTGGAGCGTTACTTGTGGCCCGGCAATGTTCGAGAGCTGGAGAATGTAATGGAGCGGGCGGTTTTGCTAAGTAAAGACGAGCTCATCGGCATCGAGGATTTGCCGGAGTCGATCAAAGAAGAGCAGAACCAGCAGCAAAAGACTTACAGGCCGATGAGCCTGAAAGAAGCACGGGCTGAGCCGGAGAAAAAGCTAATCATGCAGGCTCTGGAAGAAAATAACTGGAACAGGCAGAAAACTGCCAAAGCACTTCAGATAAACCGCACCACTTTATACAAGAAAATGAAACGCTATGGCCTCGAAGCCGAAGCCGAACGCTTAGGGCTTACATAGCAGTTGTTAATCTGCGATGCTCACGATATTGGCCAAGTGCACGCAGGCTGTCCGGCAGTATCGGCGGGACGTCAATCCGGCTCGTGCGTTTCTGTTGGATAATTACCTTCAAGTAGAATCCCACGTGAAACGTGGGTTTAAATATTTAGCCCCCGGTTTTACCGGGTTTTTGACATTGATGGTCTGCCGTGTGCTGAGGTCTATCAGGCTTATGTGCAGTGGTGCAGCCGGAACGGCTATCGGCCGATGAACAGTTCTGACTTTGGAAAAGAGGTTAAAAGAACTCTGAAGGGCGTTGAAAAAGGTCAAAAGCGAAACGGAGCACGACGGATAGAAGTTTATCACGGTATAGCAGTTAAAGAATGTTCTGAAGTTGCAGCCGGATATGTATAAGGCTGCAATGCGGGACATCGAAAGGCGAATGCAGCACTGCCGCAGGCAGTCCACACCGCAGAAGGCTGACGCCGTGATGGCGTGGCAGCCTCATTCATTTAGCCATTTCAGGATAAACGACGGCTGCAAGAAGGGCGGAGCCATATTGTTGCCATAGGTTATCTTTGCTAAGCCGGTCGGCATCACGAGGTAATTCCAGAGTTACAATGGGAATCCGTAAAGTCAGGCCAACATAAGAGCCCAGCGAGCCGGGTAGCGCACCGAGCTTGTGTATGGGTAAATCGCAATGCTGAGCTAAGTGATTAGCTAATGTCCTGGCTGGTCCATCATAGTCAATGCAGGCCAACGGCTGATGAATACTGACGACGCGGTCGGGAGAGTATTTCCGTATAACAAATGCAATGGCACGGGCCTCAGGCTCAGAAAGTGGGGCGAGCCCATTGCGTACATTATTTATTCGGTTAGCCGCTGCAAAATTGCGATTTAAGTCCACACTCTTAGCGTTGTAACGGCTATTGTTGGCCATCCCATCCGGATTAGCCACGGGCAAAAGAACAACCTTCCGTCCAGCTAATAGTTGTGGGTGCTGTTGTAGATAATCTGCCAGCCGTTGAACAAGAGGTGTTCCAGCCGGCTCATTGCCGTGAATGGTTGCCAGGATAAGTGTCACATCCTGACCTTGGCCGAGCACAGAACACATTATAGGCCGACCCAGGACCGATTCGCCGACAATACGGTGCTCAACCAAAGGTAAGACAGAGGCGGGTCGTGGTTCGACTACTATCTGAGGCGGGTGAACAGGCTCGGCGCAGCCTACAATGCTTAGTATAGCTAATAGGATTAAGACTGTTGAGATTATGGGCCATTTCTTGTTCATTTTAACTTTTCATCGACCAAGTCTGCCTTTTGTCTATAGAATTTCAAAGCGGCAGCGTAATATACTCTTTGTCAATAGCAAAAGCAAAAAATATTAGGCAGTGGTTGATTTTTTGATATTAATACGCAACAATACATCTTTTCTTTATTGCTGGAACCAAAACTGCTTAATTCAAGGAGACTGAAATGATGTTCAATGGTATTTTTCATATTCCTCAGCCGGTTAATGAGCCATGCCTTCAATATGCACCGGGCAGTGTCGAACGTGCGGAGTTAAAGGTCAAGCTGAATGAAATGCTGAATCAGCAGGCAGAGGTGCCGATGATAATCGGCGGTGAGGAAGTTCGCAACGGCAACCTCGCGGACATCCGTTGCCCGCACAATCATCAGCACGTGCTGGGCAGGTATCACCAAGCAGATGCCGAGTTTACCATCAAGGCTGTTGATGGAGCCGAAAAGGCCAAGAAACAGTGGGGTGAAATGCCTTGGGAATCCAGAGCGGTGGTGCTGCTCAAAGCGGCAGAACTTTTAGCGGGAAAGTATCGCCATATACTCAACGCTGCCACTATGCTCAATATGAGTAAAACTCCGAATCAGGCGGAAATCGATTCTGCATGTGAGCTTATCGATTTCTGGCGTTTCAATCCCCATTTCATGGAAGAGGTTTACGGCGACCAGCCGATGTCAACAAAGGGTGTACTAAACTATATGGAGCATCGTCCATTGGATGGGTTTGTCTTGGCGTTGACGCCGTTTAACTTTACTTCAATCGCCGGCAATCTACCTACAGCACCAGCCTTAATGGGCAATACAGTGGTTTGGAAGCCGGCATCGGCTGCGGTATTGCCGGCCTATTATATTATGAAAATACTCGAAGAAGCAGGTATGCCGCCGGGTGTTATTAATATGGTGCCCGGACCAGGGCCGGTTGTTGGACCGCCGGCACTGAACGATGTCAGGCTGGGTGGTATTCACTTTACCGGAAGCACATACGTTTTCTCGACTATCTGGCTGGCGGTCGGCTCAGACATTCGTAAATACGTATCCTATCCTCGTATCGTCGGCGAAACCGGCGGCAAAAACTTCATATTTGTTCACGCCAGCGCCGATATCGAGGCTGTCGTTGCAGCCAATGTGCGTGGTGCATTTGAATATCAGGGACAAAAGTGCTCCGCGTCATCGCGGTTGTATGTACCGGATTCGATGTGGCCGAGGATTAAAGACAGAATGCTTGAGGTGATCCGCGAGATTAAAATGGGAGACGTGACGAACTTTAGAAACTTCATGGGTGCGGTTATCGACAAAAAGGCCTTTGAAACCATTACCGGCTATATCGAATACGCAAGGACTTCACCTGATATGGAGATTATTATTGGTGGAGGTTCGGACAGCTCGACGGGATATTTCATTGAGCCGACCGTAGTAGTAAGTAAAGACCCGAAATCGAAATTGATGGTTGAAGAGATATTCGGCCCGGTATTAACCATATATGTTTACCCTGAGAGCGAATATGACCAGACGTTGGAGCTTTGCGATACGACCTCTCCTTACGCTCTGACAGGCTCGATATTCGCTTTGGACCGCGGTGCGATTGTCAAAGCGATGAACACCCTGCGACATGCAGCGGGCAACTTCTATGTAAACGATAAGCCCACCGGAGCGGTTGTAGCTCAGCAGCCCTTCGGCGGCTCAAGAGCATCCGGCACAAACGACAAGGCCGGTAGCTGGCTGAATCTGGAACGATGGGTTTCGCCGCGGGCTATAAAGGAAACATTCCTGCCGACGAGAAACTTCCGCTATCCATACATGGAAGAAGAATAACAACAACGAAGACAGAGGACGGAGGATGGATGACAGACAACAAAAATTCTGACTTCTGACTTCTGATTTCTGTCTTCATATTTTGGGATTGTCTTTTCACGTACAACTGCTATAATTAGGTACGTAATTGGTTAAACCCAAATGCTTTCTTGCCTGCACCTGTGGTAACGTAGGCACAGGTGTAAAAGCATGAAGTGTGACTTACCAATAACTAATAATCAACAACCAATAACAAATATGAGATTCCAGGTTTTTAAGAACGGCAAAGCGGTTGATAAATTCCGGTTGTGCGGTGCTTATCTTTTCGGGACCGATGGCATTGGCATTCGTCGAGCGAAGATCAGATTCAAGAACGGTTTTATCGATTGTGAAAGGACAAATTTGGTAACAGCAGGGCTGGCTTTATTATGGCATATCGATGGCTTTGGTAGGATGCTTTTACCAACAACGTGCCTTCCTGAAAGACAGCGCCCATATAACTTGAATCTTGAGATAGCCCGGGCTAAGCTGATGCAAATCATCAACAAGAGAGAGGATTGGTCGTTTTTCGACAGTTTAGATGATTTAGAAGATATTTCCAAACAGGCTCAGGAATTGTTTACTCGAGCGATTCAAAACATTTCAGACGCTGAAAAAGCGTCGCAGTTTGCGGACGAGTCACTTAAAAAGGCTATAATTATCGCTGAAAAATTGACTCTAAAACAGGCAAAATCATTTTTCAACACAAGAGCTAAAAACCACGGCTTTGGTCGAGGCTGTATCGGCTGTAGTATTGATCCTGGGCAGATAAATAATCCCGAATATGTTAATAAACTGTTGGAACTCTCGGGCCATGTAATAATTCCTATAAGTTGGGCACAGGTAGAATCTGAAAGGGGTAGTTTTGATTTTACAACAATTGACAACTGTATAGATGTGCTCGGCAAAAAAAAACTGGTAATCGGAGCAGGGCCATTGCTTTGTTTTTCCAAAGATAACATACCCAAATGGCTGCTCGAAAGTAAAGCAGGATTTGAAAAGATTCGAGAAGCAGCATATCAATTCGTTCTGAGAGTGGTTGCTCGCTATTCGGGCGTTATTCACCAGTGGAATGTAATAAGTGGTTTGAATGTGTTTAATCATTTTGGTTTTAGCTTCGAGCAGGTTTTAGCAATGACCCGTGCTGTTAATATGGCTGTTAAGGCAGCCAGCAATAGGGCCATGAGGATAGTAGAAATAAGCAATCCGTGGGGCGAATATTATGCGGTAGAGCCTAATACGATTCCGCCGTTGGCGTATATGGATATGATTATGCAAAGCGGAATTAATTTTGATGCTTTCGGATTGCCTATTCGGTTCGGCAAAAATCTATCCGGTATGCACGTCAGAGATATGATGCAGATATCAGCAGTTCTAGATTATTTTAGTCCTATCGGCAAGCCCTTGTATATAACCGGCGTAGAGGTTCCGAGCCACAACGGTGATGGTTTGTACAGCGGTAAAGTAGCCGGCGCATGGCACCAGGAGTGGGACCAATCGCAGCAGGCAGAGTGGGTAGAACAGTTCTATAAAATAGCGCTTAGTAAACCTTATGTTGACTCGGTGACATATTCAGCGCCAACTGATATGAAGGATAGCTCCATAGCAAATAGCGGCTTGCTGACAAGTCGGCTTGAGCCCAAAAAATCATTTCAGGCCCTTAAAAAGCTTCGTCGTGAAATTTTTAGCCGGTAAGGTATCTTGTTGTGCCTCAACCATGATACGTATTGCGTAGAAGTGGATAATATAATAGCGCATGACAGAAACCAGACAAGAAAAGATTCAATCTTTTGCTTTTGTTGTTAGCGAGGTGGTCTGTTTGGCACTTACCACCGGTATTGTCACTTCAGGTTTTATAAGGTATAGCTCCACTATAGGTGGAAATGAGATTACGTTAGATGATAAAATTAATCCAAACTATGCTCCGGTGGCAAGTTTGGCAAGACTGCCGGGTATAGGTTGTGTACGGGCGCGGGCAATAGTTGCATACAGACAGGATTTTTTTGCACGAAAAGGCGGCAATCTGTCCTTTAGAGGCTGTAATGATTTAAAGAAAGTCAAAGGTATAGGACCTAAAACAGCACAAAATATAGGTCAATGGTTGAGGTTTGAGTAGCGTATAACTTAAAATGAGCGATTGGGAAATAGATAAGCCTCTCGGACACTGCTGGGGCACGGGTAAAAAGATTGAATACGGCGAGGAATACTTCGGTGCTCTGGTAGAAACTGAGCAAGGCTTGCAACGCCGGGATTTCTGCGCCGATTACTGGCAGAGCCATAAGCCGGACGTATTCTGCTTCTGGAAAACTAAGCTGCCACAACCCGGCCAGAAAAAGACCAGATTCGTTGATGATGATATGCTGTTGGCCTTTTTTGACCGGCTGGCAGAAGAAACTGAGCAGGAAAAAATAAATTTTCGCTTTGTACTGGCTTTGATTCTGATGCGAAAAAGACGTCTTAAATACGATTCATCCGAGACCGAAGGCGATAAGGAAGTCTGGCATTTGAGAATTACCGGTGATAAGGAGATCGTGGAAGTAGTAAATCCACATCTTGATGAGGTGCAAATCGAGCAATTATCCTCGCAGATTGGCGAGATTCTGCAAACGGATTTATAGAAAGTGTTTTATTGGCAATATAGCAAACGACTGTTTTTTCATCTCGTTGTAGTAGTACTATTTCTTACCGGCTGCGCTGAGCAAATTAAACAGCCGACGCGCATCTGTCCAGGTAAGAAAACTGCAATCGAGGCGGTGTCAGTTCTAAGGTCACATTCACAGAAAGCAGCCCCACTGAAAGCTAAAGGGCAGTGCCGTCTGGAGTATTATGCTGACGGCAAGCCTAAGAAAGAAAATTTTCTCGTGAGACTTTGGCTAAATCCCGTTAGAAATCTCCATCAACAGGGGACAGATGTCGTGCCTGTTTCTTCTAACGGGGTGAATCCGCCGGCTGAAATTTATATGCAGGGTGACGTAGCCTTTGACCCGCGGGCAATTGTACTCGGCTCAAACGAGAATGAATTCTGGCTGGCGATAAGGCTCAAAGAAATCAGCAGTTACTGGTGGGGCAGGTGGACAGAGACCGGCTCTGTTGACGGACTTCTGCTTGATCCGAGGACAGTGCTCGAAGCTCTTGGAATAACAGAATTAGACAGCTATGAAAACTTGTCTGACGACAGTCAAGATTGGTCATTGTTACAGGAAGGGGCCTTTGATGTTATAACAAGTCAATTTAACAAAACTGGGATAATAAAAAAAATATATGTTTATAATTGTGACTATTCTGTGCGAAAGATTCAGTATTTTAATATTAATGATAAAACCGAGCTTGTCGTGGAGCTGGATAAATATAAACATGTCAACGAAGATTTTTTTGTACCGAGTGTTATTAGGATTACTAAGGCTGGTGAGAGTGTGGAAGACCCAGCAATCGTTACTGTTAATCTGACGTCTATAAAACCAACGAGCATAAGCTCCAAGCAACGAAACCTCTTGTTTAATCGTCCTGAACCAACACGGTTTAAGCACTTTTTTGAATATATTAATGGAAAGTGGATTGAACAGCAGAAAGAATAAAACGAAAAACTTAAAGCGAAAAACGCAAAACTTTGGAATTCCTTAATTTTTAGTTTTAAATTTTGCTTTTTACACTTTTAGGAACATTTCATGTCTAAGATAAATCTAAGAGATAGAATTAAACAGGGCGTATTTTTATTAGATGGGGCGATGGGAACCGAGCTGATCGCTCGTGAGATTGAGGTAGGTACCTGTAATGACTATCTCAATGTTGATTCGCCGGATGTCATTTTAGATATTCACCGAGCGTATCTTTTAGCCGGCAGTGATGCGGTTCTGACCAATACATTTGGTGCCAATAAGTATGCTTTGGCCCGGCATGGTCTTGCCGAAAAGGTTGTTGAGATAAACACAGCAGGTGCTCAAATAGCTCGACGGGCGGCGGGCAAGGAAAGATATGTCTTAGGCGATATTGGTCCGAGCGGCGATTTTTTAGAGCCACTTGGAAACATAAAACCGCAGGAGCTAAAAGATGCTTTTACCCAACAGGCAAAAGCCCTTTTAGATGGCGGTGTCGATGGCTTTATAATCGAAACGATGACCGCTCTTGACGAAGAGGAAATTGCAATCGAAGCAGTAAAATCGGTTAGCTCGCCTCTAAATGGCAAGCTGCCCGTTTTTGCATCTATGGCTTTTGACAAGGCCGGTGACGATTTTAAGACGATGATGGGAATTGATGTCGAGTCTGCAGTTTCAAAGATTGTCTCTTTGGATGTCGATGTGCTCGGATTTAATTGCGGCACACTAACACTTAATGACTATATAGAGCTGGCACAAAAGTTTGTTTCAGCAGCAAAAGATTTGGACAGAGATGTTTTGGTTTTTGCAGAGCCTAATGCAGGCAGGCCCGAGCTAATTGACGGCAGGGCGGTATATAAGGTATCGCCAGAGGATTTTGCAGTTGCCGCTGAAAAGATTCATTCCGCCGGCATAAACATTATCGGCGGCTGCTGCGGCACAGGACCGGCTCATATCAAAGCCCTCGCTAAAAAATTGCGGGGATAAAAACCTCATTTTTTACCCCAAAAATCATCAATTTTTCTCGTGAGAATCTATTGCGGTTCTGTTAGAATGTAATTACAAAAGAGATTTCTCAAAAGTGTAGTGAAAAATGATACCTATTGATGCCTGGAAATCGGTAAACGCAGATGTAGAACTGCTTAATCGCTGCAAGAGGGCCATAAGGCAGGTAGTTCCCGACGCCGATGTTATCCTGTATGGCTCTCGTGCCCGTGGCGACGCCAACGAGTATTCCGACTACGATATTCTTGTCCTTACCAACGGTCCCTCAGGCATACCTGTACACGAGAAAATGATCGAAAGCATATACCCTCTTGAACTCGATACCGGTGCTGTTCTGACCTTGGCTATCTATAACAGGCAGCAGTGGGATACACCTCTTTACCGGGCTATGCCTTTTCACAAAAATATTGACCGCGAAGGGGTGCTGTTATGACCAAAGAAGAACAAGCGTTGATTGAGTACCGGATGGAACGGGCACGCGAGACCTTAGACGAGGCCAAAATGTTATTTGATGGAGGGCATCTGAATGCTTATGTCAATCGGCTGTATTATGCCTGCTTTTATGCGGTCTCGGCACTGCTCCTCATACGGGATTTCTCAACAAGCAAACATGGCTATCTTCGCTCATTAATGCACCGAGAGTTTGTCAAAACGGGCTTGATACCGAAGAACCTGGGCACACACTTTGACTTATTATTCGATAATCGTCACAAAGGCGACTACGCGGATTTCATCCGATTCAAAGCTGAAGATGTTGTCGGCTGGCTCGAAAAAACACAAGAGTTTGTCAAATATATTGAAGGACTAATTTCAAAGCTTGAGTAAACGGTGGGTGGAATCCACCTGCAGCGGATTTGGTATTTAGTTCTGCCATTTATCGTCAAGATGTGGCGCCAGCCATCCCAGCGACCTTGCGGCATTGCGGGATTATTTTCTGCGTTTTATACTTTCAGAAATTTGACGATTTGTTCGATGGTTCTGGCTGTGGCGCCTTGGTTTTTTCTGATTACTTCCCGGCCGTTCTTAGCGATTTTGTCGGCGTAGTCGGGTTCGGTAAGACATTTCCGCATGGCTGCAAGTAAATCATCTTTATTTTTAACCATAATTGCGCCGTTATCTTTAATAAGTGCATCGACGGTCTGTTTGAAATTAAAGGCGTATGGACCGAAGATGGTGCATTTGCCGAGAGCCGCTGCCTCCATCATGTCAGAGCCGCCCATCGGTACAAGAGACCTGCCAACGAAAATTATCGTTGCAAGCGAATAAAATTTTCGCAGGTCACCCATTGTGTCACCGAGAATAACGATTGACGATTGTTGATTGACAATACCCTGCCCACAGGTGGCAGGGCTAACCTTTGAACGTCTTCTGTCTTCTGTCTTAATACTGCTGTATCTAATAAGCTCGTATCCGCTCCGTTTTATCAGTTCTGCGACTTCATTGAATCTTTCCGGCTTACGCGGCACAATTGCCAAGTGCAGGTCTTTGAAATCATCTTGCCGCTTTAGTTCCTGATAGACATCCAGCAATATCTTTTCCTCATCATTGCCGGTTGCACCTGCAACCCATAATCTTTCCCGCCACGGCGGGTTTAATTGAGCTGCAAGTGTATCTGTTCCGTCCACTTTGTCGGTGATTTGGGCGGTGTCGTATTTTAATGAGCCGGTAACAACGACCTTTTCGTCCCGGCAGCCTAACTGTCTGAAACGCTCAGCGTACTCGTTTGTTTGAGCGAGGATGAGACCGACCTTGCTGAATATTTTCCTGGCAACCGGTTTTATTATTTTGTATCTGGAAAAGCTTTTGTCACTTATTCTACCATTAATCACGACAACAGGAATATTTAACTTCTGAGCAATATGAACGAAATTAGGCCAAACCTCCAGCTCCATCAACAGACACAGTGACGGGCGGATTCTCCGGAAGGCACGGCGCACTATCCGGGAAAGATCAAGCGGAAAGTAAAATACTGTGAAGTTCTTGCCGAAAAGATTGTTTGCACGAGCGAAGCCTGTATCAGTAGTAGTGCTGATTAGAATCTCAAAGTTGTCAAATCTCTTTTGCAACTCCTCGACAATGGTTTTAGCCGCATTAATTTCTCCTACGCTGACTGCATGCAGCCAAACACATTTTTTCTCCGGATTATCGCGGGTAATTTTGCCGAATCGCTGGGCCCAGCCCGTCCGGTAGCGCTTATGCCTGATAGTCCTGTATATAACTACAGGGCTATATGCTGCCGCGGCAAACAGATATATAAAGTCGAACAGAAATCTCATCGGTCTTTTTTTTTAACAAACGTACATCATAATAATAGTTTCAGAACAGACCAGAGTCAAATCAAATGCTTTTGCACGGAAGACGTTGAAGTGAATTGAGGAGTATTGCCGAAAGCTGCTAAGTGTTTAGCCCCGTGTTTTATACACGGGGTTTTTTGTCATTAGCGAATGCCTGTAAGCCAATACTGCATAAGGACAGCCAAGTCAAGAAAATTGATGATACCATCCGGATTTGCGTTGGGTGCCAAATCGGCTCTTTCATTCCAGTTGGGAGATTGAGAATCAGAAAGCCAGGCTTGAGCAAAGGCTGACAGGTCTAAAAAGTCCACTTTATCGTCACCACCATCGGGAGCGATATCAGCAATAATAGTAGTTACAGGTTCAAAATAGAGAGCAGGCTCGTCTTCCAGGAACAAGCCGCCGCCGCGCAGCACTAAATTGAAATCGACAAAGAGGTTCATACCTATTACGCCGTCAACAGTGCCGCCCTCAGGAGAAAAAACGTCGAGCAGAATCACCGGGATATTTGTATAGCTTAGCCATTCACCGATAGCGGGTATTTGGATTGAATCGATGTAGAAGCCAGGTACGAGGACGGCTTCACCGGTTACATCCTCTATCTCAACCTCGAATTCCGGTTCTTTGGGATTTAGCTTAAGACGGGCTGCTATACGTGAGCCGATAACTGTTACCTGAGCGCCCGTATCGAGAATAAAACGGCCTCTATCGATGGCGCTATTTTCTCCTTCGACAAGGTCCACACTATGAACAAAGAATAGACTCTGTGACAAATTGCCGATTATAATGGATGGACTTGCCGGCGGAAACTCAAAGAAATTCTCAAGAGAGGGAATATATTGTACGCCTGCGGCTCCACCCGGCCTCAGTTCAAGCGGCACGAAGTTGGAGTATGATGGGATACATGGGTCTTGTTGCTCATAAAGACGGATATCCGGGCTGCTAAATTCTTCGCTTTTACGGCTGACAGTTACCTCTCTGTCGTTGTTAATAACAGTTGTATAAAATACGCTCAATGGTGTGCCGATGGCGGTTGTAAGGTCAGGTTTGCTACCGGGCTTTTGTCCGACAACTATTGCCACGTTGCTCTGTCCAAGCATTCGAGAAGTGTCCAGCAGCAGCCCATCGGATTCCAAAGCACCAAGCCCATCTAAAAAAATAGCGAGCGGCTGACTTATCCAGGCGTCAACCGATCCTATTACGCCTGCAACGGTGCTTGTATTCGAAGTTATAAGACTTGGGAAGCCATTGAATAGGCCCGCTTGAATAGCCCCTGCATAACCCATCACGTGCGCGCTTGCGCCTGTATCTAAAATGCCAAAGACATAGTCTGTCTGGGAATTAACATCTCGTGGATAACGACCCACGACGGATGTTTCCGACACAGCATCAAGCTCAAGCTCGCCCAGCCGCTTATCGGTGACGGAGATAATAATCCATGGAATGAAACCATCTATGGGTGGTGAATCAATGGCATAGGCAGGTACAAGAGCAGCAAACTCATTAGCCAAGTAAAAACTTCTGATTTGATTCAAATCGTCTTGCGGAAGAGCCGATTCGAAGATTGGCTGTCTCAGGATGAATTTTTTTTGAATGCCTGTGCGATTGCCGGCTTTACTACTACGAAAAGGCACAGGTTTTGACTTTGGATAGTATATTGCTTTTGTGTTTTTGCCTCCTGTAATACGCCAGTCAGCCTCATGTCGCAGCCATTCGGTCTGGTCAGCTAAAGCCGGCGGTATCCAGCACATTAAAAAGAACAAAAATAGCACAGACCATATACGAATTGAACTACGCAAGATCGCTCCTTTATTGTTTCCTAAGATACCCGATACGATATTTATTATAACAAATCCATGCCAAATTCATGCGTGTAAAATGACAGAAACGACCAAGAGCAATAAAAAATGCTCAGAATCTTTCTTAAACTGCGTTAAACTTGGACCGGACTGTTTCATTTTTTACTCGATTAATTGTTTTGCTTTAAGTTTATCTATATGAGCATAACGCACATTACCGTCTTTGACTCGATTGAAGAACTGAACTGTCCAGTATTTTGTGCCTGCACAATAAAAAATATAACATCTTAAATGATGTGAAATAATAAAACACCGAAATGGAGTCTAAAAATTATGAGTCTTAGGAAAAGACAACAGAAGATTTTTTTGTTAATAAATGTAAAAAAAATAAAATTTTATTGAACAATTCAGAATTATTCTTATATAATAATTAACTATTAATGTTATTACCTATTTTGGAACAATATGTTAAATAAAGACAAAAGAGAATTGCTGAATACTTTTAGAGAAAAATGTAGAAAACACAACATTAGGATTACACCACAACGTGTTGTTATTTATGAGGTATTAGCTGGTTCGTCAGATCACCCGTTCATTGAGGATGTTTTCAAACGTGTTAAACATTCTTTACCAAATGTAACCATCGATACTGTATATAGAACCTTATCAACATTTTCGAATATAGGTTTGGTTCATGTTGTGGAAGGATATGGAGAGGCGAAAAGATATGATTCACATATAGAACCTCATCACCATTTCAGGTGTAAGAAATGTCATAAGATTGTAGATTTCCAGGAAGAAAGTTTCAATAAATTGACGGTACCGAATGGCATTAAACAAAAGTACAGTGTATCTAACATAAAAGTTATCATAGAGGGTTTGTGTGACAAATGCCTGAAGAAGAAATGAAATTTTTTTATAAAAATACTAAGAAGCATTCTTATATAAGAATATATCGCAATCTTCTTGTTTTAAGAAATGTTTTTAGAGACTTTTAATGAAAGGAATTAAGAAATGGCTAAAGTAGCAAGAGAAATGGTGGAAAAATCGGGAATAAACGTAGATGAGTTGTTAAAGCGTTTAGTAACCAATGCCGCTGCGGAGCTAACCACTTATTATTACTACACTATTCTTCGGGTTAACCTGATTGGCTTAGAAGGTGAGGGCATAAAAGAAATTGCTGAAACAGCACGGATTGAGGATAGGAATCACTTTGAGGCTCTCGTTCCACGTATCTATGAATTAGGTGGTGAATTACCTGAGGATATGAAAGTATTTCATGACATGTCTGCTTGTCCTCCGGCTTCGTTACCAAAAGATCCCACAAACATTAAGGAGATGCTAAAGGTATTGGTTAAAGCAGAAAGATGTGCTGTGCGTGGATATACTCAGATATGTAATATGACCGTCGGTAAAGACCACCGTACCTACGCATTGGCACAGGCAATTCTCAATGAGGAAATCGAGCACGAATCATGGTTCTCTGAGTTCTTGGGTGAAGGTCCATCCGGCCATTTCCTGCGAAGAGGAGAAACTTCACCTTTTGTATCTGTTTTTATGAGGTAGCTGAGAAGAAAAGGCTCAAAGATACAAAATGCCAAATTATTGGAGAATTGTCCCAAAGATTTTTCTACAATCTTTGGGACGATTCTTTTATATCTTTAGGTTCTTGACTTACATAGTGTTTTGGCGTTATAAAAATGTTTATTTAGTCCCCGTAGCTCAATTGGATAGAGCGTTGGCCTCCGGAGCCAGAGGTTGTGCGTTCGAATCGCACCGGGGATAATCAGATATTTCGCTCATAATCGAGGTTTTTGAGGACGAAAGTGCGGTTTTTCCATTCTCCGTTTTGGGTGTGTTTAGTCCAGAACAGTCCAAATTAGTCTGTTTTAATTCGCACTGTTCGTCCAAGCAAATGTCAAAGACACTTTGGTCGTCCGTTCCTGTCTTGATTGCTTTCTGTGTTTCTGCGCTCGACAGCGTTAAGTTTGGTAGATTCTCAATAGCTGTCCTCTGGTTTTCAGCTACGCCGTGTGTGTAAACACCTAAAGTCAAGCGTGGGTCACTATGCCGCAAGAGGTCTTGTGCCGTCTTGACATTCGCAGTCGATATGGATAGAGCCGTTGCGAAATTGTGTCTTTGGGCGTGAAAGTGTGCCGTGCCTTCATCGGTCTTGTAAGGTATTTTCGCCGCTTCCAGATCGTGCTTAATCATTAAGTGCGGCTTTGCAGGCACATTAAAAACCCTCACGTTCGGTAATTTACCTTTGCAATGCTGCTTGATAAGCTCTGCAGTCATTCTCTTTATGGGTAATATCGCTTCTTTTCTGTTTTTTGCAATCGCTGGGCGGATTGTAACTGTAGCCCTGTTAAAATTAAAATCGCTCACCAATAGTAATCTGGTTTCATTCGCTCTCATGCCGCTCTCGTTGCAAAGCAAATATATCAGGCTGCGCTCATGTCCCGATATACCATGCCAAGCCGGTGCGTTTGCTGTAGTGCTGATTAAAGTTCTAACCTCATTTATTGAAAGCGTCCTTGCCGGTCGTTTCTGGTCGGCCCTTGTGAAGGTAGTCTTTTTGAGCATACCAAAAGGATTCCGTCCCGTCCTGCCGACATCTACGAGCCACTTTCCAAATTGTCGCACTGAACGAACATAGCCGTTAAAAGTTGATTTGCCGATTGTCCCTGTGTCCCGAAGCTGCAAAAGAAAACGCTCCGCTTTTACGATGTCGATATCGCTTATCATTCTAAAGCTACACTCACGGACAACTCTTTCGACACGCGGGACGACTGCTTGCAAATGCTTTTTGGTACAGCCGGCAGCAACCAGGCTATTTTGCCAGTCCTGCACGTGTTCGATTAGCGCCTTTGAGCCTTCTATGCGTTGTGTCTCTAATAGTCCAAAGGCGGACAGTTTTTTCAATATCCTTGCCGGCAGCATATCAAGTTTGCGCTGCAGCTCCACACCAAAGACAAGACCGGCAACCTTGTAGCTTATACATTCGGCGATTGTATTTTTCACGCCTTCGCTGGCACGCTTATCCGTAAACAACGGTAGCTTATGTCGAATACCGTCCGGCGTATTAAAATTCAGATACCACTTCTGAGTACGTTTCTTTTGACCTTCACGGTCAATGTATTTAGGTTTGAAAAGCCTCACGTGTCACCGTGCCTTTCTTTTACGCTTCTTTGGCATAAGCTCAAGGCCCAAATACCGCAGCAGAGTATCGGCGGTTTCGACCGTGCAGGTTTTGCCCTGCACTATCCGGCATAGCTGAGCTTCACTAACACCGCTTTCTTGCCATATCTGGTATCGAGTCTTGCCGCACGTTTTGATATGCTTTCTGATTGTCTCAATTATCATACTCATTAAACATATCCTCTTACTTACCATCTGTCAAGTATAATCTTTCAGAATTTACAAATTTTTTCATCTTCCTAAACCTAACGCTTTAACTTCAATTTTGCCCTGGGACGACCAAAACATCGGACTTGAAAATTTGCCGTTTTTAAGTTGTTGTTTCATAAACATTTACAAAACCCAAAATGCGGTTAAAGCGTTAGGATGAGACATTTTGATAATAGTACTTTTGTTGTCTTTTCCGGTTAGCTTCTTTTTTTCGGCGCTTTGAGCATATCTCACAATATTTCTGCCGAAATCCTAATGGAGTCCCACAGCTACATCGTCTAACTTTTACCCTTTGTTTTTGTGTCCCTGTCTGCTCGGCATATTGAGCGAAAAGTTTAGCGTAGTCGTATCCTGGCAATCTGTATTTATTATCCGGTGGGCCGAGTACGGCTTTTTCAAAGTATCCGCATCTCTGTCCGCTCAATACGAGACACTGCCTATCGAAGTTTGCACACTCATTTTTGATAAATCTGGTTAGTGCTGATTGGTTTTTCATCTCTAACTTTTATCTTTTTAGTCTACACCCACGCGCGCGTAAAAGCGCCTCGAAATTTAGGCTGAAACAAAGTTACTCACATCACAGATATTCAATTCGCGGCTCAATCTGATTATCATAAAAAACCCATGTCTCGATTGTGCTATTCGCCGGCAATCTGGCCTTCATGGCTATCATATCCTCCCGCTCGACAGGACCCGGCAGACGGTTAGCTTTACGCTCTTGTCTATTACCTTTTTGCTTTGTCTGCATGTCACTAACTCACAATTTTAGCCATTCTCGTTTTTGCAATCATTTCACCGAAAATCTTGCACCACACAGCAGCGGGTTTGCCTCGGCGCCCGTTCCATGATTTGACAATCCTGCGTGCCTCGGCAATAGCCCGCTCCCTCAATTCCGCCAAAGTAGGTGGTGACAGGCCGCTATGATAAGCCCTTTGCCACAAAGCAGCAAAGCTGGCAGCCTCACGTTTGCCTTGCTGAGATAGCGGGTGACATGATAGCTGCAGGGCTTCAAAAACATCGCCTGCGAAACTCTTGGCCTCTGGGTTGTATCGGCGCAAAATGCCCTGAGCAATATTGCCAAGCTGCTGTGGTTCGGATCGCTTCCTGCTCCGGCTCGATGAGCCTTCTCCGAGACGAGTATCCGAACCCAGGGGGCCGATGAATGTTATCAACGAACCCCCTGTGTCGGCTTCCTTCGGCTTAATCGGCGGGGTGGTGGTCGGGGCGAGACTGCGTTCAGCAGTCTCGGCGGTGGCTGTTCGGCATTGCTCATTCGTTTGCTGTTTGCCTTCTAGCGAACTTGAGGTCTCTTTAGATTCTCTTTGCCGCTTATTATTTATCTCTCTATCTTTGTCGGCGCCGATTGCATATTCAGGTTCAAATTTAGGTTTAAGGTTCTGTTTAAGTTTCAGGTTAAGATTCCGTTTATTTAAAAGGGACACGGAGCCTTCCTGGAGCGCTCCGGTGTTTTCCCGTGTCACTCTTGGGTTTTCCTGTGCTGGTACGGAATTTTCCTGGGATTTTGAATCTGCTGCTTTTTTACTTTCGCCCCTTGATTTGCTTTTCTTAGTAGAGGATTTCTTTCGCTTACCGGTCTTTGCTTTTGTGGATTTCTCTGGCTTAAAATCTGGCAAAGGCACCAATTCTATTAGACCGGCCTCGGCTATATCACTTAGTATTTGCTCTGCCTGTTTCTCCGACACACCAAGCCACAGGCCGATAGTCTTATCGCTCGCTGGTTGATTATGCTGGTCTAAGATATACCCTCTGAAAGAGCGTGCCCTGTTAGCAGCGATAGATTTCAGTTCTGCAAAGCTGCCTCTGAGCATCAAGTAATTTTGCTTTGATTTCAATATCTGTAGTTGCTGATAGTGACATGCCGACTCGTCATCGTTACCGCTACCAACAAAATCCCGCGTGAACATGAGCGGCTTTTCTCGCGGATAACGACTATCTGAAGATAATTCATACCGTTCCTCAAACCTAAAAATGTGCCAGACTATTTTTGCCCCACGTTTCGTCAAGGCTCGGCTTCGCCGTGGGCTCGATGATGATCCGCTATCCGTTCGACTACGTATGGTACGGCTTTTCGCTTTTTGTCTATTCGTCTGTTTTCTGTCCTTTGCTTTTATCATTGCTGCCTCAGAATCTATGACTGTTTTCAGTCGGCCACCAACTCAGACATAGTGTTTGACACACCTGACACATTTTCAATCTGCCTCTGCGAACCAACCCTCGTCTCTCCAAACTTGAAAGTCTCCGGGCTGGTTGGTAACGATCGCAATCCATAACCATTGCTAGTTCAGCGGATGTCAATCCAGGGTTTTGTTGCAAGGCAGATAAAACCGCTCTCATTTGCCCTTTGAGTTTACCGCTACGTAAAGCTCTGTCACCGGCACGGTAGCTGCTAATCGCGTCTCCGCTATGAGCCAAAGGCTGGGAAAATGTCCGCTCAAAATTTCTTCCGAGCGGATCACCGCGTTTCGCAACCGGATCGAAAAGTGTCGGCTCAAAAATCACTGATTTACTGGTCACCAAGTTTAACCTTCACTTGCTTGCAATTTCCTACGTTGACTTACCGTACGTTTATATTTCACAATCACCCCAAGACGCTCAAGCTGACGTTTCGCTTCGGCAGCCCGCTACAAAACGATTTGCTGGACGGATTGAAACTCGCCGAAATTGAGGTAATAAAAATTTGTGTCTTGACAAAATCGGAGTCGTCTCGTACTTTAGGTGGCGAAGTTTATTTGTTGAGCCGCTTTGCTGAGCGGCTTTTTTTATCCGAGCAATCATTTCCTTGTCTCCTTTGTAAGGCTTAAAAATCTATCAAGTGACGGACAATTCAAATCGACCCATTTTTCGATTGTTGTCCGACTCCAGCGGCGTGAATTGCCAAGTTTCACGCTTGGCGGTAGCTGACCGGCAGCTAACATCGAAAAAACTTTGGATCGCGAACAACCAATAAGCCATCCAAACTGCTCGGCATTATATAGCAATGGTTCGACAGCAGTGTCACGGCCAGCAACCATCAATTACCCCCCTGGGCGGATACAGCGTTCAGGCTGTGTTTCCTTTTGGAACTAAGAAAATCCTTGACGGCTAATAACGCCGTCTCAGGGAAAAGCCTCACCAAGCCCGCTTTACCGACCGGCTGAACCTTTCCTTTCCGCAACGCATAAGCAACAGCGTCCCTATCAACTTTAAGTCTTTGAGCGATGTCGCCGGTTGTTACAAGATTCATTTTATAACCTCCAAAAAACTATTTTAAATCTTCTTAGTAGAATAACACCCAACCGAACGAACAAATTCTCTACGAATTTGTTCGGTTAAGTTACTAAAAGCGCAGATTGCTTACTGTTTACCCTAACAACATTTATGAAGTTAAAAATTTTTCAGAAATTTATAGATAGGTTTTGCGGGGTGTAAATTTGTTCGATTTGTTCCAATTTTTCAATTACTTCGCGTTTTTCGTTGGCGTCTAAACGCTTGGTACTTTTCCAGGTCTTTTGTCGTGATATTTTTATCGTTACAGAATTTATCTCTTATTATGCCCGCAGAACGGGCTTTCTCCCACTCCTTGAGAATCGTTTCGCGTTTTTTAGATTCTTGTTTACTCAATGCCTTTCGTCCACGCTGTTTTTTATTATGTGTCTGTCCCTCTTTTTTCCCGTCGTTGTCCTTTGCCGAATCTGGCTTTGCCGGTGGAGTCGTCCAGAAATCCTCATAGGACATACAAACCATAAGCTCTGTCCAGGAGCAATAATTATCGTTGCTTAAACCGGTAAACTTTTCTATAAGGTTTTGATGGGTACGAAGCACCTGTTCAGCAAATGAGCTTGAAAATTCCCTTTGCAATACACTATAGACCTTATCGTATGGAGTTAAGCATTCCTGAAACTCTTGGAAAAGTTTATCACGAGACTTTTTTTCTGGATTTTTATTAGCTAATATCCTTTTGCGAGTAGGACCGGATTTCGGGAAGGACGAGAAATCCTGAGCAGGATTATAATCGCGTAGAGCAATAATGATATACCGCTTTTCCGCGGACTGAATAGGAGTATAATCCGCGTAGCCCTCCTTCTCAAGTTGGCGGTTAATTTCGGGATTCCAGAAGATAAGATTGAGTTTTTTGAGAATTTGTCGAAGTCGCTGTATGTCCATTTTTCACCGTCCTTTAACGGGCTGCCTGAGCAACAACAGGCAAGGACGGTGAATCCGAAATCCTGCTGTCGCCCAGGCATTTAACCCGATTATTCACTTTTCAACGGCTTTTTGTTTGATAGTTACCTGATAAACGCCCGATCAGCTTTGTAACCGCTGGCCTGGATATCCCCATCATCTTCGCTGCCTCTTTGTGAGTTAGCCTTCTTACAACTACCAGCTTAAAGGCAAGTTTTTGACGTTCAGTCAGCTTCCGTTCCATTAAAATATAAAATATCGGGTAGAGCTTAAAGGGTACAGTAAAATCTTCCCCTTTGCCTCCCTCTCTTGACAACCCGAATCACGTCTCAGCGGCTTGCGTAGAGCCTGGAAACTACCTTGTATTATCCAGCTCAAACATTTTGAATCAGGAAATCTTTACGTAGGTATATAAGCCAAAACCTTGACATTTCTTGGCCAGGCCCTCGCGCGTGTGTGTAAAAGCGTCCGAAAATTCATTTTTACATTAAAAATCAGGCATCCTCGCCCGACCCTGCAACAGGCAGAAAAAGGCATTGTTCTTATTGTTATTTACAATCAATTCCTTTGCAAAACAGGACAGCACTTCTTTTTGATTAAATAATGCGGGAATGCGGGGCCGACCGTGAAGATCGGGCCCGCAGCATCCTTAGTTCTGCGTTCCGCTAATCGTTACTTCCCACCCTTACACCATCGGTAAAAGCAATCCACTTCATAGCCGGCATAATCTCACATTCTGCGTCTGCGTCATGTGGAAACTCACCTTTGCGGGACTGTTTAACTTTATCTTGAATTAAACTATATACATCGTTGCCGAGAGTATCGGTGTTGCCGAGCAAGGTAGCAATAGCATACATAGCAGCAATGGTGTCGCACGCTGAGCCGCTAATTAGCTCATCGAGAAAAGCCAAGCCTGTGGACAGTTCTTTAGAGGTTTCTTGCTTAGTCTGAGATTCAATTGTCTTTAAGCCTTGAGCTTTGCTGGGTTCTGATAAGACTCGGCTGGCTCCTGTCCCCACCTCGTTATCGTTAATAAACTTAGCAAGCTCGTAAACATAGGCCAGAGTCGTAATGTCAGGATCATTGGCAGATTTCCCGATGTACTTCTCTGCGTTTTCACGACTGCTTAACTCCTCATGTAGAATCTGATTGCCAAAATCGACACCAACACTTTTGCCTTCAACGCTGTCGAGTTCGTCTAAAATCGCTATCATGCACTTGGTCTTATCATCCAGCTTGTTATAGATAGTGCGGATGTCCTTCTCCATCGAAAGCAGTTTGTCGGCTCTGTCGGTGATCTCTGACACTTCATCTACCATCGCAGTTAGGACTTTCTTTGCGAAGCGGGCGTTGTAGCAGCTAATCTCGTCCCGAATCTTGTAGGTAGTTATCTGAAAGGTGTCATTAAATTGTCTTGGCTGCTCAGTCTCCTCTGTGGGTTTCTGGCTTTCGGTCTGATTTGTGATTTGTTCGGCCTGCTGCTGTGCGCCCGGGGTGAACACTTGCCCTTTAGTTGATTGTGGAGTAACTACGCATTCCATAATAGGTCTCCTTAAAAAGCGGGCGGGACTTAATGACGCCGCGTAACAGCGCGCTCAGCGTTACCGACAGAGCTATCCCGCCCATCAATTTCGGATTGTTTAACAGATTTGATGTTACGCGTTTCATGCCTTAATTATCATCAAAGAGATATTTATTCATCTTCATCTTCTTCGCCTTAACCCTCTTGATAAATCCAAGTAAGCCAAAATCGCAAATTTTTTAGTGACATTGTCATTTACCTTGCACCTTCTGTATTTGCTTTATGATTGCTTGCCTAATGTGCTCCGGCAGTTCCGGCCAGCACTCGATGATTAGTCTCAAATCAGGGTATTTTTGCAGCAAACTGTCCAAGCTGGTGGACAAGACAGGATTCTCAGTTTTTGTAAGTGATTGATTTTGCTGATGATGTGTATTTTGAGCGTTGGCCTCCGGAGCCAGAGGTTGTGCGTTCGAATCGCACCGGGGATAGTCAGTTATGTAAATGATTTATAAGTATTGCCCTGTTTCATAGGCCTGCACATCTAAACTTGACAAGGACAAAAACAATAGGAGTACGTTAGATAAGACTCTGTAAAGACCCTACCGGCAGGTTAGTAGGTGAGCAAGTTCAGAGCAGAGCTCAGTGATTTTTGAAGAACACCTGCGGTTTATATAGGCGTTCTATAATTGGTTTTGATTGAAGTAGGCAAGGTTCAACTCTATCGTGCGGTTGTATAATTTATATCACCACGCAAATATACGACCTAACAGCTACTTTATTTCTTGTTTCGTAATAATACGGGTGTGAACCCGTAGATGGAGGTACCCTACAAGGTCGAGCGGGCTAAAACCGTCTTGGAAAATGCAACGTCCGTAAGGTCGTGGAAATTTACTATATAGAATTGCGTCCGATAAATAATCACTATACTTGTCTATTCCTCTCACTCTACCTGTTCTTACAAAAACCCATTCACCTATTTCTTACTTAATAGTGCATTCTAACAAAATAGATGTCACTTACCTATGCTTTACAAGTTCCCTAAATAAAAAAGTGGGAGAAAAAAAGAAATTCCCATTGACATTTTTTAAAGTGACAGTTATTTCTATGTTTTTATCTTGATATAGTGATAGAGGTAGAAAGAACAGTGCTCCGCGGGGGGTCAGCAGTTCTTGTGAAGCTAGACAAACCAATGAGAGAAGGGAAGTGTAAGAAATTCAAGTGGTGTTTAGGGTAGGAGATAATTCTGACGAGCAATGTCAATGAGACCAGCATTATTATCAACGTTTGGCAAATTTACCTTGGCATCATGAAGTGAGTATTCAACATTACAGATTTCTATCTACTATAGATTTAGTAGAAAGAATCAATTTATAAACGAGTTCAAAATGGTATGTAGGGCGAAGAAGCGCATTTGTATTCGTGCAGGAATAAAGGGCGACACTAATAGTGACATATGAGGGTATATTTTAAAGGCAGATCGCTGAACTGAGGAAGAGATGGGAATCAAAAGCGAAGTTGTGTACCTATCAGGTTCTGTCTGAAGTTGTCGAATGGCTGTATGAATCAGGTGAAGACAATATCATCTTGTCTGCCGAAAAATTGTCTTCTCGGGCAGGGAATCCGTGCACAGACTACTATAACGACAGACGGGCAGTAAGGTAGAAGGGATTTGAAAGATCACTGCTCTGGGTAATGGGAGACCAGGCCCGAAGATTCCAGAGTGTGATTCGGCCATGCTTTTGAAGTTTCTGGCCTTTTTATTTACTAACTACAGTTCGTACTGCTCTGAGAGGGACACATCTCTTGTCCCGATAAAATTGAGTGTAACGGAATTTGGTGTTTAACGGTGACAAAAGGATTGGAATGCTTATCTGGGAGCGTCTTATGAAGAGCCTATACAAAGTTAAGCAATGTTGGAAGATGATTTTTGCGTATACTTTTGCTATTGTATTCTGCTTATCTTGTTTGACGGGATGCGGTCCAACTTTATCAAATCCTGAGCAGGTCAATGTGTTCAAAAAAGCTGGGCCAGTTGCATCAGAAGCAGATATCGAGACATCAGACACAACGCCGACTCAAATCGGTCCCTATCGTGTGCTTCCAGGCGACTTATTGAAACTGCAGATACCATCTATAGTACAGATCATTTCCACTGATGTATCTGGTCTGGTTCAGGCCGATTTACATGAAGGTATTAGGTCGTACTTATGTCGGGTATCCGATGCCGGAACCATCATCCTGCCTATTATTGGTGAAGTGCCCGTTGGTGGTAAGACGGTTGCCGAAATAGAATCATCGCTTATAGACGCATACTATCCTAAGTATGTTGTAAACTATCCTATGGTGGTCTGTGGTGTGGCAGAGTACCAAAGAGAAAACGAAAGGGTTTTCACTGTCATGGGGCTTGTTAATCGACCTTATACTTTTCCCTATCCTCCGGATGTTCAATATAATTTGTCGGAGGCCTTGGCATTTGCTGGCGGGCTTAACATGATAGCTGACCCACGCTATGTGAAAATCTATCGGCCGGATGCAACCGGCGAAATTGCATCTGCCATCTTCGGGATCGGCAGCAAGCGTTTTGCTGATGCATGTAATGTTCCGATAAAGCCGGGAGACGTTGTGTACGTGGACCAAACCATGCGTACGCGTATGAACCAGTTTTTAGCTGGCGTATTCCATGTCGGAGTGGGCGCAGAGTATAGCGCCTATGATTATCGCTATAACAGTCGTTAAGTCTTAGAGTTTTGCTTACATGAAGAACATAGATAACAATACAACCGAAAATGAGAGTTTGAGCTTGGCGCTGCCGCAGAGCAATGTCATACCCACAGAGAGTCTATTACAAATAGCTCTTCGTAACCGCTGGATTATTCTGTCTACGGTTATATTGTTTTTATTTGTTGGATTTGTCTACCTTTTGAAGGCTACGCCAATTTATTCAAGCACAACAGAACTATATATTGAACAAAATGGCCCCAAAATCATCAGTGGCGAGCGTGCAGGAGGAGTCCTAACCGAATCCAAGAACTATCTCTATACACAAGCGGAATTGATCAAATCCACCCCTATTGTTGCTGGTGTGGCTGATGATCCTCAAATAACTCGGCTTAGAACATTTGCCAATGTGGATAACTTAGTAGGTTATATTAAGCGCAATTTGAGTGTTGCTATCGGTAGACGTGATGATATTATCAGGGTATCGCTTTATTCGCCATATCCACAAGACGCTGCTCAGATTGTCAACGCTGTGGTAGAGTCCTACATTAGATACCATCGCACTCGCAAGCGCAGCACTGCTTCGCAAGTGCTAGATATCCTGCAGAAAGAAAAGGTCAAACGCGATAGCGAATTGAAAGAAAAATACAAGGAGATGTTGGAATTCACCCGCGATAACGGGGTTGTTTCCTTTCAGAGTGGAACTGGGCATTTCGCTTTTGAAATGTTGAACAGGTTGTCTGCGACAGTAGCTGAGGCGCAACTGGCAACTATCAACGCAAAAGCCGATTTGGAATCGGCCAAGAGAATGTCGAGCGAACCAGCCAAGCTCAAGCAATTCGCTGCGACTTTAGGCACCGGAGGGACTCACATACCTATTAGTAATGTAGAAACTAAGTTGCTGTCTGAACTACAAAGTTCAGAAGTCGAGTTAGAAAATGCAAGACGCCATTGCACTGATGATCATCCGTCTATCCAACTAATCCGTACCAAGATCGACCATATCAATCAAAAGCTTAATAAGCAGGCGGAAGAATTTGCTGCTTCCTATGTCGAGGTACTGCAACTAAGGCGAATGGCGGCAAAGCAAAGAGAAAATGAATTGCAGGAATCTTTTGAAGAACAGCGAGAAACAGCACATTCTTTTGGTGCTAAGGCTGTCGAGTATTCTGCACTTCAGTCAGAATTAAAGCGGACGGAAAGACTTTGTGATATTCTCAATGACCGTATCAAGGAACTCAATGTTACAGAAGATATTGGGGTGCTTAGTATCAACGTGCTGGAGGTTGCAAGACCGGCAGGTAGCCCTGCAAAGCCGCAAAAGGCCAAGGTTATGGCAATAGCTCTTGTGTTGAGTTTTATGTTTAGTGGTGGCCTTACTCTACTTCGCGAGTGGCTGGACTATCGGCTACGATCCACCGAAGAGATATCGGCTATTCTCGGTGTTCCGGTTCTTGGTGTGGTACCGGCAATGTCGAAAAAGCAAACCGCTGTAGCCCGAGGTCAAAAGGTATATCTTAAGCCTAAATCTATCGTAGCTGAAGCCTGTCGAACGATACGTACCGCTGTATTCTTCGGTTTACCCAAGGGCAAAGCAAAGATTATCCTTATCACCTCGCCGGCAGCAGGTGACGGCAAAACTACTATCGTCAGTAACCTGGCTATAGCGATGGCACAAGCTGGGCAAAAGACACTTATCATTGATGCTGATCTCCGCCATCCCATGCAACATAACATTTTCGAAATCGACAGAAAAAAGGGACTAGCCAGCATGCTTGCAGTAGATCATACAGGAGATGGAGAAATTCAGTCTGGCCCAGTTGAGGGACTTGACCTGTTGCCCTGTGGACCAGAGGTACCCAACCCAGCTGAAATGCTCAATAGTGACTTATTTGCCCAGACATTGAAGAATCTTTCCGAACGATATGACCGTATAATCATAGATGCACCACCGATTGGGCCGGTTGCTGACAGCCAGATCCTTGCAGCGATTTGTGATACTACGCTACTTGTTCTGAGGGCGGAAAGATCTACGAGGAAGCAGAGCCAGCGGGCCCGCGACAGTCTGCTGAGCGTTGGTGGGCACATACTAGGTGCAGTCGTAAACGATGTGTCACGAAAGCACAGCCGTTATGGTTACGGATACTACGGAGGTTATAGCCGGTATGGCCATTACGGTTACTATGGCGAAAGTGAAAAGAAAAAAGAAGACGAGTAGGACGTTTATGCCTGGTACTGTTAAGATATTGGGGCTCATTTTCGGCGGTGCTTTAGGCAATCAAACATGATAAAGTCTTCTAATGATAACTTGATTGGCGTGAAAAAAAACGGCTCTGAGGGTTTAAGCCAGGTTAGTTTCGTCGATATACATTGCCATTGTCTGCCTGCTGTTGACGATGGTCCTGCCACGAGAGCCGAGGCGCTTGCCTTGTGCCGCGCTCTAACCGACGATTACATAACTACAGTAGTAGCGACACCCCATCAATTGGGTCGATTCAGCATGTGCAACGAAGCTGCCCAAATCAGAGAAGAGGTCTCCGTCCTTAATGAAGAATTGAAAAGCAACGGTATTGCCCTTACCGTAATGCCTGGTGCAGATGTTCGTGTGGATGAGAGGATCTGTCAACTGCTTGCAGCTGATAAAATACTCACCCTTGCTGATGGAGGCAAATATATTCTTTTAGAGCTTCCGCACGAGATCTTTATAGACATTACGCCACTACTTGTCGAACTGGCCTCTTTGGGCATTCATTCTATTATATCACATCCTGAACGGCACCCTGTTCTTTCAAAGCAACCGGGGATATTACTCAAATGGTTTGAGCAATCGGCTCACCTACAGGTGACATCCGCTAGCTTTCTTGGTGAGTTCGGCCCTGTAGCCCAGAAGGCAGCGTGGCACTTCTTAAGCTCAGGCTGGGTCTCGGTCGTGGCGACTGATTCGCACAACTTGGAGGACCGCAGACCCTGTATGAAAACTGCCTTTGAACGTATCAGCATTAAACTGGGGGATACAATCGCCCGGCTGGTTTGCATTGAAAATCCGTTACGGGTGATAAAAGGACAGGACATTATCCCAATGAATGGCATCGAAAATTCATTCTCTATAAGTACCATGGAGGGCAGCAGTGAAAGAACGCGGAGCAGCTCTTAATAAGACAAGCGCTCCTTTAAATAAAAGGTCCCAAGTTTGTGATATATTGCAAAAAGGGAATCGGTTCGATATTGTTATTGAGGGGCTGCTGGTAAGCCTTTTGGCCTTTATGCCTCTTGCATTCGGCGTGGTTCATGCATGGAGCGAAGAGGTTGTCATTGTCCTATCAGGTGCTATTGTCATCTGCTTTTTGCTCAAGCTTGTATATAATCACGATCGAAGCATAATCTGGACTTGGGCTTATGTACCCATAGGGCTATTTTTACTTATCCCCTTATTGCAGCTTATTCCATTACCTGTCACTTTAGTAAAAATCATCTCTCCAAATACCGCTGTTTTAAAAACGGAACTTTTAAGCAACCTATTCAATTCAGATAAGCTGCTTAAGTCAATGCCCCTTAGCTTCTATCCGAATGCTACGAAGCACGACCTACGGTTGGTACTGGCAGTTGCAGCAGTGTTCATAGTTGTTCTTAACGTGTTCCGGCGCCCGGAGCAGATAAAACGACTTCTGATGTCTATAACACTAATTGGTGGTACCATCGCCCTGATTACTCTGGGACAGAACCTTTTTGGAAATGGCAAAATCTACTGGTTTATACCTACCCGACATGGTGGAGGCAATTCAGGTCCATTCGTTAACCATAGCAACTACGGGCAGTTTATGAACTTATCAATTGGAGCTGGGTTTGGTCTGCTTCTCGTAACACTGCACGAGAGTTTTGCCGGTAAGAAGATGACACCAGCCGTTATCTCTGAGTATTTCAGTTCTGGGTTGGCAAAACCATTGTGGCTGCTAATAACCGTGATAAGTTTATGTGTGGCAACGGTTTTTTTCTCCTTAACTCGGGGCGGTATGGTCAGCATGCTTATCGCCATAACCTTTACTATATCGGTCCTTGCTTGGCGACGCTCTCTTAAGGGAATTGATTGGATAATAGTTGTTATAGCACTTATCGCTTTTATCTGTGTTTTGTACATAAGTTTCGATGCGGTCTACGATCGGCTGGCCTCTCTCAGAGATTTTCACGAAGGCGAGGGTAGCCGGTTGCAAATATTTAAAGACATAGCCGTTGCATGGACTCATTTCCCAATATTAGGGACTGGTCTTGGAACGCACTCGGTAGTTTATCCGATGTTCGACCGCTCAACTATAACTGCATTAGCCGCATACGCAGAAAACGAGTATGCCCAAGTATTAGAGGAAACCGGCCTCCTTGGCTTAATCTTGCTTGTGATTTTTGCAATAATCGTCTGGTCAAACTATATAAGAGACACTCGTCCGGTACCTATTAAGCGTGAGCCTAAGGTAGATGGCTCCAACTTGTCCATTCTTTCGGCGGCATATGGGCTCGGCTTAGGCATATTGGCGATACTTATCCATAGCTTAAGTGATTTCGGTCAGCACCTTCCAGCGAACGCGTATTTGTCTGCTATATTCTGTGCTCTCCTACTGGTTTTGGCTCGGCAGAAAGAAGATAAACAAATATTAAACACTGATTATCGAGCGGGAGATTTCAAAATTCCTCGTTCGATATTCCTTATCAGGCTGTCTATTCTTCTTGCTGTATGTGGAATTTGGATATGGGCCTTCATTGGAGCCAATAATGCGTGTCTTGCTGAGACCAACTGGGAGAAGGCTCTCGATATAGAAAAAGGCCTTGTGAATAGAAATTGGCAGGGTACGGATGCCGAGTATACGGATTTAATTTCTTACGCTTCCACAGCAGTAAGTCACGAGCCAGAGAATATAGAGTACCAGCACGGGCTCAATGTCTACCGCTGGCATTCGATAAGTCAAAACACGGATCTTAATATCGGAGAAATTGTTATCTCTAAGGATTTAATGTCATCTGTTCGCGATATCGTTGATGAGTTCCACAAAGTATGCACACTGTGCCCGACATACGGACCAACCTATAGCATAGTTGGTCGGATCGAAAAGTTTGTGTTGGATGATAACTCTGGAGCAGAAAGTATAAGAAAAGGTTTTCGTCTTGCACCCTGCGATCCAACAGCGTGTTTTATTGCGGGCTATTTGGATGTTTTAGAGGGAAAAACCGAAGACTGCATTGTGAAATTTCAACGGGCCGTGGAGCTGGACAGTGGGATGTTCAAGGACGTTGTAAATATATATATCAATCATCTCAGCCGTCCTCGTTTGGCTATCTTTGCTGCCGGAAATGATATTATGTGGCTACGTCACGTGGCCAAGATTCTTAAGGATATGCAGTACACCGACCTCTCAGAACAAGTCCAGCTAAAGATAGAAAATTTGCTTAAAGCAAGGTGCTTGCAGCCCAATACTCCTGCTCAGGAACTTGTATATCAGGCGAGTATTTATAGGAAACGCCAGGATAATGAAGCAGCATTACAGTGTTACCGTCGTGCTTTGGCACTTGACTATGGCCGGGTTGACTGGCGGTTAGATTTGGCAAAGATACTTGTCGAGATGGGAAAGATAGCAGAGGCAATGCGCGAGGCGCAAATATGCTTGCAGATACGTCCACAGTCTAAAGCAGCTAAGAAGATTGTCGCGGACCTTTCGATTCACCCTGCGATATTTGATAAAGAAAAGTCGCTGCATTAGCATTTTTCAAATATTGAGACTGATTGCTTGTCTTTGACCTCTGAAAGCCGAGCTTTGAATACCGACAACTTTGCCACGTGGCTTAGGCCGGCAGGATTCGTCGTTGGACCACCGACGGGGACGGAGTGAGCGCTGAGCTAACTATAACTATCATCCATCTTCTGCTATCTACCATTTCCTTAATTTACCTATGCTGACTTATTTATGTGTATACATCGGTTCTTTACTGCTAGCGGTGCTACTTACCCCGATTCTTATTTACATCGCGCACGTATTTAAAATTTATGATAGTTTGGATATGAGAAAGGTGCATGCTTCCTCTATTCCGCGGATTGGAGGGATAGCAATTTTTCTATCGGCTACCACCCTTGTGATTGCAGTTTCGCTGCTGGATAATGGCATCGGAGAAGCGTTACGTCGTTTGCAAATCCAAGCAGTTACCTTACTAGCAACCAGCACTTTTATTTTCCTGATAGGTTTGATCGATGATTTGTATGGAATAAGAGCTCGGCATAAGCTTTTAGCCCAAGTTACTGCTGCTTCAGCGTTGTGCCTATCTGGCATTCAAATTAGCTCGTTAAATTTTGTGAACCTATTTACCCTTCATTTTGGCTGGATATCATTTCCCATTACAGTTTTTTGGATTGTAGCTATTACCAATGCTGTAAATCTTATAGACGGTCTCGATGGTCTTGCAGCTGGTATTTCTGCAGTAACTTGCGCAGTTATCGCCCTCTTTTCGTTTAACAGTAACCAGCCAATAATGGTGGTGCTTATGCTTGCTCTATTAGGCAGTTTGTCCGGATTTCTGTTCTTTAACTTCAACCCAGCTCGTATCTTTATGGGTGATTGTGGTAGTATGTTCTTAGGTTTTTTCATGGCCTCCGCTAGTATTATATGTATGATGAAGTCGGGGACAATTGTAGCCCTCGCTCTTCCAGCACTTGCCTTGGGTCTGCCGATATTTGATACGATATTTGTCATGCTTCGCCGGTTTCTTAGACCATGGGGAATAATGTCGCCGGATCGCAGCCATTTGCACTATAGACTGCTTGATATGGGGTTTCGTCACCGCCACGTTGTAGTTGCTATGTACGCAATAACAGCTATAGCTGCGGGGCTTGGAATGTTTATGATGCTTACTCATGCTGCCGGCACCATTGGCATACTCCTTTGTGTACTTCTGCTTTTGGTATTATTCTTTCGCGCAGCCGGGGCCGTCCGATTCCGGGAAACGATAGCTGGCTTGAAACAAAAACGCGCTGTTTCTCACCAGCAGAGGCAGGAAGTAATGAGCTTTGAGGAAGCTGAACTTCGCTTTCGACGAGCCAAAATCTTTAACCAATGGTGGCAGGCGGTTTGCTTTGCGGCAGATAAACTGGACATCGCAGGAGGCTCACTGCCTTTAACCAATCGTGACGGAACTAAACAAGTGTTGGCTTGGGGAAAAGATGGCAACGATACCGCGGCACACGATATCGTCACGGTAAGCTTACCTGTCCGTGACCGCCGCACTGGTTTACCATTAAAGTTGGAAATTGACATTCATGCAAATGGCTCTCTCGAATCCGCTGGCCGTCGTACAACGCTTTTTGCTCGGTTGATTGAGGAACATAGCATTGCAAATCTGTCGAACGAAGACAAAAAAACTTTGACTGCGGACTTTAGGGCTGCGGAGCAACCGCCTGCAATTAATAGCTGAATGCCAAAGCCTACCCTTTGTATGCTAATTTCCAGAAAAGAAGTTAGAAATCCTTATCAGGAATGATAGTGCTAATTAAAGAATTATTATCACATCTAAAAGTGATTAGTAATTATTGGATTTAAGAGAGCCAAGAGAGCATAGAGACCTGTTTTGCTTTCTCGCACAATGGGGAGTTCTTTTAGGTTTTGATATATGTCTGAAAATGTACCAGAGTTAATTTACACTCCGGAATCCCAGCTCAGGCATCCACGACAGCTTTTTAGGAATATGTGGATGGATCTTAAGAATTCTCGTGGACTTGCCTGGCGACTGACCGTTCGTGATATCTCTGCCCAATATCGTCAGACAGCCTTAGGATACTTCTGGGCTGTTTTTCCGCCTTTAGTAACAAGTCTTACCTTCATTCTGCTAAATTCATCCAAGATCATCGACGTCAGAGATATAGAAATTCCATATCCTGCTTTTGTGTTTTTTGGTACTGTTTTCTGGCAGTTGTTCGTGGACGCTCTTAACGCACCGCTAAAAGTTGTCACTAATGCAAAAATGATGCTGGCCAAAATTAACTTTCCTAAAGAAGCGTTGATCTTATCGGGTATCGGACAAATATTATTCAGTTTTGGAATCAAATTAATTATGCTTGCATTGGTTTTACTCTTCTTTAAGATACCTATTAAGTGGACAGTACTTTTCGTGCCGATCCCAATTTTAGGACTCGTTGCTCTTGGGACAATGCTGGGTGTGTTATTAGTACCCATTGGAGTATTGTATAAGGATATTCAGTCATCACTTTTGATTGCTACGTCTGCACTGATCTTCTTTACTCCTGTCGTTTATCCTCCACCAGAAGCCGGAATGCTATCAACGGTAATGAAATTCAATCCTGTGACACCTATGATTATGACCACAAGACAGGTTGCTTACCAGGGCATACCCCACAATCTCGTTCCCTTTTGCCTAACTTTTTTTGCAACCTTGGTCTTAATTTTTATCGGTTGGATTATGTACCGTATAGCTATGCCTATTCTTGTGGAAAGGATGAGCGCGTAATGCCCGAGACTCTTGTCACCGCTGAAAACCTAAGCAAGAAATTCTGCAGGGACTTAAAACGCTCCTTATGGTATGGTGTCAAGGACATCGCCTCAGAAATGCTGGGACGCCGTAACAACGACTCTGAGTTAAGACCCAAGGAGTTCTGGGCGCTGAAGGACATCTCCTTTGAATTGAAACGTGGAGAGGCTCTTGGTCTCATCGGGCGCAATGGTGCTGGAAAGACCACCCTTCTTAAGATTCTCAACGGCCTCATTAAGCCGGACACCGGAAAAGTGACCATGAAAGGCAGGGTGGGTGCGTTCATTGCTCTGGGTGCTGGGTTTAATCCTATTCTAACAGGGCGAGAGAATATCTATGTGAACGGTGCGGTGCTTGGACTAAGTAAAAAGGAGATTGATGGAAAGTTTGATGAGATCGTGGATTTTGCAGACCTACGGGACTTTATTGATGCCCCAGTGCAGAGTTATAGTTCTGGGATGCATGTGCGACTTGGATTTGCTATTGCAGCCCATTGCGAGCCTGATATTTTGCTTGTGGATGAGATATTAGCTGTTGGTGATGATCAGTTTCGCAGAAAATGTATCGACCATATGACGAAAATAGTACCCAATGTTGGTTTAATATATGTTTCCCATAACTTGCGATCTATAGAGCAAGTCTGCCAGCAAGGAATTCTCCTAGACAGAGGAAACATGATAGCAGTAAGCAAAAGTTCTGATGTAATCGCTGAATATATGAAAAGGAGCTACATTGAATCAGAAAACAATGCCTCACAAAGCAGAATAGCAACTCATCGTGAGGGATCAGGTGAAATTCGATATTTAAATGTTTCAATAGCCTCAGAGAACGGGTCAAATGGCAAAGTCGTACAGAGCGGTTCTACATTAGTGGTAAGAGCTAATTTTCAATGCTTTATGAGGATGAAAAACACTGTACGATTCAGAGTTGGAATAGAAGACTTAGCGACTCGCACCCTTGTGACCATGGCAAGTTGCGATTTCAATGATGCGAGTGATGACGGCGAAATTGAATGTATATTCCCAAACTTATCGTTTAGACCTCGTACGTATGGATTGTACCTGTCAATTACTGATTTGTGTGTTCTAATCGACCGATGGAGTCCTGCCCTACGTTTTTCTGTGATTGACAGATTTAATCTGGAAAGGATGTATTCTGTTGGCGATGGAGAACTATTATACTGGCCGAATGAGATTACTGTTACGATTGGCAAGAATAGCGAGACGCATAGATACCCACCCTAGAGTCAGTTTCTATTAGTCCGCGCCTGTGAGACATACATTTGGTGTACATTCACATGATCAAAAGGTATCAATAAGGGGAAGTAATTAGATGAGAATTGTGATTGAAATTCCCATAAAGGTACGCTCAAGTACACGTGTTCCAAACAAGAACTTTCGCGACTTGTGCGGTAAGCCATTATCGTATTGGTTACTTGATGAACTGGTAGAACACTGTCCAGCTGAGTGGGACATTTTTATCGATAGTGAGAATGAGTCTGTGATGAAACTGTTTAGGGAACGCTACAAAGATAGAATCCAGTTTCATATAAGGGGTGATTGGTTTGCTCAAGACCAAGCAAATGGTAATCACCTGATTCATCAGTTTGCCGTTAGCAGACAACATTATGACATATATGTTCAAGCTTATGTGACGGCAGTAACTCTACCGGGTAAAATTGTTGCTGAAGCCGTTCAAGAATTTGCGAACTTCACAGATCGATACGATTCGATGCTTCTAGCCACCGAAGAAAATGGGTGGTTTTGGTTCAATGGTAAACCTATCAACTATACACCTAATCGACCCGATGGATTACCACGTTCACAAGATGCAACTGTTCTGAGGGAGACAACCGGTGTTTATACTGTTACGCGCGAGGCAGTACTCAGAACAGGTTGCCGAGTGGGCCATCGTCCTCTTTTTTATAAGATCGATAGACAATATGCCCTTGACATTGATACCATGGAGGATTTTCTCGAAGCCCAAAGAATTCTTCCTTCACTAAATTCACAGTGCTAAATTGCGGATCCTACTTGCTACATTTCCATTTGGACAGGCCGACGGCGAGGTAAGGGATATACTCTTGCGAGACGGTCACACGCTCATTGAAAATCCGTATGGTAGACGTCTTAGAAGCGGTGAGGTGGGACAATTGATAGCCGACTGTGATGCAGTTATAGCAGGGACAGAACCTTACCAACGCGACGAACTGTCTCAGTCACTTGGAAAGTTGAAACTGATCAGCCGTGTTGGTGTAGGCTTGGACAGCATTGACCTCAATTTCTGCAAAAAGCACGGTATTCATGTAGCCTATACTCCGGACGCACCCACACAAGCAGTTGCAGAATTGACAATTCATCACATGCTATCTCTGTGTCGGAACACATTCCAGTCACACAGATCGGTGATAGACCTTTCATGGAAACGCCAAATGGGTTCATTGTTGTCCGAAAGAAAAATTGGTATCCTCGGACTGGGACGTATTGGCAAACGCACATGTAAACTCCTACAGCCTTTCGGTGTAACTTTATGGGCTTGTGACATCCTTCCAGATGTCGAATTTTCAGAATTGTACGGTATTAAGCTGTGTTCTCATGATGAGCTTTTTTCTGCGTGCGATCTCATCTCAATCCATATTCCACTAAATGAACAGAACTATCATTTTGTCGGACACAAGTATCTAAGAATGATGTCAGACGGCTCTCTGATTGTTAATACCTCAAGAGGGCCAGTCATCGATGAAGGGGCGCTTATAGCTTGTCTGCAGACGGGAAAGCTAAAAGGAGCAGCCTTGGATGTGTTTTCCAGAGAACCTTATATGGGTCCTTTACGGTACTTGCCTAATGTTATTTTGAGTGCCCACATAGGTGCTAGTACAAGGGCCACTAGAAGACAAATGGAACTGGGTGCGGCCAAGGCTGTGATCGCATTCAGCCGTTCTCAGCTTTGGAACAACTATGTGATCTGAAATGTAGTATGCGGACTCTAGTGTAAGGCTGGAAAAAAGTCGTCCTAGTGGTACAAGTGATGTACAGATGCTGGTAGTGTCGTAGTCATACGTGCCAATGTTTGTTCTGTAAGAGATAGGCTTGTCTTGTGAGAGGTTACAAAAAAACATTTTATGAACATTCTAAAAAAAGCAATAAAACTAGCTGAAGCTCAGACCGAGGTCACATACTTAAAGCTGCATAGTGCAATTGTTACTCTAAATAAATGCGATATTTGGTTAGGTGTACGAAGGAACATGCACAGTGGTGAGCGCTGTTTCATTCTAGGCAACGGACCAAGTTTGAATAAGTGCGATCTTAGGTTACTTAAGAGTGAAGTGACATTCGGAGTAAACGGTATATTTATGTTTCCTAACTTCACTCCGACCTATTATGTGACTATTTCCAGCTTTTTCTGGCGTGATCATGTTGAACGTATCCAGCATGTTCAATGTGCCCATCGTTTTTTGGCTGCTGATATGCGAGAACTTGCTTCCGATGTACCTACGAGTTGGTTGAATTACAGGCGGCCGAAACGCAATTCAAGATTCGGTATACCCCTCCCAGTTCCTTTAAAGTTTTCTCATCGACCAGATAAGGTCGTTTACGGGGGAGGGACCGTTTTATTTGTTTGTATGCAGTTAGCCTACTATATGGGAATTGATAAAGTCATTTTGCTCGGCGTGGACCATGATTATGGCAAGCTTGGGCGTGCATTTCACAGCGGGTACAGTTTAAATGCGAGTGACATAGTTGGTCGTCATTTCACTAAGCAATATTATTCTCCGAATACGAGAGTGCACATCGACATCCTAGCAATGGAGCGTGCCTACACACTTGCTAAGGAGACGTTCGAAAGGGCAGGACGCAAGATACTGAATGCAACCGCTGGAAGTAAGCTTGATATTTATCCTAAGACTGAGTATTTATCTTTATTTTAGCCAGAAGAACACGTATGAACATTACTATGGTCTCTACCGGCAGAGGGAACGGGAGTACAAATCAGAAGATACGGACGGGAATCATCGGACTAGGAAAAATGGGCAGAACACGTGCCCATATGATCAAGGCAGATGGAAAAGGCGAGGTTGTCTTAGTATACGACAAAGATAAGTCCATAGATTTAGATGGCTGTCCGTGTGCTGAAAATATTGAAGCTTTAATCAATAATCCAGAGATTGATGCCATATTCATATGTACGCCAAATTGCTTCAATAAATCCCTTACAATACAAGGATTAAACGCTGGAAAACATGTGTTCTGTGAGAAACCCCCCGCATTCAGCGCTACAGAAGTTGAAGAGATCCGAAGGGTTGAAAAGTTATCCGGGAAAAAATTAATGTATGGATTCAACCACAGACATCATACAAGTATAAAGCACATGAAATCAATTATTGACTCCGGCGAATATGGAAATGTTCTCTGGATGCGAGGCCGATATGGTAAGAGTGCCGACCGCAGTTTTTTCGAAAATTGGAGGGCAAAAAAGGAATTTGCCGGTGGTGGTATTCTTCTTGATCAAGGTATCCATATGCTGGATCTATTTCTATATCTGACCGGAGATTTTGATGAGGTTCATGCCTTCGTGTCAAAACTTTACTGGAAGCTTGATATTGAGGATAATGTATTCGCAATACTCAGGAATAGTAATACCGGTGTGGTGGCTTCATTACATTCGACTATGACCCAATGGCGGCACTTATTTGCTCTGGAAGTCTTCCTTGAGAAGGGTTACATGGTGCTCAATGGACTTAAGACATCGTCAGGTACTTATGGAGATGAAGTCCTTTCAATCGCAAAAAACAGAACTACCGCGCCTGCGGCAACATGGAAAGACGAAGAGCGGGTAACTTACAAAATAGACAATTCATGGCAGTCAGAGATAGATCATTTCTTTACCGCTATATTGAAGGAACAGCCAATCGAGGTAGATAATTCCACTGATGCTTTGAAACTAATGAAGATCATCGATAAGATTTATGAAAATAAATTATAGGAGAACCAATGGATTATCACAAATGGCTTGATAACTATTTACAACAGTACCGTAAACAGGTGTTCAAGGGTGAGACTCGACAACTGCTTGTTCAAATGTCTGAAATGGCAACAGATACATATCGGCGAAATGCGAAGCTGATTTTTGCAGGGAATGGAGCTAGTGCTGCTATTGCTAGTCATTGCGCCGTAGACTTCACCAAACAAGCGGGAATACGTGCCATAGATTTCAATGAGCCTGATTTGATAACTTGTTTTGCAAATGATTACGGGTATGAGCAATGGATTGCAAAGGCGATGGAGTTCTATGCAGACTTCGGTGACCTTGTCATACTCATAAGTTCAAGCGGCAAATCACCAAATATAGTTAAGGCGGCAGAATACGCCCGGCAACAGCATCTCACAACCATAACATTTACCGGTTTCTCCTCTCATAATCCCTTGAAACAGTTGGGAGATTTGAATTTTTGGGTCAACAGCACGGTTTACAACATTGTCGAGTGTACTCATATGATATGGTTGACAGCAGCTATAGATATGATTGTTGCGAAAACCAAATACTATGGCTTGCCTGAGGAAGCGACACAACAACGGCAACCGATCAATGCAATTTCACCTTCACCCGTACACTCAAAGATTAGAAAGCCTCTGCGGAATTCTACGACTATCATTGATGGAAGCAGAAGATAACAGCAACATTCAATACAATCCTTCAGTATTCCAATGAAGACCATAGGTATGATACCTGCCCGAATGGGCAGTCAACGACTCAAGCATAAGAATTTGTGTGAGCTGGGTGGGTTGCCGTTGATCGTATTGGCTATCCGTAAATGTAAAGAGGCAGGTGTATTTGATGAGATCTGGGTTAACTCAGAACATCCGACCTTCAGGAAAATCGCCTTGCAAGAAGGAGTACAGTTTCATAAACGGCCAGAAGAATTAGCAAATAATACTGCGACCAGCGAACAATATGTTTATGAATTCCTCAAAGCTTGTTCTTGCGACTATTTGTTTCAAGTTCATACTATTGCACCACTGCTCACAGCCAAACAGATAACAGGATTTACCCGAGCAATGCTGAATAGCGACTACGATGTGTTCTTAAGCGTGGTCAATGAGCAAATTGAATGTGCGATCGGTGGCAATCCCATTAATTTTACCTATGATGTCAAAACAAATTCACAGGAACTGATACCGGTTCAAAAGATTACATGGAGTATCACAGGCTGGCGGGCATCAACGTATCTGTCAGCTTATGAATCCAAGAGATGTGCCACCTATGCCGGCAAAGTTGGCTTCTATACCATTGATCGCGCTTCCGGTCATATCATCAAAACAAAAGCTGATTTAGCCATTGCTGAATCTTTACTGGCATTATCACAATCTGAAATGACAGAATAATTGAAACGGAAATATTTTTTAGCATTCTAAACAAAGTTTATTTCTCAGACGAGCCCGATAAGAAGAAAGCCGGATCTTTGCTAAAACAAAGCTAAAGATAATATACAGCAATTGTCAATTCAAAGACGCTCCATGCACGCACTTGTCAAGCAATTTGCGAAGAAACACAATTTGACCTTCCTGTGGCTTCCCTATCGAGTGGTGCGAAAGAGTGTACAACTACCACACAAGTTCTACAGCAATCTCATTTGGCAGCCTGAGGCAAATCGCCTTCATCACCTCAAGGATATCCACCAGGATCGCAAACGCTGCTTCATTATAGGTAGCGGCCCTTCGATCCTCAAGCATGATCTGACTTGCCTATATGACGAGATCGTTTTTGTTGTAAATGACTTCGCCCTTCACGAACAATATGATATTATCAATCCAACCTATCATTGTGTCTCAGATCCCAGATTTTTCCCCGACGGCAGGGTTCTTAAAGAATGGTATGAAGCTATAAGACAAAAAACCAAGAGCATAAAGATTATTCCATTTCAACACAAGCCTATTGTCGATCGAAGCAAGCTATTTATCAATCATAAGCTCTACTATTTGAGATATTTCGGCATTCCAATATGGCAAGTTGGCACAATGAGCCTTGACATCACCGACAAGGTCTATACTGGAGATACAGTAATAATTGATTTTTGCTTACCACTAGCCTTTTATATGGGCTTTAGAGAAGTCTATCTCCTTGGTTGTGATACAGATTACAAGCTTAATGAGGCCTCAGATTTCTCACAATCCTTTTTCTATGACGTACGAAAGTCTCCACGTGAAAGGTCAATTCCACGTTATGAGTACATCGTAAAGTCATATGAGGTTGCCAAAAAGGAATTTGAGAAACACGGTCGCAAGATCTTCAATGCGGGATACGGTGGCAGACTTGAAGTCTTTTCGCGCGTAAGTTATGGAGAAGTTGTGCAGCGATAGCTCACTTGAGTTGCTCGAAGTTCTGCCAGAGCAATTGGTTAAACATAGTTGAGTAGTGAACGGTATATTCACAGCAGTTACTAGGCAAATATATAAGCATGCAGAAGTTTCAGCCATGATACTGGAAAGTTTGTATACTCTTCGTTGTTGAAAAGTCCGTCCCAGGATATGAAGGAACGCTAAAACTAAATTACAAACCTCTCATTTAGTTTGACGAACGTATGAAAATAACAGAAGCATAGCTCAGGTGGGGCCGTTTAATATAGGAAAAATGGATATAAGTATTGCTGTAGGGTGCGAGAAATCGACGATAAGGATTCCCTAAGAATGTCGTGCTAATAAAAGGGGAAAAAATGATTCGAATAGGTTTAATAGGGTGTGGTGCTGCTATGCAGCAACTGCACCTACCAGCTATTACACAACTCCCTGGAATAAAGGCTACATGGATTGTTGACGTAGAAATGGAACGAGCCGCTGTGTTAGCACGAAAGTATGATATCCCAAATGTAACCGATGACTATACGCAGGTAACGGATGTTGACGCCGTACTGATTGGCACACCACATTACCTCCATGCACCGATGACTGATTTCTTTCTAGATTGCGGAGTGCACGTACTATGTGAAAAACCGCTGGCAATTAAAATTTCAGATGCTGAACGACTTGTGACTAAGGCTAGAGACAGGAATCTGATTTTGGCAGTAGGTGTATTTCGTCGTTATTACCCTATCTCATCGTTTTTACGTCACGCCATTGAAATAGAATGGCTGGGTTCTGTTGAACGAGTTGATATAGAAGAGGGAGCATCATATAAATGGGACTTGCAGACTCACTCCATGATGGAGCGTCGTAAGGCTGGTGGTGGGGTGCTTATAGATACTGGGTCCCATACTCTAGACCGGCTGCTCTGGTGGTTTCCCAAATCAGAGGTTATGCTGGATTCCTACCACGACAACTCGGAGTGCGGCGTAGAAACTGATTGTGAGATTAGGTTTTACGTTCTTTGGAAGGGTCATCAGATTTATGTTCGTGCAGAGCTGAGTCGAACTCGAACCCTTCGTAACACTTTTCAAATCTTTATGTCCTCTGGAATGATCGAGGTACCAGCAAACATCCCAGACAGAGGCTGGTTTCTCGATCATCGGTTGAGCAAGCTCGCAGAGGATATAAAACCTTTATCCTTTGACCTGAGCGATCAAATAAATGGTAGAACCACTATACAATCTTATTTTAGATATCAGCTAAGAGATTTCTGTGCGGCGATAAAGACAGGAAAAGAACCTTTAAATGCTGGGTCCACGGTTATACCTGTTGTACTCCTTATTGAATCGTGCTATGCTAAACGGCAAATCTTACAAGAGCCTTGGGTGAACTTTGGCATGGATAGGATATTACTCAATACTAAGGAGGCATAGGCATGAGGATAAAAAAAATACTCGTTACCGGGGCCAGTGGTTTTCTTGGTTGTCGATTGGTAGAACAACTACTGTTAGGAGAAAAAGTACCTGTGCGAGCAATGGCCCATCGCGCAGGAAGTGCAGCCCGCCTGTCGCGCTTGCCTGTTGAGATCGCTTGGGCAGATATTACCGATCCTAAATCTGTTGAGCAGGCTTTAGAAGGGTGCAATGTGGTCGTTCATTGCGCATATGGCGTCAGGGGTAACCGAAGAACAGTGCGTAGAGTAACTGTAGAGGGGACGCGTATTCTAGCTGAGGCTGCCCTATCCTGCGGGGTGAGCCGTTTTATACATGTAAGCACTGTAGCAGTCTATTCCTACTCACCACCATCAGGAGTTGTTGAGGAGAAGACACCTTTTATACGGTCTGGTGAACCTTATTGCGATGACAAAATCGATGCTGAAAAAATAATCTGGAAATTGATTAACAAGAGAAATCTACCAGCAACGGTTCTGCGCATGGGGAATATTTATGGTCCCTTCTCTGCGCCTTGGACGATGCGACCCTTGACTCATATACGAGATGGATACATTACTCTTGTGGACAGAGGCAATCACAATTCCAACATGGTATTTGTGGACAATGCGGTTGAGGGAATCTTGAGGGCCATCAAAGAAGAAAAAGCCATTGGTGAAGCATTCTTTGTGACTGACGACGAGCTAAGCTGGAAAATGTTGTATGGATATTACGCTTCCTGGTTAGGTAATGTTACTTTGTTATCTATTGACTCAACGGAGGTTGAAGGGATGTTGCACCTGTCCTTTGCGGATAAATTACGATCGACTTATCAAGCTGTACAATCTGTTTTCCTGCCCGTAGCAAAATATATCTGGCAGCACATTAGAATGTCCCAGTTTATGGGAGTTATGGTAGATGCATTATTGAAACATATTCCCCATAGATTGCGAACCCAGTTCAAAAATCTTATCCTCCTTAAGGAAGATATGCTGCCTCAAGACTCACGCTTGCTTCCGCCAGTCAATCTATTACAAGTTTATGCTGGTCGTGCTATTTTCTCTAACGAAAAGGCAAAACGCATGTTGGGATACAGGCCGCTGATCAGCGTTGAGCAGGCAGCTCGAATCACGAAGGATTGGGCTCATTGGGCAAGGCTGATTTAGCGGCTTTTCCTAGTCAGAGGTGCGAAATATAAACAAAGGCACAATCCAATGAATTAGTAGAAGAGGATAATATGCCCTTAGTGTCTGTTCTGATGTCAGTACACAATGGCCAACGCTACCTTAAAGACGCTATTGTATCTATCTTGCATCAGACTTTTACCGATTATGAATTCTTAATCATCAACGATGGCTCAACGGATAATTCAAAAAATATCATAGAGTCTTTTAATGATTCCAGAATTCGCCTTGTTGATAATCCAAGAAATGTCGGTCTGGTAAAATCGCTGAATCGTGGCTTGCAACTGGCACGTGGAGAACTCATAGCTCGTCAGGACGCTGACGATATTTCCCATTTGACTCGGCTTGAGCAACAGGTAAGATTTTTGAATGCACAGCCAAAGATAGCTTTGATAGGGACGCAGGCGCGGCTCATAGATCAAAAAGGGGATGTCATTCCTACCGTCAAATATTCAAAGCCGCTTACAGGTATTTCGATCCAATGGCACCTGATGTTTGATAATGTGTTTATACATACTTCCGTCATGTTTCGCCGAAAAGTGGTGTATGACCAGTTCCAAGGTTATGATGAGAGAGCTATTACATGCGAAGACTTCGAGCTGTGGTCAAGAGTAGCCGATAAGTACCCTGTACGAAATCTTCCTCAGACATTAGTGGACTATCGCGTTCAACCCGAATCTATAATGGCCAAGAACAGAGATCTCAACCTTCGCATGAATGAGCGAATAATCTTAAGCAATCTAAGACGATTCTTGCGTTCTCGCGAAATTCCTAAAGAGTGGGCTTCTCTGATTGGCTCACTTCGTACAAGTCCAAGACTAGGGCGCATTAATGAACCTAGTCACCAGCTGGTAAAAGTAATCGATACTATGTTCTATATGTTCTGCAAGTTGCATCCTGAGGTAGTTGTGGATCAGGATATTCGACGTCACATAGCAGAGCAATTGGGTATTATTGCGTACAATTCCGTAACATGCAACCGTTTGACCTCTATTAAGGCCATTACTCGAGCATGCCATTTTGATGTTGGGATTATTAAACGTGGTATCGCAGGTCAAATCCCATTTCTTAAGTATTTTGTTCTCTGCTTAGGTGGTGAGTTTGGTCGACATGTTTATCGTCGTTTTGTCTCCAGATGACGAATGTTTTATTCGCGTTTTCTTTTTAGGGAAAAATGAGGAATAAATTTTTTCCCTTGCTTTATTTTCGCTTCCGTAAAATTGCCAAGTAATTAAATATCCTCAGTAGGAGTGAGGGAGTGTTTAAGACTAACTACCCCAGAGATAAAAACTGAGCGGCCAAACGGAGTGCTACTCGATGACCAATATGACGAAGAGAGCTAAGGTATTATTAACTCTTATCTTAATTGCCAGCCTGGTTCGAGTGCTGATATGGTTTGTGTACGAGCCAATTGTTTGTCCGGACACAGGGTCGTACGAAAGGCTTGCCCTACAAATCAAACAACTTGACTTCAGCCAGTATCGCGGAGATAGAGGGCCTATCTATCCGTTGCTGCTCTTAATAGGCGGCATGAATCATAAAATGATATGGCTCATACAATCAGCGCTTGGCATAGCTATTACTCTAATGCTATTCAGAATCGCTTTCCGCCAAACAGAAAATCTCTTTATTTCTCTGTTGATTGGTCTCTCCCATGCTGTAAGCCTAAGTCAAATATGTTTTGAAGCAACTATTCTGACAGAAACTCTGGGTACCTTTTTCCTTGTATTAACGTTGTGCCTGTTTATAGAAGTCGATCGTGCTGATAACAGGATTGCGTACTATGTATATATTGGTATTATCACGTCATTAGCAGGATTGACACATCCATTGCTTCTTTTTCTTATACCACTTTACTTCATCTTTTTTGCCTCTCGCTGCTGGTTCGCGCGGGCAACAATGTCCGACGTGGCTAAGCGTTTATTAGCCTTCACGATTCCTGTGGTGGTTATCGTTTTGGGCTGGAGTTTCTTCAATAAGATAACTCTGGGGTACTTTGGCCCTACTACAATGACTGGTTATCACTTAAGTCAGCATAGCGGGGCTTTTATAGAACTTGCAACGGATGAGTATTCAACGATTAGGGATGTGTACCTCAAATATCGACAAGAGCGACTAAGAGAAGCAGGCACGCATTCAGGGACTATATGGATGGCTTGGCCAGAGATCAGCGAAGTTACGGGACTTACGTTTAGCGAAATATCGAAGAAATTACAGAAGATGTCGGTACAGTTGTTCGTGCGACATCCTTTTTTGTACATCAAGGGTGTAAGCCGGTCTTGGATGAGATTCTGGGAAAAAGAGAATCACTGGATGCCGCAGAAAGTCAAATTTACTATTATTAGGATGATGATTGACTTCGCATCCTGGATACAAGGGCGATTACTGATCACTATAGACTCCATTTTCTGGGTTTTAGTAGTATGGTATATATATTACGCTATAGTTCATAGACAAATTGACTCAGAGTTTAATTTACTTATAGCTTCTACCGTTATCCTCGGTTCAGTTATCCAAGCATTGGCAGAGTATGGTGGAGGTGGTGCACGTCTTGCAATACCATTCCAGCCGTTGATAATATGCATAGTCTTGCTGTGGGTGTGGCAGCGATTGAAGGTTCTTAAGATACAACCCAATATGTTGCTTGGTAAAACAAAGGCCACATTTGTTAAGCAAAGTGATTAAGTATATCTGGATCTCAGCATGCCTATAATTAAATCTCATCTTTGTGCGTGAGAGGAAATCACTAGTAAAATACAGGTGTTATATTAATGATAATTTGGCTCTGTGGTTAATTCCCAGCAAGGAAACTCTATATGTGTGGTATTGCAGGAGTTGTTTATTTCAATGGTAAGGCCGTCTCTCCACAACTCATTGCCAAAATGACAGATTGCATGAAACATCGTGGACCGGATGATAAAGGGCATGTTTTGCTTTCACCATATGCACCTCACTCAGCTATTGAATTCCGTGATCCGTCGGAAATTGGGCACTTACCTCATGCCAATATTGCACTCGGACATCGCCGGTTAAGCATAATCGATCTCAGCGAGTCGGGACACCAGCCAATGTGTAACGAGGATAGGTCTATTTGGATAGTCTTCAATGGAGAAATTTACAACTTCCAAGAGATTCGAAAGCAGCTTGGGGAACATGAGTTTAGAAGTAGAAGCGATACCGAGGTGATTCTACATGCTTATGAACAGTGGGGTCTCGATGCAATTCGGAAATTCAACGGCATGTTCGCTTTTGCGTTGGTTGACCTGCGAAAGAACAGATTGTTTCTGGTCAGGGACAGGATAGGAATAAAACCGCTGTATTATTACTTGGATAGCAAATGTCTGGTCTTTGCCTCAGAATTGAAAGCAATACTACTTACAGATGTACCACGTCAAATCGATCCAAACGGTGTAGCATCTTACTTCAGTCATGGCTATATCCCTTCCCCACGTACTATATTTAAACATCACCGTAAATTAGAACCAGCTCATGTCTTTTCTATAGACCTGGATAGTAACCATCAGAGCGAAGAGGTCTATTGGTCTATCACAGTGACACCTTATTTCAATAATAACGAAGAAGAGTGGGGTGAAGCCGTAAGATATCTGCTCCATGATGCGACACGACTGCGTCTTATCAGTGATGTGCCCGTAGGAGCTTTTCTAAGTGGCGGTATCGATTCTGGATCAGTGGTAGCCATGATGGCACAAAGCTCAGAGAATCATTGTAACACATTTACGATTGGGTTCGAAGAAGAAGAGTTATCCGAGCTTCGGAATGCACGTCTAGTAGCACAAAAATGGCACACTAACCATAAAGAGAAGGTTTTAAGACCTGATGCATTATCTATTTTCTCTAATCTGATCTACCAATACGATGAGCCTTTTGCGGACTCATCTGCCGTTCCTACCTTCTATGTCTGCAAGGAAGCGCGAAATCACGTTACTGTTGCTCTTTCGGGTGATGGTGGTGACGAGCTATTCGCCGGATACAATAATTACCAGGCAATGATGGATAGCATAGCTCTCGATTATACACCTTCTTTTCTGAAGATGTTACTGAAATGCGTTTATACTGATATCCCCTATTTAAGATATCGGCAACGGTTTATCAGATCAGCCTTAAATGATGACGAGTATTATTGCCGACATTTAATGACAATTTTTGATCCAGTATTCAGAAAAAAACTTTTTAAACCTGACTTTCTTCGCCAAATAGATGATTTCGATGACTTCGACCAGTTCAGGTCCTTCTATCAGAAAGGCCAAGACGATCCACTTACATCGATGGAGCTTCTTGATCTTAAGACCTATCTTCCGGAAGACATCTTAACAAAGATAGATCGAGCAAGTATGTACCATTCACTTGAAGTTAGAGTTCCTTTTTTAGACCATCGACTTGTCGAGCTATCATTCCACATCCCGTCTTCTTTGAAGATGATGAAAAAAGAAAGGAAAGCTATCTTACGTCAGTCCATGAAAACATTTTTACCCGAGCCAGTGTTGCATCAAAGAAAAATGGGATTTGCTGTCCCATTATCGCAATGGTTTGAAGGCGAGATGCATGATATGATGATCGATCGTCTGACTCGGCCTGATTTTTCATTCAAAGAATGGTTTAATACAGATATCATTAACTATTTGATTGAAAACCCATCACGATACAAGTCTGCTTCACAGATCTGGTCGCTCTTAGTCTTCGATGAATGGTGCCAAAGATATTTGTAGTTAAAATCTCGCAGATATAACAACTCTGTATAGAAAACATTATCTACCATCAAGGATCTGCACTTACCTATAATGGTCTCGAATCTTACTGATAAAAAAATTGGTATTGTCGTCAACCTTTATCACCCTATTATCGGTGGAGCAGAAACTCATACTAAACAGCTGTCTGCGTGTTTGCGTGAGATCGGAATCCCGGTTTCAATCATTACAAGAAAGAACCTAGGTTATCCAAAACAAGATTCAATCGATGGGTGTGATGTCTATCGTATTCTTGAGTTCTGGAATCTGCATAATCATACATGTTCAAAGATTTATAAGGTAGTTAAGAGGAAACTTTGGCCTAATACCAACAAAGATTATGTCAACAGTACTCTTGGGAAATCGATGGAGATCGATCGGCAAAAACCATGCCTTATTGATCGTATTGCGGTAAAATATAGCCTTATGGGTATAAAAATTCCTTTGTTAATACACTCAATTACCCATCATTATGATCTATTGCAATTTCAGCTTCTTAGTACCTTTGAGATGTTTCCAGCCTTCCCATATTGGCTAAGGCACAAGAAAAAAATACTTCGGCTGGGTGCTATGAAAGATTTTTATGAAATCGAAAAAGCAAATAAAATGTCCCATTTCCGCCAAATCGTCATAAAGGAGTTTGAAAAGATTGTGTGCATTTCATCTGCCTTAAAGCATAAGTGGCTTAATATCGGAGTTTCACCTGATAAGCTTGTAGAAATACCAAATGGGGTTGATATTGATAGGTTCAAACCTACTACCATGGAAAGCAAGAAACGCTTAAGGTATGATCTTGGACTCCCTCATAAGAAACTGATAGTTTCTATCGCAAAGCAAGTTGCTATTAAGGGGATTAAACTTACTCTTGAAGCTATATTAATGGCAAAACAAACCATACCTGATATTCATTATGTTCATGTCGGAGGACAAGGTGAGACAACTGGTCGCTTGGAAAGGTACATTAAAGAAAATAAACTTGAAAGCTATGTATCTTTCGTAGGTGAGAAAACCGATGTTGCGCCGTATCTACAATGTGCAGATCTATTTGTCTCTTCATCCTATACTGAAGGTCTTTCCAACGCCATGCTGGAAGCGCTAGCCTCAGGTTTGCCTTTGGTCGTTACTGATACAAGTGGCGCGATAGATGCAGTCGTCCCAGGGGAAAATGGATACGTTTTGAAAGATAGAGATGAACGAAGTTTGTCTATCTATCTTGTTAATCTTCTTCAAAATAATGATAAACGAAGACGCTTTGGCAAAGCAAGTAGAAATATTGCAGTTTCTAAATTCTCTCTCAAAGAGATGGTCAAGAAGTATACAACTATGTACTCAGAAGTTTTAGCTGTGTAAGCTGTTTTCAAGTTCAATATAATGAGCCATTGGTTCAGGGCAAAAATCTTAAAAACTCTCCTGGGAGTTGCTACTAAATGATGAAAATAGCTCTGGTTACTAGAATGTTTCCCAGTGATTATGAGCCTTATTCTGGTACGTTTGTATATGAGCAAGCTCGTGAGATTGCTAAGCGAGTAAATCTAATAGTTATTAATCCTGTTGTCCGATATCCTTCTCTGCCGCGATACAATGGCTTGAATCATAAGAGAAAAGAAATACCAAAATATCAAAGATTGGATGGATTTTACGTTTATTCTCCAAATTACTGGTATTTGCCTAAAGTGCAGAACAAATATGCCCACTGGAATCTCGCTTTGACTTTCTCCTTAGCTATATGGCATAAAGCTCGTGACGCTCAACTGATTCATGTCCACAACGCGATGCCAGATGCTTTTGCTGGATTGATCGCAGGGAGAATTCTGCGTAAACCGATGGTGGTGACGTGCCATGGGTCTGACATTAACACCTGGGCTGTGCCTGAACTCCCTTCGAGCAGACGCCTAATCATAAGCGGACTCATGCATGCACAGCGTGTAATAGCTGTTAGTAATGCTTTAGGCCAGAAGATCAAAGAGCTAGGGATTGAAAAAGAAAAGATTCGGATAATTAGCAATGGATTTAATCCAGACTTATTCTTTCCTATGAACCAGCATGATTGCAGAAAAGCGTTGGGACTGCCACTGGACAAACGGATTTACCTTTCCGTTGGAGCGCTAAGGCCAGTTAAAGGCTTTAACTGCCTCATATCTGCCTACGGACAGTTAAAACGCTCTGGTCTCGATTTTGTCGCCTACATCATTGGTGAAGGCAAAGAGCGCGAAAAACTGGAAAATCAAATAAAAAAGGAAGGATTAGAAGGCACTGTTTTTCTTGCTGGCACGTTCGCCCACAAGGAGATTCCCACTTGGATGAACGCTGCAGATTATGTTGTCGTTTCGAGCAAAAATGAAGGGTGGCCGTGCAATGTTGTTGAGTCAATAGCTTGTGGAACACCTGTGCTAGCTACGCCAGTAGGTGGCATTCCAAAGATTATCACACATGCTAGCGGATACTTGGGCAGTGGTACGTCTCGTAAGGATCTAATAGATATGATTACCAAGGGAAGCAATCGAACATACTCCCGGACCGAAGTGATAGCCTGCGCGCAAACACACACATGGCAGTCCGAGGTGACACAACTGATGCAAGTTTACAAGGAATTGTGTTGAAGCCCCGTTTACATCGCTTTCAAGATATTATGAAACGAGGCAGGTTATAAATACAATTGACGGTTTGCTATATTTGGATGTTTTTAATCGTATGAAAGCATGCCAAGCATGTTCTGATCAGCAAATGGGAAAGTACTGGGTATAGATAAAACTCAGCGTGGTTGCATGATACACGCCACATTTCCAATAGTGTATGGATGAGGCGATGCGGTTGTTTGGCAGGGAAGTCTTGTTTGATCTCACGCTACTAGAGTAGAATAAAGCATGAAAATTCTCATGGTACTCATAGGCTCTTCGTTTCCGCCGGATATCCGAGTCGAAAAAGAGGCTCGGACTCTTATCGATGCTGGCCATGAAGTGTCGTTGGCCTGTAGTCGAACTGATGGCCAAAGATCGCAAACACGGCACAACGGAATCCACATCCTGCGCTTTGATTATCCAGGGAAGGTTAAGTGCAAGATTGGTTCACTTCAGTTCTATACGACTTTGTTTAACTCTTACTGGTTGCATTCTCTAACGAGCGCTATATCGCAAATCGGAGCTGATGCGGTTCACGTTCATGACCTTGGTGGTGTTAGCTATTCCGCACTTGTGGCCGCCAAGCGCCAACAATGTAAGACTGTGCTCGACCTACACGAAAACTGGCCCCCTCTCATAGAAATGTATGCCGCGCACGGTCAGCTACCCATTTTGCAGAGACTTGTGGCCAGATTGAGGTTTTGGTCAAGGTACGAGAGATCATGCCTTAGGTTGGCTGACCATGTGGTCGTTACTGCTCATGGAATGAAAGAAAGAATAGTCAACCTCGGAATACCCAACGACAAAATCTCCGTGGTTATGAACTTGGAAGATGTAAACCGCTTTCTTTCCCTGCCAGTACAAGCCGATATCATTGAAACATATAGGAATAAATTTGTCCTGTCATATATTGGGAAGCTTACGTTTGAACGAGGTATACAAACTGTAATTCATGCTGTAAAGCTATTAAAGGATAAAATCCCGAATATACTGTTCTTAGTAGTTGGCGATGGTCCTTGCGAGCACAAGTTCAAGTCAATGTGTAAAAAACTTGACATTTCTGAATACGTTATGTTCACGGGCTGGGTGGATTTTGAGGCTGTTCGGTCTTATATGCTTGCTACTGATGTAGCTGTGCTGCCACAAATTGTCAATCAACAAACGCTTTTGACCTCCGCTCACAAGGTTTTCCAGTATATGGTCATTGGCAGGCCGTTGGTTCTAACCCCGACTCAGGTTTACACGAACATAAACAAAGAGAAAAATTTTGCTTTATTTGTGCCATACGACGACCCCGAAGTGCTCAGTGAAGCCATCATACGCTTGTATGAGGATGATGCGTTGCGGTTGAGGTTGTCAGAGAATGCACGTCGTCTAACCAGAGAAAAGTACGACTGGAGTTTAATGGCGAAAAACCTAACTGACATCTATAGTAGAATGTGTGTACCTATATCGCGGACGGCATCGTCACGACACACATGAGATGCAGCAGAAACAGCTATATTGAATCTTGCGGGGATACCTGTACGTATTATGGTATCACAGAAAGTGCAAAAAACAGAAGTAACCTTGCTTACCAGGTCTGTCGCATCTGGCAAATCGGATGCGGTAAATCTATACATACAGGTCTTAGAGAACTGAGGGAATCGCCTCCTCAGCTATGGTGTATTTAGCCGCGTGGTTATGATATTTGCATGTATTTTAGAATATATTTTTTACTCTGGGTCCAATGAAGATAGTAAATGTAGTTGGCGCGCGTCCTAACTTCATGAAGATTGTGCCTCTTATGACGGCGTATGACGCATGCGAAGAGATAGAACCAGTTATAGTTCATACCGGCCAGCATTACGATGAGCAAATGAGCGCCTTGTTTTTTCACCAGCTTGGTATCCCTGAGCCGGATATCAATTTGCACGTTGGCTCCGCTACTCATGCGGTCCAGACAGCCGAAATTATGAAGGCCTTCGAGGCAGTTGTTTTGCAAGATAAGCCGGATGTTGTCCTTGTTGTTGGGGATGTTAACAGCACCATTGCTTGCAGTCTTGTGGCGGCTAAACTGGGCATAAAGCTTATACATGTTGAGGCTGGGCTTCGTAGCTTTGACCGCTCAATGCCGGAGGAGATTAATCGTATAGTTACGGACTCCATCAGCGACCTACTGTTTTGTACAGAACAGAGTGGTATGGACAATCTTTTCCGCGAAGGTGTGTCTGAGGAAAAGATATTCTTGGTTGGTAACGTTATGGTCGACACTTTGCTGAAGAACAAATCCAAAATCGAAAAATCAAATGTTTTGAACCACTTGAGCCTTAACGGCTGTCCTTTTGCTGTTCTGACCTTACATCGTCCTGCTAATGTGGATGACCCCGTCGCCTTTGAACGGGTTATCGATGCTCTTGAAATCATATGCGAAGATATGCCCATAATTTTCACAGTTCATCCACGGACTCGGAGACATCTATTGTCTTCTTCTCTGGGCGAGCGTGTGAAAAGAATGCCTGGCCTGCGGTTAACTTATCCGTTGGGGTATCTTGATTTTCTGAGGCTAATGTCCTCTGCCAAGTTAGTGCTAACAGATTCTGGCGGCATACAGGAAGAAACTACTATCTTGAAAGTTCCCTGTATAACGCTGCGCGAAAACACTGAGCGTCCGATTACCATACAAGTCGGCTCCAATACACTTGTTGGCAATGATACAGACAAGATTATTGAAGCGTATAGAAAGACAGTATCTGGCCCTCGGCGAGAGCCTCAGATTCCACCACTTTGGGATGGCCACGCCGCTGAAAGAATTGTCAACATACTTCTTGAAAAGCTATAGTCGCTGATAGCAAATTCATCAACAAGTAATAGGCTGCTGGAGGGCCGGCCGTAAAGTCACTGTGTTGTGCCCGTCCTCAAGGACAGGATACCGAACTGCTCAGAGATAAAAGGGCCATATAAGTTATTTTATCCCTTATCTCTTCACCAGTTTTTAGCGCTCAACGACTAATCGTTTGTGGATGGATAGAACACTGGGTAGGACTTTGCTGAATATCATAGCTCGAATTATAAGTCGAATCGTGCGGCAGCAACGTTGTGACGGCTTTCTGGGACATGTCCGTAAAATTGCAGTGATTCGGGAATGTTGTATCGGAGATGTGCTCCAAACAACGCCTGCTGTACGGGCACTGAAGGCTGCCTTTCCAAAAGCAGAGCTTCACTATTATACGGGTCGCTGGTCGAGGCCAGCTATTTTGAAAAATCCCTCAATTGACCAAATTAAGGAAATCCCAGATCCTAATATGAACGCAGATAACCCTCTAAGGCGGCTGGTTTTTTTCTGGTCGAAGAGAAAGGAACGATATGACTTAGTGATATGCTTTAACTACGGTTTCTTCCATGGTCTCGAAAGCTGGCTTATGGGGGCTAAGGTACGCATAGGTCTGGATGATGCCCGAGGCATGGGCTGTTTTTTTAATGTAAGAATCCCTTACTCACCGAGCCAAAACCGACAATCGTTGTATATGAAAATGATAGGAAGCATCACTTTGGTTGATAAGAACAACGTGCACATTACTTTTTACTTCGACGAGCACGATATACAAAAGGCATCACGCCTGTTGGGAGCTTCGCAAGTGGGGTCACTTTTGATCGCCATAAGTCCTGGAGGGGCAGTCAACCCATTTTCGAGCATTTCACAAAGGCGATGGTTTCCAGAACGATTTGCCGCTGTAGCCAATATCCTGAGTGAAAGGCATGGAGTGCAAATCATACTTATCGGTGGACCCTCTGACAGAGAGGTGACTAAGAAGGTTGAATTGCAGATGTCTAAGCCGTATGTAGATTTAGCTGGTCAAATGTCCCTCCAGGAAACCGGCGCTTTGCTAAGCGTGTGTTCTGTGCTCATTAGCAATGATTCGGCTCTCGTGTTTCTGGCCTCTGCTGTGGGGTGCCCCACTCTGGTTATTTATGGTCCGGAGCTTTCGTGTGTGGCTTCTCCTCTTGGAGATAGCCATATCAGTTTAGAGGCTGACATGCCGTGCCGTCCCTGTTTTCCAAAGCCCCGTTGCTCAGAGCCGGAATGTATGGACCGCATATCGGTTGATATGGTAGTCCAGGCCGCTGAGCATCTCCTATCGAGAAAAGCTCTATTACAGAGTGTGGTTGGTTAGGATGCAAAAATGAGTTTCGATCAAAGACAAACTATCCGTACAAATCACTGGGCTGCTTACAATCGCATAGCAGTCAACGGACTACAGCCCTTTTACAAACAAAGGAGCCGACTGTCTGTTCGCTCATTCCGCTGGTGGTTAATTCTAACATTGGTCATAGTTCAAACGTTTTTTTTGCACGGGATATCAGGGGCAAGTTTATGGGGAATAGTATCTGGAGGCATCTTATTGCTCTTGATTGTTAGCTCAGTTGTTGAAGTGCAACCGACTATATCCGAGATGCGGAAACTGTATGGCACTTTGTTAGTCTTTCTGGTTCTAACAATGCTTGGTATTGGAATAGGTATTCTGCGAGGTTGTAGTAATATTGACATTGCAAAGGACTTTATGAAGTTTGGCAATGTTTTCTTACTTCTGCACTTCTTGAAAGGGCCCTATGGGCCTGAGAAGATCAAACAAGTTGTGAAAGTCACTATAATAGCCATTTACATAGCGACGGTTGTGGCATTCTTCGGTAAGATTGGCATTCGAGTGCCATATTTCATTGCGTCTGTTGACTATGCAGGCCAATGTATACCCATAGTTCTAATAGCTGTAGCGGAGCTATTGTTTAATCCAAAGATGCGAGTAAGCCCAGTTATCCTTATGTTCCCAGCCTTTTGTACCCTCATAATTTCGATGACACGAACGTACTGGCTTGGAACAATCTTGGGTCTAACTATTCTTTATTTCCTGAAGAGTAAGGATTTTCAAAAGCGCGGCATCTGGCCAATAGTTATTTCAATTGGCATCTTAGTAATCTGCTGCTATATGGTTGTCGGTGGTATCCCGTTTGTAAGCATGGAACCAGGGGAAGTCTCAATATCTGAAAAAATCGAAAAACGCTTTGAATTTATCAGGATGGGTCGATATCGGGATGAGCCATCGTTGGCAAACCGTATTGATGAAGTGATAATAGTAATAGAGAGCATCGAGAATTGGGTGGTTGGTAACGGCCTTGGCGAGTCAGTATTAATTAATACCACGGCCTATGCTGATCGGGAACATTGGGAGTGGGTCCCAAGTACATGGTTTCACAACGCATATTTGTTTTTCCTTCTGAAGATGGGGCTGCTGGGACTGGGTGTTTTTCTGGCAATCCTCTTGCTTTTGCTCCGTATTGGTTACCAAAAGTTCGTAATAAGCAGTGGATATAACAAGGCCTTATCCGCTTCCTTTATAGCTTATCTTGTGTCAGCTTCGGTTATGTCTCTGGCTACCGGAAACTTCGTAACTCCAAGGTGCTGGCTTATTCTTGGAATATGTGGAGGTGCGGTTATTAATAACAGGACCTATGCTAAACATCAAAAAGGCAAATCTACACAAGGAATGCATCAACGAGTCAAGCAAAAGACGCAAGGTTAGAAATGCGGCGCATATACAAACTCATAAGGGAAACAATCTGTCAGGATTATAACATTATTGTAGCGCTGCAGCTCTTAGCTATTATTGGTGGACTGTTACCTCTGTTTTGGTTGGATGTTCGTATTGAGTATGACGATGGCTGGTTCACAACAGCAGCTTATGAATGGGCCTTTCACGGTGTGCCACGGATTCCGGCCTTTGCCGGTAGTGGGGCCGACGATGAGGTTATACATGCCTTATGGCCGATGGTTTCTGGCAGCGCAGCGATTTTCATCAAGCTTTTGTCTGGTCTGATGCCCATCGTTGTTTGTGCACGTCTGCCCATGATAATCGCATCATTAACAGCGATCCTGTTACTCGGCATTCAAGGAAGTAAAATCTTTGGACAACTGGCAGCATGGGCTGCAGCTGCGTTGTTAGCCTTGGATTCCGTTGTTTTCCTAAACGCCCGAACCGTACGACCAGAAGCGCTGCTTCTACCAATCTTTGTGTGGGTATTATTGCAGCTTATGATCGTATTAGATGGAAAAAGTAATCCCTTCAATATGCTTGGAATAGGGGTGATTCTTGGAGCAGGCTGGTTCCTTTTCCATCAAAATTCCATTGTCGTGCCAGGGTTAATGTTAGGATCTGCCTTGTTATTTAGCGGTAATCGTAAGCTGGCACTTAGAGCACTATTGTGGACAGGGCTTGGAATCGCATTCGGATTCACACTGTATTGCTTGATTGGCTATTATACTATTGGAAACCATGCTTTCAAGGGTGAAATGCTACAAGGTGTGGGAAAATTAGTAATGAATTCATCTAAAGAACATAGTGGTTACTTAAACAACGGACTGGCTTTAATAAAGAAATGGTGCGTATTTCCATACAGAGCTGTTCTAGTCGCCTGTGCAGTTATGGCTGCGTATGGGAGCCGGAAGGATACTCAAAAACGGTTTTTGATAGCTGCTTCGATTTCGTATTTGATGGTGTACACAGTAGGACGAGCCAGTGAAAATATGAGATATATGGCATATATTAGCTTTATGCTTTCGCCACTTGTTGGAACGGCTCTGGCACATCGCAAGGTAGTCTTCCGTCCCTCGGTGCGAAAATTATTTGTCGGCATATATATTTTGACACTCGCCAGCGGACTGGGAAACATCTATGAAATTTGGCGCCTTCGGCCAGCTTCCGCGACAAATCTGAGAGCTATGATAGAAACAAGTGTGCCTTCTAACAGCACAATTGTAGGAAGCCTTTGGATAGGTGGAGTCGTCCCTGAGCGAAAGCTGATCTTGGACATACATTTCCCAAACTACTTTGTAGGTCATAAGCAAGAGCAATACTACATTATCGAAGATGGTTTATATGGAGCTCCAACAAAAAATGCTGTCATATTCCTGGAGAAGAATGGCTGGAAATGTAGAGATATTGTTGAGCGCCCATTACCAAGACTCAAATATATACGTGTCAGTAAAGTTGTTCGCGCTTCGAGCTTACTCTCAGCCCGATAGAAGCAATAGCGACATATTTAGAAATGCTCCATGACAATTTAGCTTTATCTGTTATTCTGGTGAGTCACAACGTGAATAAACTGCTTCGCCAGTGCCTCACTTCACTATTCACCAGTTGCAAAAGCGTGAATCTACAAGCTATCGTTGTAGATAATTGCTCCCAAGATGGCAGCGGCGATATGGTAGCAGATGTCTTCCCAGATGTGATGTTAATTAGGAATGAATCTAATGTAGGATTTGCAGCGGCAGCTAATCAAGGAATCCGAATCAGTTGTGGAAAGTATATCTTATTGTTGAATCCTGATACGTTGATTGTCAACAATGCTATCGATATGATGTTGCAATGGATGGAAAATTACCCGGATGTTGGCATATGTGGGCCGCAATTGCTAAATCCGGACGCTACCATTCAGCGATCGATTATCAGCTTCCCAAGTTTACTAACAATTACAATGGTTCATCTTTTCCCTTTTCTCAAATCGATCAACCGATCGCTCGGAATTGGTGAGTTTCAGGATCACACAACCTCTCAACTGGTAGAGTGCGTTTCGGGTGCGTGTTTTATGATTCGGCAGGATGTAATTAACTCAATTGGTACCTTTGATGAACGCTTTTTCTTAAATGCCGAAGAAATGGACTTTTGTCGTAGGGCCACACTGAACAATTGGAAAGTATATTTCTTGGCTGAAGCTAAAGTTATCCATTACGGAGGACAAAGCTCTAAGACAAACCCCGCCTCCGGATTCATTGAATTTCATCGGGCACAACACATTTACTATACAAAATATTTTTGCAGAGCCAAACAATCAGTGCTCAAACTGATCTTTTTCTCTGGGCTTCTATTGCGCACAGCATATCAAGGATTTAAAGTACTATTGAATAAGACAGATACAGAAGAGGACAGCAGGAAAAAATGGACGTTGTTCTGTAAGACTCTCAGGTGGTATTTATCCTCGGAAAGGTAAGTGTTTGTCCTGCTGGTTCAGTAAATGTCGAGATAATAGTTAGCTTATAAACACCTAAGGCAAGATAAAAAGGAAAAATTATTAAATGTGTGGAATAGCTGGAATCTATTATTATGATAGAACGAATTTTGTCGATCGAAGCGTGATCGATAAAATGATAGGAAAGATGCACCATCGAGGACCCGATGATGAAGGAGTCTTCGTGGATGGTTCAATAGGTTTAGGTCATCGACGGCTGTCAATTATTGATCTGAGCGATCTCGCACACCAACCTATGGAATCTCTGGATGGTCGGCTTGTTATTGTTCACAACGGCGAAATATACAATTACCTTGAGCTTAGAGATGAGCTCAAAAACATGGGGTATCGTTTCTTTTCTAACTCAGATACAGAAGTAATCTTAAACGCCTATGACTGTTGGCAGGAACGTTGCGTCGAAAAATTCATTGGGATGTTTGCAACCGCTATCTGGGATAAGCAAAATCAAAAGCTATTTGTGGCACGTGACCGATTGGGGATCAAACCCTTCTACTATTATATAGATGACACATGTTTTTTCTTTGCATCTGAAATCAAGGCGCTACTGGAGGTTCCCGGAATATATGCCAAGCCAAACAACGAAGCTATCTTTGAGTATCTCCACTTTTCGTATACACTGGGGGACAAGACATGGTTTAAAAATATCAAGAAGCTTATGCCAGGCTGGCGAGGATACGTAACCACGAAAGGATTAAGTTGTGTGAAATACTGGGATGTAACGTTTGATGGATCAGACAATCATCATCGGCCGGAAAAAGATTTAGAAGACGAATTAAGAGAATTACTTGTAGACTCTGTGAAGCTTAGACTGCGTAGTGATGTTCCTGTTGGTGCACATTTAAGTGGCGGGCTTGACTCAAGTTCGGTATCAGCTATCGCACGGGACAACCTCAACAGTCTGAAGACCTTTAGTATAGGCTTCAATGAAGGTAACTTCGATGAGAGACGTTGGAGCAATATAGTAAAGGACCATTTGCAAACAGAACATTTTGTGCAAGTAGTTACCCATCACGACTTACCTGAGTATTTGGAAAGGATTGTTTGGTTGTTAGATGAACCCGTGATTGGTGGGCCTGTCTATCCTCAGCTCAAGCTAAACGAAATGGTAAAAGATAATGGAGTGAAAGTTATTTTGGGTGGTCAAGGAGGAGATGAACTCTTTGTGGGATATATCTGGCATTATACTGCATTTTTTAGAGATAAACTAAGGAAGATTCTTCGAGGTCAGGTAGAAAATCTGAGGGATTTCGTATGGAATGTTGCCGGCCTACGTGGAAGATTTACGATGAGATTTCTCTTGGGTGGGATTCTGAGAAGAATTGCCCACTTCCAAACGCAGGATTTGGTATCGCAGGAATTCTTGCAGGCAAACAACCTGGATGCTTCACCAACTTTATGGGGTGCAAATGGAGGGACCTTACTTGAACAACAGCAGTACCATGACGTTAAATACTTCCTGCAAGGCTTACTCCAACTGGAGGATCGGATGAGTATGGCGGTATCAATCGAGTCGCGAGTTCCATTATGTGACCACCGGATTGTTGAGTTTGTAGCTAAGTTGCCCTCCGACTTCAAGATCCACCGGGGAGAGACAAAATATCTGGAACGAAAAGCAGTTGAGCATTTACTGCCGTCTGATATCGTTTATCGAAAGGACAAAAAAGGCTTTTCTACTCCTCTTGATGAATGGTTCAAAGGTCCATTGAGGCCTTGGGTCACAGATATGCTGGAGATGAAGAATATTAAGAAGAGAGGTATCTTCGATTGGGAAAAGGTTAACAAGCTATTAAGAACCCACTTCGAGGGTCGCCAGCCTATGGCTAACCGGATTTGGCCTCTTCTGAACGTTGAAATGTGGTATCGGTGCTTCATTGATTAAGTGCTATAACCTATGTTGTTACAGTAGAATTAAATCAGATGAATTTAGAGCTGATAAAATACGTTAAGTGCCTTAACTGCGGCAGAAGCACAATGGAATTAATCTTCTTCGACGAAACAGGAAAAGGAGTGATGAAACCGCAGGCAAATGTTCAGCTCAGCTACAAACGTGATGGTATCTTGTTATGCCAATGTGGACACTTCTATCCTATCATCGGAAACATTATCCGAACCGTGAATATAGAAGCACGACCTTACAAAGCGTATTTTCTTAAATTCAAAGATATTTTATGCAAATTGGGTGTCAACCTTCAGCCACCAACACTTGAGGCCAGGGTAAGACATGCCCATACAAGTTTCAGCTATGAATGGAAGATGCTCAAAAGTAAAAGCACTGTCTGGGGGCTGACCAGAGAAGAGATGCTTAACAATTTAGAAAAGCAGTTACTGGTTAAAAACGAACACATGCGCAATATGATAATCTTGGATGCCGGCTCCGGTCATGGATGGACAACCTCGGCCTTTGCTAAACTATCGGATAATGTAATATCATTGGAAATAAGTGAAAGTATTGATTTAGCTTATAAGGAGTCTAGCGACAAGAATAATGTTTTGTTTATCCAGGGAAATGTTATGACTCCTCCCCTTGTGGATGAGTCTATCGATATCATTTACGCAGCTGGCGTCCTGCACCATAGCCCAAATACAAAGTTATCAGCCCAAGCGTTAATGCATCTTTTGAAAAAGCAAGGTCGTTTTTATCTATGGCTTTATCCTAAGAGGTGCTTTATTTATACCATGGTGCTGAACTTTGTGCGTTTTTTCACTTCCAGGATACCCCCCTTTATATTGTGGCAAGTTTTAAAGATCTCACTCCCATTGTTCAATCTTTGGAGCAAGGTAAAGTCAAAACACAATAGTTCATGTCCATATTCTTATTTAAGCACAGATGATAGGATGATAGGTCTTTTTGATACCTATTCTCCCAAATACCGTCATACACATTATCCAGAAGAAGTGGAGCAGTGGTTCAAGGAACAAAACTTTGAGAGAACCAATCTACTTCACTTTAATAAGTATAATTTTGACATGTTGGCAATAAAATCATAACCATCTATGTGAAAGCGCTTAGTAATAGTAATCAATCAATTCATAATCTCCACTCGCGATAGCCATATAGGATACGCTCCGAAACCGGCAGATATTAAGTAGCAGGCTCTAAGATAAGGATTTTTCCAGTTAGATTTCTTTATTAATTTTTAAGTGAAAAATAACTTAAGTGGCTTAAAAAAGACTATGGCCACAGACCCAAAATTGTAAACAATTATTCTGAACAGGGATTAAATCGTAAAGACAACAGTAAGAAAAACAATATCTATGCAGGAAGAAACATTACGACACTATCGCTTACCAATTTATGAACAATTAGTAAATTCCTCAAATTTTAGAGAAATACTGGAAAATTAATCTTTTCTCTAAATCTATTAAATATTGCCTTAGTATTAACATATGATAAGTTTTATTATGCCTGCCAAAAATGCATCACTATATATAAATGATGCTATAACTCCATTTCTCAAAGCAGACTATAAGGATTGGGAGTTAATCGTAGTTGAGGATCATTCTGCGGATAATACCTTAACTATACTGAAGGAAATCGAAAAAAAAGATTCACGTATAAAAGTGTGTGAAAATAAAGACATTGGTAAAATTGCTGGCCTAAATTATGGATACACACTGACTAATGGTAAAATTGTAAAGTGCATTGATGCAGATGATATGCTTGATTTAAAGTTTTTCGATTACCTTAATATAATGGCTGACTATGATGCCCTTTGCCATGATAGCTATGTAATCACAAGTGGCCTAAGATTAATCGGAAGCTATTGGATTGACAGATCCATTATACACAAGGATTTTACATACTGTCTTAAGTATCTAAAAAGCATCCCAAGATGTGCTTGGTCATTCCCAAGACATATTGGTGACATAATTTTTCCTATGCCTCAAGACCTTCCTTTTGAAGACGTGTGGTTTTCTCTAATCATAAAGAAATATGCTCGAAGAATATTTCATGCTAATGAGAGATTGTATTGTTATCGTCAGCACAACAATCAAACTTATGGGGGATTATTAAATTTTAATAAGGAGATAATAACTTTTAGAGCAAAGCGAATGTTAAAATTTATTGATGTGATAAAACAAGAGCAAACTAAGCGGCTCATTTCTGAAATAGAGGATGAGGATTTTTTTGAGGAGATAGAATCTTTCTATAAGTTGTTAGCAGAGAAAAATCCACAACTATGGACCATTATCACATCTGATATGCCAATGGAATTTAAATTGAAACTCCTTCTATATAGAAAACTCAATTTTTTTGCTCCATCGAGTACACGGTTAAAGTGGCTAATAAACAAGATGTGTTGAAGACTACAAACTAAACTTTCGGAAAAGACATATCTCGGCAGTGAAACAATCCCGTAGCGTAGGGTGTTAGCATAATGCTTTGTGCAGAATAGATGAGAATTGCTTAGTTAGTAAAAATCACGAAAAAAAACTCAGGGAAGAAGAATGATAAATGCACCATCTAAAAACATAAAAGATTATAAGCAGATGCACATCTCAGTTCTTATTCCTGTCTATAATGGTGCCAAGACAATTGATGATTTGGTAGAAAAGCTGATAACCATCTTAGGTTCTAAAAATTTGCAAATTGTACTAGTTAATGATGGCAGCCCAGATAATAGTCATGAGGTATGTCATGAATTGTTTAAAAAGTACCCCTCCATAATCACATACCTTAGCCTTTCCAAAAATTTTGGCGAACATAATGCTGTTATGGCCGGCCTAAATTATGCAGATGGGGACTATATAGTAATCATGGATGATGATTTTCAGAATCCACCTGAAGAAACCCCAAGATTAATTAAAGAGGCCCATGACAACCAATATGATATAGTGTACAGCTACTATAAGCAAAAACAACACCATTGGCTTAGAAATATAGGGAGTAGATTTAATAACTGGGTTTCCAATTTTATGCTGGGCAAACCCAAGGATTTGTACCTATCGAGTTTCAAATGCTTCAGCCGATTTGCTGTGCAAGAAATCATTAAATATAAGGGCCCATATCCATATATTGATGGTTTGGCATTGAGGTGCACCAGAAATATTGGCAAAATCGAGGTTCATCATGGTAAAAGGGAGGAGGGACACTCCGGCTATACGTTAAAGAAACTAATCAGATTATGGCTTAATATGTTCATAAATTTTTCCATAATGCCTTTGCGAACAAGTTCTTTACTTGGGCTCATTTTTAGCTGTCTTGGAACAATCATGAGTATTTATGTAATAATTGAAAAGATGTTGCATCCTGAGATTCCCATTGGTTGGCCCTCTTTAATTATTGTAGTGATGATTTTCTCAGGTATTCAGATGCTTATGTTAGGACTCATAGGTGAGTATCTCGGACACCTACTGCTAAGTCACAACCAGACACCACAATTTGTTATTCGTGAAGTTTTTGAGAAAGGAAAGTAAACCATGATTCAATTAGCTGAAACCAATCACTTTAAAGATAAAAAAGTCCTTATTACTGGTGGATTGGGTTTCATAGGAAGCAATCTTGCAATAAAGCTGGTTGAATTAGGCGCAGAAGTTACATTGCTTGATGCAATGATTGAGGGGCTCGGAGGAAACATGTTTAATATACACCCAATTAGGGATAAGGTAAACATAAATTTTAGTGATGTCACAGATCAAAACAGTATGAATTATATTTCTCGCGATAAGGATTACATTTTTCATCTTGCAGGACAAAACGACCATGTGTTAAGTCTTAATAATCCGTTCCCAGATATAGATATAAATATCAAAGGCTCAGCAGTACTTTTAGAAGCATGCAGGAAATTTAATAAAGATGCAAAACTTATTTATACTGGCACACGTGGCGAATATGGAAAAGCAACAAAGTTGCCTGTTACCGAGGACTCGCCAATTAATCCAAAAGGCGTTTATGAGCTTTCAAGCCTCACGGCCCAGAAACTATTTAAAATTTATAATGACAATCACGGTGTGCGATCTGTGACACTAAGGCTGACTAACATATATGGCGAAAGAGCACAAATGAAACATAGTCGTTTTGGCGTAGCAAATTGGTTTATTCGCTTAGCAATAGATAATGAAAAGATAAAAGTCTTTGGAGATGGATCAATCCTGAGAGATTTTCTCTATGTCGAAGATGCCGTCAACGCAATACTCATGTGTGCCAAATGCAAGAATGCCTATGGAGAAGCTTTTAATGTAGGCCATAATCAACCTTCAAGCTTTTTGGAGTTGGCTAAAGCTATAATCGATGTTACAAAAAGTAGCGGCTGGGAGTTTGCTCCCTTTACTCCGGAACGCGCTGCCCAAGAACCAGGCAATTACTATTCAGATATTAGCAAAATTAAAAAAATTGTCGGTTGGGAACCAGAAACAAATCTGGAAAATGGATTGAAAAATACGATTAACTATTATACACACCATAAGCAGTATTACTGGTAGATATGATACAGATACCATCCGTAGATTTAGCAAAGCAATACAATGGAATTAGAGAAGAAATAAACTACGCTATTTCTCATGTCTTAAATAGTGGCTGGTTTATTCAAGGACAGGAAATAGCCGCCTTTGAGGAGGAATTTGCAAGGTACTGCGGAGTAAAGTATGCAATAGGTGTTGGTTCTGGTACCGAAGCCTTACATTTATCCTTGGTTGCTTACGGTGTGGATTCAGGCGATGAGGTTATTACTGTCCCTAATACAGCTGTGCCCACGGTATCAGCTATTAGCTTTGCTAATGCAAGGCCAGCATTTGTTGATATTGATCCTGATACATATACTATGGACCCAGAAAAATTGGAGGAATATCTTGAGAAATCCTCTCATGCCATAAAAGCTAAGGTGGTGATTCCTGTTCATCTTTACGGCCATCCTGCAGATATGGACCGCATCCTAAAAATAGCTCAAAAATATGATTTGAAAGTTATAGAAGATGCTTGTCAGGCCCATGGAGCAGAATATAAGGATAAAAAAGTCGGTTCATTAGGGGACGCAGGGTGCTTTAGCTTCTATCCCACCAAGAATTTAAGTGCATACGGTGATGGTGGCATAGTGGTAACTAACGATGATGAGATAGCAAAGAAATTACGTATGCTTAGAAACTATGGCGAAGAGACAAAATATTGCAATTTAATAAAGGGATTTAATAGCAGGCTCGATGAAATCCAAGGGGCAATCCTAAGAGTTAAACTTAAATATTTAGATCAATGGAATAAAATAAGACGCAAACATGCTAACTTTTATAATGACTTACTTAAAAACAGCCCAGTAATAACCCCTATTGAAATGAACTATACCAAGCATGTATTCCATCTATATGTCGTGAGGTTACAGAACAGAGATGAAATGCGACAGTGGTTAAAGAATAAAGGCATTGTTACAAACGTCCATTACCCTATGCCTATCCATTTCCAGCAAGCCTATAGAGATTTAGGCTACAAAAAATGTAATTTCCCTGTCGCCGAAAGATATGCTATGGAAATTCTATCGTTGCCTATGTACCCTGAACTTACAGAGAATAACATCAAATATATATGCCAGACTATAACAGAATTTTATTTGGATAGTGTAACATATGGAGAAAGAAGAATACACGACCCTTTATAACATGGAGGATAGCTTTTGGTGGTATGTAGGTTTAAGAGATCTGGTTTTTTGTTGTGTTGATAAATTTACGTCTTTTAAAGGAGACAATTTTAATATATTAGATGCTGGTTGTGGTACTGGCGGTGTATTAAGCGGATTGCGGGCATATAAGACTTATGGATTAGACATATCTGAGGAAGCTATCAAATTTTGCAAACTCCGCAAATTAAATAATATAGTCCAGGGCTCAATTTGCGATATCCCATTTGATAATAATTTCTTTGATCTTATCATTAGTTTAGATGTTCTATACCACTTAAGCGTTAATGATACGAAGGCATTAGAAGAGCTTCACCGAGTATTGTGTAAAAGCGGGAGATTGATGCTAAATCTACCAGCCTATGGTTTTTTAAAAAGTGAACACGACAAAGCTGTACATACAAGGCATAGATACACTACTAAGGAAGTAAAACTGAAACTTAGAAATTCCGGTTTCTCAATCGAAAGTATAACCTATAGAAATACAATTCTTTTTCCCTTGGCTTTAGTTATACGGCTTATGAAAAAGTTGCTGCCAAAGAATAAAGTGAAACCAAAGTCAGATCTAATACTGCTGCCTAATTTGCTTAATGGATTTCTTACTCAAATCCTTTTCTTGGAAAATAGGCTCATATTATCCGGCTTTAAATTCCCTTTTGGCCTATCTATTTTCTGTGTAGCCAAGAAGTGAAGCTCTCCGACCTTTGGTCGGAGAGCTTCATTAAGACAACCTTATACTTAGTCGGCCTTGAAGCATAATTTAAATTTTTTGTATGTAAAGACTTGGAACCTCCAAAAAGTACGCTAACAATGGATTTTTATGAGACCAAAACCAAAAGATAATCAAAGCCTATTATTCACCTAAAGTCTCGAACAAGTACGGGCTTAAAAAATAGGGACACCGAAAAGGACAGAATTAAAGAAGCTTTCTGTTTATAGCACGGTGCAAGAGAGAGCAATAATTTTTCAAACCGCTGCTAAGCCTTATCACAGGATGCGTGAAAAGCTGGTCACAAAAGCTGCTGAATGCAGTATCAAGCACAGCCAACGCTATCTTCGTAAAGGCAAACAGGCGTTGGTGATGCATGGCCGATATGCTCACATATAACAGTACAGACGGACGAGAAGGCAGCTTTAAAACCTATCTGGGCAGCGGAAGCTGCAGTTGGATCGGCTTAGCGAATTTGAAAAGTTGTTTAGCCTATCATATCAGCTTCTTTACCAAGAGTGTAACGATATAAACAAGCTCTACAGCATTCATGCTGCTGAGGTTGCTTGTATAGGTTCATTTAAGGCCGAATAGATTTGTGTTGAACGCAGCTATGGAGGATATAATTACAAAGGTAGTCAATTGTTCCTATTGTTTAGTTATGCTGACAGTCGTTACTCAAAATCGAATTTAATCAACTTTTTCAGGGCTGACTGCTTAGGGAAACAATTATAATTCCTTGCCCCGGAACAAAGCAAAACGATGAAAAAACTGCGGGTTTCTATAGTATTGCCAACCTTTAACGAAGAATTGGCTTTACCATTAGTTGTGGCTGATATAAGAAAGCACACCGAAGAGTATGATACAGAAATATTGATAGTTGACAGCAGTAATGATAATACTGCCGCGGTCGCTGAGAATTTAGGAGTAAAAGTTATTATCCAGCCGCCGCAGGGGCATGGAATCGCCTTGCGTACAGCCATTCTATCAGCAGCGGGTGATTACATCATCACAGCAGACTGCGATAATACCTATCCGATTGATAAGATTCCTGAATTTATCGACCTTATGGTCGAAGGGGAGTATGACCTTGTTTCAGGTAGCAGGCTGGGGACACCGCACATTCTGAAGACTATGCCTTGGACAAATTTATGGGTGAATCGTGCTTTTGCTTTTATCGTGCGGGCGCTATATGGAATCCCGACTCATGATGTTACCACTGGTATGTTCGGCTTTAGAAGAGAACTTATTTACTCAATAAACTGGGAGACAAATTATTCGTTTCCATCTGAAATCATTATCCGTTCCAATCTGGCAGGGTACAGGTACAAAGAAATTCCGATATCATATAAACTCCGTACCGGCGAAGTAACGCTCAGTAGATGGCGTAGTGGTAAAGCGTACCTACGTTGTTTTATGAAGTACCGTTTTGGTCTTAATATTCCACCCAAAAGTCTTTAAAACCAAAGGAATTCGTAATGCGAGTTTTGGTTACCGGGGGCGCGGGATTTATAGGAAGTCATTTATGTGATGCGCTAACAGAGCGTGGCTATGAGGTATGGTGCGTTGATAACTTTTATCTTGGTAGGGAAGAGAACATTGAGCATCTTAAGGTGAACAAGCAGTTTCATTTGTCCAGGTTCGACGTTCTGGACAAAGCGAAAATTAACGCATTATTTTCCGAGGCAAAATTTGACACGGTTTTTCACCTAGCTGCCAACTCTGATATTCAACAAGGTAGCCAAAATCATAAAATCGATTTACAACTGAACTTTCTGACTACTTATGAGATACTTGAGGCAATGCTGGCACATAAAGTAAAGAATATTTTCTTCGCAAGTACTTCTGCAATCTTCGGCGACGCTAAGCAGGTACTTAACGAAGATTACGGCCCAGTAAAACCCATATCATTTTACGGTGCAAGCAAGTTAGCTGCCGAGGCGTACATATCTGTTTTTGTTAAAAACTACGGCTTTAAGGCCTGGATACTTCGCTTTCCCAACGTTGTAGGTGAGAGGTGCACGCACGGTGTCGTCCACGACTTTATCATACAGCTTAGGCGAGATCCAAGCCATCTTATGGTGTTAGGAGATGGCACACAGACAAAACCCTACCTTTATGTTAAAGACGTGATCAAGGCGATCTTAATTGTTTTTGACAAAGCAGAAGAACCATTTGCAGTCTATCACGTCAGTAACGAACATTTAACATCAGTACGCGAAATAGTAGCCATCGTTACAGAAGAAATGAGCCTATCTGGGATTCCAATAGAATACAGCGGTGGAAAGGTTGGGTGGCCTGGAGATGTGCCCTATTTCGAATACGATATTAGCAAGATACAAAAGCTTGGCTATAAATATATTTATAATTCCACAGAGTCAATTCGTATAACTGTTCGGAAGATCTTAGGCAAGGAGTAAGCTGGTCTGTCTGGGATAAAAGCAGCGATAATAGCTGGTGGAAAAGGGGCAAGAATCCGTAGTTTAACCGGCGATCTGATTCCCAAAGCTATCGTGCTGGTAGCAAATGAGCCGATTGTACTTCGTCAGTTGCGGCTTCTTTCGCGATATTGTGTGAAGGAAGTAGCCGTCTTTGCTGGCTTCCTGGCTGATGTACTGCGAGAGAAAATACAACCGGAAGCTGACAAACTCGGCATCAAGCTTAGCTTCTTTGTCGAAGATAAACCCTTAGGTACTGCCGGAGGATTGACAGCAGCAAAGAACTTTCTCTGGGGTAACTATTTTTTTGTTCTCTACGCTGATGTAGTTGTTGAGATGGACCTTACCAGAATTCTTGATTTTCACCGTGATAAAGGGGCAACAGTAACGGTGATTGCGCACCCGAACGACCACCCACATGAATCGGACCTTTTAAAGACAGATGAGAACGGACGAATACTGGAAATTTTACCCCGTAAAAAAAGGGTTCCAGGATTTTATCGCAATCTTGTTCCTGCTGCGGTGTACTGTTTCTCCAGCGGTGTTTTTGACTATATAGAACCAGGCATAGAACAAGATTTCATCTCAGATGTCTTTCCAAGAATGATAAATAATGGGTGCTCTGTATATGCGTATAATACACCTGAATATTTACGTGATATGGGCACAGTTGGCCGTTATGAGATGGTCAATGAAGATATAAAAAGCGGTCTTGTTGAACGGATGAACTTTTCTGTCAAGCGTCCAGCCGTTTTTTTTGACCGCGACGGTGTGCTAACGTATGATCCGGAAAATAAAGGGGCCGTTAATTATCATAAGTTGGAGCTTATAAAGGGGGCCGCCAAGGCGATTCGGCTTATAAACGATGCAGGCTGGCTTGCCATAGTAATAACAAATCAGCCCCATATTGCAAAGGGCTTTATTACTCTTGAGCAGCTTAATTTCATTCACGCCAAGCTTGAAACACTTTTGGGCTACGAACACGCAAAACTTGACCGCATATACTTTTGTCCCCATCACACCGAGCGTGGCTTTGAAGGTGAGGTTAGAGAACTTAAGATAGAATGTGATTGCCGAAAACCCAAAGCCGGTATGCTTTGGAGGGCAACAGAAGAGCTACCGATCCTGGGTGACGACTCTTATGTAATAGGCGATTCCTGGCGGGATATTGGTGCTGCAAGAGAGGCTGGACTTTATGCATATGGCGTACGAACGGGGATTGGGTGCCGGGATTGCAAAGGAGCTTATCGGCCTGACCTGATTTTTTCCAATGTGCTTGAGGTTGTAAAATTTACACTGTTTGGTGTGTTGGCGGCCAACGTTATAGCAGATAAGATAGTCGAGCAGTTTTTACAAAAGAATAAGATTTTTATCGTAGGTATCTGCGGCATTGCCAGGTCGGGAAAAAGTACCTTTGCACACGCGCTTTCGAAGGAGCTTAAGAAGCGTAATATGGCTGTGCTTCACGTAAGACTTGACGATTGGATTTTGCCATTCTCAAGGCGCGATTCACATTCAACAGCAGAAGAACGTCAGCAAATCTGGCTGTATCCCAAGCTCTTGAATGCGCTTGTAGAGGGTGAAGAACTAATTGCACCAGGATATGACCCTGCCACAAGAGGAATTTCTGGAGGTGTTGTCTATAAACTTAGTGGGGAACAAGTAATTCTTCTAGACGGGCTTTTTGCTTGCCATAAAAGTATAAGAAATAAACTTGACTACGCTATCTATGTTGAGGCTGAGGAAAAATTACTTACGCATCGGTTTTATGAGTTTTATCAATGGAAGGGTCAGAGCGAAGAGAAAATTGAGAGGATGCTTAGGCAGCGAAAGAAGGACGAGTGGAAGGCTGTTATGAAGCAGCGTGATTTCGTAGACGAAGAAGTTAGAATTACAAAGAAAGAAATCTAAGATGATAATTTCGTTAGCACCTTTTAGAATTAGCTTTGCAGGCGGGGGGTCAGATATTCCTTTTTATTACAGGCGCTATAAGGGAGCCGTTCTTACGTTTACAATCTCCAAATACGTTTATACGTCAATCCACCCATACTTTAATATCAAGCAAACACTTCTGAAATATTCCAGAAACGAACTTGTGGACAATGTAAATACGATTAAACATCCTATATTCCGTGAGGTAATGAAGGAACTTTGGCCAGAAGGTGGGGTTGAAATTGTCTCAACAGCGGATATTCCCAGCGGCACTGGCCTAGGGTCGTCAAGTTCCTTTACCGTGGCACTTTTACATGCAGTTTATGCATATAGAGGTACGTTTTGCTCGAAAGGGAAGCTGGCACACAAGGCGTGCGAAGTAGAAATACACCATCTGAAGGAACCAATAGGAAAACAGGATCAGTACGCAGCAGCTTACGGGGGGTTAAACCTGATCGAATTTCATACTGATGAAACCGTTACCCTAATCCCGCTGATACTGCCCACAGAAACTATCACCAACCTTGAAAACAATCTTTTACTTTTTTATACAGGCAACCAGCGTAACAGTCGTGATATCCTAAAAGAACAATGCGAACATGTTTCCATGTCCGATGACAGGCTCAGCACGATGACTAAAATGGTTGATCTTGTATATACTATGCGTGGTCAGCTTATCGAAGGTGACCTTAAAGGTTTCGCCCGCACAATGCATGAAGGATGGATGTTGAAACGCACTTTGACCTCGAAAATAACTAATTCTCGAATTGACAGCTATTATGACCGTGCGATTGAATACGGTGCGTTGGGCGGCAAGCTGTTGGGTGCCGGCGGCGGGGGGTTTTTGCTGCTTTACTGTGAGCCGAAAAATCAGGATAGGCTTCGAAACGCGCTGTTTGATTTACATGAGATGCCTTTTAAGTTTGACTGGGGAGGCTCGCGTATAATTTATGTTGGCGAAAAGTATGCTGAAAAAGGCTTTTGTGAATAAAAACATGAGGGCGAATCCCGAAGATACATTATCAGCAAAGCATTGAGAAATATATGGACGGTAATGGGGTGCGACTTTAATAAAGGTTGCAGTTACGAACAATAAAAATGTTTCAAAACATCTGACTGAACGATAATGTACCCATAGTGTGTGTCTAGGCAAATAACATCAGCCACTACAATTTCTTTGCAGAGGAACTTAAAAATTTTATGCAGCACGACAATGTAACCGTTGGCATATGGGTAAGTGGAAACTTCGAGAACATAATCAGGACAATAAATTATGCGAATGAAAATCGAACTCTGCTCGTTGATTTGTGTGTTTATTAGATAAAGAGAAATTTTGTGTCTAGTCAGGAAGAACCTATTTGCATTTTGGGAGGAGGACTTTCAGGTCTTTCTTTTGCATACTTTTCAGGACTTAAATCGGTCATGTTTGAGAAGGAAGATCGGCTGGGCGGTTTGTGCCGATCTTTTAATACCAACGGCATATACCACGATATAGGCCCGCATATTTTTTTCTCCAAGAACAGAAAGCAGCTTGACTTTTTGACTTCTCTTACGCCGATGCATAAAAGGCGTCGCTCAAACAGAGTTTTTTACAAAGACCGGTTTGTGAAGTATCCGTTCGAAAATGAATTGTCAGCATTGCCTGAAAAGGACAGAGACTGGTGTCTTAATACATTCCTCAACAACCCGTATGCCAATTACGACGCTAAGAATATGCTGATGTTTTTTTACCGAGCGTTCGGAGAGGGAATCACCCGTGCGTATCTTGAGCCCTACAACCGCAAAATCTGGAAGTTTGAGCCTTCTTTTATGGATACCCAGATGACCGAGCGTATTCCGAGTCCACCAGCTGAGGATATTATTGTATCAGCCAGCGGGGTACCTACTGAGGGAAATCTGCATCAATTGTATTTCTACTATCCCGATAATGGGGGCGTAGAGTCCATCATAAGAAGTATTGCGGCATCGTGTGGTGACAGACTAAAGTCTTATACGTCCACACCTGTTGAGAGAGTAACTTGTAAAAAAGATGGAGCTTTTGAAATCAAGGCGAGCAGTAAGATTTACGAGTTTAAACACGTCATCTCGACAATTCCTATACATGAGCTCATTAGATGTATAAAGCCCGAACCGCCTGCGGATGTCAAACGGGCCCTTGACGAACTGCTATATAACTCAATTCACATCACGGTGGTAAATGTCGATGAGGATAGTTTAGGAGATAATTTTGCGGTAATGGTGCTGCAGCCTGACATATCCTTTCATCGAGTTTCAAAAATAGATTTCCTGGGAGAAAACTACCACCTGCCTGGTACCTCAACAATCATGACCGAGATTACATTCCGCGAAGGGGACCGCTTTGATATTTGGGACGACGAAATTTCGGAATTAGCAGTGAGGGATTTGGAGCAGATAGGATTCGTACCTTCCAACACGGTCAACTTTGTTGAAACAAAAAGTTTCAAGTATGCATACGTCATCTACGACATTAATCATCGAAGAAACACTGATAAGGTTTTGGGTTGGCTTAGCTCATTGGGAATTCTGAGTATTGGCAGGTTTGCGACCTTTGAATACATAAATATGGATGCAGCGGTGACACTGGCCAAAAAGACCACAGATAACCTTTACCTTTAGTTTGACAACTCGTTATAAAATTTAATAGCGCATCGACCGCTCTAATCTTTTTTCTGTAGCTATTCTATCTCATTTAGGATGTCAAAGGGAAAAATAGTGAACGTGTAAAGGCTTAATAAGCCTGTCAACACTTGCTCTAACGAGGCTGCTTGACATATCATCTATAGGGGTTTTAAATCGTCATAAGCATAGGCCAAAGTGTTTCGATTATGGCAGAGGGACAAGAGGCCTTTTATGGTTGAAACAAGACCCCATAACAGCTTTAGCCAGCTTAGCGGAAGAACTTGGCAGATGAGTAGTATCTGGGAAAGTAAGACGCTGCTGGGCGCGACTATTACAATGATGGTGGGTTCTTAAGGTACTGCATTGGCGTGGCTTATGAGATACGGACACGATGCAGTGCTCCCAGTGGCATCGACATTCATATAACTGCTAAGGATCTGCCACTGACAAAGTAGTCTCAAACTAAGCAGCTGTCTGTATACTTCTCGCAAAGGCTTTTAATGAAATCCATACAGTCTAAGACTGCTGCTCGCTGAACTCATGGCACTGTCTTATGTTGGTGAGATTAGTAAGTAGTCAATATAGGCATACGGATCAAGTGTATATATGGTAAAACGCATCTTCACACGCGAATTCTGAAAAATGTCACATTCCCTATTATTGTCAGTGGCTATAACAGAGTTTTTTGCAAACCCTGTATATTACTTGATATCTAACAATGCAGATTCTACTTATCAACCAATACTACTCCCCCGATGTCGCTGCGACCGGTCAGCTTTTAGCAGATCTCGCTGAGGGTCTTGACCATAAGGGACACGAGGTACATGTCTTATGTAGTCGGCGTGCATACGGAGATCGACAAAGGATTTTTCCTAATAGTGAAATTATCAGAGGTGTTTTTGTCCACCGTGTTGGGGCAACTGGTTTTGGACGCAATAACACATTTGGCAGAGTAGCCGATTATCTCTCGTTTTACTTTTTTGCGACCTGGCGCGCTTTGCGGCTTCCGAAAATGGATGTCTGTGTATCGCTTACAACCCCGCCGTTTATCGCCTTCGTTGGCCTTGTGCTTCACAAGTTTAAGGGGACGCGAATAGTGCTTTGGACAATGGACTTGTATCCGGAAGTTCCGGTTGCTTTTGGCTTTCTGAGGGAGAAAAGCTTTCTGTATCGGTTGCTATCAGGGCTCAGCAGATATATATATAAAGCTTCATCGTGTATTGTTTCACTCGGCGAGGTAATGACCGAGCGGCTCATTGAAGCAGGAGCTTCGCCCAGAAAGATCGTGACCATTCATAACTGGGCGCCTGGGCATAGTTTTTCATCCCATTGACGTTTTGCGAATGGACTCCGAATTATCGATCAGAAGGATCAAATGACAACCGCGTTATACTCTGGGAATCTAGGCCTGGGGCATGACCTTGAGACGATTGTCCGTGCAGTGAGCAAGCTAAACGGCCGAGTAGCTCTGACGGTTCATCTGGTAGGAACTGGCAAGGCTCGACCGCTGCTTGAAGAGCTGGTTAGACAACTTGGGTTGGCCAATGTTGAGTTTCACCTGCCAGTACCTTTGCAGAGTTTGCCAGTTTTGCTGAGAAAGGGGGATATACACTTAGTTTCTCAGAGAGACGGGACTCAAGGTCTAATCGTGCCAAGTAAGATATATGGCATCTTGGCTATAGGCCGGCCCACGGTGTTCATCGGGCCTAAGGACAGTGAGGTATCGACCATTATTCGCGAGAGCAACTCAGGAATCACAGTTCGGCCAGGTGATGTGCATGGTACTGCCAAAGCGATTCTCGATCTAGCTCTGAACAAGAAGTTAAGGATGACAATGGGTATGCGCGCTAGAAAGTATTACCAAGACCACCTTGGCCAGGAAAAAAGCGTAGCCCGTATCGTGCGCGCCATAGAAGGGGTAGTAGAATCGGTGCCGGCCGCACAAATCTTGACTAGTTCAACGGTCACTTCTGAAGACAAAGAAAGGCGTGACCATGCTCCCATACCCGTGCAAGACATCCCTCAAAGCCATCTGGGTTCAGATAGAGTTTCTGAGCACCGGTAGCGTTGACTGCATATCAAGGGTCTTTCCTCGCGTCATGACTATTCAGGGGATCGGGGCCAGTGCAGGTCAATTTGAGAATGCGGTTACGCATATATAAGACGAAGTTACCCCAGTCCAGAGTAAATGCGATGTTAAACACTTCCACAATTTGCGAGTCTGGTACTCGGCCTGACCTGCTCCCCATTTATGTACCAGTATGAGAGTATTGCAATCCTTATCTCAGTCTTGGGGCTGACGGAGCTTAGCGGAGTCAGACCCAAGACCGGCCAGCCGCAAACGCTGCCGGGCTCATGTAGTTCGGAGTGATTATAATCCCTCTGCTAACGATCCACCACATATCTTAACTCATCTATGCGTAAAATAACTCCCTGTTAAGAAACTCATCTCTGAGATTCTCAATAAAGGACTTCACATAGCCATTCTTACACGGTTTACTCAGCTTGATGACTATTAGTGCTGAGCGCTACATAACTTGCCTCGTACTGCTATCATAGATACACCATGCCGCAGCTGCCCTGACGGAGTATGTTGAGCATTTTATACCAGCCCCTTTGCCTTCAGGCCACATTATCCCATCCTCGACACTCACTGTAGGGACGTTATCGAGCTCAGGAACTTGGTTAGTGTTCGTGTGGAGCTGAAAATCGCTCTCTAATTCAGAGCCAAATTTGTCTCATTTCTGCTGATGGTAAACAACTAAAATTTTTAAAAATGACCTATAAAAAGGTGTGTTTGGTGGCACTATATTATAATGAGATTTGTTATACGACTTTTAAGTTGAATTAAAGCTCTTTATTTGTTATCATTATGGGATAATCTCGTAAAGGGTGGGTGATATATGAGAATTCTTCGAGTTATGTGGAAGTGGTGGTGCCAAACATGGCGTCGTAATAACAGTGCCTCAACCGGAATAGACTCACACAAGTGGGAAAGTAAAATTGAAATTTTTCGACATTTGTCAGACAAGCGGCATTGAGTTCATCTCGTGAATCTTCCATTTTTCTCTCGCTTCTGCAATTTCGCAGCAGGCTATGATAATATCGTCGGCTATCATAGAAATCGTAGCGGGCTTGTCTTTTTGCTTTGCGCTTTTAGCTGCACGGTTTCTATACGTTGTACTTGTCCAAAAGCACTCATTTTGATACGCATTATCCCCAGTTTAACGATGTCACCTTCGTTGATTTTTTCCATTTCCAATGAGAATTCTTTAAGATTGCGCACCGCGGAATTATTTACCTCTAAAATGAGGTCGCCACTTACAAGACCTGCTTGCTCTGCGCTACCTTGATGTTCTACATCGGTTATAATCATTATGGGATAAGCGCTATCAAAACCGAACTTTCGTGCGACAGAGTCAATTAGCTCAGAAACTTCCATTTGGAAGAATTCTTTAGCAAGCTGGCGACCGTCTGGTAATGGCCTGGCCTCCATTATCAGTTTAACTGTCTGAGTCTCAGGCTTTACTCCTTGAGGCCTTACATATTTGATCTCTATAGGTTCTCCAGTTTCCTTATGCATCATTTTTACATAGAAGTCAATGACACCGTTTAGCTTTTGTCCATCAATTTCCAGCACTAAATCTCCAGCGGCCATACCCTTTTTTTCTGCGGGGCTTTCCTTCACTATAGAGTCAACTTCCAAGCCGATAAATTTTCCTACGGTTTTCATTCTGCCCATTATCAAGCCCAATCTAACGCGACGTAACTCTTCCGGCATGAGCATATGAGTCAAGTTATCAGCTAAAGTATCGACGGGTATTGCAAAGCCGATATTCTGAGCCTCCGCTCTAATAGCAGTATTGATTCCTATTA